>Ga0182012_10001702_pt1 | contig 23967 bp, 40 predicted proteins | sample 612S2SmetaG_FD_120486 | JGI IMG/M metagenome (GOLD analysis project Ga0182012, IMG submission 120486) | Permafrost microbial communities from Stordalen Mire, Sweden - 612S2S metaG | ecosystem: Environmental > Terrestrial > Soil > Wetlands > Permafrost | place: Sweden: Stordalen | collected... | reverse complement strand
GACGGCCGGCCCGAAAGAAGCGCGGGCGTGGACCATTCATCAAGGCGATACCGCGCCCAAGGCCGCCGGCGTTATCCACACCGACTTCGAGAAGGGCTTCATCAAAGCCGAGATCGTGTCCTACGACGACCTGATCGCCGCCGGGTCCATGGCAGCGGCCAAAGCTGCAGGCAAGGTCCGGATCGAGGGCAAGGACTACGTGATGGCCGACGGTGATGTGGTCGAGTTCCGACACGGAGCAACCACAAAGCCGGCGAAGTAGGGCGGTCCACCACGGGCGCTCTCCGGCCAAACCGAGAGAGGGGCCCCATGACCACCACCCACGACGACAACGCGACCACCTGGCGAGACTTAGCCGATGACCTGACGTTCGATCAGCTCGGCTTCATGCTCAATTTCGAGAAGGTCGCCCTCGGCGATCCCGCGGCGGTCGCCGAGCATCTTCTGGAAACCGCGCGCGACCACGTCCGACAGAACAAGGTCGACGCCGAGCGGTTCGGGCATCTCCCCAAGCCGGCCGGTGCGGAAAAAGTCTTTCACTGGGACGACGACGGCGACGGAAATTGGACGCGGCAATTCGGCGGAACGAGCGCAGTCATTGAGCGCGCCGGGTCGAAGGATCCGCACTGGAACCGGCTTGATATCGGCGTCGAAGGTGTGCAACGCGAGGACGGCACTGTGGAGCGGTATGTCCACCTCTACTCCAACGGCACCGAGTTCACGTCCGTTGAGCTTCGTGCGCTCGCGTCGACGGCTACCCGCATGGCCGACGAGTTGGACCGGCTGCGATGAACACGGCCAACCGCGCGCGGATCGCCCGGAAACGCGCGCAGCGCCTCGGCCTGCAACTGACACAACGCGGCACCGTGTTCACCCTTCGCGACGCGGACGACGTCACCCTGTCTCTGGGGCCGCTGGGCGTCGTCGATGCCTACATGATCGAGCGGATAAAGCCGCGACCGCCAGGGCCGGCCAGAAGCACACGCCCACCCGAGTCGTGGCGGCGCGATGTCAGCGACTACCTGCTTACCTTGTCCGCGGCTGGCCAGCGAGAAGCGACCATCCGACACCGGCACAGCATCCTGTGCATGGCCGGGCGGGGGCTGCAATGCCCACCCCCGCAGGTCACCGCCGAGAAGCTGCTGGACTGGCTTGGCCGGCAACAACACCTATCACCGGAGGCCCGCCACGGCTACCGCAGCACGCTGCGCGGGTTCTTCTCCTGGATGTACGGCTGTGGCCGGATCCCGGTCTACCTTGGCGACGCGCTCCCACGGGTGCGAGTACCCAAAGCGCAGCCGCGACCCGCCAGCGACGACGCATGGCAGGCCGCGCTAGCGAACGCCGATCGGCGGACAGAATTGATGCTGCGATTAGCAGCTGAGGCCGGGCTACGTCGCGCCGAGATCGCTCAAGTTCATTCGAGCCACCTAGACGGCGATAGCAGGCAAATCCTGATACACGGCAAGGGCGGAAAACAACGGATCGTTCCCATCAGCGACCACCTCGTCTATCTGATTCGCGAGAGAGGCGCCGGTTGGTTGTTCCCCAACGGCGTGGCTGGGCATCTGACAGCGGATCGTGTCGGCAGATTGATCGCGGATGCCCTGCCGGGCGACTGGACCGCTCATACCCTGCGCCACCGATTCGCCAGCCGCGCCTACCGTGGCAGCCGCAACCTGAGAGCCGTGCAGCGGCTCCTCGGCCACGAATCAGTTCTCTCCACTGAGCGGTACACCGCGGTGGACGATGACGAGATCCGCGCAGCGGCAGCGAGCGCGTGGTGACCGCGGTGCTGCGGCTGGTCCGCGACGATGACGGCGACGGTGGCCTGCCGCCGTTGGAAGCTTTTGAGATTCAGATGCGCGGCGCCGGCCGATCACCGCGCTACATCTGCCACGTCCTGAGCACCCTGGCGCACTTACAGGAGCACAGCGGGAAAGCGGTCAGCGAGATCGGGCCGATTGCGTGCCTCCTTCGACCCACTAGGGTCGAAGGTCACTCAACTGGCGGACGCTGGTCGTCACAGCTGTGCAGAAACGTTGTGAGGGAAGCCCAAACGGTCGGTCCAGATGCCTAACGGCGTATCAGGAAGACCACCAATATGATGACGAGTACCAGCACGACTGTGCCAATGCCGATGTACATGTTCTCTCCTCTGTTCGCGCGATAGTCATCACATGTGACCGCAGGTCAGCCGGATGGAAGCTATAAGGGGCGTGCGGACACGCGGTTATTTACTTCTGCTTGAAGGCGTCCTTGACCTTCTCGCCGGCGTCTTTGAGGTTCGACTTCGTCTGGTCGCGCTTGCCCTCATTTTCAGTGCTCTTGTCGCCAGTGACCTTGCCGACCGTTTCCTTGACCTTGCCGCCAATCTCGTCGATCTTGTTCTTCGCCTTATCCTCAGCACCCATAGCGTCTTGTCCTCCCCGAAGGTGGGAATCGACCTTGGGCGGCCGAAACCTCAGCCCGACGGTAACCCGCGAGCCGGGAGCGCATTAGGGTCAAAAGACCCCCGCCGACGCATAGCGGAAGAAAAAGCGACTCAAAGTCCGAATTGGTGGATACGCTCTTCCAACGACATGTCAACGTGTCGGCACATATCTGAATAAGGGACCGACCTGGCGTGATCGCCTGCGATGGGCGGCGGTGGCCGCTGCCGTCCTGTTACCAGTGACTGCGATTGTTTTGCTGCTGGTGCTGTTGTACGACGCTCACAACTCCCCAACTAACGATCATGCTGCGCCCAGCACTGCGCCGATTGTCACCACTGTGATCGCGCAACAGCCCTCGTCCCAGGTCGTCGTAGTGCCGGCGTCCTCACCACCCATCGCTGCGCTTCCTACGGCAACGAAACCGGCGTTGCCAGTTGCCATCGAAGGATCATCCTGTCGACTCTGGAGCACACCGACAGTTGACCCAGACGGCGTACCTGTCTACTGCGCCTTATTCCCGGAGATGCCCATGACCGCCTTTTGGTCGCGCACACCCGGACCGGTGGCGTGGCCGACAATCGGTGGCGGACGGGTTCCCGACCAAGCCGGGTCCTACCCCTGGGTGGTGGTGTGCGAACAACAGACCGGCCGCACATACAACTATTGCGAGAGCGCCATCGCGCAGGCCACGTACCAAGGCGATGGCCTGATACCGGTTGGCTGAGAGGATCTGATCGCGATGCCGTTGATTCTGTTGCTGATCGTGGCGGCGGTGGTGTTCAAGTTCGCATGGCTCGTGGGCGCCGTGGCCGCGACTGCCGCGGTCGGATGGGCGCTCGGCAAGTGGTTGGCGCACCGCGACGACACCGCGGCGACACGGCGCCGCAGCGAAGCCGACATCTGCGCCCGGGCCGACCGGCAACACGCCGCCGTCCTGGCCGGCGACGAGCTGGTAGGGGTCTACGGCGAATATCCGCCGGTACTTTGAGCGCGCCGGATGGGCACCCCCTAATTGCGTCAATCGCCAGTGGGGAGGCGCCAACACGCGGACTATAGGGTGAGCGCTCATGCGGTTAAAGGCGATCGCCGTCGTGAACATCGGCGGCCTGGTTGATCAACGGATTGAGCTTCCTGACGCACCATTGGTGGCCTTCGCTGGGCCCAACGGCACCGGCAAGTCCAAGCTTTTGGCGGCCATCATTGGGCTTTGGGCCGGCAGCCTCCCAACGCCAAGGGAGGCGAAAAAGGCTTCGGCGACGCTAGAGGTGGAGTTCACTGAGGAAGAGCAGGATGCCTTGACGTCTTTCTCGAATGACATGGGGTGGCCGCCACAATCTCAGCTCGTCAACACCGCCAAGCTGATCGCCACGCGCGTCGACGTCCGCGGGTTCGGCCGCAGTGCTGAACCGCAATTGCCCAAACTTACCGAGTTTGCTGGGAACGCTGCGTTTCTTCAGCGTCATGCCAGCCTCAACCCGGTCTATCTACCAGCGGAGCGGAGGTTGCTCGCGCCGGTCAGGGGCGCCACAGGCATCGACCTGGCGCAGTTGGCCGAGGAAGTTGCCTTCCAGCAGTCCCAAAAGTCGCGCCAGTCGATCCAGAACTATGGGCGTTTGGACGACCAAGAGTTCGAGCAGTTCGCAAAAGCGCTTTGTATAGCTGACACGTTGCCGGACGACCCGGCCGACGATTCGGTTAAGCCTATTTCTCGCGTGCAATGGCCTGAATTTCAGGAGACTGTCAACGAGCTTCTCCATCCGAAAAAGCTTTTACCGTTGACCAAGGCGCATCCCGACGAACTACGTATACAGACGGCAAACGGAGAAACTCATAAAGTCCCCGATCTCTCTAGCGGCGAGCGGCAAGCAATGGTCATTGTCAGTCGCGTTCTTCGTGCCGGAGCAGCGGAAAGTCTGGTTATCATCGACGAGCCGGATGCATACCTGCACCCGAATCTTAGTCAGCGCCTAATGCAAGCCCTTGAGCGAGGAATCGGTCAAACCGGGCAACTCATCATCGCCACCCACAGCCCGTCCATCCTTGACCGAGTGCCGCCAAGTGCCATCTTTCGGCTCGATTACGAACAGCCGGCTAAACCCTTGCTGGGGCAAACCGATCTTATCGAGCTGCACCGGAACACCGGCTTTCGAGCCAGTGCACTGACGCAGTCTGAGCTCCTTGTTGTGAGTGAGGGCGATCTCGAAGATGCCGTCCTAGAAGCTCTATTTCCCAAACTCTCTCGCGCTTCGTTGCAAAGCGGTCCCGGTCGAGCTGGTGTGCTTCAGCGGGTAAAGCATCTCCTTGATTACAACGTTCCCGTCTTGGGGATCATTGACCGCGATGTTCAGCCACCGGTAATCGGGTCCCCACTCGACGAGCACATCTTCATACTCCCGACCGCAGACCTAGAGGGTGCGTTTCTGTCCGACGATGCCGCGCTTCAGATAATGATCGACTCTGGTTTTGCGAAAGAGAATTACCGCGATTTGGATAAGTTAAAAGCCGAACGAGATCAGCTTTTTCACAGCCTACGCGACAACACGATCGCGGAGATTGCCCAGATCGAGCTTCGAAAAGAATTCGGCATCAAGTGGCCGGTGTCCAGGGGCGAAAATCCGATTGATCGATTGAGGGACGTCGCGGGCGCTCCTCCAAACCCGACCCCTGCGGACATTGAGGCGGCGATCAATGGGGCGACCGAGAAGTGGGAAGCGAGCAAAGCCAAACCATGGGAGATGGTTCGGGGTAAGTACATCCTCGGTGCTTTTACGAGCATGTGTACAGATTGGAAGTCGGGAAGCAGCCTGCTCGCTGCAGTCGCCAAGAGCCGGCCAAAACTTAACGCTCTGAACGACTTTCAAGAGAAAATCAACCTTCTCCTGCCCGAGTCGACACCGATTTCATCGGGCAGCTAGAGACCCTCTCCGCAATTATTCAATGATGCCGGCGGGTGTCTCAAACCCCAGCACCCGCGCCAGGTGCAAGTAGAGTTCCGGGGCCCCATTGAGCCCCGACTGTGTCGCGCACGGCCCGTACGTACACGCCTGCAAAGCTATGTAGTTGCTACATCCATTTGCACGGCCATTTGTGGCACACCTGCGTGTCGCCTTCTATATGACAGCAGTAACACACCATCGCTTCTTTCCCCTGGTCACGCAGGATGAACGAAGGGACAAGGGCGCCAGATTCGTCAGTGCAAAAGATCTCTGTAACTTTTCCGTTCGTGACGGACGCAAAGTAGCTGACGCGACCACTCTTCGCAATCAGATGGGGTCCATCTTTACTTAAATCTATTCCATCATCGACGGGGGTCGCAGCTTTGATGGCGTTCGCGATATTGGGCGGAAGATCTCCACTCAGCGAGAATGACGACATCCTTCAGGCCTCCTTCACTCGTGTCCGCTGGGACGCATCCGTCGGAGTGGCGGAGGCTTCGTGATCAGGATGCGCCGGGTCTGGTCGGATGCGCCAGAGGGCATCGGCGGGTGGTGTCACATTTGTGACAGGTGGAAGCAGAACCCCCGTTGACGGTCGACGAGAGGGCGGGGCGGCCCAGGACCAGTTACTGTCGGGCTCTCGCCTTAGAGTCGATGCGCATACCGATGAGGCGAGGAAATAGGAGGCGTCCATGACATCGCGAGACATGTCGAAGTATGCCGCGATGCGGCCTTACTTCTCCGTCGTCGCCGAAAGCCTAGACGGCCTGGTCGACGGCATCGATTTTTTCGATATGCACGCCGAGGATGTGGTCGTCGAGTACATCATCACGGTCCCGGGCTATCCGCGCAGAGTCGTCGGCCGCGACGCGCTGGCCGAGCTGTACTCCGATTACGGTGATTCGATCGTTCAGTCCGGCAGCAGCGACGTACACCGCTATTACGACCCCGAGCAGTCGGTCGTGGTTTTGGAATACACCATGCACGGCACGGTGGTGCGCAGCGGCGAGCCGTACGTTAACCGCTTCGTCTCGGTGATCACGGTCAAGGACCGAAAGATCGTGCACTGGCGCGATTACCTCGATCCGTTGGCGGTAATCGCTGCGTTCGGCGCAATGGAGGCGCCCGGTACACAAGGCGCCTAATAGTGTCGACGTCGCCGCGGTCCACCGCGACAACACTTTTCAGCGGTCGACGAGGAGCAGCCCAGCCTCGACCAGGAGCACATCGGCGCCGAGGTCTTTGCCAGCCCAATAACGCAGGATGTCGACGGGGTCGTAGAACTCGCTGCCGAGGTGTGCTGCGGCTTTCCCGGGCGCGGACTGGCCATCGTCGACTGCCGGCTAAAGCGAACCGCGCGCCTCGCACAATTTACCTTGGGCCTGACTATTTACGGTCGTGTGGATCAAGACATTCGAGGCTATTTCTGTCGCGTCGCTTCGGTGACCGCTTCGCGAAATTGTGCAGCAGAGAATCCCCAAATGTGTTGCTCGTGGACGAGTCTGCGCTGGATCTCGGCGCTGATGCCAAGTTGATTGATCAGGACTAGATGCAGCAACGCCCGCGTGATGTATTGGAGCCTGTACAGCGCCTTTTCGGGTATCTTCTCCTGCAGTTGGCCCGTATTGACGTGGCCTACCGCATTTCTTGCGTCGCGCAACCACCCAGCCCAGATGTCGACATTCGTGAGTAGTTCGTTGATTGCTTCGGGGTCCGCGGTTCCTGCTAGCGCTTTGTAGCGTTCGTTCAGACCGGGCCGGTTCTCGCCGATCTGATTCATCACCCATTGGCGCTGCTTCGCGCTGGCGACACCTTCGAGAAGCCCAATAACTTTATTTCGCAATGCATTTTGTAGCGGCGCTAGCGCCGCCTCGACTGTCTTCCGCGCTCCCCCTCTCCCAATTCCCTTCAATAACCGGGAGACAGTCTTCTTGAGAACATCGTGCTCGTCGGGGTCTACCGCAGTGCTGTCGGGGAACAGCGCAGCGTGGAATCCTTCGCCGGCCGCAGCGGCGTTGAACAGCCGCACCTCGTAGTAGCCGATCGGCTGGTAGTCCAGGCCAAGTAGCACATCGATTGAGAGCCCTATCTTTTGACGCAGATGGAACCAGCGGTCAATCAGGGTGCTGAAATCGAATTCGATGGTGTCGAGTGTGAATATGATGTTTTCTTCGTCGAGCGCCTGTGGTTCATCGTCAACATCGGTGGTTCCACGGAAGTAGAGGTCGACGGGATACGGAATCGGATGATCGTGATCGATGATGCTCAAGGTACGACTCATGATCCGCGCCGGGATTTGTGTGGCGACTGTCACTAGGTCCTGCATAGCCCTAGCGGGGTCCAGGAAGGCTCTCCACGGCTGCGGGGCTTCCGTTTGAACGCGGACTACGACTGTCTCGCTTGCCTGGTAGCGCCGACGGTCGGCATCGAGCTGAGGGACGAAGTCCCCCTTGATGTTCCAGTGCAGCCCTAGAGTTGCTTCGAGTGGCTCGGTCAATTGAGTTTGCAGCGGATCGGTCCAGTCCATCGTGAATTGGGTTCGCTCACTACTGTCCGGTCTGGCGACATACTCGGATTTGAGACCGGATTGGCCGGCAAACGCGGTGAGCCCCGTCATCTCGACTTCCAGGCAATGGAATACTGGCGCCGCGGCGTCCGGCAATTGAATTCCCACCATCGCCACGCGCGGTCGGCCGACTTCGAAAACGGTCCTGAGTTGGGCCATGACGATATGGCCGCCGTTGGTCGGGCCGACTTCTAGCAGCGTGATCTGTCTACCATCCGCGGCGCCGAAAACGACCGGTACGGGCTCGCCGAAGGAACCAAAAGTCAGGAGGTGGTCCGTGAGCTCGAGTCGCAGCCCGGTCACGTTGTCTATCCCAAGGACGCCGCCGACTTTCCGTTTTGGATCGTCAGGCAGCCACCATTGGCCGAAACACCGACGTATTAGTCCCACTATTTGCCCACCATATCCGGAGGGATCGTCACGATTTGGGTTGGTGCACAGGTGACGTTCAGCGAAGCAGGAGCAGGCGGTGGCGGTGCGAGAGCAGTCGTCGTGGTGGTCGTGGTGGTCGTGGTGGTCGTGGTGGTCGTGGTGGTGGAGTGTCCGGATCGATCGGAGAGCTCCACAACGACTGAGCCCGCGAGCAGCGCGATCGCGAGTACCTGAATCCAAAGGCTCCATGCGACGCGGGTGACGTTCTTGTTGTTGCTTTCCCGCAGGGATTTAGCGGTGTCTACTTGGCGCCGAACCCACATGAGCCGTGCGTTGTCCTCGGTCTTGTTCCACTTGTCCTCAGTAGTGAGGGCATCGAGAGTTTCATCGGCGATAACCGCGTATTCCGTGCCTTCGACCGCGACGAACACGGCTATCACTGCGGAGACCAGAAACGCCGCCAGCGAAGCCAGTAAAAGCCCCACGGCCCAACCGCTTTTGAATAGGTAGTCTTTTCCTGTAACTACGAAGATAACGCCGAATGTCAGGGTTAAGAGCGACGCACTGGCGGTGACGAGGGTGCTACCGCGGCCTTCGAGCGTCTTCTTCCGGTCAAATTCGGAGGCGACCACCGCGGCAGTGACCTGCTCGTAGATCTTCCCAGCAGCGGATGCCTCAGTCGTCACCGTCGCTCTTCACCCGGCTTTTGGATGCCGCCTTTCTGCTTTTGACTCTTGCCCCAGTCGTCCTCCTGCCAAGGCTTACGCTGTGGCTGCTGAGTGCTACCTCCACCGTCTTCACCAGACGATGGCTCAGAATTATCATTTCCGTCGTGACGGTCCATGGTGCGTGACTTTAACGTGCAAATCTGCTCACAGCCAGTGAACGGTTTCTACAATTTTTATTTACTCTCGTGCTTATTTACCTAGGGCTGGAATCTTCCTATCCGATTTCCGGTGGAGTTTGTTTGGCTTATCGCGATGACGTAAACCAACGCGGCGGCATTCTCTGCCTACGATCCTCGGATTGCGGCCTCCATCCGATTAAGGTTGGCACTGTCACCGAATCACGCCGAGCAGGGCAGCAAGCGGTTTGGCCTGTTCCGGGACCTCTATGGCGACCTGAGCGAGTTTTCACACCCGATGTCTAGGTCAATCTTCGCCGCGCTCAGGCCAACCGAGGAGGGTTTTCATTGGCAGCTAGGTCCGATGTTCAAGTACGACAACGATTTCCTTGTCGCATGCGGGCTGGTGGTTGAGATGGCCGAGGCCAACTCGCATCTGCTGCGTGAATACGCGGACGCTCGGGGCTGGCAGCCGCGCTAATTGCTGCTACGCCCGGTGAGCGCCCCGAACACCCGAGCAAGCCCTTCCACACTGAACTCTGGCTCCTCGATTACCGCCGCCGGCAGCGGCTGATGCGCCCAATGGGCCAAACGCGGCCCCAACGTCGCCTCGACCTACCGACATCTCTTCAAAGACACACCCGCCGACACCCGGCAGCCGTACCGGCACCGCTCACTCGTCGCCCCGGAAAACCCGCTTGGCGCTCACAGCGCACCGCCTTGGGATTGGCCGGGCCCGGATTCCTCAGCCGGGCCCGGCCGCCCGTCTCCTACGCTTTGGCTGTCGACACCATCAAGCGAAGGAGAAGCATGGAATTCATCACGTTCTTTGATCAAATCCCCGACGATCTGCCCATCACTCAGGCCATCGCGGACAGAGTCAAGGCGGAAGGTCTCGGGAAGCCCGCTGCCGCGGCTGGGCTGGCTCAGCTTCAGCTCGGAATCACCGGACTGTTCAGCGGACTGATGACGCTTGAGCGCGAGGTCAACACGCTCCGCGGCCTCATCGCAGGTCAGTGATTCCGAGGCGTAGGCGGAGATGGCTTCGCGATCGCCGAGCATCACGAGGCTGAACGCGGTTTCGATTTCCTCCCGCACGATGCGTCGGATGTCCGCCTCGGTCAGCTGCACGCCGCTGCTCATGTGGCCAACTCGGTGAGCTGGTCGCGCTCGTCGAGCACGAACGTCTTGCCGTGCTCGCCTCCGGCATAGGCAAACTGCGAGTGCGGCAGCCCGGCGTGCATCAATGCCTGCAGCAACTGCGACGACGACACCGGAACCGGCACGTGCGCAAGCAGATCGTCGAGGAATTCATCGGGCTTGCCCGGCGGTGGTGGCCAGCGCTGAAGCGACCGTTCACGGTCAGTGATCAACAGCTCCCGCAAGCCGCCCGTGGTGGCCGTGTTCGACATCCGACGCGGCATCAGGCACCCCTCCATCGTGTGTTCACGGCCCGTCGCGCCTGATTCACGCCCGACACAATGCCGATGCCCGGCGCCTCGGGCACGTCCATCTTGATCCGGGACAGGGTCTGGTTGACCGCCAAATGCAGCTGGCGCAACTCGCTGACCAGTGGATTTGCCACATCTTGGCCCATTGAGCCGCGGGTCATGCGGGGCGCACCAGCCAGCTCGGCCTCCAAAATGACGGCCTGGTCGTGCATCCGGCACGCAGAATCCAGCCAGATTCGCTCAATCGCGCTCGGTTTCAGGCCGTCTTCTGCCAACTCATCGGCCACCGCGCGCCAGAGCCGGCGGCCGGAAACGCCCAGCCCGCGCGGCATTTTCGCCTGTTCATTCGCCAATTTTCACCGCCTGTAGCTCGTCGCGAAAAAACGAAGCGGCGGCCGCGGCGTACGTATCCACGCGTCGGCTATGGCCATACGGCGTGGATGGTGGAGGCTCGGGCAACCCCATAGGTGCCCACTTAGCTGCGAGGATACTGTGCGCAGCAAACACACATGAGTGACAGGGGGTGTCTGCGTGAGGAGCTGGTCACCGTGGGGTGTCTGCGCGTTCAAGCCTAGAGCTGGCCGGGGTGTGGTTCGTGGTCGCGTAGCCGTTTGGAGAGCCCGCCGCGTTGCGCTCGCGCTCGGTCGCGGCCTGCTGCCTGTTCCCGTCTGGTCTTCGCGTCGTGACAAGGATGGCAGCACCACTGCATGTTCGCGATGGTGTCCAGTGCGCCCGCTGCCAAGTTGAGGATGTGGTCCTGGACGAGTGGTACTCCGGTCGCACCACACACGTTGCATCTGCGTGGTGGTTGGCGTCTGCGGTGACGATCGCGGGTGGTCGTCGACCTGACGGTGGTCGACCTTATGCGGCGCGGCCTGCTGACCATTCCCGTGTCCTTCCATGCTGGCGGCCGAGCTGACGGCGTGGCAGGCGTGGTCGCTGCGGGCGATAGGAGCCATGGCTGACCCGCTCTCACGCCTTGCATTCCGAGTCCGATGCACCGCGGCACTCCCGGGCGCGTTGGTCGGTGAGTTTGACCCTGCCATCAGCTCGATCCGCTCAGCCGGCGCGCTGTGTGCGTCGGCGTTCTTCGGCCTCTTCGGTGCCGGCTCTGATGGCGGCGAGGACCTCGGGAGTCAGATTGGCGACGTGGTCGGTAACCCATCGTGTTGAGATCGACACGCGCGGACCGCCCTTGATTTGCGGGCGCTCTTCGACGGGTATGTGCGCCCATTCCGAGGCGAGGCGTTCCTGCCGGTCTTTCCGATCGTTGATGAGCGGGATCAGTTCGGCTATGCCATCGGTGATTTGGCCCAGTAGCACATTTTCGCGGGATTCCGGATCGTTAAACTCTGCGTCCGCCTTGACGACTTCCTCGATGATGACGCGGCGACGTGCGACCTGCTCAGCGTCGTGGGCTTGCTGGTCTCCGACTTCGACAGCTTGGAGCTCGAATAGCGCGTCGTCTAGCTCGTCTTCGCGGTCCTTGACTGCTTGGCGTGCCCGGACGAATCGCTCCTTTGCCGCTGCTGCGTCTGCCGACTTTTCGGTGATCGCTCGCAACGCCTCGTCTTGGGCGTCGGCGAGCGCCTGCTTGGCCGCGGTGAGCTTGTCGTTGGCCGGGCCTAGTGCGGCGCCGGCTGCTGCTGTCGCTGCTGTCGCGGCGGCGTACGCCTTCTCGGCTGCGGTTGGCGGCGCCGAGCTGCTCGCTGTCTTGGTGGTCACGGTGTGGTTCCACCCTTCATGTTCGTCGGATAGCTGCTGCTCAAGTACTGCTTGAGCTGCCCTTTGAGTGCGATGGACAGGCTGTGATTGCCGGATTGCTCTGCGGCTTGGATCTGCTCGTTCCTCATGGCCACGATCTGTGGATCGTGGTCTGTCTGGGTTTGAGCTTGTTGCTGCTGTTTTGCCTGTCGTTGGGCGGCGATGTCGTCCCGGATTGCGCGCATGCGCGTACCTGGGTCGCTGATCTTGGAGAAGTCCGCTACAGGTGTTGGCCGGATCTGGCCGCTAGGGTTGGTCATGCGGGTTTCCGTCCCTGTGCGTAGGTTTCGACGATGCTGCGCCGGCACAGCCAGCGGCCGCCGACGAGCTGGCCGTCGAGGTCGCGCTCGGCCAGGCGCTGGGCTTGTCGCTGTGAGCAATTCAAGGTCGTCGCCATCTCCTGTGTGGTGATCAGTTCGTCTGGCTCTAATTGTGAAGGCTCCTGGTCGATTTCGTGTCCGGGGTCGGACATGCACTTGATTGCGAGATCAAGCCTGTTGTGGTGTCGGCGCAGCTCGTCGGGGATCGGCTTGCGGTTCTCTCGGCGGCTTTGGATCGCGACGGCGGCACACCAGTAGGCGATTTCGAGGTCGTCGGCGTCGAAGTTCATGACTATTCGTCGACCAGGCGCAGGATTGGACGTTGTTTGGGTGTTGGTGGCTGCGGTGTGGTTTTCTCGGCGTCCAACCGGTTGGTGATCTGGTTGAGGACGGCCAACAGCGACAGGGCTTCTGACGCCGTCAGCGCGCTTGGGCGCACTTGTTCGTGGAGGTGCCGCAGCTGCCTGGCGACTTCACCAAGTACCGAAGTCATTGCGCGCGACTCTTCGTCGATGGTGGTCATGATCGGCTGGTGCCTATGGCGTCGTCCCATGCGAAGATCGCTGCGCGAAGACGTTCGATGTCGTCGGCGCCGAGCGTGTACGGGCCGACCTCGATGCGCCAGCCGTCGAGCTGGTCACGGATTAGTCTGAGGGGCATCGCGACGCAGCCATCATCCTCGACGCACGGCTCGATGTCGCCGAAGGTGTCGAAGATGCGGCGCCCGAAGACGTTGGTGGACACCCGGCGGGGTGCGTCGAGCATTGGCAAGTCGGTCTCGGCCATGGTGAGTTCCTTTCCGTTGAAAAGCCCGGCGACGACGCCGCCCGGTTGATGTTTGGGTGGCAAGCCGTCGAACCATGAGCGGCAGGCGTTCTGTGCCGGGCAGCGGCGACAGGCGCTGATAGCGAATGAGATCCGCTCGACCGTGTCCTCGGGATCGTCGCCCGCCTCGGATTCGTCGAACGGCTCAGGGTGGCCTTTGCAGAGTGCGTCGGGCAGATGGGGCACGTCGCCGAGCTGGCCAACGAACTCGTCCCAGGCGGTCACTGGACCGGCCACGCTGACGCCCCGCGGGGGACTTTATAAGTCCCCCCCGCTGGGGCAGGTAGGGCAGTGTCGCCGGACCTCTTGTGCCCCGACATGCCCCCGGCGTGTTGACCTGCACAGATCACGGCTAGGACGAATTGAGTTGGGGCAGTCACGAAAACAGCTCCTCGTACATGCCCCCATCGACTTCGGGGCAGTTTGCAGCCGTCTTACGGGCCTTTACCGCGGCCATGACGGTGTCGCTGCGGACCTTGTAGCCGTTCTCTCGAAGTGCCTTGAGTGCCTTCGGGCGGCCAATGTCGGTAGGCAACCCGAGCGACTTCATTGCCTCGATGCACTCGCCGATGCGCTGGCGCTCGCTATCGGCGAGCGGACCATCCTTCGCGACGTGTCGGAGCCTCGGCGTAACGTCGCGCAACACCCTGATTTGCTCGGGGTGCGCGCTGCCGCGCTGCTTTTCGAGCCGCAGAGTGATGTACGACTCGCCATCCGGACCCGGCGATTGACTGAGCTGCCACACGCAATCGACGTCATCATTCTTGGCCGACGAGCCCCGGGCGCCGGCAGCTTTCGCATCCTTACCGCGGTGGTCGAGGCGAACAACGGCGCGACGTTGGGACTTCAACGGGGCAAGGGTGTGCCTGTAGAGGTTGCGATAGGTGTCCGCCGAGTTTTCCTCGCCGGCGACAACGCGGGCCACGGTGTCGATGACGACCAGGGCGGCATCGTGGTATTCAGCTACCGCGACAACGTCGTGGCCGCCGACCGCGCCATCGAGCGGCGGCAATGTCGGGAAGGACAGATACCGCAGAGCGCTCAGATCGTCGGGCCCGTAACCCATGTCGCGCAGCCGCTCGGCGATATCGTCTCGCGAGTTTTCGAAGTCGACATAGAGCACGCGTACCGGTGGTTGTGCTGGGTTACCGAGCGCTGAGCGGCCGGCCGCAATAGCTGCGGCGACGTCGAGCATCAACAATGACTTGCCTGCCTTCGCCGGTGAGACCAGCGAATAAGACTGACCCCGGGCGATGAAATCGGGTACTAGCCAGTCGACATCGTCGGGAGCACCGTCAAATAGCCGTTGCCAGTCCAGCGTCGGATAGCGCAGGTATGCCGGGGTGTCGGGGGTGTCGGGGGTGTCGGGGGTGTCGCTCCCATCGACACCGTTGTTGGCAGCTATGTCGTGACCATTTCGCTGCGGCAGTGGTTCGTCCGGTTCGGGTTCGGGCTGCCCGGGATCGCCAGTAAAGGCTTCCTCGTACGCGGTCAGAATGTCAGCGGGATCAGTCATCCGAGCTCTAACCCGCACGCCTCGTGGAGCTGTTCGGCAAGGACGCGGTCTGCGCCTCCGCGCCGCCATAAGGCCCTAAGTACCTCGAATTTGAGAACCGGGACATTGCCATGGGCGAGGATGTGTAGCGCAGCGTCACGACCGGCGTCGATCATCTTCTCGGACAACGGCGGCTCGGAACAGCGGCACGGCCACGGATCTGGGCAGCCGCAGTCCAACGGCGGGACGCGCTGCGCGGCTGCGTGACGGCGCTTCCAGGCCGCCAGGCCGTTATGCTGATGTTGTCGGTTTTGGTGGTCAGGGCTGGCGTGGATGGTGCGGCTGGCGGCTTCAGGGGTGGAGTCGCCGCCCCCTTCGGGTGGACTCACACAGCACCGCCGCTCCGCAGGATCGCTGCGATCCGGTTGAGCACCTCAGGCGGCGGTGTCGGCCAGTCGGCCACCACCTTGGCGGCTTGCTCGGCTAACCGTTCGTAGGCGAGGTCTTGGCGTGCGTTGTTGAGTTCGGGGTCTTCTGGGGATCTTTCACCGTTTCGGACAGCACGCGCTAGTGCTGCGACGCGGCCACGGTGTGATGCGACGGGCGCGGATAAAGGCATTGAAAAACCTCCACGAGGGCAAGGCAAATTGCCTCTCCCTGAGGAGGTTGAGAGCCATCGGCTCCGCATCAAACGCTAGCAACATTCGGGCCACGCTGCATTGAGGCGCGCTGATTAGCGGATCCAGTTCATCCATTCACGCAGTAGCACTCGCGGGCGCGGCAGGTCATAAGCCGTGTCGAGAAGCTTCTCGACGTCTTCCCAACGGCGGGGAAGGTTGAAGCCGCAAACCGAGCAAGTAAACGTTTCGAGGGCGCGGTGGCTGCGGCGGTCGCCGCCGGGAGCCTGTTCGACAACTTCGTTGTCGGGGTTGAGCCATACCAGTTTGTCGTTCAACGGTTCAGGGCTGTCGTTGGAGGTATGGAGCTTTGCCCAATATCTGGCCCCATCGCCGTCGAGGCGGCGACGGAAGTTTGCGACCACCTGTGGCGGGTGCCTTCTGGCGTCACCGTCGTCGCCGGGTCCGTCGCAATAGATGCCGACCACAATCCAGTCGGTCATCGGGCAAAAGTCCTCGGGATGATATCCACTGTGTCGGAGTCGAATTCCTTCGAGTGCCGGATGCCTTTCTTCAGCTTGACCACGCAGAGTGCGTCGATGATGCTGCGCTGCGCCATCAATCCGGCGTCGAGAAAGGCCGCGCCGGGGTCTGGTGCTCGCAGCACCTCGGCCAGTGCAGCTGATCCGCTGCACGCTGCCATCTGGCGATCCACCGCGGCCCGCTCGACTCGTACGCGCTCTTTCGCGGAGGCGTAACGAATCCCGTCGATCAGGTCGGCGTCATAGTCGGCGTTGATCTTGGCGAGTCTTTGGTCCAGGCGGTCGATCTCGGCGAGTAGCGGCGCGAGTTCCGCCTCGGCCGGCCCGAGCAGGTCTGCCATATCCTCGCGGCGCAAGCGGGTTGCAATCACCGTGCGGACCCAATCATCGATGGGGCCGCGGGCGCGGTTTACGTGTGCCTCTTTGCATCGGTAGCGGCCTTGCGACCACCCGCTCGTCGGCTGTTCGCACACGGCGCACAAGTACAAGCCTGAGCCCAGGTGCTTGCGGTCGGTGCCTTCGCGGTTGGACACGCGGCGTGGATCGGTGAGCCGGGCTTGGACGAGGTCGAACACTTCGCCGGTCACCAGCGGTTCCCAGTTGCCGGGTTCGCCGGTCGGTTGCCCTTGGTAGATTGCCCGGCCTGCGTAGCGCGGGTTGACAAGGATCGTGCGGATGGTCGACGGATTCCACGGCTTCCCGCGGCGGGTGGTAATTCCCTCGTCGCCGAGCGTGCGGCAGATCGAGCGCAGCGATTCGCCGATGTGGAACAGCTGGAAGATCCGCCGGACGATCTCGGCTTCATCTGCCACCGTTTCGCCGGCCGCGGTGTAGCCGGTCAGCCGGACGCCGAGCGGCGGCCGGCCCAGCTTGGCGCGTTGGCTGGCGGCGTCGCGCTGTCGGCGTGATTTCCGGTCGAACTCGGCCCTGGCGACGGCGAGCTTCACGCGGGCGAACATGCGGCCGCCGTCGGTCGTGAGGTCGGCTTCTCCGTTGGCTGTAACTAGCGCTAGTCCGCGGCTCTCTGCGGCTTCGATCCAGTCCTCGAGCTGGCGCGGCTGGCGCGTGAGCCGGTCGAGGTCGTAGCAGACCAGGGCGTCGAACTCGCCCGCTTTGTAGGCGTGGATCAGTGCGTCGTATGCCGGGCGGTTTTTGAGGGCATCGCTTGCGGAGATGCTGTTGTCGACGAATTCACGGCCGGCCGTCCAGCCGCGCTGGCTGATGATGCGTTCGCATTCGTCGCGCTGGCGGGCGACTGCGAGGCCCTCGCCGGTCAGGTCGAGCGAGATTTGCAGATAGGTTGCGGCGCGCCGGGTCGTTCCCATTGCCATATTGTTGCATGGCGTCGTAATCTGGTCGAGTTCCGATTCAACGTCTAGACAGCAGAAGAAGTAGCGGGTTGCATTGCCGTCTTGGTTGTCGGACTGGGTGCCTACCCTGCCTTAAGCAGGATGCTGCACGCCGGGCGGCACCGCCTCTGCTCATAGAGAGGGTTCCATGAAGTTCATTTCGACGCGCATCATCACCGCCGACGTCAATCGACTCGTCGAGTTCTATGAGCTGGTCACCAAAGCCTCCGCGGTATGGGGGAACGAGCTGTTCGCTGAGATTCCGACGCCGATTGGCACGCTGGCCGTCGGCAGCGACAAGACCGTACCGCTGTTCGGAGTCGGATCCGCCGAGCCGGCGGCCAACCGGAGCGCGATCCTGGAGTTCATCGTCGAGGACGTGGACGCCGAGTACGAGCGGCTCCGCGAACACGTGGGCGAGTTCGTGACGGAGCCGACAACCATGCCTTGGGGTAACCGCGCGCTGCTGTTCCGCGATCCAGATGGAAACCTCGTCAACCTGTTCACTCCTGTTACGGACGATGCCCGCGCCAAGTTCGGAGTTTGACTATCGGCATGGAGTCGGACGGCAATGTCGCGGCCCGGCTTCTATCCATTCACGCTAGAATTCTGTACATGACGACGCTTCCGCTGGCCGAGGTCCGAGCCAACCTTTCCAAGCTTGTCGATGAGGCTGTCCGTACTCATGAGCGAATCGAGGTCACTCGGCAAGGTCGCCGGGCAGTCGTGATTCTCAGTGCTGACGACTATGACTCGATCATGGAGACTCTGGCGATCCTCGGCGATCAGGGGCTGATGCGCGAGCTTCAATCGGCCGAGGCCGAGGTAGAGGCCGGCCAGCTCTACACACTCGACGAGGTGACTGAGGAGATGCGTGCCGCCGGGCGTCTTTCGCAGTGACCTATCGAATCGAATTGACGAAAGCTGCGAAGAAGGCGCTCACCGATCTCTTACCAGAGGCAGTGGCCGTCGCGTGTTGGGAGTTCATTCGAGGCCCGCTCGCCGAGAATCCCTACCGAGCCGGCAAACCACTTCGCGATCAATTAGAGGGGCGGTACTCGGCGCGGCGGGGCGAGTTTCGCGTGATCTACCAGATTCTCGGCGAACGGGTGCTTGTCCGTATCGTCCACATCGCGCATCGCCGCGACGTTTATCGGTAGGCGACTCGGTGCAGTTCCAACGTGCATAGACTCGCCCGCTCGTTCACCAACGTACGCCCAGATGGAAGTCGCGCGCCGACGGACGCCGGGCGCGTAAGAGTCAGAGCGGTTTAGCGGGACGCTGCTGGTTGAACCGACGGCTTAGCGGGTAGCGACGGAGCCATACCGGGGACACTAGGGGGAGCGAGAGAGCCGTACTGGGAGCAGTAGGCCTGGATGGCAGCTCCGGTGAAGTATGCGGCATCAACTGCCGGCCAGCTGGTGGCGCTGACGACCTTGGTGATCAGATCCGCGTTGCTGGTGTTGGGGTTGCTGCTGAGGGTGCCGCAGACGACGGTCTTCGCGACCTGGATCGCCTTATCGGGTGCGCCGTAGTTCATGCCGGAGGTGCTGAGGTTGGCGATGAACGCGTCGTCAGTGGAGTCCGCATTGGCCGGCGCGGCCAACCCTACGGCGAGAACGATCAACGCTACGGCCTTTACCGCCATGACATCCTCCTAATTGAATTCGGTGGCGTCCGGCGACAGCCCTGGGGACGACGGCGGAGTTCCATTCCACTTTAGCCAGCATTCGGCGCGCGGCCTGGCCGTTGCGGGGCGCCGCTGGTAGGCGCGGGTTATGACGTGTGGCGGAGCCGCGCGCAAGGAAGAAGTGGCATCATGGTACGCATCACTTGATGCGTATGTTAATGGAGAAGGCTAAATGAGGACGACTGTCACGATTGACGACGCGTTGCTGGCCAAAGCCGTGGAGCTGACTGGGACGACAGAGAAGTCGGCACTGCTTCGCGAGGGCCTGCAGACGCTTGTCCGGGTGGAGAGCGCCCGGCGGTTGGCGGCACTCGGCGGGACGGACCCGGGGGCCGTCGCAGCGCCCCGGCAGCGGACTGCGCCTCAGTGATACTGGTTGACACCGCGATATGGATTGACCACCTGCACTCTGTCGAGGGCGACCTCGTCGAGCTGCTGAGAACTGACGAAGCTGGTTGTCATCCGCAGATCATCGAGGAACTAGCACTCGGCTCGATCAAGCAGCGAGACGAAGTGCTCGACCTGTTGTCCAACCTCTACCAGTTTCCTGTGTTGACCCACGATGAAGTCCTGGAGCTCGTTGATCGCAAGCGATTGTGGGGCCGGGGCCTCGGCGCTGTGGATGCCCACCTGCTGGGATCGGTGCTGCTGGTGCGCGGTGCGCGACTCTGGACACGGGATAGGCGGTTGAAGGCGGCATGCGAAGAAGCCGGTGTCTTGTCGTTCGGTGAGACTTGATGTTGTTCGCGTGGAGTTAACGCGGCTGGAGTCGGAAGATGGGAATCTCCCGGCCGATGGGGGCCGTTTTGGCCCGGTAATCGCCGTACCCGGCGTAGATCCGCTCGGCCAGCTCGTACAGCCGCTCGTATTCGTCGGCATCGTTGACCTGGGAGGCCGAAAAACTCGCCCCGCCGAACTCGCATTCGGGATGGGCCTTCAGGTTGTAGCACCACTGCGGGTGCTTGCTTCCCCCGTAGTTCGAGGCGAGCCGGATTACGTCAGCGGCGGCACGAACGGAACCGTACCTCTCGCGGTTGGCACGGCTGGCCGCTGGCGCCGACACGAAGCGACACGCCCATTCTGCCGTCGAGAGACGGGTCCGCGTCGAGCTGCGGCTTCCCGTGGCCCGGCGCACCGGCGACACAGCAATCGTGTGGTTGCTGCCAAGATCGTGCTCCGTGATCAAATTGTTATCTGGCTAGCTCAACAGCATAATTGCGGGTCTCCACAGAATTATCCACATTTGCTGGGAAGGCCAAAGTCCGCTGTCTCACGGTCCGGTATATGTGATCCGAGCCATTGTCAAATTAGGGCGTGACACACGCCACAAAGCTTACGCCTGTGTGTGGTGAACGTTTACTTTTGGTAAAGTTCCTTCGCATGATTGCTCTAGCTACGTTGTTGTCGCTCATCAATCAGGTCTCCGGGACTCCATATATTCCGGGTGGAGATTCTCCTGCTGGGACCGATTGTTCAGGGCTGGTTTCGTGGGTCGCGAATGCCGCAAGCGATAGGCCGGTTTTTGGAAGTAGATTTAATACTGGGAACGAAGAATCCGCTTTATTGCAGCGCGGCTTTCAATATGGAACGGCGCCCAATGCATTGGTGGTCGGGTGGAACGGCGGTCACACGGCGGCGACTTTGCCGGACGGAACCCCGGTGTCCAGTGGTGAACGCGGCGGGGTACACATCGGTGGCGCAGGCGCCTACCAGGCCGGTTTCACCCACCACATGTTCCTGCCGATGCCGTCGGACGGTGCTCCGCCTCCTCCCGACGCACCGCCCGTACTGGTCGACGCGACGGCTCCCGCTCCACCGGCACCCGACGCACCGCCACCTCCGGGAATACCCGCTCCGCCGCCTCCTCCTCCTGTTGGCGATCCGGCGCCACCTGCAAATACTTAACGGTTCCCTGCAAATAATAATTTTGCGGCTCGAATCACTTTTAATGGCTCGGCTATTGCCGCCGCGCCCGCGCCCATAAACGGTTTGTGGGGCACATCACATCATCGCGGGCGTGGCTATAAAACCGATTGGCGCACATTGTCACCTTGGTTTTTCCGGAGATGCGAATTCACGTCACGCTGAGTAGATCCGAGGCGGCAGGTTCCGGGTTCACCCTACGATTGCTGCAGCGTAAGGGACAATCGGGCGCAAAGAAGGAGCACTGCCGTGACAACTTCGACTGCCGGCTCGCCGAGCCACTCGCCTAGTCATCTAGGCAGCGTCGTCACTGCCAACCGCGACGCGGTTGCGGCCGACGCGGCCAACGCCCAGGTTGTCTTCCGTGCTTCGGCCACCGCCCACGACGCGGTCGCCAGCACGGTCAGACTTGGCGCGTATCGGGTCGAGGTCGACGAGCCACCACCCCTTGGTGGGGAAGGCAAAGCCCCCAACCCGGTCGAGTATTACTTGGCCTCGCTGCTCTCCTGCCAGGTCGTCACCTGGCGCATCTGGGCCGAAAAGCTCGGCATTGTGGTCGACGAGATAACCGCGCACGCCGAGGGTGACCTCGATGTGCGGGGCTTCTTTGGTTTCGATCCTGACTCCGGGGAGTCAGTTCGCCCCGGCTTCAAGGAGGTGCGGCTGGTGGTCAACGTGACCGGGCCCGAGACGCCGGAACGCTACCGCGAACTGCAGGAAGCGGTCGACGCACACTGCCCGATACTGGATTTGACCCGAAACGCCACTCCGGTGACGACGAGCGTGACGATCTCCTAGCCGATATCGACGGCAATCTCCGCGCCCAGCTGATAGCCCGGCGCCAGCGGAAGCTCGTCACCGCTCCAGAACGAGCCCGGGTCGAACCAGTTCCAATCCTTATCCGTCACAATCAATCCCATCTCTTCATAGGTGATCGCCACGGTCTCGGCGCAATACGCCGTTTGCAGGCCCATCTTGCGCTCTTGTGCCTTGCGTCGCTGTGTCGACTCGTGAACCTTTTTGTCCACGAACGGAATCCCTAGTGTTAAGTCGCTGAGATTCGGCAGCCGGCCGCGCAGCCACCGGCCGGTGAGTCGCATGGTGGTGGGGAATGCGGTGCCGTCCATCCGCGCGATCATCCGCAGCACTTCATTCTCCTGTTTGTGGGTGGCGTGGGGCGTCAACTGCCGCAGCCAGCACCGCTGGTGGTAGCGCTCGTTCCACTGCAGGACGGCTTGCCGAAGGTCGTTGAGCTGTACGCCGCGGTGGTTGGTTCCGGTCCACATGTCGACAAGCTTGTCGCCCAGTTCGGCGTGCCAGATCAACGGCGGCAAGTCGTCGATGGCCACCGTCATGCCGACGTGGTTCACCGGGCTATTCGTCAACGTCTGGATGGCACGGTCGGGTCGTGAACCGCCGCGGAACAGCCACAGATCGCCGGTCCGGGTTTCGCTCACCGCCTGGTCCAGGGTCAGCATGTTCGGGTCTCCTCGGCAGCCGGTGCAATCATGGACGGGTAAGTACTTGGCTGCCGATATTGCGCGCTGCGGCGGCCGCGGGGAAGCCGGCGTAGCCGGTCATGTGATAGACCACCTCTTCGATTTCCTCGACGGTCAGGCCGTTTCGCAACGCGATTTGAAAGTGGATCTTCAGTTCGTCGTTGGCCCGCAGGGCGATCAGCGCGCCGAGGGTCACCAGGCTGCGGGACCGACGATCCAGGCCGGGCCGGGTCCACAATGCGCCGAAGACATGATCGACGCTCAGATCGCCGAGTTCGTCGGCGAAGCCGCCGCCCCGCAGAGTAGTGACTCCGTCCGGGATCAGTCCGGGCATCATGTCCTTGAAGAGGTTGAGGCCCTCGGTGTGGGGATCAGCCATCGATGTGTGCCTTTCTTAGCTGGTTTCGAGTGGGGGCTCGCGCGAGATCTGATAGTCGATATAACCGTCCCAGTCTTCGACGCGACGGCGCAACTCCTCACCAACCTGCGGGTGAGTGGGCACGAAGAATCGGTTGCGCAGGATCGCGTCAGCGACCAACTCGCCGACGGCCGCGGGGTCGAGCAGCTCGAACTGTTCGCCTGGAATCCGCAGCGGCGCTCCACCGCCGAACCTCGGCACGGCAGCCGCGATGTTGGTCAGCACCGGCCCTGGGCACAGCAGTGTGACACCGATGTTTTTGGGCCGCAAATAGATTGCCAGCCCTTCGCTGATCTGCACGATTGCGGCCTTGCTGGCCGCATACGGCAAGCGATCGTAGGAATAGGTGAAAAGCCCGGCGAACGAGGCGGTATTGACCAGATGCCCACTGCCTTGATCGAGCAGCAGCGGCAGAAAGACGGCGTTGCTGCGTACCAGCGACATCAGATTGATGTCCAGGATGCGTTCCCACTCGCTTACCGGAATGTCTTGAGGCAAGCCGTTGGTCAGCACGCCGACATTGTTGACAACGATATCCACCCGGCCGAACCGCCGCAGCGCCGCGCTGCGGATGCCTTCGAACGCATCGGGATCCGAGACGTCGGCACGCTGCGGCAATACGGTGGCTCCCCGGCTACTCAGGTCGGCGGCCAAGGCGGCCAGGCCGTCGTTGTCGACGTCGGCCGCCATTATGTGAGCGCCCCGGTCGGCGAGTGCACAGGCGATGGCGCGGCCGATGCCGCTGGCCGCTCCGGTGATGACGGCGACCTTGTCGCGTAGCGAGTCCATCTCGGTAATAGCCTGTCAACTATGCGCAGCATTTGGAAGTGGATCGGCCTGGCCGGTGTCGCCGGGGTTTTCGCCGGCGGCGCGCTGGTAGCGCGGGATCAACGGACACGACGCGCCTACACCGCCGACGAG
>Ga0182012_10001699_pt1 | contig 23976 bp, 20 predicted proteins | sample 612S2SmetaG_FD_120486 | JGI IMG/M metagenome (GOLD analysis project Ga0182012, IMG submission 120486) | Permafrost microbial communities from Stordalen Mire, Sweden - 612S2S metaG | ecosystem: Environmental > Terrestrial > Soil > Wetlands > Permafrost | place: Sweden: Stordalen | collected... | reverse complement strand
CGTAACGATGGGCCGAATGCAGCGCACGGCTGGAAGTTTACGGATGTCACGAAGCAAGCTGGCGTAGCGGAGCCGATCGAAAGCTTTGCCACTTGGTTCTTCGACTACGACAACGATGGATTTCTAGATCTCTTAGTGGTCGGCTACTACATACAAACGCTTGACGACATTCCAGCCTTTCATCTGGGCTTGCCTAACAAGGGCGAAGTGCCCCGGCTTTATCACAACAATGGCGATGGCACGTTCAAAGATGTGACGAAAGAGGTGGGGCTCGACCGCGTGATTTTAGCCATGGGTGTAGGCTTTGGGGATTTGGATAACGACGGCTGGCTAGATTGCTACTTCGGGACCGGCACGCCTGATTATGAGGCGCTTTTGCCGAACCGCATGTTTCGTAACGATCACGGCAAGAGGTTCCAGGATGTGACGACATCGGGCGGATTTGGGCAACTGCAGAAGGGGCACGCCATATCGTTTGCGGATTTTAATCGTGATGGGAACGAAGATATTTTTGAAGTGCTGGGCGGGGCAGTGCCGGGTGACACTTACCCAAGCGTGCTGCTGGAAAATCCTGGCCATGCGAATCATTGGATCGGATTGAAGCTGGTCGGAGTGAAATCGAACCGGTCGGCAATCGGGGCCAGAGTTCGAGTTGAGATTGACGGAGCGAATAGCTTTTATCGAATGGTAAATTCTGGGACCAGTTTTGGCGATACACCGTTCGAGCAACACATCGGTTTGGGCGCGGCGAGGATAATTCAGCAGGTTGAGATTCGCTGGCCAGCGGGCGGCACGCAAGTCTTAACCGGATTGGCGGTGAATCATGTTTACGAAATACGTGAAGGTGACGAGCATCCGAGGCCACGAGACATCAAGCCATTTCGTTATGTGAGTGGCGGCTCACACATGCACGCTATGCCTTAGGCATTACTATTTGGCGCCATCTAGAGGCTTGGGCAACATTCCGCCCCTCATGCCTTGTTCCAAGCTGTTGCCGAGCTCAGCGTCTTTTTCGCGCTTTAGGCGAGCGCCGGTAGCGAAGGCCTCGTCGCTACCGGCTTTGTCGCCTTTGATGCGCAGAATCTGCCCCAGTGTGTTGAATGGCCCTGGTGTCGTCGGGTCGAGACGGATTGCTTCCTTGAGTTCGGGAATGGCGGCATCGAGGTCGCCACTTTGCTTCAGGGTGATTCCCAACATGTAATGGGCTTCCGGGTAATCAGGCCTGATGCCTATAGCGGCTCGCATATGCTCAATCGCTTTTGGGAAATCACCCAACTGCCAATAGGCGATGCCGAGGGAATAATGGGCTTCCGCTAACCGAGGGTCCAGATCGATCGCTTTTTGAAATTCAACCTGGGAAGCTTCAATCTGATCTTCCATTTTGAGGGCAATCGCCAAGTCATAGTGGGCGGCGGCCGACGTAGGATCGAGAAGCAGGGCACCGCGATATGCTTTCTCCGACTTACCGAAATCGCCGGTCTTTAAGTATGCGTAGCCGATGTTCAATTCTGCGCTCAGGCGCGCTGCATCGGTAGAACCTTTTCGGCTCAAGACCTTCTGAGATTCTTCGATGGCGCGGGCGGGTTGACGAGTCTGGACAAGCAGGGCGGCGTAACTGTTGCGGATGCTATCGTCTTGCGGCGCTAGTTGAATGGCGTGCGCGTAAGCATCTGTTGCCGCGCCCAAATCCCCTTGCCTCCGGAGTGCCAAGCCCAGTTGGCTCCAGGCTTCCGGCCTCTTGGAATCGATCGCCAGCGACTGCTTCAATTCGGCAATAGCCTGTTGCCAGTTGTTCATTTCGAAATAACCGCATCCGAGGCGGTAACGATAATCGAAGGTATTCGGCGACAATTTTGCTGCCGTTTGAAGCTCCGGCAATCCGTGATCGTAATCCTTGGCAAGAAACAGGGCTGCGCCGAGATGGTAATGGGCGGGAGCGAAATCAGGGTTTAGAGAAATGGATTTTTGGAAGTGTTGGAGCGCATCGGATTGACGCCCCAGGACGGCCAGCAGGAAACCGATGTGGTCTTCGGATTCGGCGGAGGCGTTAGGAGAAGAGGCGGCTTGATCAATTAAGACGAGAGCGTCTGGCGCTTTGCCAGCGCGGATGAGGGATTCGGCTTGATTGGCCAAATCGGCGGGAGTCTGGGCCGACGAGTAGATGGCGACCGAGATTAGAAGGAGAATCTTCAATCAATTGTCATTATAGAGAGCCTAGATTTTTCCTTCTACCACCGTCAACACCTGATTCGCAGCTACGCCAGCTATCTTATCCACGAGACCACTCGGCCAGTGCACTTCGATATCTGCCTTCTTCGCTTTGTTCAATCCGAAGTGAACACGCAAGTCGCTTTGTGAAAAATAACTGCCGCCGCTGCGTACTTCGTCCATCTGTTGATGCTCGCCCTCGGGTTTGCAGTAGATCCTGGCACCGATTCCAGAACGATTTGATTTCGTGCCCACGGTTTTCACTTTCAGCCAGTTATTCTTCAGCGTCGATTCGCAATGCAACAGTTGGGGAAAGTCGTTGACGCAATTCACTGCGATGTCGAGGTTGCCGTCGTTATCGAAATCGCCGATGGCACAACCTCGGCCCGCAACAGGTTCAAGAATGCCAGGTCCGGCTTCTAGGGATACGTCTTGAAATTTGCCGTTACCTAAGTTGTGGTACAAAACTTTGCGTTCACGATAGCCTGATTCGCTGGCCTTTTCGCGGACTTCCGGATAAACGTGGCCGTTGCACGTGACAACATCTGGCCAGCCATCGTTGTCGAAATCGAGGAAGCTTGCGCCCCAGCCCAGAAAGCGGGTATTGCGGCCCATGCCCGATTGGAAGGTGATGTCCTCAAAGTTGTCGTTGCCCAAATTGCGGTACAGCGTGGAGGTATCGCCCGCGAAATTCGTTTTAAAGATCTCGAGCCGACCAGTGCCTAAAGCATCGGCGGCACTAACGCCCATACCGGCTTGCGTTTTGCCATCCGCACCAAAGGCAACACCCGCCTCTAGAGCCACGTCGGTGAAGGTACCGTCGTGATTGTTTTTGAAAAGTGCTGAAGGCGCTGAATCGTCGGCCACATAGATGTCTGGCCAACCATCGTTATCGAAATCGCCTATCAATACACCAAGGCCGTAGGTGCCTTGCTTCTTTAAGATGCCCGATTTTTCAGAAACGTCGATGAAAGTGCCGTCGCCTTTGTTGTGAAATAGGATGTCTTTGCCACCCTGCAAGCCGGGAGGGCCGCACGCGACTAACAGTCCTTCATAAAGGCAAGGGCCACTTTCGGGAAGGGGAGTGGTTTTCAGATCGAAATCAATGTAGTTCGCTACATAGAGATCGAGGTGCCCGTCTTTGTCATAGTCAAGGAACGCGCAGCCGGTGTTCCAACGTTGCAGGCCGGTGGTGGTGCGTGTGGTGACGCCGGCCTTCTCTGCGACATCTGTAAAGGTGCCATCGCCGTTGTTGCGATAGAGCGAGCAATCGCCCCAATAAGTGACGAATAGATCTACGTGGCCGTCGTTGTTGTAATCGCCCGCGCACACAGCTTGGCCCCAACCAGTGCGCGCGACGCCAGCCTTCAGCGTGACGTCAGTAAACGTGCCGTCGCGATTGTTTTTGTAGAGGCGGCTAATTGGTTCGGAACCCTTTGGGAAGGTGGTCTCGAAGCGTGAGCCATTGACGAAGAACAGGTCGAGCCAGCCATCGTCGTCGTAATCGATAAAGGCAACACCGCATCCAGTGGTCTCAAGCAGATATCTGTTTTTCTGTTCGGCACCGTAAATGGTTCTCTTGTTTAGGCCGGCCTGCTTCGCAACGTTAATGAATTGGACACCCAGAGGCGTGGCCCCGAGCAATTGTTCAAGCGAGAAGACGGGAACTGAGGCGCAAAGCGAGCGGATGAATGAACGGCGCGAGGGCAATCACCAGTTTAAAACGCCCGATCAGCTAGGGAGCGTCTTTCGCTAGAATGTGCGGAGCATGTGGTCGGCGCAACTCAACTGGATTTCGCCCAATATCTGCTGTGGCAGATCAGGACCGTGCTTGGCAAGAAACGGCAAAATGCTGTAGAAGCGCTCTTGCAAATGCCGTTGCGGATAGATTAAGTTGACCAGATACTCAGCATCTTTGCAGGCCTTCTCGTCTCTGCGCATGGTCTCGCGCGCGATTTTGCGCTCAAGCTTGCCAAACTGATAAGTGATTTTGGCAGTGCTTTTGCGCGCGGCCGCTTCCAGGGTCGGGTCGAAATTCAACAAGCTGGCTTGCATTTGCGCCAAAGATTGCGAAGCGGCAGTCTGCGCCGATTTAATTTGTTCGTTGAGCGCCGGGGGCACGAGCCTAGCCGCAATCAAGCCCTTTACGTTTTCGTGAATATCCAAGACGTCTGGAACTCGCAAGCCAAAACGGGTTAGCAGTTTGTCGGCGCGCGCATCGAGCAACGTGAAGCTGTTGCGGGGATAGATTACGGGCATGCGTCCCAACAACTTCTCGTAAAGCGCGGCGCCCTGGGCAAAGTAAGCGATCTCCGCTGGCCCGGCAACGTAACTCACTGTAGGCAGTAAATAGTCTTGCATCACAGGCCGCAACAAAGCATTGGGCGAAAGCTGCGATGCCATACTTGCCAGTTCGTTCGGCGTATAGGACGCATCGCGGGTATGGAATTTGCCGTCTTTCCAACGAACGGGCCAACGCCGGCCACTCTTGAGGAGGAAGAAGAGTGACGAATCGTCGTCAACGTGAACTTGTGTATGATACCCGGCAAGTGCAATCTCGTTATTTCTCGCGCGCAACGCGGCAAGAAGTTCGGGTACGCGCTGAACTGCTTCGCTCAAGAATGGTTCAGCCACTTGGCGGACGGCCGTGGCCAAAGGGTCAAGATAAAGCAGCCCCAAGCCTTTTAGCGTTTGTTCTAAGAGCTTGCGAAAGGCGCCGCCCAGTGTGGCGCCGGGCTGATATGCGGCGGTCACTTGCGCAACCACGTCGTCGGCGAACGGCAAATCGCCCAGAGCCGTGCGCAGTTCGCTGATCGGCACTTCGTTTAGAACTACGTCGCCAACTGGACCGCCGTTCACAAGACTACTTGCCAAACTGATTTTCGAACTTGTTGCGTCCTGATTGAAAACCCAAGAATGATCGACTTCAGCCAAATCATGGTCTTCGGTAGCGCACCAGAAAATAGGAACGGCAGAGATGCCCTGCTCGTTTAGGTGCGCGGCCAACTTTACCGCAGTGAGAGCTTTGAAGATCGTATAGGCAGGGCCAAGTAAGAAACCGACTTGCTGGCCAGTGACAACTGCCACCGTATTAGGCTGGGCAAGCTTGTGAAGCGCAGCTGAATTATCGTTTTGCTGGGCAAGAGCAGCGACGATCTGCGCGCGCCGCACTGGGGAAAACGACACTGACCGAGCGGCGGAGACAACGTCGTCCGCGAGCCAGGAACTGTAGGGAAAGAAAGAGCTTAGCTTGCCGAACTGGTACAAGTAGTCGGCGTAAAGCTTACTGCTTCCGGGAATTTGGTCTTGGCGAACACACGAAGGGTTCATAGCGCGCAGGCCGCCTTTACGAGATGTTCTCAGAACGCTGAAAGTTACCTTAAATGTTCAACGCCAGTTGGAGACAATGAAGAAGTGAGTATGGGCGAACAGGAATTCAAGAAGGAATCGGATGCGGCTTTGGAAGCTTTGTTTAAGAAACTGTCTGCGGCCACCGACGAGTATGATTTCGAGCCGGATTTCAATGCTGGCGCTTTGACGATAGAATTCGAAGAGCCCAAAGCGCGTTTCGTGGTGAGCCCGAATTCACCCGTTCGTCAAATTTGGGTGTCAGCTCATTCGAAAAGCTTCAAGCTTGATTGGGTGCCGGAACAAAGCGCATTTGTTTTGCCGGATACCGGGCAAACTTTGGAGCAAATGATCGCCGGGGCAATTTCTAAGCACATTGGCGAAGACGTCGAACTTTAAATTCGTGCCAGGCGTATACATTTCGTACCCTTTTTGCGGCCAAAAATGCAGTTTTTGTAACTTTGCGTCGGGCGTGAGCGGTCCTGGGACGATCACGAAGTATGAGGTTGCATTGCTAGCTGAAATTAGGGCACATGTGTGGGCTTGGCATCCAGAAACACTTTATTTTGGCGGCGGGACGCCAAGTCTGATGGCGGCGGAGTACTTGCGCGAGATTGTAGCGGCAATTCCGCGTAATGCTTTGCGCGAAGTCACGTTGGAATGTGCGCCGGGGACGGTGACTGCCGAAGCAGTCAATATTTGGCGAGAGTGCGGGATTAATCGCGTGAGTTTAGGCGTTCAATCCTTTGTAACCAACGAGCTGCGGCAAACCGGGCGACGCCATAACCGCGATATTGTTGAACGTGAAACAGCGTTACTGCGCAGCGGCGGCCTTACGAACATAAATATAGACTTGATTGCCGGCCTGCCCGGACAGACGCTTGAATCGCTGGACGAATCGCTCGATTGTATTCAGCGGCTGGCGGCGCCCCACGTTTCGCTCTACATTTTTGAGATTGACGAAGACAGCCGGTTAGGTAACGAGATACTTCTGGGTGGCAAGCGTTATGGGGCGCCGAATGTTCCGGGTGATGAATTGACAGCGCAGTTGTACGAACGAGCGTCGTCTGCACTGCGGCGGATGGGCTATCACCAATACGAAATTTCTAACTATGCGCAACCAGGATATGAATCGCGCCACAATTTGAAATATTGGCTGCTGGAACCTTATATCGGTTTTGGGCTGGACGCGCATTCTTTCGACGGCAACAATCGATGGAGCAATGCCGATTCGTTTGCCGAATATCTGCGCGGCGAAAAGCCTGCTCCAAGTGCAAGCGACGCTTCGGAGGAACACTTCTTTGTCGGGCTCCGCTTGCTGGATGGTATTGAGCCCACCGCGGACGAGTGGGAGCGCTTCGCTGCACCGATTGGCAAATGGCAAAGCGCCGGAATGCTGGAGCGTGTTGGTGGGAGGTTGCGTTTGACGCCTCAGGCCGTGCTAGTCTCAAACGAAATATTCCAGGAGTTCTTGAATGTCTGAGCAAAGATTCATCGATTTGCGAAGTGATACCGTCACCAAGCCGAGTGCCAAAATGCGCACTGCCATGGCGAATGCTGAAGTGGGAGACGATGTTTATGGCGAAGATCCAACGCTGAATCGCTTGGAAGCACGAGCGGCGGAGGTGTTCGGCAAGGAAGCGGCGCTGTTTGTACCGACTGGAACCATGGCGAATACGATTGCCGTCAAGATTCACACCAATCACGGTGAAGAAGTAATTTGCGATGCGCGTTCGCATTTGTTGGATTGGGAGTTGTCGATGATGGCTTGGTTTTCGGGCTGTCTGGCCAGGGCAATTTCAACTGACGATGGAATTCTAACGTGGAAAGACATTGCAGCCGCACTGCGGCCCAAAGGCCGGGATAACGCACCCACAACACTAATTGAGCTCGAAAATACGCATAACATGTCGGGCGGCATGGTGTATCCACAAGAGACTATTGACGAGATTTGCGGTGAGGCCCACGCGCGCGGTTTGAAAGTGCACATTGATGGCGCACGCATTTTTAATGCCGCAGAAGCAGGGCAGACAACAGTTGCGCGCATCACCCGCGATGTTGATTCTGTCATGTTTTGTTTGTCGAAGGGCTTGGGCGCGCCGGTTGGCAGCTTGCTAGTAGGCACGAAAGAGGCAATTGACCGAGGGCGCGCGTATCGCAAACGTTTGGGTGGCGGTATGCGCCAGGCGGGTGTGTTGGCTGCGGCTGGCTTGATTGCTCTTGAAGAGTCGCCCGCCGGTCTGAAATCTGATCACGCCAACGCGCGTTATCTGGCGGAACGAATTAGTGCGGTCACTCCTATCAAATTCAATGCTGAACGTGTTCGAACTAATATCGTAATCTTTGATATTTCTGACCTTGGGGTGACCACGGGCGAATTTAGTAAAGCTCTCAAGGAGAAACGCATTCTTGCCAACGGCATCAACGCAACGCATATGCGCATGGTGACGCACATGGATGTAGGGCGTGAAGATTGCGAACGAGCGGCGGATGCGGTGTGCGAAGTGGCACTGGCTGGTCTGCACACGTAAGGGCTCTGTCCTTTGCTAACATCGATTCCGTGCTCATCACTGCCGCGATTCTTGCCATCTTTGTCTATGGATTAATCGCGCCCATGCTGGGTGCGTTGATGCCCAGTTATCATTTGACCGACGAGCAGAATGGCGTGCTGGGCCTAGCGCAAGCTGCTGGGTTGGTGATCGCAACGCTCTCGGCCGGGCCAGTAATTGATCTCCGTGGCAACAAATCAGCTTTACTGTTCGGATTATTTCTGGTTGCGGCAGCGCTGTTTGGCGCCCCCAATGCGGGCGGGTACAAAGGGTTGTTGGTCGTGTATTTTGTATTGGGGCTGGGTGGCGGCATCGTAGTTACCGGCGCCAATTCGCTCGCAGGTTTGCTTTCGCCCGAATCGCGTGGCTCCGCATTGAATTTCTTGAATCTATTTTTTGGTTTAGGTGGAATTCTTACAACTTGGGCTGCGAGTTATCTCTTCGCACCCTTGCCACTCTGCTATGCCATTGCCGGCCTGACGCTGGTTGCATTGCTTGTTAACGCGCTGGCAAAGATGCCGCGTCCGGCAGGTGAAGTGGCGTTCAGGCCGAGTGAAATTCCGGTTCTGCTGACGAGCGCTCCGCTCCTTCTGCTCTCGATCTTCATGTTTTTGTATGTGGCTTGCGAAGTTGGGGTGTGGAACTGGTTGAAGATTTATCTCATCTCCACCGGCATGAGTGCGCAGCGTGCCGGCGGCGTGGTGAGTTACGGTTTCGCACTTGGGATTTTGGTTGGCCGAGTTGTGGTGTCGCGCGCCCTTACATCAGTGAAGGGAATGAGTGTGCTCACTGCATCTGGCGTGATGATTTCCATTACAACCTTTGCTGTTTTACAGCCGATTGGGCCAACCGGACTCACTGTTGCGGTGTTTTGCGCAGGACTGGCTATGGCGCCCGTTTTTCCCACCGCGCTGGCGACAACCGCCGACATTACGCCGCGCGGAACGGCCACCGCGCTGGGAATTGTGATCACCTTCGGTTGGATGGGCTTGGCTGTTAGTTCGTCCATAATCGGCAAGGTCTCAGCAACCAGCAGCCTGCAGCAGGCGTTGTTGCTTTTGCCAGCTTTCGGAGTCGCTATGGTACTTGCGAGCGTAGTACTTCGGTTATTCTCACAAAGACCCCGCTCTGTTACTGCCTAGCATTTCTTGTAATATTCCACTAAACTTTAAACATCGCTGATGCGCTCGTTACGAGCGCGGGAGAAATTTATGGCTTTTTGTCCAAATTGCGGAACTCAGTCACCTGGCGCCTTTTGCCCGAATTGTGGCGCCGCCGTCGCGGCAACTGGATCGGCGCCTCCGCCCAGTGCAAGTGCGCAGCCCCAGTATCAACCCGCGCCAACGTTCAACGCGGCGGGAATTAGCGATAACGTTGCGGGTGCACTGTGTTATTTCGGCGGTATCATCACGGGCATTGTTTTTTTGGTGCTCGCTCCTTATAACCAGAGCAAGTTTGTGCGTTTCCACGCTTTTCAATCAGTCTTTGGCACAGTTGCCTGGATCGTATTGACATTTGTTCTGGGCATTATTTCGCACGGCTTCATCATCTTTCTTTACCCACTGTTTGGTTTGGCGGGCGTGATCTTATGGCTCTACATGATGTACACCTCATTCAATAACAAGAAAGTGAAGCTCCCGATTATTGGCGATTTGGCTGAAAAGCAAGCTTAACCAAACAGCGGGCTGTCACGTCTCATACTGAGACTGTGAAGAAACTTGTGTTCGTCCTGGGCAGCGTTCTTGTTTGCCGTGCAGAAGTAGCCTCAACCCAAGCGGTAGATATTTCGCCGCGCATAGGAATCATTGAGGTTTTTGGCGCCGGCAAGATTTCTGGCCAGAAGATCCGCGCCGCCATTGGCGCCAACCCGGGCGATGCTCTGCCGCCCTCTGAGGCCACTGAAGACCGCATAAACAAAGTGCCAGGTGTTCTCGCCTCGCGGCTGGTGGCTGTTTGTTGCGCCAGCGGCGGGAAAATGATTCTCTACGTGGGAATTGAGGAGCGTGACGAGCCGCACCTGGAATTTCATCCCACTCCTACTGGCGAAGTAAAGCTGCCGGACTTCATTTACGATGACTACCTCAGCTTGCTTGAAACAGTAGAAGGTAGCATTCGCGGCAACAATGCCGACGAAGATTTCACCAATGGATATTCGTTGATGGCCGATCCATACGCCAGGGTTTTCCAGAAGGGATTCATTCCGGAAGTAGAGGGAAATCTGTTGCTGCTAGACCAAGTATTGCGTCAATCGTCTGATCCAGAGCAGCGGGCCGCCGCAGCGTACTTGATGCAATACGGTCCGCGCGGCGTGCGCAAATCCAAGTTTATTGTGGATGCGCTGCAATACGCACTGCGCGACCAGGAAGATGTGGTGCGCAAGAATGCTCTGCGCGCATTGCATGCCGTTTATGTGGGCGGCAAGCTGCATCCAGAACAGGAAGTGGTGATTGAACCTACCTGGTTGGTTGAATTGTTGAACTCAGTTGTCTGGTCTGACCGCCGAAGCGCGGCGCAGGAATTAGTGAATCTGACGGAAGACCGCAATCAAGATACTCTGAACTTGATTCGCGAACGAGCGCTGTCTGCCATATTGGATATGGCTCGCTGGCAGACCCTTGACCATGCGTTACCCGCCTTTATACTTGCGGGCCGAATAGCAGGGATGGACGAAAAAGAAATTAAAGACGACTGGTCAAACAATGACCGAGAAGCGGTTTTGAGTGAGCTTAGCGGCAAGAAGAAACACCGGAAGTGAAGCTAGCTGTATTTGAACTCTTCCTTGCCGTTTCCATTTCTATGCGTTGATGTTGTGGCATTCCCCAACCGGATGTCACACGTGCAACAATCGCTGCATTTGAAACAACGTTCACATAGATGGTTGTCACAGGCGTCTTTCGTGCAGTAGACACAGATTTTCTGCGATGTACTGCCGCAGATAGAGCAGAAAAAAAGACTAATTTCCATTACTTGGTACTTTTGGCGCGCTTACCTGCGTCCTTGCTGATCATACCGCGGCAGCGCTGCGCTTCCTCGTCGGCAAGCTTGAAGTTCTGTTCGGAACTAGCCGCCAAATCGCGAATGTAGTCTCTAAAACGTTCGCGGCGTGAGAAGTTGCGCGCAATCAAACCGTTAAATTGATCTGCGGTGAAACGGTCGCCGTATCGAGTAACTGCCTCTTCGAGCGAGCGTGATGTGAACTCCAGGGCTTCCAAGCGGAAATAGGCGTCAAGAGCAAGCGACAAGCTTTCGGTCTTCTGTCCTAAAAGCTTGGCGGCCGCGGTAAATTCCTGCAATTGCGTACGTTCGGTTTGCCACTGCTGAATATAAACTTCAGACGCGCCTTTTTGAGCAACCCACTGCTGCGGATTCATTTGCGCCAGCAGCGGTTCCAGCTTTTCGTTGTCTTTTAGTAATTCGTCTAAGATGGCGCGCACGGTCCAAGCGTTATCAATGCCCGCAGGCTTGGGTATGAGCGGGTTGGCGGGCGCTGGTGTCTGTTGTTGAGCTTGGGCCGCAAAAACAAAACCGCAAAGAACGCACAGTCTTGCGATCATCCTCATTCGCCTATATTGTAGCGGCCCTTCGCCGGAGAGAATCTTGCAATGAAGTGGTTGCCCTCGATTGGATCGGACGAACCCTTCGAGTGGCCGGGGGTTACCGCCAGCCATAAATCACGCAGCGGCTTAACTGTGTAGCGATAAAGGGACCCCCGATCCAGGCGTCGGGAAATCTGTTGGTCGCTGCGCACGAGGATCGCATCGACCGCCCGTACAATCGTGGGCTCGCTGCGTGGAAGCAGAGTATGTTGTACGCGAACTTCGCCTTCCAGGACATCAATCCGCATTGCAGCGTCTTCGTCGATAGCAATGGCAACGGTTGCCTCCTGACTTGCTCCGATCCAGGCACTGGGCGTGAGTATCCGCTGCTGTGGTTGCTCCGCTAACGGCTTGAAATGAACTCGAACTCGGCCCTCTATTACATCGAGCAAATCGCCAGCTCGCACTGCATTTTGCCTGAAAATAACGCGTGAATTAGCGAAAATATCGAAGCTGCTGCCGCCAGCGACGACGAAATGAGCAAAACCATCCCGGCCGGTGGTGATCACCTGTTGAACTGGAACGCGCTCGCCGCTACTTAGAGCCCAAGGTTGAGTATCGCGAATACGAGTGACCTTGCCGCTCACGATAGTTGCGCGCGCTTCATACTTCTGCATCACCGCTTGGTCGAGCGGAGTGCTCTGGGGATGGGCCGCTGCTTCAGCCACTGCAAGCAGGAGCGCTGAGGTTATTTGGCGCATGGCGCTCGTTAATACTACGCAGCAGGCTTGGGAAACGTTTCGGATTTAATTACACCCGATCCCTCGCGGATGGTGACGAAACGGTTGGCAGCCACATTTGTAATTTTTTCCAACTGACCATTGGGCCAGCGGACGTCAAGATCAACCTTGGCAGCGTCGCCTAGGCCGAAGTGCAGGCGCAAATCATTAGCCGAGTAAAAGCTCGACTGGCTCATCACTTCCTGAAGCTGAACTTTTCCGCCATAGTGCGCAGTTACCCTGGCTCCAATGGCGCTGCGGTTCGACTTGACACCGAGAAGCTTAACTTTGATCCAGCGATTGTCGCCTTTTACATCGTTGCGCAGAAGCGACGGCGCTTCGTTTAGATTCATCACAACAACGTCAATATCGCCGTCATTGTCGAAGTCACCGAAAGCGCAACCACGGCTCGCGTGTGGTGCAATGATGCCGGGACCCGCCTGTTCCAACAGTTCCTCAAACTTGCCGTTCTTGAGATTGCGGAAGACGATGCGTGAACTCTTGAATGGATAATTCGGCAAAACTTTTTCCACCTCGGGATAAACACTTCCGGTAACCCACATCAGGTCCGGATATCCGTCGTTATCGAAATCGAACATGCCCGCGCCCCAACTGATATAGCGCGTTTCAACGCCCAAGCCAGACGAATTCGTTACGTCTTCAAAGCCGCCCTTGCCATCGTTCCGGTAGAGAACGGCCGTATCGTCGGCGAAGTGCGTCTTGAGAATGTCCAAACTGCCGTCCAAATTGTAATCGCCAATGCCTAGGCCCATGCCCGCCTGTTCCATGCCGTCTTCGTTGAGTGCGACGCCGCTTTCCAAGCCAATGTCGGTGAACGTTCCGTCGTGATTGTTTTTCAGTAGAAAGCTCGGGGTGGAATCGCAAGCAATGTAGATGTCGGGCCAGCCATCGTTGTCGAAATCGGCGGCTGCGACCGTCATACAGTAAGCGCCCTTGGCTTTCGAGAAGCCTGATTTTTCGGTCACGTCGGTAAATGTTCCGTCACCATTGTTGCGATAGAGGGTGGCGTAACCGGGCGGCAAACCGCGCGGACCGCAGTTCACAGGAATGCCCTTCCAATTGCAAAAACCGCTTTCGCCAGGCTTTGGAATGTGGACAAGATCGAGTTCCAAATAGTTGGCTACGACCAGATCGAGGTTGCCATTACGGTCGTAATCAACCCAAGCGCAGCCCGACCCCCAGCGCTTACCCGCATGCAGCAGGCCGGCTTTTTCAGTGACGTCGGTAAAGGTGCCATCGCCGTTGTTGCGGTAGAGAACGTTCTGGCCCCAGTAGGTAAGGAAGAGGTCGTCGAACCCGTCGTTGTTATAGTCGCCGACCGTAACAGCCGACGCCCAACCAACTTTCTTGAGCCCTGCCTTTTCGGTGACGTCCGTGAAGGTGCCGTTGCGATTGTTCTTGTAGAGGCGGTTCGTAGCGCCCGGCGGATCACCGTCTAAGCGAGTGCCGGAGAGAGTGAAGATATCCAGCCAGCCATCATTGTCGTAATCGATAAAGGCGCAGCCACAGCCGACGGTTTCAAGAATGTACGTGCGATGATCTTCCGGGCCATAAATAAGCGGCGCTGTGAGACCGGCCTTATCGGCAATGTCTGTGAAGCAAGCGTTAAACGGAATGCCGGTGGGCTTGCCGCGCGGCTGCGGTTTTACAGCCCGCGACGAAACACCCTGACCAAACGATTTAACGAACGGCGTTGCGCCCAGCAAACTTAGCATCAGGCGGCGAGAAATCGGATTACGCTTCACAATTTGAAGTCTAACGTAAAGTTAAAGTGAAAGGCCGAGTTGCCAAATGGGTCGCTTCGGCCCCTACCGGCTATTGAACGTTCTCGTCGGACTTGCGTTCCGGACAGTCAGAGTCGAAGTCGTCCACTGCTTCTTCATGGGTTTGCACTGGTTGGCCGGACTTTCCCCTGTACTGTTTAGAGCTGACCTCCAAAAAAATTAAGTTAACTAAATCGTAGCTGCAGCTTCGTGTCTTGTCATAAGCGTCTTGTATTGGCTGTTGATCAATCAAGGCGGCCGGATGAACGACGTACTGATCTGTCGCCGAAGTAAGCAAACCATCTAACTCATGCAATCGAGGTCTTAACCGCTTTGCGTATAAATCCTCGAATTTGCTGTATTGGCTCTGTTCCAACGCTTCCCTTATCAGCAGCTCTCTCCCGAATAGTTCACTCTCTTGCGAAACAACCGCCTCATCGTAAAGCCGCTTACGTTCAAGAACCTCACTTTTGTCGGCGCACCTTTTTAATGCGGATTTCAGTAGACCCGCTCTGGTAAAGCGCTTGTAAATTGAGTCGGAGAACGAAGCGATCGCTGTCGTGGACGACTGATAGTGAGCCGCCTCCCGGTCATTTTCGGCGCTTCGTTTTTGAATCACGTAGCTAATGCAGGCTCCAATTACTCCCGTAAGGACAAAGCTGACTATGGTAATTGTCAACGGATGTTCCCAAAACTGAGTGCTGGGTCTGCGGTTCCGGACTGCTGCAAGTACGCTTCGAAGTACTTTCTTTGGTGTCAGGTCACTTTTCACACATTGCAGTCTAGCGAATCAGCCTTAGGCTGGCTAGTTCCCACTGGCATTACTGCGCTGCGCTAATTTAAAAACGCAGAGCTGGAATGGAAAAAGCGATGGATTAATCAACCTCCTGAACCCGCCGCCTTGGCGAACGTCTTCGAAATCACCGCTCGCGCCTCATCCTGAATCTTCCTCAAATGTTCTTTACCTAAAAAACTCTCGGCATAAATCTTGTACACATCTTCCGTCCCAGAAGGCCGCGCTGCAAACCAGCCGTTCTTCGTCAGAACCTTTAAGCCGCCGATCGCCGCGCCGTTGCCAGGAGCCGTCGTCAGCATGGCTTCAATCTTCTCGCCAGCTAGTTCGGTCGCTGGCACTTGCTCGGGCGAGAGCTTTTGCAGGATTGCCTTCTCTGCTGGCGTGGCAGGTGCGTCAATACGCTCATACACCGGATCGCCAAACTGTTGCGTCAATTCTCGATAGCGCATGCCCGGATCTTTCCCCATCTTCGCGGTGATCTCCGCTGCCAACAGTCCCATGATCAGCCCGTCTTTATCAGTGCTCCAGGGCGATCCATCTTTCTCAAGGAACGAGGCTCCGGCGCTCTCTTCGCCCCCAAATCCAAGCGAGCCATCTAGCAATCCATCCACAAACCACTTGAATCCGACCGGCACTTCCAGCAACCGGCGCTTCAAGCTAGCTGCCACGTGATCAATGATTCCGCTACTTACCAACGTCTTGCCTACTCCGGCATTCGCTTTCCAGCCCGGTCGGTGTCCGAATAAATAATCAATGGCAACGGCTAGATAATGATTCGGATTCAGCAGCCCCACGCTTGGAGCCACAATGCCGTGGCGATCATGATCGGTATCGCAGGCCCACGCCACATCAAAGCGATCTTTCAACGCAATCAAACTCTCCATAGCGTAGGGCGACGAACAATCCATGCGAATCTTGCCGTCCCAATCGAGAGTCATGAAGCGGAATGTTGGATCAACCAGCGTATTGACCACCGTTAGCTTAAGTCCGTACTTCTCGCCAATGCGCGGCCAGTAGGCGACCCCAGCCCCGCCCAACGGATCAACTCCTAGATTCAGGCCGCGGATCGCTTCCATGTCAACAACGCGTCTCAGGCCATCCACATAAGTTGAGACGAAGTCGAAACGTTGCGTGGTCTCTGCGCGCAACGCCCGCTCATAAGGCAGGCGCGCGACGCCTTTCAGACCGTCGGCCAGCAAATTGTTCGCAAAGTTCTCAATCCACTTTGTTGCGTTGGTGTCGGCCGGTCCCCCATGCGTGGGATTGTATTTGAATCCGCCGTCGAACGGTGGATTGTGCGAAGGAGTAATAACGATGCCATCGGCTAACCCGTCTTTGCGACCGCGATTGTGCACCAAAATAGCGTGCGACACGGCGGGCGTAGGAGTGTAGCCGCTGTCCTGATCAATCATCACATTCACGCCGTTGGCAGCGAGTACCTCGAGCGCACTGATTTGCGCTGGTTCCGATAGCGCATGCGTATCCATTCCCATGTACAGTGGGCCCGTGGTTCCTTGCTGACGCCGGTATTCGCAAATCGCCTGCGCGATAGCCAGGATGTGATCTTCGTTAAAACTGTTTTCGAATGAAGACCCGCGGTGTCCAGACGTGCCAAACGACACGCGGTGCGACTTTATGCCCGGGTCGGGTTTCAGCGCATAATAGGCGGAGATCAATCGAGGGATGTTTGTCAGCGCCGCTGGATCTGCGGCTTTGCCAGCGCGTGGATCGATAGCCATGGCTTCCTATTTTACGCGGAAACCTGCGGTCGCTCCCACCCAATCTAAATTCTTGTTGAAATCGACGCCCATCATCTTGCCGCGGCCCGATCGGACAACCGTGGTGAGTGGCTGCAATCCGCCGCCATGCCAAACGTACATAATGCGTACTTCAATCTTGGTTAGGCCGCTCGGAGTTTCGATTGTCGGCACGAAATCCATCTTGCGCTGCAATATATAGTCTCGGCGCTGATCAACGGGAATCGCGGCGATGTCGTCTTTCGTTGGCCCAATATTGACTCCGAGTCCAGCAAATGAATAGAGCGGTTTCAGAACGTAATCTTGCAAGTTGTCGGGCAGTGGATCTACGTCGCTTAAAAATCGCGTTTCAGGTACGCTCTCATGTTTGAACCAAGGTAATGAGAACTTGCTCAACAGAAAGAACCAGTTCGGATGGCCGGCCCACTCAACATCCACATCGTCTCTGAAATCAAATCCACCCTTAACATTCTTTCGAATCAACTCGTCAACAATTACCCGATTGTAGATTCGTTTTACCTGCTTACCCGCGAAGAAGAGTTTCGATCCTTGCCGTTTTACGTCGCGAATACAAGCGATCTGGATGCCCAAGCGCTGTCTCGTCAACAAGAAATCTGGAGATGTCTTTTGCCGATAAGGGTCGATTTCGAGCAAGATCACTTCGTCAGGTGAGTGTCCGCCCAAGATAATTTGGCGCAGCAAATCGAAGTAACTCGATTCATCGTTGTCACCGAGAAACGTCGTGAGGTTTTCGGGAAGCGAGAAAACTTCCTGATATTGACGCGCCATCATCACTTGGAATGCATAAATTGAAGGAAAGCCTTGAATCTCTACAAGCTTCGGGGAAAGCGTGCCATCATCTTCGCGAATCAATCCAAAATCAGCTTGCACAAAGAGAGGATGTTCGGCGGCGCCCGGCACCTTGAATTCAGCGGGAATCGTGGCTTCTGCGGCTTTCAAATACTTCGGATTCGCGGCCAATTGGCCGTACAACTCCTGGCCGTAGCGCGCCATCTTTTCCAACAACTCATTCGGCAGAAAAACTGGCGTCTCGCTGCATCTGAACTCAACATGCGTGCCTGCGGTTTCGTCCAACCGCTGCAGGAACTTTGCGTAGAGATCTGGCTTCCAGCGCTTGTTGAAATCGGCCCGCAATTCAGCGATCACAGGCTATACCAGAAACCGGCCACCACTCATAATGTGCACGTCGTCCGCCCAAATGTCGAAGTGCTGCCCCACAACATCAATGTGGGTTGTCGATGTCCACTCTGCCCCAGTGTGCGCGCCATAGGGATCGCCAAATGCCATATGCACTCCCGGAATTTTTTCGTCTTGCAGAATATTGCCCACCACGCGCGACAAAGCGAGGTTTGTTCCGATGGCGAACTCACCAACGCGGTTGCTATTGTCATCGCGATGGCAGTACTGCCAAAACTCCTCTTGCAGTTCTTTGTTATCGCAAACGGCTTCGGTCAGCCGATTATTCTTCACCGTTAGGGTGAGCGGGGCCGCCGCTAGATCTCCGTACTTCGCGCAAAGATAATCTCCCACCACACCATCCACCACAAAACGCCCGTTCACGTCCAAAGGCGAAGTGAACGTTTCACCTCCAGGCAAGTTTCCCCACTTGTCGCGGCTAATAATGCCGCTGGTTTTTATCCATTTATAGTTCGGCGTAAGGTCTGCGGTAATGTCTGTTCCAGCTGGCGTGCATGCCCTGATCTGTTTCGCCCGGTTCACAATGTTCATTACACGCAGCGTTAGCTCATCCACTTTTTGGAAATCCGCACGCATGCCTTCCATCATGATTTTCTTTTCAATGTTCACCATGTGCGCGTGGCGCAGCTTCTTCTGATTCACCACGTTGCACATCTGCATGCGAGTTTTCAATTCATTCGTCTGCGCCCGCACCGCAAAAATGCTGACCTGGCTGGTAGCCAAATCATCGAGAACCACCTGCGGCATATCAACCAAGGGCCGCGGCGCCAAGTCTTCCAAAATGAAGTCCTGATGCCGGCAGCCGCGCGCATCCAACTCAGCCGCTAAACTCGCCGCAATCTCCATGCATGCTTTATCGGTAATGAGCGTGACCTTCTCTTCAGGCTGGACTTTTAGGCACACGAACACCGCGTTGTGCGCTCCAGGCGATAGCTCCGGATCGAAGATCAGCGATTCAATACTGCCACTCAATGTACTGCCCCCGCAGAGCTTACGCTCTCTTCCTTTAATCCAGCTTCTGTCTCATAAACGATGTAGTCAACCACTTTGGTTAAGTCCCCTGTCTCCTGGAAAATTCGCAATTGACGATCGGCGCCCGTGCCATGCTCCAAGATCCGATGAATGTAGTTAATGTGTGAGCGCGAACCCAGCTCATCCACTACATCGTCTATAAAATGCAGATATTCGTAAATTAAGTCGCGAACCGGAACTTCTATCTGTTTCCCGAAGTCGATCATCTTGCCTTCGAGTCCATATCGCGCTGCGCGCCACTTGTTTTCCATGAGAAGCGCTCGTCGATACAGACGGAAGCCTTGATTCGCCGAGTGCAATTTGTAGAGTTTCGCCACAGTGGCCTGAATCAAAGCAGCTATCGCTAAGGTTTCGTCCGCGCGCATCGGCACATCGCAGATTCGGAACTCTAACGTGGGGAAATTTGGATGCGGGCGAATATCCCACCAAATCTTTTTGGCGTTATCGATGCAGTTCGTTTTTACTAATAGTTTGATGAAATTTTCATACTCTCCGTAGCTGGGGAAATAGTCTGGGATATTCGTTCTTGGAAACTTATCGAACACTTTGCAGCGATACGATTTGAGCCCGGTATCCATGCCTAGCCAGAAAGGCGAATTTGTCGAGAGCGCCATAATGTGCGGCAGAAAATAGCGCGCCGCATTCATTAGGTGTATGCGCGTTTCAGGGTCTTCCACTCCCACGTGCACGTGCAAGCCGAAAATCAGGTTGGCGCGCGCCACCATCTTGAGATCTTGCACAATCGTGGCGTAGCGTGCGTCAGGTGTAATGTCCTGTTTGCGCCAATCGGCAAACGGGTGAGTACCTGCCGAGGCAAGGCGAAGGTTATTTCGCTTGGCCAGTTCGCACATTTGAAGCCTTAACGACTTCAACTCAATCGCAGCTTCCGGGATATTTTTGCAAATGCCGGTGCCAATTTCCACCACGGATTGATGCATCTCTTGCTTGACAGCTTCCTTCATGAGCTTCTTGCCTTCAGAGATAATTTCCGTATCAATGTGCGAACGCAGATCCCTGGTTTCGGGATCGATGGTCTGATACTCTTCTTCGATGCCAAGGTTCAGGCTAGGTGTCGTCATTGGATCCTTACTTATGCTACTTACGTGCCAGCCGCCACGGTCTTTTTCTCAGCGGCCGAAAGAAACCTGCCCCAATGTAATTCCTGGACTGGTTCTTCATTGCTTAGAGCCTTATCAATGGCGAACTGGGCCATATTTTCGACAATCCACTCAAAGTTATCTTCGCCCACTGAATGAACATCGGCGTCGGGAGCGGGATTGAGGAAATCTATCGCGTAGGGTATACCGTTTTCGACCGCAAATTCAACCGTGTTGAGATCGTAGCCAAGCGCCCGGCAAAGTGTAATCGCGTCTTTTACAATCCGGTCATGTAGCGCTTGTGAACTCGCAACGCCATCCTTTACATACCGCAGATGGTGTGGCTGCTTGGGATCGTACTTCATTACCCGTACTTTTTCTTGGCCCACAACATAGCAACGGAAATATTCATCGAAATCTACGGCGGTCTGCAACGTCATGCAAAGCGAGCCGGTTTGGTCGTACGCTGCGAAAAACTCTTCCCGCGATGTTACCTTGAAAACGTTTTTCCAGCCGCCGCCGCTAAAGGGTTTTAGAAATGCCGGAAATCCAATGTAGTCGAAAACTTCGTCCCAATTTAAGGGGAACATCAGGTTGCGCATGGATTGAACGGTCGTGCCTGGTGGATGGGTTTTATGTGGAAGCACAACGGTTTTCGGAACAGCGACACCTAGCTTACTGGCCAAAGCGTAATTGAAGAACTTGTCGTCGGCACTCCACCAAAACGGGTTATTGATGACAATAGTGCCGCCGAGCACCGCGTTCTTCAGGTAGGCCCGATAGAACTCGATATCGTGCGAGATGCGATCGATAATCACTTTATAGCCGCTTGGCTCGGCCATCTTTATCCCGCCAATTCGAACATGTTCGGCAGTTACGTTCTTTAAGTTCTTGAAATTAATGCGGTCAACCAGCGCGGACGGAAAGCTGTTCTCCATCCCATAAATAATTCCTATTTTCGGCACCCATCACCTCAGAAGAATTTTATCGCCATGCGCCGCCAGAGCGGCCAATCGTGCCTCTCGCCGCCTGTCCAGACGTCCAGCCAGTGGGGAATACCCTTCTTGCCTAAAATCTCTGCCATGCGGAAGTTTTCGCCAAGGCAGATGTCGTGATCGCCCGCTGCCAGCACAATTTTCATCTGCTTATAGCGCTCCAAAAACCAGGGATCGGAAATATTAGGTATGTAGTCTACTGGATTGTTGAAATAGAAATCGTTGTCGTAGTAACCATTCATAAACTGGCGCATATCGAACGATCCGCTCAGCGCCACGCAGCCGGACGTCAAGTCTGGATGCTTCATCGCAAAATTCAGGGCGTGATAGGCGCCGAAACTGCAGCCTGTTGTACAAATCTGCTGTTTTCCGCTAAGCCCCTTCATCAGTGGCGCGACTTCATGAATGATGTAGCTTTCGTAAGCGTTGTGGCGGGCAACTCGGTCATGCGGATGAATCCAGCGGTTGTACCAGCTCTCCGCATCCACGCTGTCTACGCAGAACACCTGCAAATGTCCCCACTCAATCTTGCCGGCGAGTTCATGAATCATACCGTTGTTCTCAAACTCAAAGTATCGTCCTTGTGAACTGGGAAATACCAGAACAGGAAGGCCAGAATGTCCGTAAGCTAACAGTTCCATGTCCCGCCCTAGACGGGAGCTGTACCACTTGTGATAATCGCGTCGCATAGCTGTCATCTCATATTTACAGATGAATGCTCCAGTCTTCTCGAAAATTAAAGAAAGAGCTTTAAATAAGAAAGCTTTCCGGCTAGAATGTCAGTGCTGTAAGTTGTCAAGACTTACAGTAAGCTAGGAGGCTTTGTGTTACTGAAACTGTTCGCCGGTGGTAAGTCCGTTCTGCCGCTGGCCTGCCTGGTGAGTGTAAGTGTGGCCTCACCGTTTATCTTCGCCCAGTCGCGAGCTAATACCGTTTCGCCCGCGCTTCAACGGGCTTCCAATCTTGGACCGATAGATTCGACACAAGATATAACTCTGACTGTGTATGTTACTTCACGGAATCAAGCAGCTTTTGATCAGGCCGTGGACAAATTGTATGACCCGTCGTCGCCGACTTATCATCAGTGGATGATTGACGCGGAATTAGCGCAGTACGCGCCGGCTGCCGCCGACCTAAAGGCAGTCAAACAAGAGCTGGTTAAGCAAGGGTTGTCGGTGATTTCGTCCGACGCTTACTCAATTCGGGTCCACGGACCTGCGGCTAACGTGCAAACCGCCTTTCAAACCAAACTGGAAAATTTTTCACTAAATGGCAAAACTTTCCGGGCACATACGCAAGATGCTCAATTGACTGGCAGCGCGGGCGCTTTGGTATCGTCGGTCGTCGGTTTAGACGAAACTACGGTCAAGCCAATGTATAAGCGGGTAACTGATCCTAAAACCGGTATTTCCAAGCCGCCAGTTGCCTTAAGTAAGGTACTAGCAAGCGGTGGCCTTAGCAGTTTGATTACCAACAATTGCTTACAACCGCCAGCTGTGGAAACTTACACCACGCCAGGATCTCAGCTCCCAATTGGAGTTTACTTCGGTAACATTTACAATCCCGTCGACGCAAACGGCAACCCGCTTGTTTGCGACTTTACAGCCGCTCAACTCGAATCGCATTATGGGCTGAACGCGGCTTATAGCGCTGGCTTAACCGGCGCCGGCCAAACAATTGTGTTGCTCGAAGGCTATGGTTATCCAACGATGCTGAGCGACGCAAACGCCTTTTCTCAGTTAATGGGCCTGCCCGCCTTGAACTCATCGAACTTTTCGGTTGTTTATCCAGAGGGGCCCCCGCCAGCAAACCTTGGAGTGATTACCGGATGGAATTTTGAAATCGCTTTGGATATCCAATGGGCGCACGCCATGGCTCCGGGTGCCAAAATCCTGGTAGTTGCAACTTACGGACAAGACAGCCAAGATTTCCAGACTTCCATGAATTACATCATCGCCAATAAACTCGGCACGGTGGTTTCCGATAGCTGGGGCGAAGATGTGGACTTGCTTGCCGGTCCTTCGGAACAAAACGCCTTTAACTCGATCCTGAAAACCGCAGCGGCGAAGGGTATCTCGTTTCAATTCTCCAGCGGCGACAGCGGCGACAATGGTGTGGGCGCGCCGCAAGGTGCTCCTAGTGTTCCCGCAAATTCTCCGTACGTAACGGCAGTCGGTGGTACCTCGATTCTCAACAATCCCAACGGACCCGGCTTCGTCGAAGTCGGATGGGGCAGCGACTGGACCTTCATCTCTCTTGGCAGTGTTCTTGACCCGCCTGAGCCCGATGGTTTTCTGTTCGGAGCGGGCGGCGGAGAGAGTGTCTTCTTCAGCAAGCCCGCTTGGCAGAGTTCCCTTCCGGGAACGGGTAGGCAAGTGCCCGATATTTCGGCTCTGTCGGACCCCTACACTGGCGTACCGGTCGTCCTAACTACGGCAGGTACTCAATATGTTTATGTGGGCGTCGGAGGCACCAGCTTGGCAAGTCCAATTGTCACCGGAATATTGGCCATCGCTACCCAAAAAGCAGGTCATGCGCTTGGCCAAGCCGCACCCTTGATTGCGGCGCTTCCTTCAACCGCGATCACTGATATTCTGCCGCTCACCAGCCCCACGAATCTGTCGGGGACCGTTGTCGATAGCAGCGGGCCGACATTCTACTCGCCGTCGCTTTTGTTTCAACCGTTTCTCGGCACCACCCAAGGATTCATTAGCGCCGATTACCTTGATGGTCCCGGTTTCGGTATCGCCTTCGCATTCGGGATGGACACATCCTTAACCGTCACAACGGGTTGGGACAACATCACCGGCTTTGGGGTGCCGAATGGGCTGCCCTTCATCAAAGCCATGGCGAAGTAAACGCCAATTGTAGATTACT
>Ga0182012_10001698_pt1 | contig 23985 bp, 27 predicted proteins | sample 612S2SmetaG_FD_120486 | JGI IMG/M metagenome (GOLD analysis project Ga0182012, IMG submission 120486) | Permafrost microbial communities from Stordalen Mire, Sweden - 612S2S metaG | ecosystem: Environmental > Terrestrial > Soil > Wetlands > Permafrost | place: Sweden: Stordalen | collected... | reverse complement strand
GTGAGGATCCTGATCGTCGATGATCACGCCATCGTCCGCGACGGCCTGGCGCGGCTGCTGGCCTCCGACGGCGACCACCAGCTCAGCCAGGCGGCCAGCGGCCGCGAAGCGCTGATCCAGGCCCGCTCGCAGCGCCCCGAGCTGATCGTGCTCGACCTCAACCTGCCGGGTCTGGGCGGGCTGGAGCTGCTGCGGCGGCTGATCCAGGCGGGCGCGGCGAAGATCCTGATCCTCTCCATGCACGCCGAGCCGCTCTACGCCCGCCGCGCCCTGGAGGCCGGCGCGCAGGGCTATGTGAGCAAGAACGCCGCCCCGGACGAGCTGCTGGCGGCGGTGCGCAAGGTGGCCGCTGGCGGGCGCTATGTGGAAGCCGAAATCGCCCAGGAACTGGCCCTGGGCGCCGGGGCCGAGACCCTGGATGCGCTGAGCCCCCGCGAACTGGAGATCATGCGCCTTTTGGCCGGAGGCTCGAGCCTGGCCGAGATCGCCGCCGCCCTCGGGGTCGGCTACAAGACCGTCGCCAACACCCTCACCCTGATCAAGTCTAAACTCGGCGTCGCCCGCACCGCCGACCTGGTGCGCCTGGCGATCGAGACCGGGGTGAGTTGAAGGTTCAGGCCGCTACGACGTGCAGACCGGACCGCAGCAAAGCGGCATCTCGTGTTGCCAATACGAGTCCGTCGAGCTTGGCTTGCGTAAAGATCAACCGGTCGAAGGGGTCTTTCTGAGCGAGGATTTGGGGGACGCTTCCAACCGCCCACGCGTGCTCGGCGGATACTGGGAGGAGTTCAAATCCATCCCGCGAGAGCCGGTCCGGAAAATCTGCCGGCGCCCGGAGTTTGCCCTTCGCCATCTTGATGGCGACCTCCCAAAGGCTTGCGACACTGACAATGAAATCGGGGCGTGGATGAACGCGCAACAGCTCGATCATGTCCCGGCTGAGCAGCGTGTGGTCCTCAAGCGCCCAAAGGACGACATGCGTGTCGAGGAGCACCCTCAAGGCTTGTCGTCTTCAGGCGGAAAAATCTCGCTCTCATCGAATTCGCGGGCGATCTGCGCATCGACCTCATCGATGTCTGGAGCGATCCAGATTTGGCCGCGCAACGAGCCAACCCACGAGGGGAGCGCACTCTCACTGACTCCGCCATGCTCGTCCGCCGGCGCGATCCGCGACAGCCGCACGGCCGGCTTTCCGTTGCGGGCGATGACCACCTCCTCGCCAGCTTCAGCTGCCTCGATTAGCTTGGAGAGGTTGGTCTTGGCGGCGTGGATATTCACGATCATGACTTAGCTTAGCTAAGCTAAGTCCGCCCGATTTTCAACCCCCGCGCTTCAGGGTCTCCCGGGCGATGACCACCTGCTGGATCTGGCTGGTGCCCTCGTAGATGCGGAAGATGCGCACGTCGCGGTAAAGGCGCTCGATGCCGTGGTCGGCGACATAACCGGCGCCGCCGAAGATCTGCACCGCCCGGTCCGCGACCCGGCCGACCATCTCCGAGGCGTAGTATTTGGCCGCGGCGGCCTCAAGGGTGACGCTGTCGCCGGCGTCGCGCTTGCGGGCGGTCTCCATGGTCAGCGCCTTGGCGGCCATCGACTCGGTCTTGCTATCGGCGATCATCCCCTGGATCAGCTGGAAGCCGGAGATCGGCTGGCCGAACTGCTTGCGCTCGTTGGCGTAGGCCACGCAGTCGACGATCAGCCGCTCGGCCACCCCGACGCAGACGGCGGAGATGTGCAGGCGACCGCGGTCGAGCACCTGCATGGCGACCTTGAAGCCCTCGCCCTCGGCGCCCAGGCGGTTCTCGGCCGGCACCCGGACATTGTCGAAGATCACGTCGCAGATGTGGGCGCCCTGCTGGCCCATCTTCTTTTCCGGCTTACCCACCGACAGTCCCGGCAGGTCGCGCGGGACCAGGAAGGCGGTGACGCCCGCCGCGCCCTTCTTGTCCGGGTCGGTGCGGGTCATCACCGTGAACAGCTGCGCCTTGTTGGCGTTGGTGATGAACCGCTTCATCCCGTTCAGCACATAGACGTCGCCGTCGCGCACCGCCCGGGTCTGCACCGAGGCGGAGTCGGAGCCGGCTTCCGGCTCGGTGAGGGCGAAGGAGGTGAGGATTTCGCCCGACGCGATCCCCGGCAGCCACCTGGCCTTCTGCTCGGGCGTGCCGAACATCACCAGCCCCTGGCTGCCGATGCCGACATTGGTGCCGAACGCCGAGCGGAATGCCGGGCTGGTGCGGCCCAGTTCCACCGCCACCAGACACTCGTCCTCCATGGAAAGATCGAGGCCGCCGTATTCCTCGGGAATGCTGAGGCCATAGAGGCCGAGCGCCCGCATCTCGGCGAGGATCTCCTCGGGCACCGCATCGTCCTCGGCGACCTTGGCCTCGAGCGGCCGCAGGCGCTCAGAAACGAACCGGCGGACGCCGTCGATCAGCTGGGTGCGGGTATCGACATCAAGCGGCATCTCTCAAGCCCTCGCCAAAGCCAATGCGGATCCCTGGCCCACGCCGACGCACATGGTCGCCAGCCCGCGTTCGCCGCCGGTTTCTTTCAGCGCTCGCGCGGTGGTCAGCGCCAGGCGCGCGCCGGACATGCCCAGCGGATGGCCCAGCGCGATGGCGCCGCCGTGCGGGTTCACGTGTTCCGCGTCGTCCGGCAGGCCCCAGGAGCGGGTGCAGGCCAGCGCCTGGGCGGCGAAGGCCTCGTTGAGGTCGATGACGTCGAAGTCCCGGGCGCGGATTTCCAGCCGCTCGCACAGCCTGGCCACCGCCGGGATCGGGCCGACGCCCATCACCCGGGGCGCGACGGCGCCGGCCGCGCCGCCGGCGATCCGCGCCAGGGGCTCCAGGCCGAACCGCTTCACCGCCTCTTCCGACGCCAACAGCAGCGCCGCTGCGCCGTCATTGACGCCGGACGCGTTGCCGGCGGTTATCGTGCCGTCCGGACGGACGATGGGTTTCAGGGCGCTCAGGGCTTCGAGCGTGGTGTCGGCGCGGGGGTGCTCGTCGCGGCTGACCACGATATCGCCTTTGCGGTCGGGGATGGTGACCGGGGCGATCTCGCCGTCGAACCAGCCGCTGGCCTGGACGGCGCCGGCGCGGTGCTGGCTGCGCAGGGCGAAGGCGTCCTGGTCGGCGCGGCTGATCTGGAAGTCGGTGGCGACGTTCTCGGCCGTCTCGGGCATGGAATCGACGCCGTAGGCTTTCTTCATGGCGGGGTTGACGAACCGCCAGCCGATGGTGGTGTCGTAGATCTCGGCGTTGCGCGAGAAGGCGCTGTCGGCCTTGCCGTGCACGAACGGCGCGCGGGTCATGCTCTCGACCCCGCCGGCCACTACCAGGTCCGCCTCGCCCGCCGCGATGGCCCGGGCGCCAGCGATCGCCGCGTCCAGGCCCGAGGCGCACAGACGGTTGACGGTCAGCCCGGGCGTGCGTTCCGGCAGGCCGGCCAGCAAAAGGGCCATCCGGGCGACGTTGCGGTTGTCCTCGCCGGCCTGGTTGGCGCAGCCGTAGATCACCTCGTCGATCATCTCCCAGTCGAGGCCCGGCAGGGCGGCGACCAGGGCCCTGAGCGGCGCGGCGGCCAGGTCGTCGGCTCTTAGTTTGGCCAGGGCGCCGCCATAGCGGCCGATCGGCGTGCGCAGGCCGGTGACCAGATAGACCGCGCGTCCTTGCATGTTGCCTCCCATGACCGATATGGCCAGCAACCCTAGTGGTCGGGCGAGCCGCGGGCAACGCGAGGAGTTGGCATGGACGGTGGAGACGCGGAAGGCGGCTGGCAACACCGGTTGGTCACCGAAGGCGAATGGGCCGGCTGGAGCCTCTATGGCGAGGACCCGTTCGAGGACCTGACCGGGCCGTTCTACTACCGCCGCGACGAGGCCGGCGCGCTGATCTGCGGCTTCAAGGCCGAGAAGAAGCACATGAACGGCGGCGGCTTCATGCATGGCGGCTGCATGATGACCTTCGCCGACTACGCCCTGTTCATCTTCGCCATGGACGCTCCGGAAGGCGCCGGCGCGGTGACCGCCTCGTTCAACGGCGAGTTCGTCGATGCGGCGCGCGAGGGCGAGATCGTCGAGGCCCGGGGCGAGGTGGTGCGCGGCGGCGCCTCACTGATCTTCGTGCGCGGCCTGATGACCAGCGGCGGACGGCCGATCTTCAACTTCTCGGCCATCCTCAAGCGCATCCGCTTCAAGCAGAAATGACCGCCTATTCCGTCCTCGACCTGTCGCCGGTGTCGTCGGATGAAGGCGCGACCCAGGCGCAGGGCGTTCGCGACACCATCGAGGTGGCCAAGGCCGCCGAGCGGCTGGGCTACCGGCGCTTCTGGGTCGCCGAGCACCACTCGATCAAGCGGCTCTCCAGCCCGGCGCCGGAGATCCTGATCGCCGCCCTGACCCAGGTGACCGACCGCATCCGCTTGGGGTCCGGCGGGGTGATGCTGCCCAACTATTCGCCGCTGAAGGTGGCCGAGGTGTTCATGGAGCTGGAGGCCCTGGCGCCCGGCCGCATCGACCTTGGCCTCGGCCGCGCCCTGGGCGCCGACGGCATCACCGGCCGGGCGCTGGGCTCGCAGATGTCGGACGTGTTCCCGCAGTATTTCGCCCTGCTCAGCGCCTGGCTGCTGGATGCTTCGGGAAAGGAGCCGTTCCCGACGCCGCATCCCTTCGCCGAGGTGAAGGCCAATCCCAGCGGCCCGTCGCATCCCGATCTCTTCCTGCTCTGCTCGTCGCCGGACAGCGCCCGTTTCGCCGGCATGGCCGGGGTGGGCATGGTGTTCGCCGAGTTCATCGCCCGCACCGACGGCGCGCCCTCCGTGGCGGCCTATCGGGCGGCGTTCCAGCCGTCGGCCTACCGACAAACGCCGTGCGCGGGCGTCGCCACCATCGCCCTGGCCGCCGATACGCCGGAGGAGGCCGAACGCCTGGCCGCCATGACGGCCCGACCGGCGAGGCCCGGCGTCTCCGAGGAGAGCGAGCGGTTCGTGCGACGGATTCGCGGCGACGGCGCCACCGTGCGGGGGATGCTGGCGGAGAAACAGGCCCACACCGGCGCCGACGAGCTGTTCGTGATGAGCGCCGGCCCGACCTTGCCCTCGCGTATCCGCTCCCTGGAACTGATCGCCGAGGGCTGAGCGCCGCCGCCGTCAGCTCGACGCCGGCGCCGGCTGTTCGGCCACCGGCTGGCTGGCCGTCTCGCGCGAGGGACGATGGGTGAAGGGCGCCAGCAAAAACTCCCCGACAGTCTGGGGCTCGGGAAAATCGGCGACGCCGGTCTGCGGCCACTCGCCTGGTTCAGGGAAGTAGGCCGTCCCGAATAGCGAATCCCACAAGGTGATGAAGAGGCCGAAGTGCTTCGGCTCCAACGAGTGGTGGAAGCGGTGGGTGCGGTCATCCATGAACTAGCGGCCGAGCGGGCCGAAATTCACCCGAGTCGGCGAGTGCAGATACTTGCCCTGGAAGGCCAGCATCGCGCCCATCACCGGCACGTCGTAGGGGCCGGGAATCAGGAAGGTCAGGGGCGCGGAATAGAGCGCGAACTGGAAGAACGCCATCCGCGCAGAATCACCACAGGATCGTCACGCTCCCGTTGAGGACGGCGAAGATCAGCGCGCGTCGGCCGGGTCCCAGGTAGTGATCGCCTTCAGCCGCCGCTGGCGTTCGCGCCGCAGCCACCAATTGCCGACCAGCCCCAGCACCTCGAGAGCGAGCGTGATCGGCAGCGGCAGATCGACGGCAAAGGTGATCAGGCCGGGCGCAAGCAGGGCCAGGCCCAGCGCCCAGCTGGCCAGGGTGCTGAGGCGCTGGCTGCGCCGCCAGTCGGCGAAGTCCGCCGCGCCATCGCCCTTGCCGGCCGCCAATTGCGCGCGGAAGGCTTCGGCGGCGGGACTGAGGTCGTCAGCGGCAGGCGCGGGCCTGGGCGCGGGTCGAGCCAGCACCGCGGGCCGCGGCGGCGCCACGCTCACCTGTCGTCGTCCGAAACTGGTCTGGCCGGCCATGAAACGCCTCTCGCTCGATGCGAACCTAGCGCCCGAGCGTTAGTCGTCAGTGAAGCCGCTATCAGGGAAGGACCTTCACCTCGATCCGGCTCACGGCATAGACGCTGCGCGAGGGTTTCTGATCGCCGTCGACCACCAGGCGATAGGGAGCGTCGTGGGCCAAGAGCGGCGCGCCGTCCATCTTGTCGGCCAGGATGGTCGGATGACGCTGCACGCTGCCGTCGGTCTCGGCCAGGGAATAGACGGCGCGGAAGTTATCGCCGCCGGTGACCACCAGGTAGTCGCGGTCGGCGTCGGCGTGAATCCGCGCGCCGGTGGGGGCGCCGACCAGGCGCATGAGCTCGGTCAGCAGCACGCCCTCGTAGATATGCTTGGCGCCGTGGTTGATCATCGTCGCCTGCTCGCGGTCGAGCCCGGCCAGCACCTGTGGCGTGACCACCAGCGTCTTGCCGGTGGGGCCGACGATGATGGTCTGGATCGGGGCCGCGGGCGGCGACGGCGTGGCGGCGGCCGGCGGCGCCGGCGGCGCCGATGGGGTCTGGGCCACGGCGAAGCCTGCGACGGCCGCGAAGAGCAGCGCGATCGGTGGCGCGCGCACCCTCAAACCCCGGCCATGGCGGAGGGCCGCTCGCGCATCGCCCCCATCCAGCGCGTGAGGTTGGCCAACTCTTCGGGTATCTGGAATTTGACCAGGCGAGCGAAGTCCATGCCGATGAACATCACCCCGTCGGCGATGCTGATCCTGTCGGCGGCGATCCACGGGCTGTCCGCCAGCCGCTTGTCGAACAGCCGCAGCGACCGCTCGGCTGTCACCCGATTCAGCTGGCCGAACTCGGCGCTCTGGTTGGCCTCCAGCGCCGCCAGGCCCGGATGCGTGTGGCGCACGGCCATCATCAGCGGATAGGCGGTCAGCAGCTCGGCCCGCCGCGTCCACATCTCGATCACCGCGATCTCCTCCGGCGTGCGGCCGAACAGGTTGGGCGTAGGGTAACAGCTCTCCAGATAGCGGCAGATGGCCAGAGATTCGGTGATGGTGGCGCCGCTGTCCAGGGTCAGCGACGGCGTGTTGGGCAATCCCGCACGGGCCAGATATTCCGGTGTCTTGTGGTCGCCCGCCAACAGGTCGAGGCCGACGATCTCGATGTCGTCGATGCCCTTCTCATCCATGAACCAGCGGACCCGACGTGGATTGGGCGCCCGGCGGGCGTCGTAGAGTTTCATGGCGTGTCTCCCTGGTGTCGCCACCATGCCGCAACGGGTATTGCAGCGAAACCGCCTACTTGGCGAACAGGCTCGATGGCATCGCGCCGACCACCGAGGCGGTCATGCAGGTAGCCAGAAAGCCGACCATCATCGCCTTCCAGACCATGCCCATCACTTCGCGCCGGCGCTCGGGGACCAGCACCGAGTAGCCGGCCACATTGATCCCCACCGAGGCGATGTTGGCGAAGCCGCAGAGGGCGTAGGTCATGATCATCCGGGTGCGGTCGGAGATCACCGCAGGACCCATTTTGGAGAGATCGATGAAGGCGGTGAACTCGGTCAGCATCAGCTTCACCCCCAAGAGCGAGCCGGCCGCCGGCGCCTCCTTCCAGTCGATCCCCAGGCACCACGCCAGCGGCGCGAAGATCAGCCCGAACAGGCGCTCCAGGCTGAGCGGCGCGCCGTTCACCGGCGGGGCGAGGCTGAGCAACCCGTCGACCATGGCCACCAACGAGACGAACACGATCAGGGTGGCGGCGATGTTGAGCACGATCTGCAGGCCGTCGCCGGTGCCCTTGATCAGGGCGTCGATGGAGCTCTCGTAGACCTTGTCCGCGCCTGGATCGGTGTCGCTGGGCGCCTCGATCTGCGGCTCGCGCGGCACCAGGATGCGGGCAAGCAGGATGCCGGCGGGTGCGGAGATCACCGAGGCGGTCAGCACATGCGCCGCGGCGTTCGGCAGCACGCCCTTCAGGATGGTGGCATAGGCGACCATGGTCGAACCGGAAACGCAGCTCATCCCCACCGACAGCAGCATGAACAGCTCCGAGCGCGACAGCGACGGCAGGTAGCTGCGGATGAAGATCGGCCCCTCGACCTGGCCCATGAACACCGTCGCCGCGGTGGCCAGCGCCGGCGGTCCGCGCAGGCCCATGGTCTTCTGGAACACCACGCCGAAAGCCTGGGTGACCCACTTCAAGATCCGCCAGTGCCAGAGCAGCGCCGAGAGGGCGCAGATCACCAGGATCACCGGCAGCACCCGGAAGGCGAACACGAAGAGGCCGCCCGGATTGGTCACCGTGTAGGGCTGGCTGTTCCCGCCGGCGAGGAAGCCGAACACGAAACTGACCCCCGCTTGGGTGCTGGCCGAAAGCCCGTCCACCGCCTGGCCGACGCCCGCCAGCACCGCCCGGGCGCTGGGCAGGCCGAACAGCAGCAGCACCAGCGCCGCCTGCACCGCCACCGCGCCGATCGCCAGCTTCCACGGGAACGCCCGCCGCCGCTCAGACAGCGCCCAGCAGACGCCGATGGTCACCGCGATGCCCACCAGGCTCTGCGCGTTCTGAAGCTGAAACATCCGCGACCCCCGTCCCCAAGCGTGGATTGACCACCGCGAGGGTCGCCGAAGCAAGGGCGGTGTCAGCCCGCGAACGGAGTGCGCACGGTCAGCCGCCGATCGAAACGCCGTCCGTCCTGCAGGTCCTCCGAGTAGAGCACCGTGCAGTCCTGGCCAAGCGCGGACGCGAGGATCAGCGCGTCGTAGATGTTCAGGTCGTGAGCGCGGGCCAGATCAACCGCCGCGTCGTGGACGTCCGCCGTGAGCGGCGACGGCGGCCCGCAGAGCGTCGAGACCGCGGCCAGCGCCTCGACGACCTCCGGCCAGGCAAGGCCGAGTTTGCGCCTGGCGACCGAGACGAACTCGTTGAGCACCTGCACGCTGACGACGCCGCCGTCGCGTAGCAGCTGCTCGGCCGCGGCGGTGCGCGGATCGTCCTGCGCCAGGGCGTAGATGAGGACGTTGGTGTCGAAGAACGCCTCAGCGCTCATGCGCCTCGTCTCGGTCGAACCGGAAACCCGCCGGCAACGGGCGCCGCAGAGCCTTTAGCCGCTCCAGCGCCCGGTCACGGCTGCTGTCGTGGCTGACCTCGAACCGCCGGGCGCCGGCCACGCAGATCTCGATCTGGTCGCCTTCCTTCAGCTCAAGCGCCTCTACCACCGCGCTCGGCAGCCGCACCGCCAGGCTGTTGCCCCACTTCGAGACCTGCATTTCGCACTCCGGATATACAGAGCCGCCCGTATATCACGATCCGACGCCTGCGACCACAGCTTCAGGGGCTCTGCAGCTACTTCACCAGCGCGGTGCGGCCGTAGACCTTGTCCAGGGCCTCGGTGATGGCGACCGTGGAGACGGCGATGGTGCGGTTGAGCGCGGCGTCGTAGCCGAAGTCCCCGGCGATGGACTGCAGGTTGCCGTCGAAGGCGGCGCCGAGAATCTGGCCCTTGGCGTCGACCACCGGCGAGCCGGAGCTGCCGCCGGTGATGTCGTTGGTGGTGGAGAAATCCAGGATGGTCGCGGCGTTCAGGCCGTTCTGGGCCGCGGTCCAGCGGGCGGGCAGTCGATAGGGCGCGGCGCCAGTCGCCCGGTCGAACAATCCGGCAAAGGTGGTGAAGGGCTGGGTCGCCTCGCCGTCCGCATCGGTGAGGCCCGCGACCTTGCCGTAGCTGAGCCGCAGCGAGAAGGTGGCGTCGGGATAGAGTCCCGGTCCTTCGAGGGCGTAGCGGGCCCGGGCGATGCGCTCGGAGGCCATGGTCACCGGCCCGGTGACTTCCTCCTCCCAGACCTCTCGGGCCGTGCGCGCCAGCGGATCGGTGCGCAGCACGAACTGGATCATCGGATCGTCCGAGGCGGCGACAGCGTTCATGCCGCCCTCCCACAGCGCCCGGCGCACCGCCGGATCGGCCAGCTTGCTGGCGCTGACCAGCCGGTCGGCCAGGTCTTCGGGGCTGTCCTTGCCGATCAGCATGGTCACCGCCGGCGTATCCGCCCCCAGCAGTTCCCGGGTCTTGGAGAACCAGAATTCCAGGTAGAGCCGCTCCAGCGCCGGCTCGACCGGCCTGGGATCCAGCAGCACCTTCTCCAGCAGCGGCAAACGGGAGTCGCCGTACTCGGGCAGCCGCTGGCCGCTGGGCTTGGCCCGTTCGGCCGCCGCCCGGACCAGATCGCGGGCGTAGCGGTAGAGATCCGAACCACCGCCCGCGGCCAGCTCAAGCTGTCGCCAGACGCCAAATTGACGGGCGTAAGGCTTCTGCGCCGCGGCGATCTCGGCCCAGGGATCGCCGATCTGGGCGGCCAGGGCGGGGTCGGCGGCCAACCGGCCCCTCAGGTCGGCCTCATCCTTGCGCCGGGCGTCGAGGAACTGCGGATCGTGCAGTGCCGCCTCGCGCCCGAGGTAGACCTTGAAGGCGTTCTCGTCGTCGAACAGGGCGTCGGCGACGATCCGGCGCATCTCCGGACTCTGCTCGCCCAGCTCGGTCAGTCGCCCGCGCAGTTCCGAATGCTGCAGCTCCAGGATCGGCAGGGTGACGTCGCGCAGGGTCTCCAGTTGGGCGACGGTGAGCTGTCGCTCGGTGGTCCCGGGACTGCCGGAGACGAACACCGGCTCGTCGGCGGTCGGCGCGCTCGCCGACCAGCGCAGGAAGTCCGGCGTCGTCGCCGGCTTGCCGTCCTGGTAGAGCCGCAGGAAGGCGCAATCGAGGTCGTAGCGGGGGAAGTGGAAGTTGTCCGGGTCGCCGCCGAAGAACGCCGCCGAGAACTCCGGCGCGAACACCAGCCGTACGTCGTCGTAGCGGCGGAACTTGTAGACCTTGAACTGGCCGCCTTCATAGAAGCTGATCACCTGGCAGCGGAATCGCGCATCGCCGGCGCAGGCGTCGCTCTCCGCCTGGGCGATGGCGGCCTGCCGGGCGTCGGCGAAATCCTCGCCGAGCTTGCCCTGGCCCGCGGCGAAGATGGGCTCGGTGACGTCGGCGATCGACACCAGCACCTCGGCCTGGATCCCCGGGCAGGTGCGCTCTTCGGCGCGGGCATCGACCAGGAAGCCGTCGCGCACGAAATCCCGGGTCGGCGTCGACAGGTGCTCGGCGCAGGCGACGATGCAGTGGTGGTTGGTCAGCACCAGCCCCTGCGATGACACGATCGAGGCTGAGCAGCCGCTGGTCAGCCGCACCGAGGCGCCGCGCAGGTGGTCGAGCCAGCCGGCATCCAGGCTGACCCCCAGCGCCTGCCGCACCTGGGCCACCGGTGGCTCGTCGAAGGGCCACATGCCCTCGTCCGCCGCCGCCGGCCCGGCGAGGCCGACCAGAATCGCCGCCCAGAACGCCTTCCCTAACATGGCCGCGAGTGTAGGCGCCGCCGGCCCGGCCGTCCACGTGGCCAAAGTTCCCTCGTCCGGGCGCGGAGGGTTTGCGGCGGCGGTCGCGCTGGCCCATGAAGGATCGCCAACCGCTGGAGCACCCCGATGTCGCCGGATCAATCCCGCTCGAGCTTCGCGCCGTGAGCAGCCTTCGGGTCTCCTACGTGGCCTACCGCACGGACGCGGAGCTGACGGTCGCCGGCAAGCTGGTGACCGTCCAGCCGGACGACGGCGGCGTGACCGAGCGCGGGCCGGCGGTGCTGATCTGCCACGGCTCTGACGGGGTCGACGGCCGCGGCGAGTTCCACGCTGCGGCGCTGAACGCCGCCGGGATCGCGACGCTGGAGATCGACATGTGGGCCGCGCGGGGAACCGGGCGCGGCGCGGCGTCACGACCGAAGTCGGTGCCCGAGACCCTGCCCGACGCCTTCGCCGGCGCCCGCTGCCTCGCCGCCCAGCCGGAGATCGATCCGGCCCGGATCGGCATTCTTGGCTTCTCCTGGGGCGGGGTGGTCTCGCTGCTGAGCGCCACCAGGCGGGCCGCGGGCGAGACCAAGACCCGGTTCGCGGCCCACGCCGCCCTCTATCCGGTGTGCTGGTCCTACGAGACGCCGGCCGGGTTCTCCCTCAGCGAGCTTACCGGCGCGCCGATCCTGATCCAGGCCGGCGACGCCGACGCCTATGACGACCCCGACGGCCTCGACCAGCTGATGGGCCGCCTGCCACCGGCCTCGCGGGCATTGATCCGGCCGATCACCCACCGGGGCGCCGGCCACGGCTTCGACCGCGACGCGCCCGCCAGGACCATCGTCGATCCCTTCGCCCACAAGGGCAAGGGCGGCCCGGTGCTGATGGCCCATCACCCCGAGGCGGCCATGGCGGCGCGGGCGGCGAACGTCGCCTTCTTCCGCGAAGTCTTTGACATTACGGCGAATTAATCGCCCTTACCGGGATTTAACTCGGACCCCGTCGGCGCGGCTCCTACCTTACCTTCACGAGAGGGACGGGGCTTATGTCGCTGGCTTTGGCCACGCTGATCTACGAATGGCGTCGCTATCTGGCGGCGATCATCGCGTTGGCGCTGTCCGGCATGATGGTGCTGGCGTTCACCGGCCTGTTCAGCGGCATCATTCACTCGGTGCTGGCCACCACCGAGCGCTCGCCGGCCGACATCTTCATCCTGCCGCCCAATGTCGACAGCATGGCCAACAGCAACCCGACCCTGCCGGCGCGGATCGAGCCGCTGATCTACCTGAACCCGGATGTCGTGGATGTGGAGAGCATCGAGGGCAACGGCGGCATGTGGATCAACGTGCCCAAGCCCGGCGAGAAGCAAGTACAGACCTTTGTGCAGATTTTCGGGGTCGACACCTCCCCCGGGTCGGTGACCTTGCCCACCGACTACACCGAACAGGACCGCATCGCCCTGACCGAACCGGGCGCGGTCGCGGTCGACGCCACGGCGCTGACCTCCCTCGGCGTCAAGCTTGGCGATCCGGCGGCGATGAATGGCAAGACGGTGTGGGTGCGGGTGATCCTGCACAATTATCAGAGCGCCCAGGGGCCGATCATCGCCGCCTCGCGCGACACGCTGCGAATGTTGAACATGCTCAGCCCCGCCGGCCAGACCGGGCCGCTGATGGTGCGGATCAGGGATCCGGCGCGCGCGGCCCTCGTCCGCGATCAGCTGAACGGCATCGCCCACGGCGCCTACAAGGCGTGGACTCGCAAGGAATTCAACGAGGCCAACGAGAACGCGGTGATGAGCCAACAGATCATCGGCCTGCTGCTCGGCTTCGCGGTGTTCCTGGCCATCCTGATCGGCATCGGCATCACCTCCCAGACCCTGCGCGGCGCGATCCTGTCGAACATCCGTGAGTTCGCCTCGTTCCGGGCGTTGGGCGTCTCGATGGGCTCGCTGCGGCTGATCGTCATGGAGCTTTCGTTCTGGGTGGGCGTCGCCGGGCTGCTGGCCGCCATCGCCTTCAGCGAACTGATCTCGCTGCTGGCCAGCGGCATAGGCCTGCCGATCGTCCTGCGCGCGCCGACCATGATCTGGGTCTGCGTCATGCTGATGGTGATCTCGGTGGCCTCGGGCGCCATGGCCATGGGCATTCTGAAGAAGAGCCAGCCCGCGGATCTGCTGCGATGACCGTCGAACCCGCCCGCGTCAGCCTGATCTCGGCCAAGGGTTTGACCAAACGCTTCAAGACCGGCCGCACCCATATCGAGGTGCTCAAGTCGGTGGATTTCGACGCCTGCGCCGGCGACGTGACCATGGTCATGGGCCCGTCCGGTTCGGGCAAGTCGACCCTGATCGCCGCCCTGTCCGGGCTGATGAAGCCGGACGCCGGTCAGGTGACCGCCCTCGGCGAGGATCTGTGGAGCCGCAAGCCCGGCAAGATCGACCGCTTTCGCCTGCAGCACTGCGGCTTCATCTTCCAGGGCTTCAACCTGTTCCCGGCGCTGAGCGCCCTGCAGCAGGTCTCCTGCGTGCTGCGCTATAAGGGCATGAAGCGGCGCGCCGCCCGGGAGCGGGCCGTCGAAGCTCTGACCGAGGTCGGCCTGGCCTCGCGGATGCACCAGCGGCCCTCCGAGCTCTCCGGCGGCGAGAAACAGCGCGTCGCCATCGCCCGGGCGCTGGCCAAGGCCCCCAACCTGGTGTTCGCCGACGAGCCCACCTCCGCCCTCGACAGCGAAAGCGGACAGATGGTGGTGCGGATGCTGCGCCGGGCCGCCACCGAGCACGGGGCGGCGGTGATCTGCGTCACCCACGATCCCCGGCTGGAGGCCTTCGCCGACCGGATCATCCACATCGAGGACGGCCGCATCCTCTCCGACCAACGCGTCGAGGCGAAACCCACGCCCCTGTTGGCGACCGCGGACCATTGAGCAACGCCATGAGCAAACCCATGCCCCGATCCGTCCTCGCCTTGGCGTCCTTGCTGACCCTCGCTCTCGCCCTCGGCGGTTGTAAGGCGGGTAGTCAGGCCGACGCCAAGACCACCGCCGCTCGGCTGGCGACAACCCCCTACGCCGCCATCGCCGACGGCAAAGCGGACGTCGAGGGCGGCATCATTCAGGTCGCCGCCCGCACCGCCGGCATCGTCAGCGAGGTCGACGTCAAGGAGGGCGACGATGTCACCAAGGGCGAAATTCTCGCCCGCCAGGAAGACGACGCCCAACGTCTGGCGGTGGAGACCGCCGAGGCCAATCTCAAGCAGGCCGCCGCGCAGATCGATCTGACCGAGGTGCAGCTGGCGACGGCGCAACGCGAGTACGATCGGCTGAAGCCGCTGTCGGCGAACCGCTTCGTCTCCGGCCAGGCCCTCGACCAGGCCCAGGACCTGATCCGCAACGCCAACGCCACCCTGGAAGCCCAGCACGCCGCCGTCGCCGTCGCCCAGACCCAGCTCGACCAGGCCCGCTACGCCCTGGAGCAGACCATCATCCGCGCCCCGGCCGATGGCCGCATCGTTCGCCGCTACGCCAATCCCGGCACCGGCGCCTCGACCCTGAACGTCACCCCGATGTTCGATCTGGAGCCCGCCGGCCAGCGGATCGTCCGCGCCGAGGTCTCCGAGAGCACCGAGCCCTACGTCGCCGTCGGCCAGTCGGTGCAGCTGGTCTCCGAGGCCGACCAGACCAAGGTCTACGCCGGCAAGGTGCTGCGCATCGCTCCAGTGTTCGGGGCGCGCAAGCTGCAGTCCGACGACCCCTCCGAGCGCACCGACGACCGGGTGGTGGAGACCGTGGTCAGCGCCGACGCCGCCCCGTTCCTGATCGGCCAAAGGGTGCTGGTGAAGTTCCTCAAGGGCTAGCTTGACGCTCCTGCCCCGGCCGCGCAAAAGCCCGGCTTCTTAAGCGACAGGAGCACTTCCCATGGCCGACCTCAGGTTCGACGGCAAGGTGGCGATCGTCACCGGCTCGGGGCGGGCTCGGGCGTCAGCACGCCCTGGAGCTGGCCCGGCGGGGCGCCAAGGTGGTGGTCAACGACCTCGGCGGCGCGGTCGATGGCTCGGGCGGCTCGTCCGACGCGGCCAAGAAGGTGGTCGAGGAGATCAAGGCGTTCGGCGGCGAAGCGATCGGCAACGGCGCCTCGGTCACCGACGACGCCGGCGTCGCCCACCTGGTGAAGCAGACCATGGATGAATGGGGCCGGATCGACATCCTGGTCGCCAACGCCGGGGTGCTGCGCGACAAGTCCTTCGCCAAGATGGAGATCGCCGATTTCGAGTTCGTGCTCGACGTCCACCTGCTGGGCACGGTCAAGCCGACCAAGGCTATCTGGGAGATCATGCGCGAGCAGAACTACGGACGGATCGTGGTCACCACCTCGTCCACCGGGCTCTACGGCAACTTCGGCCAGACCAACTACGGCGCCGCCAAGCTGAGCCTGGTCGGCTTCATGAACAGCCTCAAGCTCGAGGGCCAGAAGAACAACATCCACGTCAACGCCATCTCGCCGGTGGCCGCCACCCGGATGACCGAGGCGTTGATGCCGCCGGCGATCCTGGAGCGGCTGAAGCCGGAATATGTCACTCCGGGCGTCGTCTATCTCTGCTCCGAAGAGGCCCCGACCGGCGCCATCCTCACCGCCGGCGCCGGCGTCTTCTCGCTGGCGCGGATCTTCGAGACCGAAGGCGTCTATCTCGGCGAAGGCGGGCTCTCGGCCGAAGAGGTCCGCGACAACTGGGCGAAGATCGGCGACGAAGCGGGCCAGGTCGCCTACGCCAACGGCGGCGAGCAGACCCAGAAGTTCTTCCGCCGGATGACCGCCGGCTAGTTGCGCGACAAGTGAACCGGCGCCACCTTATGTCAATCCTTGATATGAGGCCGCCATGGGCACGAACGTACACCTGACGCCGGAGCTCGAGCGCTTCGCCCGCGAGGCGGTCGCCGAAGGCCGCTACAACAACGTCAGCGAGGTGGTGCGGCAGGGCCTGCGCATGCTGCAGGACGCCGAAGCGCGACGGCGGCAATTCACTCAGACGCTGATCGATGCGGAAGCCGAAGCCGACCGCGACGGGTACTTCACCGTCGAAGAGGTGTTCGCCGAGTTGGACGAGATCATCGAGGCCGCCGAGCATTGCCGACCCGAGCCCAGCTGACGCCGCTCGCCAGACGCGAACTTATCGAGGCCATTCGCTGGATCGCCGCAGATAGCCCAAGGGCGGCGCGGGCCTTGCGCGATGGCGTCGCCGCGGTCGCCAGGCTCATCGGTGAACATCCGACGGCCGGTGCGGCGCGACCAGACATCGTATCGGAGCCCTACCGGATGCTTGTCGTCCGCGGATTTCCCTACCTGGTGGTCTACAATCCCGAGCGCCGATCGCCTTCGATTGTCCGCATCGTCCACGGCGCACGGGACCTGCCGGAAGTGCTGAAAGACCTGTAGGCCGCATTTTCGCCGCGCCGGCTGTGGAGCTTCACCGTAAGGGAGACGTCGTCATGCGGACCAAGATCATCGTCGTCGCCGCCATCTTGGGGCTGCTGGTGGCCGGCGGGGCCATGGCCGCGCCGGGGGACGCCTAGCGCATCCTCGCCGAAGCCAAGGCGGCGGTGGGCGGGGCGGCCTGGGACAAGATCACCGGCTGGCACGAGACGGGCGAGCATGACGGCATCGCCTACGAGACCGAGCTCGACCTCCAGCGCTACGGCATGGTCTCCTGGTCGACACGCGACGGCAAAACCTCGGTCGCCGGCTACGACGGCCGGACCGCCTGGCGGATCGGGCCGGACGGGACCGTGGACGCCAGCCAGGATCCGGCCCGCCTCGCCGACGCCCGCCAGAGCGCCTACGCCAGCGCCTATCTGTTCTTCATGCCCGATCGTTTCCCGGCCACCTTCAGTTACGTCGGCGAGCGCGACAACGCCGGGCGCCACTTCGACGTCGTCGACATCCAGCCACAGGACTCCAAGCCGATGGAGATCTGGGTAGACCGCGACTCGCATCTGATCACCCGCCTCGTCGATCCGACCGCCTCGCCGCCGCTGAGCGCCGAGGCGTCCGACTTCCGCGACGTCGGCGGCGGCGTCGTCGTGCCGTTCCAGCTGGTGGTCACGGATGGCGTCCACACCCAGACCGCGCATGTCACCGCCATCACCCTCGGCCCGCTTCCACGCTCCGACTTCGCGCCGCCGCCGCCCAACTGATCGCAGGTCACAAAGCGCTTGCGCGGACGGCCGGGGCAAGCTTCCCTCTTGGGCAAGGCGTTCGCCAAGCAGCGCCGTCGACCAGCCAGCCTTCAGGAAACGCCGCGTGTCATCCCTCACCGAAACTCCGGACGCCCATCCCCGCATCGGGTTTCCGAACCTGGTCGCCTTCGCCCTGCCGGGCCTGCCGATCGGGGCCCTCGCCGCGGCGCTGTCGGTCTATCTGCCGCGATACTACGCCAGCCACATCGGCATGAGCCTGGCTGCGGTCGGCCTGGCGTTCCTGGCCATCCGGCTGGCGGACATGCCGTTCGACTCGGTGATCGGCCTCTTGATGGACCACACCAGGACGCGGTTCGGACGCTACCGCGTCTGGTTGCTGTGCGGCGCGCCGCTGTTGGGCGTGCCGGTTTACATGCTCTTCCTGGCGCCGCCGCATGTGTCCCTGGTCTATCTGCTCGGCTGGCTCTTCCTCTACTACCTCGGCACCTCGGTGATCGCGCTTTCGCACGCCTCCTGGGCCTCGGTGATCGCCTCAAAATATCACGACCGCTCGCGGGTGTTCGGCGTCATCCAGATCGTCAGCACCATCGCGGCGACGGCGGTGCTGTTCGTGCCGAACCTGCTGGGCAGCAAGAACCCGGCGACCGATGTCCAAGACATGGGCTGGTTCATCGTCGTGGTGACACCGCTCGGTATCCTGATCGCCAGCCTGCTGACCCCCGAGCGGCTGGTCGAGGACCACACGAAGGAGAAGGTCACCCTCAAGGACTACTGGGAAATGCTCTCCCACGCCGATCTATGGCGGGTCGTCGCGGCCGCCTTCTGCCTGACCCTCGGGCCCGGCTGGATGTCGGCGATGTACCTGTTCTACTTCCAGGATTCCCGCGGCTTCTCGTTCCGCACCGCCAGCGCCCTGCTCGGCCTCTATATCGCCGCCGGCGTGCTGGGCGCGATGGGGCTTTCATGGCTCGCCACCCGCATCGGCAAGCATCGGACGTTGATGATCGCCAGCACCGGCTATTCGCTGGGCCTGATGATCCTCAACTTCCTGCCCAAGGGCGACCTGATCCCGGCCGCGACGATCATGTTCTGCCTGGGCTTCCTGGCGGCCGGTTTTGTCTTGCTGGGCCGCGCCATGTGCGCCGACGTGGGCGACGCCATCCGGCTGAAGACGGGCAAGAGCCGTCAGAGCCTGCTCTACGCGATGATGACCAGCGTCGAGAAAATCGCCAGCGCCTTCTCCATCGGCCTGACCTTCACCATCCTGTCCTTCGTCGGCTACCAGGCTCAGGACGGCGCCCACAACACGCCGGCGGCGATCCATAATCTGGAGCTGGTCTATCTGATCGGTCCGATCACCTTCGTCATGCTCGGCGGCGCCTGCTACCTCGGCTACAAGCTGGATTCCAAGCGCCACGGCGAAATCCGCGCGGCGCTGGACGAGCGCGATAACGTGTTCGAGGCGGCCGCCGGCCTTGAGAGCCTAGGCGGCGACATCGTCATCCCCCCCGCGCCGGCAGAATAGGCGCCGCTGCCTACAAACCGCGGATTTTGGGTTGCGCCCTAGCGGTGGGCGCCGTCACAGTGTCGCCGTAAGCGCCCGTCAGTGGCGCAACGTTGGGTGAGGCGCGCTCGTGAGTACCATGTCCGTGGCGGGGAAACCGTCCGAAGACCGGCTGGCCCTCGGAACGGTGCTGACCTTTGTCAGCGCCGGCATTCCGCAGGCGATCCTGCTGGGCATGCTGGGCGTCTTCCTGCCCCGCTTCTTCACCCACTTCCACATGCAGCTGTTCGCCATTGGCGGCACGCTGGCCCTGGTGCGCACCATCGACACCCTGGCGGTGGACCTGCCGATCGGCTGGGCGATGGACAAGTTCCGCACACCGCTCGGCCGCTACCGCGCCTGGTTCGTCGCCGGAGCGCCGATCGTCATGCTCGGCACCTACATGCTGTTCAATCCGCCGAAGGACATGACCGCGTCCTATCTGGCCACCTGGTACATGCTGCTCTGGGTCGGCATCTCGATGATGGCCATCGCCAGTAGCGCCTGGGGCGCCAGTCTCGCTCGGGGCTACAACGACCGCTCGCGTCTGTTCGCCTGGGCGATTCCGGTCGCCATCGTCGGCGCCGCCTGGCTCAACCTCGCGCCGGCGGTGACGCACAATAAGTTCGGACCCGGCAATTTCAACGATGTGCCGATTATCGGCTGGATCATCATCGGGCTGATCGCGCTGACCACCACCGTCGTCGCGGTGTTCGTGAGAGAGCCGCTGGCCCCGCCCGTGCCGAGGGCCCGGGGCGGTTTCGGCGACTATTGGCGGCTGATCGCCAATCCGACCGCGCTGCGGCTGGTGCTGGGCGATCTGTTCTTCACCCTCGGCCCGGGCCTCACAGCGCCGATCTATCTGTTCTTCTTCAACCAGGCGAAGGGCTTCACCATCGGCGGGGCGACGGTGATGTTGCTTTTCTACGCCTGCGCCGGCATCGTCTGGGCGCCGTTGTGGGCCTGGGTCTCCCGACACCTCGGCAAGCACCGCACCCTGCAGATCGCCTGCGTCTGCTACGCGGTCTTCCAAACCTCGCTGATGGCGATCCAGGGACCGCAATTCCTGCTGACCGCGCTGTTCATGTTCCTGGTCGGCGGCAGCGCCAGCGCCTTCCTGTTCCTGGTCCGCGCCATGCTCGCCGACTACGCCGACCAGTTGCGCCTGGAACAAGGCGCGCCCCGGGTCAGCCTGTTGTTCTCGTTCGTCGGCATCACCCAGAAGCTGGCCTCATCATTCAACACCGCCATCTCGTTCGGCATCCTGGCCTGGGTGGGCTTCAATCCAGACGAGCACGCCCACAACACGGCGCACGCCATCTTCGGGCTGGAAATGACCTACCTGTTCGCGCCGATCGTGTTCGTGGTGATCGGTGGCGTTTCCTTCTTCGGCTACAAGCTCGACGCCAAGCGGTACGCCGAAATCCGCGCGGCCCTCGACGAGCGCGACGCGGCGATCGAGCAGGAAACCGTCGCCGACGCCCTGACCGGCGAACCGCCGATGTCGCCGCCGAAGGAAGCCGCCGAATGACCCCTATGCCGCCGACGGGCCGGTAGATGTCGACCAGTGCGCCAGCGCCCGACGCGCGCTACCCGCTTCCGCGGCTGATCGCCTTCGGCACGGTGGGCATCCCACTGGCGGCGATGCTGCTGGTCTTCGGCCTGTGGGCGCCGCGCTACTACGTCACCCTGCTGGTCAAGGGCGGGATGGGCGGCGCGTCGGCGCTCGCTCTGGTTGGCCTCGCCTTCTTCATCGTGCGGATGCTCGACATCTGCATAGACCCGCTGGTCGCGATCGCCATGGACCGCACACGCACTCCGATCGGCCGCTACCGTCCCTGGCTGATCCTCGGCCTGCCGTTCCTTGTGCTCGGCATCTATGAGGTGCTGGTCCCCGGCGCCCGTCCGACGATCCCGGCCCTGATCGGCTGGCTGACGTTCACCTACGTTGGCTACTCCATGCTGACTCTGGGCCAGACGGCCTGGTCGGCGACCCTGGCGCCGTCCTACTCCGACCGATCGCGGCTATTTGGCTGGACACAAGGGCTGGCGGTGATCGGCTCCGTCAGCCTGCTGTTGCTGCCGCTTCTTACCAAGGGGGCCATCGTGCCCAGCCGCGCCAAGGACCTGCCCAAGGTGGCGCTGATCCTGATGGCCGCCTTCCCGATCGCCGTGGCCGTCTGCGCCACCTTCGCCCGCGAACGGCCGAAACCGCCGACGCCGAAGCAGAAGTTCTCAGCCAAAGACTACCGGTTCGCCTTCGGCCGCATGTGGAAGATCGTGCTGGCCGACCTGGTGCTGACCCTCGGGCCCGGCGCAACGGCGCCGATGTATGTGTATTTCTTCCACGACGCGAAGGGCTTCGCGGACGCCGACGTCGGATTCCTGCTGATCTTCTACATCGGCGCCGGCCTGCTCGGCGCGCCGATGTGGGCCCGCGTCGCGCAGCGGTTCGGCAAGCACCGCACCATCCAGATCGCCTGCGTCTGCTACGGAATCACCCAGAGCATATTGATGGCGATCCCGCACGTGCCGGCGCCCTACAAGTTCTTTCCAGACGGTCTGCCGACCGCCGCCGGCATGTTCGCCGTCGGCTTCTCCGTCAGCGCCTTCGTCCTGCTGATCCGCTCGATGGTCGCCGATGTGATCGACGAGGTGCGTCTGGAGACCGGGCGCGAGCTGACCAGCCTGCTCTATTCGCTGGTGACCACCACGAGCAAGATCGGCGGCGCGATCACCATCTCCATCGTGCTGCCGGTGCTGGCGGTGTTCGGATACCAGGGTCAGGAGGGCGCGCACAACACGCCCCAGGCGATCCAGGTGCTGGAAATAATGTACGTCGCGGTGCCGATCGCACTGGTCTGGTTCGGCGGCTCGATGCTGTTCGGCTACAAGCTCGACGCCAACCGTCATGCCGAGATCCGCGAAGCCCTGATGCGACGGGAGTACGCGGGCGCCGAGGAATCCCTGATCGGCCCTATCGATCAGCCCGCCGAGTGAGCCGTTAGCCGAGCGCCCTGGCAGCCGCAGCGAAAGCCTGCGCCACCGGTCCGTCCGGCTGCGAGACCACCAGCGGCACGCCCTCGTCCGCGCCGATCCGCAGGGCCATGTCGATGGGGATCTCGGCCAGGAAGGGCGCGCCCAGCCGCTCGGCCTCGGTCCGCGCGCCGCCCTGGCCGAAGATCGGGATATGGGCGCCGGTAGAGGGGTCGGCGAACCAGGCCATGTTCTCGATCACCCCCAGCACCGGCGTGCCCAGCTTCTCCAGCATGGCGGCGGCTCTGCGGGCGTCGATCAGGGCGATCTCCTGCGGCGTCGAGACGATCACCGCCCCGTCGATGTGAAAATCGTGGAACAGGGTCAGCTGGATGTCGCCGGTGCCCGGCGGCATGTCGACCACCAACACATCCAGATCGTCCCCCGGCGAACCCCAACGGACGTCCTTGATCATCTGCCGCACCGCCGAGGTGGCCATCGGCCCGCGCCAGATCATTGCCCGGCCCTCGTCGACGATGAATCCGATCGACATCAGCTTCAGGCCGTGGGCGACCAGCGGCGTCAGCTTGCCGTCCTCGAATACCGGCTCGGCGTCCACGCCCATCATCTTCGGCACCGAAGGCCCGTAGATATCACAGTCGAGCAGGCCGACCTTCAGCCCCTGGGCGGCGAGCGCGCAGGCCAGGTTGACCGCAACGGTGGACTTGCCGACGCCGCCCTTGCCGCTGACCACGGCGATCACCCGCTTCACATGCTCGAAGGCGGCCGGCGGCGGCTTGTCCTTCGGATCGGTGCGCGGATCGTCGGGCACGCTGGCGGCGCCCCGGCGCACCCGGGTGACGCCCGGCGCCGCCGCCTTCGACGCGGCGGTCAGCACCACCTGCGCCTTCAGCACCCCCGGCACGGCCTTCAGCGCCGCCTCGGCCAGATCGCGGATGCGGGCGTAGTGGGCGGCGTCCTCGGCGGCGACCTCCAGGATGAACCCGGCCCGGCCCTCGCCGATCATCAGCCCCTGCACCAGGCCGGCGGCGGCCAGCCCGCGGCCGGTCTTAGGATCGATCACCTTGTCGAGGGCGGCGAGAACTTGGTCGCGGTCGGGTGTGAGGGGCGCGTTCATGCGCCCCATATCCGCACCGGCGCGCCGCTTTACAAGCGCCGAGGACGGCCGGTCAGTGCGTCGACGCCGGCGGGACGATGGTCGGACGGCCGGGTCCCAGCAAACTGAGCAGAGCCTGCAGGTGGGCGGTGGAGAGGCGGCTGAGGGCGCCGTCGAGGTCGAGAGCGCTCATCGCGGCGGCGCCTGCCGGCTGGAAGCGCAGCGCGAGGGCCAACGCCAGCGCCTCACCCGGGGCGAAGCTCGGCGAGCGTTCGCGCAGCGCCGGCAGGGGTTCCGGACGGGCCCCCGGCATCTCGAAATCGTCGTCGGCTAGCGATAGTCGCACCGGCTATCCGCCTGAACCGGAACACTGAATCAGCAGGATCGCGAATCAGCTCCGCACCATGACGATTGGCGGCGCGCATTCGGTCGGAACTCGGACGGGATTGCGGCCAAACATGGTCGTTCTCGGCCTATGGTTAGCGCGCGGCGAACCGCGGACGGTGCGCGCTGACCAGGTGGCGCACGTGGTGCAGCGAGAGCGCGATGGCGACGCACAGGTCGTGCATCTCGTCGGTGGGATCGAGCAGATCGGGCACCATCACCGTCATCATTCCCGCCGCGTGGGCGGCGCGGACGCCGTTGTGGGAGTCCTCCAGCGCCAGGCAGTCTTCGGCCGGGACATCTAGGCGTTCGGCGGCGACCAGGAACGGATCGGGAGCGGGCTTACCCCGGGCGTAGTCGCCTGAGGCGACGATGGCGTCGAAGCGGGGCAGGATGCCGCTGGGTCC
>Ga0182012_10001697_pt1 | contig 23995 bp, 26 predicted proteins | sample 612S2SmetaG_FD_120486 | JGI IMG/M metagenome (GOLD analysis project Ga0182012, IMG submission 120486) | Permafrost microbial communities from Stordalen Mire, Sweden - 612S2S metaG | ecosystem: Environmental > Terrestrial > Soil > Wetlands > Permafrost | place: Sweden: Stordalen | collected... | reverse complement strand
TCACGAGAGCCGCCGGCAACAGGACGGGATCAGGGGAGGTGGGGGAACTTGCTCTACCTCTAACGGGTCCCTGATAGGACAGGTCCACGGTCCTGTCGAGTACAGCGAGTTCACGTGTAGTGAAGGGGCTAGGTGGTGTGTTGTGGCGAGTTGCCCAGACCGTGAAGAGGACGCAGGCCGCCACGGCCGCGGCAGCTATCCAGAGACGCGCTTTGGCCGCAGGTTTAGGTATTGTCTGTTTGGCTTCTTGAAGTGCCAGAAATTCTGCGAAGCACGGAGAGCAAGCGCTGAGGTGTAAGCGCGCGGGGTCGGTGGCAGGAAGTGTTCCTGCCGCCATTGCCTTTAAGACAGGTGTTCCGGGGCAGCCCAGCCGGGATGGGTTGGGATTTGTTTCCAGAAAGAACTGTCTGATGATTGGATCGTTGCTCACGTGGTTCATCTTTTCTTTCTCACGGAACTTTCACGGTACTTGCCAAGTTGGGCTCGCGGGGTTGCTGAAGGATGACGGTCATTTTATGTTTCGTTCGCTGGATTGCTTTTTTGGCTGCGTCGTTTGTTATTCCGAGGGCGGCGGCGATTGATTTGCTGTCGCTGATGCCTTGTTGAATGAGCATTAGGATATGGCGGTCTCTTTCAGCGAGGTCGGCTTTCATTTGATCCAGCAATAGTTTTGTTTCTATCCGCTGAAAAGAGGAGTCTGCCTGGGCGCCCGCCTGTTGTTCGAGTTGATCGGCGCGCAGCTGGAACTCGACCGGGTGTAGGCGAGACCATTCGTGGACCTTTCCGATCATAGCGGCGAGAGCGTATTGTTGGATGGAGTCGATTTCCGCTATGCGCCGGGAGACTGCTAGCGCCACATGTTCCGCCATATTAGCTAGAAGTGCGTGATCGATGTGGCTGTTGCGCGCACGTACATAGAGGTAGGCGTTCGTGACGGCATCCTTCACCGCTCGCTGAACTGGTTGCTTCTCATCATCGACAAGATGAAGCAATTGTTGTGGCATGATGTCTGAGTCTTTTTCTCTACCAACGTTTCTGTGACCAGCCAGCCCACCACTCCTTAACCCGGTTTCCCGTTCCGACACCCGAAGTGGCCATGCGGCAGGTCTTGTCTGGATTAGACGTCTGGGAGGCCTCAAAAGAAACCAAGAATTTTTTTGTCTGTGGATGTCCCTTTTTCCAAATCACGGCATGTTTGAAGTTTTTTTCACGCTGGATGTCCCTTTTGGGAAAAAATCGACAGCTATTAATTATAGGGGGCATTTACAGCACATGAAACTAGGCTGCTACCTGGATTGTCGGGTTGGATGTGTAGCTGCATCGGCGCGGTTGCGATCCGACTCCTACTCGAAGGCGGGCCGTCTGCGGCCCCCTTAAAGCGTACGTTGTTTCGTTTGGCCTGGGGGGAGCTTGCAACCTGCGCGGGGAGGGTTATTTCTTTGCGATATCGGGCTCACCTTGTAAAGCGGCGGTAAGGATTCGCGCGGAATTGTCACACCTGTCTTAATCTTTCGGCGTGACTGTAAGCGAACTCACACTCTTAAACCGGTTTTCTGTCCCGTTGATCCCGCCTGTGGATTTCTCGCCACAAAAATAAATCAAAAAAAATCAGACAGTTTGTCACGGAGGGCCTTCGTCGCGGCTTACAGGGTGAGAGGAGTGAAAAAAGTTTCCCATGGCTGTCCCCTTTGACCAAAAAACAACAGCTTAAACAGTAGAGGCCTCAAACATGACCAGAGAAAAAATATGAGGGGCTTGTCACAAAACTTCAAAAACGTGCGTGTTAGCAAGTAGAGGCCGAAATGCGTGAACACCCAAAAAATCTTGAGGGGCTTGTCACATCGGCCAACAAACGTGCGTTTTTATCAGTAGAGGGCAAAATGCGGGAATACGATCAGCGAGCGCCGTGATTACTTCTTCTTCTTTCCCCAGCGCCCTTCAGCGGCTTGCTTTGCCCGCTTGGTTCTTTCCTCTGCCGTCAAGGAAGACCACCAACTCTGCGACACCTTTCGACTCATTTCTGTGTATTTGTCGGCGTCAAGAGCGCCCAGTGCTTTTGTGGATGGCGATTGTTTCTTCTCCAGCGCAGCTACGTAGAACTTGATGGCCTTGGCTGCCAGCTCGGCTCTCGCCATGCCTGTTTTCTTCGCAGCCGCATTTAACAGGCGCCAGAAGCTCTGCGGAAAAGATGCTGGGAGACTCATGTCTTCCTCAACGATGCGAGTTTGTTTGATTTAGGCCACCCGGTAGCAAAATTATTTTCTACCTCCAAGTGTATGAAACGACGACTGCTTAATGCGTGGTATCGCATGCTACAGAGCATGATATAGCAAAAAACGCTTGACATGCAACGGGATGCATAGTTATTGTTGACCCATCCAGTAAATGTCCATCTGAGGCTACTGAGGGAGCAAGAACGAGTGCAACCGCCGAGAGCGAAAAAACTTACCGAAGCGATCAGATCAAGAGTTACTCCAGCAGAAAAACAAGTGCTCGAAGCGGTTGCTTTGGACAGCGGGACATCGCTGAGTCAGTGGCTTCGAAAGGTCTCGTTACAGGCGGCTGGCGAACTACCAGCAGTTCAGCGATTACTCAACAGAAAGGACGACGAGCAATGAGACTCAAAACTCTAACGTTGCCGATGACCATGGCGGAAACAGATATCGACGAGTCGGCGCGCACGGTGTTGTCTGTGCAATTGAATAAGCCCGCGCGGCGTGATCGCATGCAAAACTTGCGCACGCTGGCGGCGGCGCGAATACTCAGCCGCAAGGAAGCGAAATGAAGAAGCGGCTTTTATTTGTGGGCGCTGGACTTCGGGCTGAGTGGCTCTTCTGCGATTGCGGCCATGGGTTCAGCGAGCACTCCGGCGACAACAATGAGAAATGTTCGGGCTGTGCCCAGACACAGACCGGCGACATTCCGAAGGAGTGCCGTGCGGGCGGATTCACTAATGGCCTGATTCGTGAAATTATTTTGCGCGCGCGGCTGCGATTGCCGGCGGTGGCTGCATGACATCAACGTCGCTCGACATCATTGCGCACTACGCCGGGCCGGTGCCTCTGCTGCTGGGGCAATCGGACGTTTTGGACGTGTGCGTAAATCCTGACGGTTCGATGTGGGTGAACCGTCTCGGGCGCGGCTTCGAACAGGAAGGTGTGTGGGCAACTCACGATGTGACGTTGCTGCTTTCAGCGATTGCGACAGAGCAAGAGTGCGAACTGAATTCGACTCATCCTGTGCTCGAAACTACATTTCCCCTAACAGGTGATCGCATTGAGGGCTTGATCCGTCCGGTGGTTACGGATGCCGCTTTTGCCATCCGAACGAAGGCGAAGAAGGTCTACACATTCGAAGATTTTGCAGCGCAGCAAATTCTGACGAACTGCCACGATCCGTTAAACGTGCAGAGCCGGCGCGCTTCGTTCTTTGATTACGCACGGCCAGGCATGGATCATCTGGACATCCTTCGGCTGGCGAATCGTTACCGGCTGAACTCATTGCTGGCTGGTCCTACGGGCAGCGGGAAAACGACTTTTGCGAATGGGCTGATGGCCGACTGGTGCGTGCAAACTCCCGATGACCGGGCGCTGATTATTGAGGACACCGAAGAGTTGCAGTGTTCTCTGTCAAATCACGTTGCAATGCGTACGGTCGTTGGTGTGGTGGACGAAGCGAAGCTGCTGAAGACGACGCTCCGCATGATTCCAAAGCGAATTGTGGTGGGTGAAGTCCGCGCGCCGGAACCAGCGCGGGTACTGCTGGAGGCCTGGAACACCGGTCACAGCGGAGGCCTCGCGACAATCCACGCGGACGATGCGATCTCTGGTCTGCGAAAGCTCGAAACGTTTTTAGGAAGTCACGATGGCGTGGTGCGAGAACGAATCGCCGCGGCCATCGGGCTTGTGATCTTCATCGACGGCGACGAACGTGTCGCCGCCGGAAGAAAAGTTCGTCAAGTTGTGGCTGTTCGTGGTTTCGATCATGGCCGGCAGGACTACGACCTTTTGCATTTGTAAGTCAATTCAAAAACAAGGAAGGAAAGATGAAACGGAAATTACTGAAATTAGCTTCGCTCGCAGCCGTGGCTTCTGCACGGGTGTGGGCGTTGGGCGGCGGCCGCTTGGCGGCGACAAGCGCGATAAATGGCTTGTCGTCTGAAGTGGCGGGTCCGTTGGCCTACGGGTTGGCATTGATTGCCACAGTGGGCGGTGCCATCGGCTGGTATCGGAATCATCACGACGCCGGCGCATTACAAACCGGCGCGATGGGCATTCTGTTTGTTGGCGGAATCGCCCTCGGGGCTTCTTCGCTGTTGGGCTTTATTCCTGGTGTTGCTGGCGCGGTGATTTAGGAGATCAGTGATGGATATCCAAATTCCCGCGCAATTCTGCGCACCAATCCGGCAATCGGCCAATCGCCCTCACTTACTAGTGGGGTGCGAACCGACGGCGCTCATGTTGGCTCTGGTGCTTTGCATCATAGTTGGCTACTCGGTACCGACGATGTACGGCATCGGCGGGGCCATTCTCTTGTTTTTCGTATTGCGCCACGTACTACAGGAAATGGCGCAAAAAGATCCACATCTTATCGCTGTCCATCACGAAAGCCAACGTTACCGCCAAGGCTTTTGGACAGCCAAAACACTCCGGGTGCGGCACTGGCGCACCCGGTAGTACTTCAAAAATTCAACGAGGGAGGTTAACCAAAAACATGTTTATCGAGCGGGAAGCGCGGCAAGAGGTCAAAGGTCTTTCAGACTTGATCGATTATTTTGCGTTAGCGGCTGATGGCGTCGTAAAGACATCGACCGGGATTTACTTAGCAGCGTGGGAGTTTGGCGGCCAGGACATGGACGCGCTTCCGCTTGAGGAATGCTTCGCGATCGCGGACCGGTTAGCGCGGGTATTTTCATTGGGGCGCGGCTGGTCACTGCAATGTGACGTGATTCGCGACGAGTACTCGGAGTACACAAATCAGCCGGGCCAGTGGCTTGATCCGATGGCGGAGCTGGTGGAGGAAGAGCGGCGGGCCTGGTTCACGCGAACGGGCGTTGAGGGAGCGCCGCGGCTGAGTCGCTATTTCTTTTGTCTGTCGTACGAGACGAAGGAAAAGGGCCTACGGAAGTTGAGCCGGAATCTGTTGGGCGGCGATGAGGCGAGCGGCCGCGGGGCAGAAGAAGAGCTTCGCCGGTTTAGCTCGAAAGTCCGTCAGATCGATGCGGCCTTGCGGTCTAATCTGCGGACGGTTCGGCGGCTGAAGGGTTACATGCGGGTGGTAGGCGAGACCGTTCAGCACTGCGATGGGCTGCTCGAATACATCCGGTTGTGTGTGACGGGGGAGCGCTTCCCGTTCGCAGTGCCTGCCATTCCGGTGGATCTGAATCAGTGGATTGCGGGGGATGATTTCACGGGTGGCGCCGAGTTGCAGCTTGGTGATCCGCTCGATGAGATTCTGCCGGGAAAATTCATTCGCGTGCTGGCGGTGGACTCTTTCCCGGATATGAGCTTCGCAGGAATTCTGCGGACGATGGATGCGGTTCCATTGTCTTTCCGGTTTTCGCATCAGGCGCAAATTCTTGGTGATGTGGAAGGCGCGGATTTATTCAAAGAGAAAAAGAGCAAGTGGAAATCGAAGGGCCAGGGCGGCATCAAAGCGAAGCTTCGCTCGATCGATGCTCACGATCTTGACGACGAATCGCTGATGCTGGCGGCGGATGCCAGAGAGGGCGCGTCGAAAGCTGAACATGGGCGTGAAATCAATTGCCGGTATTCGGGCAAGGTGATTCTCATGGCGAGCGGCCTGGGAGAGATCGCGGACCAGGCGGAGACGATCAGGAGCGCTTTACGGCGTTGCGGTTTCGGCTCGCGCATCGAAACAGTGAACGCGGTCGCGGCCTGGCTCGGCTCGTTTCCTGGCCATCAATACAAAGAACGGCGCGAGTTGCTCATCAACACGGTGAACCTCTCACACATGGTGCCTTTGTCGCAACCATGGCGCGGTCTGGAGTTCAATCCTTCCAAAATGTTTCCGCCGCAGTCTCCGCCGATGTTCTATGCTGCGACGGCCGGCGGCGCGCCTTATCGGTTCAATGGCCATGTTGAAGACGTTGGACACACGTTAGTCGTCGGACCAACAGGGGCGGGAAAGACCTCGCTGATCGCTCTGGCGACTGCGCAAGCGCTGAGGTACGGCGGCCAGGTTTTCAACTTCGACAAGAAAAAGGGCCTCTACACGCTTACGCGGTGTTTGGGTGGAACTTTCATTGAATTAAGTCCTGAAAACGCGGATGAGCGTTTATGTCCACTGGCTGCTATCGATACCGACGAAGAGCGCGCATGGGCTGAGAAGTACGTATCGTTTCTGGTTGAGCTGAACGGCTTAGAAGTCACTCCAGAGATTCGGAAAGACATCCGGCAGGGTATCTATCTGCTATCGCGTTCGAGAGGCTCACGAAGCTTGACGGCGCTGCATATGGCGTGCGGTCTGCCGGCTTTGAAGGACGCTTTGCAGTTCTATCTCAATAGCATTCTTAACGGTGACCGGGATGGCTTGCGCTTGTCGCGCTTCGTGACTTTCGAGATGCACCGGCTGTATGCGCTCGATCAGCGCATCATGAACGGCACGCTGTTCTACATCTTTGAGCGCATCCGCCGGCGGTTGAGTTCAGATGTTCCGACGTTCATGTTTGTGGACGAATTTCGCGAAGCGCTTTCTCATCCAATCGCTGCGAAGAACTTCAAAGATTATCTATTTGAAGGCCGGGCTCTGAACATGGCGGTTTGGATCGTCATTCAAGAGCTTTCCGAAACGTTGGCGTCTCCCTTGGCGGGCGCGGTGTTGGAGCAGCGGGCAACCACTATCTGTCTGCCGAACGTGCAGGCTCGTTTCGCCGGCCGCCCGAACTACGAAGCGCTCGGCTGCAGCGAGTTGGATTGCCTGGCGATCGCGGAAGCCACGCCGAAATCTGATTACTACGCGATGAACGCAGACGGAAAGCGGATGATTTCGCTCGAACTGGGGCCGGTGATGTTGTCGCTGCTGGCGTCTGGGGATTCGGATCGAGCGGCGTTGGACGTGTTGATTCAGCGCTATGGACGGCCGCGGGCCGCTGTTGAATGGCTGCGCAGAAAAGGACTTTCGAAGCAAGCGCAGCGCTTAGAGTTTCTCGCCTTTGGCGATGAATTAGCCGCTAAGGAGGCGGCTCAATATGCGTAGAGTAATGGCTCGTTTTTCTTGTTTCGGGGCGCTGGCTGTGTTGCCGGCGGCTCTCATTCTCATTCCGTTCGAGCAGGCGAAAGCTCAGTTTGTTGTATCCGAGCCGGTTTTAGAGACGAATAGCTTCGTCAACGACGCGAAGCAAATCATGCAGTATATCCAGGAAGCGCAGACTGCGCTGAACACGTTCCAGCACTTGATGGTGATGGAGCGAGAGGTTCAGCAACTCGTCACGCATCCAAGCACGAACATCATGGCGGATTTGTCGATGGTGAGCGGAATCATTTCCAGTAGCCAAGGTCTCGCGATGAATCTGGCGCAGCTATCGACGCAGTTCAACAACCAGTTTTCGCCTTACTCTTACAACCCGGTGGTCAATTATGCAGCGCAGTACAACACATGGGCCACTGGCGCGCTGAAGGCGATCAACGGCTCAGCCATGGCCGCCGGCTATCAGGGAAACATGATCGGCAACGAAATGACGTTCATGAACCAGATGCAAAACCTGATCAGCCAACCGAACGGCATGGATCAAAGCATTCAAATCGGAAACGCCGTTTCTTTGGAGACCGTGGCGCAGTTGCAGAAGCTGCGGATGCTCATGATCCAAGACATCGGCTCGCGTTCAGCCTTCACGACTACGCAGATCAATGCGCAACAGACGGCGCAGAATGCGCAGTCGGGCGCGTTTACATTCGTGCCGTTTTCTGTGGACACGCGCGGCTGGTAAGAGCGCGGAACACAGCCAGGTAAGTGGGTTCAACAAGAGAAAGGACAAATCAAAATGACTGGATTTCAAAAAATGCTGGCCGGATTGTTCATCGCGGCCAGAGCTGGGAACGGGGGCGGGTTAGTGCTGCTCGTGGTGATGTTGCCCTTCGTCGCCGTCGCTTACCTGGCTGTGTTTTTGCTTAAAGGCGCAGTCGGGGCTTTTGGACCGAAAGGAAGGGCTTAACCATGATGCTGCTGTTGTTCTTCCAAGTCGGATTTGGCGGCACTCCCGGAGCTCCTCCGCCGACATTTACCACGGCTAGCGATCTGATCAGGCTCTATGAGAGTTTGTGGCCGAGTTGGGTGGGAATAGTGCAGCCGTACGCGATGGAGCTATTCGTTGCGCTTGCTGGTTTAGATCTGGCGTTTTTCGGCTGGTCGCTCTGGAAGACGTATCGCGGCGACATCACAGCGGCGATTATGAGCACGACCAACAGACTGTTGCTCATTGCGCTGTTTTTGGATTTGCTTCTCAACGGGCCGACATGGACAAAGAACATCGTCGATATGTTCACGAGCGTGGGCCAGGCAGTGAACGGCGGCGTCCCGATTACGCCAGGCGCGACTTTCGTGGAGGGCTTGACCATCGCGGGAAAGCTGCTTGCTACGGGTCTGACTGCGGGTTTGCTGACAGACCTACTAACAGGGCTGGCCATGATCATCGCCGCGTTTGTGATCGTGATCGCCTTCGGAATCATCGTAATTGAATTCGTTATCACGAAAGTGCAAACGTTCCTGGCCATGGGCATGGGGTTTTTCTTCCTGGCGTTTGGTGGGTCGACTTGGACACGAACGTATGTAGAGAAGTATTTTTCCTACGCAGTGGCGAGCGGTGTTCGCCTGATGACGCTTTATTTCCTGGTGAATGCCGCTACCTCGCTGGCCAGCACTTGGGAAACATTAGCGGCGGGCGCGCCGCTTTCTTCCAACGGCGTGCTTGTCTCCTGGGGCATCGCCTTTGGCGCGTTGCTTTACGGAGTGATCTGCTGGCGCGGTCCGTCGATTGCCTCCGGGATACTCACTGGCGGCCCAAATCTTACCCACAACGAAATATGGGGCGCGCTGGCGACGGCGGCGCAAGCGGGTGTTAGTGCTGCTTTGCTTGCGTCGGGGATCGGTTCGGCGGCTGGGGCAGCGGGAGCAGCCGGGAGTGTTGCTTCGGCGAGTGGTGGCGGTGGGGCCACAATGGCCGCCGCATCGGCGCCTACGGCTGCAGCGGGGCCATCTGCGGCTTCGGCGGGTAGTTCGGCAAGTGGTGGAAGTAAAGCGGCGGCTGCGGCTTCGCACGCGTCTGGTGCGCTGACGGCGGCGGGATCGAACGGCAATCACTCAAACGGATCAGCGCCGCAATTTGGCGGTTTGGATTAGCAGTCTAAAAAACGAAAGGAAGAACAAGCTTATGAATCTATTGGAAGCCGGCGCGATTGAAGACCAAGAGCGCTGGATTGAAAGTCAGGTTGAAAAGAAGCAGAAGCTTTATCAGCGCAATTGGGAAGAACGGTACTCGTCGCTGTTAGCGGGGCGCCGCAACTGGCAACTGATGGCGTTCGCCCTGGTGTTGGTTGCGGGCGCTTTGGGGTATGGGCTCTGGGATCTGGCTCACAAGTCCAACACCGTGGTTTACATGCTTGATCGGTCTGGTTCGCAGGTGAACTACGCGGGAACAATTAAGCCGGCCAACATTGACGATGCGACGTGGGACGTCGTTCGCGTGGAGGAGTTGAAGAAATTCATTACTTCCTGGCGGACTGTGACTTCTGACGCGTCGGCACAAAAAGCGGATTGGGATCGAACCTTTGCATTTGTGGGCGATGGTTCGCAAGCGCGGCAAGAGGTTGCGAGCTGGTACGAGGCTAACGATCCGCTTGCGCGTGCGAACAAAGGCGAGATTGTAACCGTTCAATACCGCACCTTCGACCGTGAAGGCGCGAACACCTACGGCATCTGGTGGAGCGAAACAAGTACCCCAGTTTCCGGGCAAACCCCAATAACCAAGATGTGGCATGCACGCATTACGTATGCCACAAAAATTCCAACCAACGAACAAGCGCGCGCGGAAAACCCGATGGGGATTCTGGCGACAGAACTCACTTTCAATGAGGTGCAGCAATGAGGTTTCTGAAGATCGTATGTTTTCTCTCTTTCCTTAGCGTGACTCTGTGGAGTCAGCAGCAAAGTTCAACTCCGACAAAACCAGCGGTGAGCCAGGCCGAGGCGATGCAAATGGCAGCCGGATACAACACAGCGCTGCAGACGTTGGGCGCCGGTGGTGGCGTCGCCGCGCCAGGCGGCAAGCTTGTAGGAGTAAATCCTGCTCCGTCAGCTAAGGGCAATACCAACAAAACGCCGCCCGCAGAGCCGTTGCCGCTACTGCGAAGCGCGGCCTTGCCGCTCAACACTAAGCCCGCGCTTTCGATGACGGATTCTGCATTTAACGCCGATCCACAAGCGAAGCCGGGGCCGGATGGGCGAGTCATTTACACCTTTGGTCGGGGTATCGCGCCCGTCGTTTGCGCTCTCCTCCAAGTGACGGAGTTCGATCTTGAGCCAGGCGAACACGCCAACGAAAAAGATGTGGACGTGGGTGACGACGAGTTTCATATCAGCGTTCACAAAGGGGGAGATCGAGCCGGGGAGTTCGATTACTTGATCATTAAGCCCACGGTGGCGAACGTCGAAACAACGCTCACCGTCGGCACGAATAAACGGGTTTATTACTTGCGCCTGATCGCGACTCAGCGCGAACACATCGCGCGCATTGCTTTCACCTATCCGGAAGAAGAAGAACGGCGGCGCAAAGAAGCGGAGCTGGCCGAAAAGGCGAAGGCAGATGAAGCCGTACGCCTGGAGGCGCTCGCACCGAACAGGGAACTGAAGAACTGGAAGTACAGCCTTGAGCTACGCGGCAAAGATGCTCACTACATGGTGCCGGTGAGTGTGGGCGATGACGGTTCTCGGACTTACATTCAACTGTCGCAGCAAGTCCGAAAGCTCGGCCTGCCGGCCTTTGAAATTACCGGGCCAACTGGACCGATTCCCGCGAATTCGCATTGGGAAGAAAACAAGCTGATCGTGGATGCCTTATTTGACCGCGGCTGCCTGCTCTCGGGAGTTGGCAAGAGCCAGCAGAGGGTTTGCATTCACAACGACAAGGAGAGCAAGTAAATGGCTACTGCCAACACCATGAATCTGGCGGGGCGTCGCCCGCAAATAGTAAGCGCGATGAGCAATGGGATCGTGTGGCTCGGCGCAGGCCTGGCCGTGCTTCTCGTGATTGTGATCATTCTGGGTTTTCGCACTCGCATACAGAAAAAGCAGGCGCAGACCGCTGTAACGGTTTCCGAAACGACCGCACATGACTCGTCACAAAGCAACCGGTCTCAGGTTCGAGGCCATGCTGAAGCTACGCCTTTGAGTTCCGTCACTAGCGGGGCGACTACCAATCCAACGCCTGCTACGCCCAACACCGCTTCAAACCCGAACCTTGGCCCGGTGGATGCGTTCGGGCGTGCGATCGGCGGCGCGGTCAACACTGCGGCTCATCCGTTTCCGACCGGGCCAGCCGCGACAAATCCCGCACCTACACCACCGGCTTACTATTACGTGCCACCGCAGCAAGCGCAGTATGCGCCACAAGAGGAAGACCCTGCAAAGAAAGAGCGTCATAGGGCCGAAGAGCGGCGTCTGGCGGCGATTCAGGCGCCAACTGGCATTGTGGCTAACGGATCGGCGGGGAATGCGGTGACTCAACCAAGGTCCGTGGATCCAATCCAAGCGAGTTTAGACAGGATGGCTCAGATCAGCGCGGCGGCAAACAACATGCCGCGTCCAGTTGTGGGGTGCGGTTATCCGACGCTTGGACCTAGCGCGGCGATGAGCGAAGAAGCAGACCTCAATCAGCAAAACGGCAAACGCAAGTTTCAGCAGGAAGAGGAAGGCGATTATCTAAAAACAACGCGGATAGCGCCGCTTTCCCGTTGGGTGGTGGAACGGGGCGATAAAATCGTCGCCATTTTACCTACGCGCGTAGTGAGTGATCTGCCAGGGGATCTGGTGGCGCAAGTCAAGGATGACGTCTACGATTCACCGACACACAAATTCATCATGATTCCTGCGGGCTCATTACTTGCTGGCGAATTCAATTCATCGGTTTCCTATGGCCAGGGGCGCGTTCAAGTGGTTTGGACCTACTTGCGGTTTCCGGATGGCAGCTACATCAATCTCGACAAATTTGTCGGGCATGCGGCCGATGGGGCTGTCGGATTGAAAGATCAGACAGACAACCACATCAAGCGGTTAGTCGGGGGTGTTTTGCTCAGTTCACTCTTCGCCGCCGGCATTCAGATTAGCCAAAACCACAATGGCACAAACAGCACGCTCGCTTATCCTTCCACGTCTCAAATTGCGGGTTCCGCTGTAGGGCAGCAGGCCGGGCAGCTCGGCGAGCAAATCACGAGCAGGAACATGAACGTTCAGCCAACGCTGAAGATTCGGCCAGGCGAGCCGTTCTTTGTATCTGTTCAGAAGTCGATGCTCTTTCCTGGACCCTATCAAGCGATCAACGTTGGGGGGCAACAGTGAAACAGATTGTTTTCGGCCTATTCGGAGGAACGTTTGTTGTGTTGGCGCTCGCCGCTCCAAACGCGTTGCATCAGTCGAGTTTGCGTTTCAATTCGTCCGATAGCGTCCCAATCGGCTTATACGAAACCGCTGCCGAGCGGGCGCCTTACGCGGGTTTCTGTCTCGATGCGGAGACGCTGCGCGCCGCTTTGGGCGCCGGGCTGGAGTTGGGCCGGGGCGAATGCTCGGATGGGCATCAGCCGATCTTAAAGACCGTTTACGAAGCGAGTGAAGCTTCGCCGGTGGTCTTCGATGCGGATGGCTTTTCAGTTGGGAGTCGTCGCATTCCTAACACGAAGCCTAAAGCGTTTTCAACCAAAGGCAAGCCGTTGAGCCATTACGCCTTTGGTACTTACACTTCCGGGTTGTGGGCGATTTCCGGCTACAACCCAGATAGTTTCGATTCTCGGTATTTTGGCCCGGTTTCGCAAGTGCGCTTTTACGCGAAGCCGGTCCTGGTGTTTTAGTTTCAACCGTTAACGGGGAACAGGAGACAAATCAAGTGGGATTAACGGACAGAGTTAAAGGATTGTTTCGTGGGGATGAGCAGGCTTCAGAACAAGAATTCGCCCCATCCCTGAAGGCGGGCGAATCCATCGTGGTTAACGACGGGCGAGTTACTCACAAAGGTGATGATCCACAAGAGACGGACCGCGTTTTCGCCAGCTTGCGAGGGCAAAATGAGGCGAACGAATTACGTCAGACGCGCGCCCAAGACTTGGGAGTGAGCGCTGAACAAATCGAACGGTCGGATGCGTTTGACGCTAAGTACGGCCCAAATGCCTTGCAATATGCGAGCCCGATTCCGGAAGAGCCGCTGAATGAGTACAACCTCGTAACGACACTAAACACAGGGGCTCAATCCACATACACGATCCATTCGCCAGATTTGGAAGACGCGACTAAGCAGGCCTGGCGCGAGCTCGCGAAAGATGAGAACGTGGCGGCCGCGAAGTTGGAATGGGACGGCGGAAACGAGGTTTCCTACATCTACGACCGAAAACAAGGCGTTGAGATCGATCGGCCTGCGGACCTAGTTTTGCCGCATGAACGTGAGCAGCAACGCGAACAGCAAACTCAACGCGTGAAAGAATCACCGGCCACTCAAAAGCAGGGCCATTCCCGCGAGGACTTAGTACGCCAGTTGCGGGCCTATGCGGGAAAGCAAATTGAAGCTCAGAAGCGAATTGAAGCTCAGAAAACCGGGGGCTACAAGTACCAGCAGGCTGAGGCGGCAATCGCATTGAATCTCGCGAATCAACTGGAAGCTGGCGCGAAGACGATTGACTTATCGCAACGGTATGCAACGGATGACCCAGCAGCGGCTCAGGCTCGCCATCAACGGGCCCTGGAAAACCTTGCGCCTGTTCTACGAGAGGCCGAAAAACAAACCGAAAAGTTGAGCCATGGCCAAGCGATCGCCCACGGCAAGGGCGAAGTGTTAGCGCTGCAGAACCTCGAACAAGGCCTAGCAAACACGTCCGGGTTACTCCAGAGAGCGGGGCAGCATAACAACCATCAGACGCAAGCACCGCGGCTGTCGATGTCTGACGGAGGGATCTAATGGCTGAGAATATTGAGCGTCAAGCAACGGGAAAGCTCGGCGCTTTCCCCATTCGTATTCCCGTTGGGAAGATGTTGGCGGTATGCGCCGCGCTGGCGCTTACGCCGGCATTTTGGGCTTTGAATGAGGCGCGGAGTCCTTTCCTGGCAAAGTTTTACGAGCGGACGTACTGGGAGAGTTTGCGGGATGGTTTTCAATTGTCGCCTAGCGGGGTACCTCTCGCCGCTCAATACGACGTAGCGCTGGAGAACACTCCAACCGGATTGGCGCTCGCCAGTGTGGAGGACGCCGAACAGTTTCACGATCAGCTCATCATACAGAAGCAAAGTGTGAATCCAAAGCTATTTCACGCTTGGCTGACAGATCACGTCTATCACGGCTCAGCGCTGAATCGCTACGGGTTTCTTGTTGCTTTCGAGACAGTTTCATTTCTAGTGCTGATCATGGTCGGTGCCAACTTCGACCGCCGCCGGCGACTCTCCGCGATGGACGGAACACATCGGCGCGGTACGCGGTTCATTGGGTGGAAGCGCTTCAATGCAGAGCAGCTCGGCCCACTGTGGCGGTTGTGGCTGTTCCTTCCCTATAAACGTTTGGCTTCTGGCAAGGTGCAAGCGGCTATCCGGCGAAGCCGGCGCTTTGCTGCTACAACAGCGTGCTATCGGGCTGCAGCGGGATGGTGTGCGCAAGTGTTGCGCTGGTTTGGTTTGCGCTGGCCTGAGGCTGAAGGGCCAGGCCTGGCGCTGGAAATTGGCTCGATCGCCAGAGCGGTGATCAGCGAAGAGCTTCTTCCTTATCACCTAAATCTTTTCGGTGGAACGGGGCGCGGCAAATCGACCCTGATCCGCAACATCATTCAGTTGATTCGGGCACGTGGCGAGACGTTTGTTGTGCATGATCCGAAACGGGAGTTTTATAGAGAGTTTTACCGCCCTGGCATTGATTGGGCGATTGATCCGCGTTTAGAGGAGTGTCCCTACTGGGCGATGGAAGACGAAGCCGCAGATGAGCCAGAAGCTACACCGTGGGCCTCGAGCTTCTTTCCGGAGCATCCCCGCAGTCAGCCGTTTTTCGTGCGGAAACCGCGCGCGATTTTCGCTTACTTGATGTCTCGATACTCGGCTCACAATGAGCCCAATGAGCCGGCGACGTGTGCGCGGCTCGGCTCCTGGCTGAGCGGCGGTGAAAGCGAAATTCTGAAGCGAGTGAAAGGAACGGAACACTATAGGAGCCTGAATCGCGGCGGCTCTACAACCGTTGAAATCTCGGATATGTCGCAGTCGTTATTCACGACTTTGGGCGAAATTGCCAAAGTGCTGCGCATGATGCCGGCGACTCCGGAAGGGCGGCGGCGGTTCTCTCTTCGCGAGTGGAAAAAGAACAGGCACGGCTGCATTTTCCTTTGCTCGGAGCCCGAAACACAAGAGGCGATTTTGCCATTACACACCGCGATCGCGGACATGGCCATTCTCCACACGCAAGCGGAAGTCCATGACCGGGATGTACCGCGCGTTTGGTTTGTGCTGGATGAAGCGGCGACGATGGGGCGGATCGGCCAGCTCGAAAGCGGCATGACGAAGCAACGCGCGTCAGGAAATCCGATTGTGTTGGGCTTTCATGACTTGCCGCAACTTGAACAACGGTACGGCGAAAAGGGTGCTCAGACGATTACGGCGCAAGCGTACACAAACATCATTGTCGGTACTGGCTCAGACAAAGAAGCGGCCCACATCGAAAAGATGATCGGCCACGAAGAAATTGACAGAGTGACCGAGAATCGGCCCTGGCACTTAATGCTCTTCAACAAGGGCCATCGGGCGCGATCTGTCACGAATCAGATCACGTCTACGGCGCCAGTAACAGCGGCGGAGATTCAAGCGTTACCGCGCTTTCAAGGCTACATGCTGCAAGAGGGACGCGTGCTTCGCTTCAAGATCAGGCAGCCAAAGAAAAAGGGTGCTTTGATCGAGCCTGTTTTGCGGACCATTCCGCCGCTCATTTATCGAGAAGAGCTACCTGAAAACGTTCCAACCGATGCAAACGTTGTCGTCTGCGCAGTAGACGATGAAATTCCCGCACCGTGGAACTTTGAGGATTTCCGGACGGACGTTCAAGAGGCTGTGCTAGCGGGGAAGGTTTAGCGCGTGGTCACCGGCAAGCCAATGACGGGAGGTGAGACCTATATGCGGAATCACCTTTCGAATAACGATTACTACTCCGAGGGTGAAAAGGTTACCGGCCAATGGCTGGGCTATGGCGCGGAGAAGCTTGGTTTGCAGGGAGAAGTGACGGCGGAGGAGTTTGAAGCAATCCGCCAGGGAAATGACCCATCTACAGGTGAGTTCCTCCGCCAACGACAAAGCGCCGATCGGTACGGCGAAGTAAAGCGAAATGGTGAAACCTCGATGGAGAAGACTGGCACGGCTCGGAACCTGTACGACTTCACCGTCAGTGCTCCGAAAGACCTTTCAGTACAAGCGATGTTCGATCCGCGTTTAGTCGATGTCTGGAACATGGCGGTGAGTGAAACGGCGGTTGAAATGGAGAAACTCGCCGCTGTTCGCGTGCGCAAGGGCGGATTAGACGAGAACCGCACCACCGGGAACATGATCATTGCGCGTTATGACCACGATGCGAGCCGCGAGTTGGATCCGATGCTGCATTCTCATTTGGTTGCAGCGAATTTGAGTTTCGATGCGGTAGACAACAAATGGTATGCGCTGCAGGCGTCAGAGATCTTCGATCAGCGTGCGTACCTAACCGAGTTCTGCCGCAATGTGGCGGCGCGGGAAACCATGAAGCTCGGCTATGAGATCGAGGATCACTTCAAGGGCGGTGTGGATAACGGTTTCGGCATCAAAGGCATGACTGAAGCAACCCGGGAGAAATTCAGCCAGCGAAGTAAGCAACGCGACGAAGCCATAGCGGACTTCATGGAGCAACACGGGCGGCGGCCGTCTAACCGGGAAATCGCGCTTTTGGTTCGTGAGTCTCGACCCGAAAAGTTGGCGGAAATCGCGACGGCTGATGTAAAGGCCAGACAGTGGGCGCGCTTTACTCCCGAAGAAATTGAGCGAGGAAGAAGCCTTCTGAACCAGGCGTTGGAGCGTGGCTCTATTTTGGAGACGGCGCCGGCGGCGCCTTCGCTGAGCTACGCAGTAGAGCATACATTTGAGCGTCTTTCTGTTGCGAAAAACTACGAATTAAAAACAGAAGCCTTGCGCCATGGCCGCGGGCGGATCGATGCGGAGGAGCTCGCCGGCGAACTGGTGTCGGCGGTGGCGAGGGGAGAGATGATTAGCGCGCGTGGTGAAGTTGCAACGCAAGCAACGCTGCAGCGTGAGCTTGATACGAAAGCATTCATCGATCAGGGTATCGGCAAATATGGACCGCTCGGCCGGGGCCGGGTGTTTGAACCATCTCCCACATTGCGAGTAGAGCAAAGAGAAGCCGTTTTAGGGGCACTGGCAAACAAAGATTTCGCCTTCAATATCAGTGGGGCCGCCGGGGTTGGGAAAACTTATTTACTAAAGGACATGGCGCGCGGGCTCAAAGAAGTGCGCGTAAGCCTTACAGTTGTCGCTCCATCCGCCAAAGCGGTGAATGTATTACAGAACGACGGTTTTCCTGATGCCATGACTATCGCACGGTTGCTCGCCGATCCTGCTCAGCAAGCGCAACTAAGGGGCGGAGTCTTGCTCATTGACGAAGCCGGATTCGTCTCAAGCCAGGACATGATCGATTTGATCAAGGTCGCAAAAGACCAAGAAGCGCGTATCGTGTTCAGTGGTGACACGTACCAAATCAAGAGCGTGGAAGCGGGCGACGCTCTTCGGATCTTAGAACGCGAGTCTAACCTTCAAACCGTTTCCGTGCGTGAAATTGTCCGTCAGAAAAATGAAGAGTACAGAGTCGCGATGGAAACATTGCGAAAGAAGCCCGAACAAGGCTTCGAACTGCTCGACAAAATGGGCGCCGTCCGTGAAATGGATTGGCGGCTCATTGGGCGGGAGACGGCGCGCGCCTGGCGGGAGCAAGCGACGATACCGAACTTGGAAGGCAAACAGCGTTCTGTCCTGGTAGTGACCCGTACTCATGACCAAATAGCCTCAATCGTTCATGCCATTCGGGCTGAACGAAAAGCGGCCGGCGAGATTGGCGAAGGGCGCGCTTTTGAGAAAAGTCGCTCGCTCGATTGGACAGAAGCCCAAAAAAAGCAGTTCAAACGCTACCAGCCGGGCCAGGTTCTCACGTTCCATAAAGCTGTTAAGGGCATCGCAAAGAATGAATCCCTGGAGGTTGTTTCCGCTAACCGAGACGGCGTGAGAGCACGTAAGAGCGACGGCCAGGAAGTAACCCTCACCAGTAAGCAATCGAAGGCTTACGGCGTGTTTGAGCGCGAGCAAATGGAGATTTCGGCTGGTGACCGGCTGCTCTTGCAAGTTAATTGGAAAGAGAAGGGCCAGCACGCGTTTAAGGCCACGAACGGTGAGCTCGTGACGGTTAAGAGCGTTGACGGTGGTGTCATCACACTTGAAGACGGGCGCGAGCTTCCAGCGGCTTATAAGCAGTTCACCAGCGGCTATGCAGTTACCGCCCATGTGAGCCAGGGAGACGGCGCCGATGTTGTCATTGCGGTACCGGATGGCATGCGGCGGGATTTAGCGTATGTCACGTTCACCCGCGGCAAAGAGGGAATTGTCATCCTTACCTGCGATGCGGAAACCCTACGCGAAACCATGGGCCTCTCTGGCGATCGCCAGTCTGCCAGCGAGCTAGCCAGGCGCGCGGAATGGGCGGCCAAGGTTCGCTTGGATGACCACCAGATGTATCAGAAGTTCCAGCAACGCCAGGCGCCGCCGGCGCAAACCATCAAACAGGAGATCAAACACCATGCCACTCTCAGAGTTAGTTAGCAATTCAAGCGATTGGCAAACCGCCAAAGGCGACGAGCATAAGCCCGAATGTTTATTCGTGCAGCTTCGCCGCGGGGCGTTTGTTTTCCCCTGGATGCGGTTCGTCGTCGCCGAAGGCGAAAACACGAAGATCCACATCGTCTTTGCCACACACGAAGTAATCATCAAGGGCCAGGGCCTTAGCGCGTTACTGACGGCCGTTTCGAGCCAGCGGGTTATCAGGGTGATCGAACCTTCCCAGAGTGAGGCCACGTTTGGCGTTCGCGGCTCTGCTACTGCCAAGCATGACGGGCCAGGGATCGAATCCATCGCTGTCAAAGACCTAAGCGAGAAGGAATAGGAAACCCGTCGAATGTATTCTATTTCACACAAAAACGCACTCAAAACCGTGGTAGTCACTTCGCGGTCAAAGATCGGTCACTGCTCGGTCAAAAGGCAGTCAAAGGGCAGTCAAGACGCACTGGTTTTAAGCCTTCAAGAATTCCTAACGCGAAGCGTTAGGGATAGTGTCTCTTTCTTCAGAAGTTGCTGTGACCCACGATGCTGCTGTTGTCATATGCCCACGTGGGTCCGAGATACCACTATTCTGGCTTTGCCCGGTGGTTTGGAAATGTCTGTATGGTGCGAAACCGCGGGGGGCAACTGATGCCGAAACCCGAGATCTTCGTTATAACTCCGGATCTGCAGAGGGTTCTAGATTCCGTGCCCGAACAGAACGACCCGCGCTCGAAGCTCGATCCTTTCAGGCCGTACATCCTGAAATGGCGAAGACAGGGCAAAACGTACCGAAAGATTCAGCAGATCTTGCGGGTTGAGTGCCGCATGCCGGTAGCTTATGAAACATTACGCCAGTTTGTGAAGTCCCGCTCTCGACCACGTAAGCCAGTAGGGCCAGAGATTGAGATCGAACCAGCAGCAGTTCAACCGAACAGCCACGCGGCGGCGACTTCCGGCAAGCGGCTAACAGCCGAGGAACGGCAAGCCCAACTTGAATTTATTCGCTCTCTCAGTAGCAAGCCTGCCTTGAGTGACCAGCCGGAAAAGGTTGGTTGGAACCTCGGGGTGGACAAACCGCGGGTAGTCAACAAAACGTAAAAAAGGACAATCACACAAAAATGGCAACAGCATCAGTAGTAGAAATTCCCGCTCGTCAGGCAAAGCCCACGGCGCGAATTGTATTCACACAGGGCGGAAAAGGCGGGGTCGGGAAAAGCGCGTTTTCAACCATGCTTGTCGAGTGGTACCGCAAGCAAAACGTTCCAGTCGCGTTGATCGACATGGACAGCGAAAACAAAAGCTGCGGCTCTCTCGCTCACTTCTTTCCCGAGGCGAAAAAGACAAATATTCAACGTTCGCGCGGCCTTGATGAGTTCGTTGTCGCCCTGTTCGAGGGCTCACCGATCATCTTGGCGGATATGGGCGCGGGAGCTGGCGAAGTGGCCCACCGGTGGTTTGATTCCATGACGGAGCAGGCGAAGGAAAACGGTGTGGCGTTCACCGCTATAGGACTGGTGACGCCTGATCCAGCGAGCGTATCGAGTGTTCTGGCGTGGGCGAATTTTCTAGAGGATCGGGTGGATTATCTGATCGTGAAGAACGCGCTCACCGATCCGGCTGACTTTACTTGCTGGGATAACGATCCGGAGGCGGCTAAGTTCCGTAAGCTGGCTCGACCCAGCGTAATCAATATGGAGTACCGTTTGCCCGAGATTGAGCACGAAGCGCGCGAACACGGGTTGACGTTGCAGGCGGTAGCAGACCGAAAACCTGATCTTCCACCTGTTCTGAAGCGCGGCGATAGTGTTTGGCGTGCTCAAGCGTATCGCCGGCACATCTTCGCGGAGTTGGACGGCGTAAAGGGGTTATTACTGCTGTGACGGTTGCTACAACAAATGCACTCGCGGGCCTAGCTGGTCGGTTGACCGATCCGCAGGACCGCGAGCGGTACGCGGCCATTCTCACGTATATGCAGCGATTACCGGAAGAGGATGAATTTCGGCGATTGGCGGAACTTCTGGGACTGCTCGCACTGATGGGCCAGCGGATACCTGACGCAGCCGGGGAGCTGCTCCAAGAGATGAGGGCCGCGAAGGAATACCACGCACAGATCGACGCTCGTCTGGCCGGGCTTCCACAAGAGATCGCGGCGGGCGTCGATCCGGCTGCGATCGCGAAAGAGATGAGCCACAGTTTCCGGCAGCAGTTGGGCCAAACCGCTTTGCACGATACCGCCTCGCTTATGAAGGCGGCGGTGATCACCCTCAAGGGGCTGAATGCCGAAGTCGCAACGAATCTCAAGCCGCTTTCGGCTGAGTTATCCGAGAAAATCACAATACTGCTAGCCACGCTCAAACAGGTGAACGAATTCGAGCAGCGGGCACCAGTGGATAGAGGAAAGTCCAACTCTGCAATCGCGCTGCAGGCTTTCCTTTTCCTCGCAGTGTTTGTCTTTGGCGGCGTGGCCGGTTACTTGCTTCATCACTGAGGGTATATGCTCACTCATTCATTCTTTTCTGTTACCTGCCTCTGTGGCGCGCATCTACGCACTGAGAGCAAGACTGGCGCTTGTCCGACGTGTCAACGCGAGTTTCGGATCGAGTGGCCGGCTGACTACGAATCCGAACAGAACCAGATTGAGCCTGGCGCCGAAACTAAGACGGCGGCGGCATGAAAGTTCAGAACAACAGAAAGGGAATTACACCAATGTCAAAACAACTCTTCGCGGTCTTTGCGGCCGCACTTTTGATGACCGCTTGCAAACAGGAAAGCGTGAGACCAACTCCAACGGTCCAGACTGAACCGGCAGTACAGCATCTGTATGATCCGCCAAAGTCTGACGTCTTGACGCTGCTCGAAAAGAATGGCTCGGGTGATATGTCTAAATCCTCGCTGCCGGCATTCAAGCGCTGGTTTAGTACTCGGACGGCGCTTGCGGAGCAAGTAGCCAAGATGTGTGTGCCTATTGAACAGCACGCAACGGTGACCTGGGGGGATTCGACAGAGGCGACGGCCTGCACTGCTGCGAAGGAGACAAGCGCAGAGGTGGCATCGCTGGCGAGAAGACGAAAGGCTTGGACGTTCAAGCCCATTCCGACAGATACGAGGGGCTGGTAGGGCGTGGGGCGGGTACAGACGCCGGCGGCATTGCCAATTGCCGAGATTGGGGAAAAGAGGAAGAGTGAGCGGTAAAGCATTTGCCGCGATCTTGTTTTTGCGCGATTCTGTAAGAGAGCAGTCTATGAACCAAACCAGCGTGATGACTCAGCCAGTGGATCTTCGGGAACTTGCTAGGGAGTGGATCGCCGAGACGATCACAAAGCACCTGGCACCCGAACTGGCCAGTGGAGATCGCATCAAGCAAGTATCTGCCGCATTTGAGGAAGAAGCACGAGAGCGCAATCTCCCCATCGAATTGGCGGTCGGTATGGCTGTGGAATGGTGCGAGAACCAGAACGAAGAAGCGGGGCTCGCCCATTTCGGCAGGTGATCTGCCAGTCCCATAAGGGTTAAGTTTCGGGACTAGGTTTTTTCGCTATTGAACTTTTCACGCGAACCGTTTGCACCGGCTACCGTCGACCGCGTTAAGCCGCACTAAGGAGAAACGAAACCAGGCGGTTTCCTTTCCCCTTGCACCCCTTTTCTTCTGTGCACGTCCTCGCGGTCTTCGTCCGTGCCCGGCCTTTTTCAGACTGATCTTTAATTGCCTGGAACAGAAAAACTCCTAGAATGTTGGGCACTCCTTATGAGGTACGGCAGGAGCCGTCAATGTGATCTTCATTGCCTGAGTTGAAGAACTCATTTCAAAATGATTTCGCGTTCTGTGTGTGTGTGAACTCTTATGGAGATCCGGTCAGACTCATAGGTTGCGAGTCTCGTTTTGAAGCCGCTTATTGCAGTGATGAATTGCTGCGAGGGGGTATAAATTTGCTGGACCCGCGTGGCGTTGCGTGCATTGACGTCAGCTGTAGCTTGGACGTATTGGGGTTGAAGCTGGGCCCTAGCTGCAACCTCATTAGAAAAGGGCCAGACGTTCGAGCCGTTATCGGTTCGCTGATCGCCTGAAGCCTTCTGGCTCACAACAAACCAAGCATGTGCTCTTGTAACCCGATTTTCTCCCTTTTCAGGGGGAGGAGCCGGTTCATAGAATGACGTCGATTCTGATTGCAAGGCGCTTATAGACTCTGTTTCCATATCTTGAATTTGAGCAATCGCATTGTTGAGCGTAACCAAATCGGCATCAATCCTAGTTGTAAGCTCGTTGTAGGCGCCCAGGACTTCCTGCTTTGAGGAATGTCCGGAATTTGCGATATAAAAGAAATTCGAAATCCAACAAGAGAGGTCGCAGGCCAGAAACGGAACTATGTAGCCAAACGTAAGCCTGAGGAAATCAATACCGTAGCGTGTCGTATAAGTTGTCAACGAGCTTTGAGTAGAAACCAGAGCGTCCTTGGCGGCGTCAAGCCGATGCTGGTCTGTATGACCACTTGTCGACCACAGACTTAGCTCTGATAAGGCGTTATTGACGTTTGTCTGAACATTTTCGACGGCGAGATCCTCAAATTCCTGATGGACGTAGTTTTCGATATCCGTAACGGCCTGCTGTAGTTCGGCTTTGGTTACAAGATCTCCAAAAATTGCGTTAAAAATATCGTCTGCCAACTGTTTGCCAAGAGATTCACCCACCTTGGCAACGAAAATTTCCAGAATGTCGTCTATAGCAAAAGCCATCGCAAAATTATATTACAACAAGATTGATGCGCTGTTAGATCCCAAGCAACTTCATACGCCGTGGATTCGATGCCGTGAAAGAAATCGCTACACCGGAGACCCAAGCACCTGCACTGTTGGGACGCTGGCAGCGAATGGCGGAGAAGATCAATGGCCAGGGCGCTGTCTCGAAAAGGGT
>Ga0182012_10001695_pt1 | contig 24007 bp, 18 predicted proteins | sample 612S2SmetaG_FD_120486 | JGI IMG/M metagenome (GOLD analysis project Ga0182012, IMG submission 120486) | Permafrost microbial communities from Stordalen Mire, Sweden - 612S2S metaG | ecosystem: Environmental > Terrestrial > Soil > Wetlands > Permafrost | place: Sweden: Stordalen | collected... | reverse complement strand
TTCTTAGAGCGGGCGCACGAGGTGACGCGCGTCGAGTCGCGAGTGCTCTCGGGCGGCGAAGAGGCGGCCTTTTCTTACGCGGGGGCGAGCGCCGACCTCCCGGCGAGCGCGCTGCCGACAATGATCGTGGACGTCGGGGGAGGCTCGACGGAGTTGGCCAGCGAACGTGACGGCGTGATGGTGAGCTACTCCATGCAACTCGGTTGCGTGCGCGTCACCGAACGCGCGCTCGGGCGCGACGTCGTCACCGCCGAACGAGACGCCGCGACGACAGCGATGATCGCCTCGGAACTGGACCGAGCCTTCGCGGCGGCGCCCGAGTTTTCGTCCCTCGTGGGACGCGTCCGTCTCGTCGGCCTCGCCGGGACCGTTGCCACGTTGGCGCAACTCGACGCGCAGCTCGTCCTCTACGACCGTGCGGCGGTGCACCACCGGACGCTGACGCGCGCGACGGTGGGGTACTGGCGCGACCGACTGGCCGCTGAGCCCGTGGAGGTGCGCCTCACGCACCCCGGAATGGTTCCCGGGCGTGAAGACGTGCTGGCGGCGGGGCTCTACGTGCTCGCGGCGGTGATGGACCGTTTCGAGGTGGATGAACTGCTGAGTTCGGAGAACGACATCCTCGACGGCATCGTGTTGTCCCTCATCTGACCGAGATTGCGGTGTTACCGGCAACCTGTAACGATGGAGGGGTGAGATTGTGCCCATGGTGACGACTCGAAGCCCCCTCTACACCCCCATCTCCCTGCACGGGCGCCGCGTCGTGCTGCGCACGATGAACGAACAGGACTACGAGCCCTGGTACGAGGTGCGCACGAGGTGCCGCGACTGGCTGTTGAAGTGGGAGCCCCGCTCGGCCCACGCCTCACACCTGGCCGAGGACCACCGCAGTTTCGTGAGTCGCTGCTCGATTCGCGAGCGCGAACGTCAACTCGGCACCGGATTCGGCTTCGGGATCTTCGTCGAGGGTCGTTTCGTCGGCGAGATCACGCTCTCGTCCATCCAGCGCGGCCCGCTCCAGAGCGCCTACATCGGCTACTGGATCGACCAGGCCGTCGCCGGCCAGGGCCTGATGCCCGAGGCCGTCGTCACCATGCTCCAGTACGCCTTTGAGTCCTTGCGACTGCACCGCGTGGAGATCAACATCATCCCGCGCAACGCGCCGTCGCGTCGCGTGGTGGAGAAGCTGAATCTTCGTTTCGAGGGCATCTCCGAGCGCTACCTCGAGATCGACGGCGCCTGGGAGGACCACGCCCGCTACGCCATCACCGCCGAGGAGTGGGGTGACCGCGCCCCCGAACTCGTGACGACGTGGCTGTTGCCGAGGCGCGACTAGACCGCTTCGTAGCTGCGCGCACGTAGTTCGTCGATGCCGGCGGTGCGCAACGTGCCCTTCAGCCCGGCGGCGATGCCGGCCGCACCGAGGGCGTCGTTGCGGCCTACGACCAACAGCGCGTCCTCGTCGTCGCGCGCGAGCACCAGACCGTGCAGTCGCGCCTTCGCGGCGTACTCGGCGACCGCCTCGCTCGTCACCGACGCCGCCAGCACGACGACGGGATTCTCGTAGCGGGTGCGAGTGAGTGAGCGGATGTCGCGCAGCATCACTCGCGCGTCGCGGCCCGGCCGCACCGAGGACCCCACGACGTCTCGCCAGGTGACCAGCAGCGGTCGCACACTCAAGCCGAGTCGATCCGCTAGGTAGAAGAGCTCCACGTCGAAGGCGAAGCCGTCCACGAGCGCGAGCAGCGCCAGGAGTCGCGCGGCGCCGAGTTGGAATCCCTTGCAGCCGCACTGCGTGTCGCGTTGGGTGGTCTTGGTGTAGTGACGCACCAGTCGGTTAAAGACGTCGCCGGCCCAAGTGCGAAGGTGCGCGTCATAGTTGATGTGACCCTTGATCGCGCGCGAACCCGGCACGAAGGCGCTGTCGCGAAGCGACGTCATGAACAGTGGCAGTTGCATCGGGTCGATCGCCATATCGGCGTCGATCGTGACGACGCTCGCCCCGGACGCGAGCCCCATGCCCAGTCGCAGCGCCGCGCCCTTACCCACGTTGGCGGGTTGTTGGACGAAGCGCGCGTGGGGGAGGTGCCCGTAGACCTCGTGGGCGCGCCGCATCGTCGCGTCCGTCGAGCCGTCGTCGACGACGATCACCTCAACGTTCGCCGCGTCGAGGACCTCTAGGGCTGGGCGGAGTCGTTCGTATCCTTCGGCCAGGCGGTCGGCCTCGTTGTAGGCCGGGATGACGAGGGAGAGCTCGAGCACGTTCGCCTAGGGTCGCGCGGCGCCGATGAGTCCGGCGGTGAATAACGGCGCCAAGGCGACGTCGGTGCCGGTGTGGGCGGCGGCGATCGTGGTGTCCACGCCCCACGGTCCCGACCCGACGTACATCACCACGTGGTCGACCTCGTGGTCGCCGTCGAGGTTGTAGTAGAACAACAGGTCGCCCGGCTGCAGATCGGTCAAGGTGACGTGGAGCATGTCGGGCCACTGGGTCTCGGTGGTGCGCGGGATCGTGATACCGGCGTTGGACCACGCCCACTGCACGAGGCCCGAGCAGTCGAAGCCGACCCCGGGCGTCTCGCCACCCCAGACGTAGGGCACCCCGATCTCCTTCTCCGCTTCGGCGACGGCCTTCTCGCCCTGCGCCGTACCGGCGACCTCGGCGATGGTGACCGTGGTGACGGCCTGCTGTATGGCCTCGATGACTAAGTTGGCCGCACTCTGACCCCCGACCGCGGACGCCGCGGCGATGGCTTGCTCCTCACCGGCGGTGTTCTTCTCCTTGGCCGCGGTGATGCCGGCTTGGATCTCGAAGTTGATGATCTCGCTCTTGAGACGCGCGGTGACCGTGTCGAGGGTGGCTTGGGTCTGGTTCTCGAGGGCGATGTTCTGCTCGAGCAGGTTCTTCATCTCGTAGGTGGCGTGTTGTGCCTTCGCACGCTGGGCGGCGACCTTCGCCACGGTGCTCTGGAGCGAGGCTTGTTGTCGGGCGTAGGTGTTCTTAAGTTGATTGAGGTCACCGGCGACGACGTTTTGATAGACCTTCGCGGCGTCGCTCTTGGTGACGTTCTGATTGAAGAGTTGGAGGATCTGGTCCTCCGCGGCGCCGAGCACGTAGGCCCGCACGACCGCGACGACGAGTTTTTTCGAGGTGGCGGCGAGGGCGGTGCGCTTGCCGGCCTCTTCGCTCTGGAGCTTGACGATGTTGGCGTTGATCGAGATCAGGTTGGCTTTATCCTGGTCGTACTCGTTAGAAGAGATCTCGCTGCGCTGGTCTTGGCGGTTCAGCGCCGCCGAGAGGTCGGCGATCTGTTTTTGCGTGGTGGCGATAGAACCGCCCTCCGCCCGGGCCGGCACCAGGAGCCAGGTGAGGCTCAGCGCTGCCAGGAGCACAAGAGGGGTCGTTCTTGTCGTGCCCCGACGACGCACGCACAACATGGAACAAGCCTAACTAGATAGGCCCGCAAAACTGGTCGTTTCAACAATTCTTATCATTGAGTTAGCGTTACGTCGCGACTTCGTTGCGTGGGGGCGTAGCCCAATTGGCAGAGGCAGGGCGCTTAAACCGCCTCCAGTGAGGGTTCGAGTCCCTTCGCCCCTACGCAGCGAGTGGCCCGCGCAATTTTTAGTAGCGTTCTAGGGTGGCTAAAAGCAATTCGGGTAAGTGGGTCTCACGCGTCGGGGCGGGTGGCGGCGGGAAGAGCTACCAGAAGAGCCGTCCGGCCAACTACTACGGTGCGCTGGCGGTTATTGTCGTGCTCGGCCTCGCGCTGACCGTCTACTCGCGCTACGAGTACCAAAATCCGACGAAGCATCACGTGAACGTCGTCCAACCGGCGATCGGCACCACCCGCTGGGCGGCGTTCTCCATTCAGGCCTGCGGCGAGACGCTGCCGTACCTGACCTCGGACCCCACGTCGACGGGCGGCTACGTCGTTGGACCGGATGACATCATCAAGGTCTCACCCACCACCGCCGCCGAAGCCGGCAACAACGCCACCCTCACGACCTTCGCCTCGGAGGTCAAGGGCCTCATCGTGAGCACCACGGAACTCGCGGTGCCCACGTCCAAGGGCGCCGCGGACGCCAAGACGACCTATAAGAACGGCCAGGTCTGCGCCTCGACGACCAAAGACGCCGGCAAGACCGGCAAGGTGGTCTACGCCTACTGGTCGACCCTCGCGCAGAAGACGCCGACCCTCACGACCAATCCTTCAAAGATCAAGTTCTCCAAGGACCTTCGCGTGACCCTCGCCTTCGAACCGACGGGCGTCACGCCCGCTGCGCCGTCGGCGAAGAGCGTCGATGAGATGGTGATCAACGCCACGACCGCGAGTACGACGACCACGACGACCGCGACCACCACCACGTCGACCCCGACCTCAACGACGTCGACGCCGACCACCACGACCACCACCTCGAGCACGACGACCACGACGAAGGGGTGAGGTTGCAGTCGATCATCTTGGTCGGGGGCAAGGGCACGAGGCTGCGGCCCTTGACGTACGAGACGCCCAAGCAGATGTTGCCCCTGGTCGGGGTGGCGATGATCGAATGCGTCCTCGAGGCCCTCGCGCGTCACGGCGTCACCGACGCTGTGTTGTCGCTCGGGTACCTGCCGGACCGATTCATCGAGGCCTATCCCACCAACGTCATCGCCGGGGTCAACGTCACGTACGCGGTGGAGCCCGAACCCCTCGACACCGCCGGGGCCATCCGCTTTGCCGCGGGCTTCGCCGGGATCGACGAGACGTTCCTCGTGCTCAACGGCGACGTCGTGACCGACCTCGACGTGACCGCGCTGTTGGCCTTTCACCGCGAACGCGGTGGTGAGGCGACGCTAGCGCTGCACCCGGTGGAGGAGCCGTCGCACTTCGGCGTCGTCGAGACCGATCCCGACGGACGCGTACTCGCCTTCATCGAGAAGCCACCGCCGGGCACCGCACCGACGAACTTGATTAACGCCGGTACCTACGTCTTTGAGCCGGCGGCGCTGGAGCGCATCGCGCCCACCGGGCGCGTCAGCGTGGAACGTGACACGTTCCCCAAACTCGTCGCCGCCCACCAGCTCTACGCGATGAGCGATCACGCGTACTGGCTCGACACCGGGACTCCGCAGCTCTACCTTCAGGCGAACGTCGACATCTTGAAGGGCCGCAACTCCCAGCACCGTTTCCAGGGCGTCGTCGACGGGTCGTGGAGCCATCCGTCCGCCACCATCGACCCGACCGCGTCACTGCGCTACTCGGTCGTCGACGCGGGGTGCTTCGTGGGGGCGAACGTGGTGCTCGAAGACGCCGTGCTGCTTCCCGGCGCGGTCGTCCAAAGCGGCTGCGAGATCCGTTCTTCGATCATCGGCCCCGACGCCGTGATCGGTACGAGTTCCATTCTCGGTCCGACCTGCGTGGTGGGCGCCAAGGAACGCGTCGCGGCCGACTCGCGACTCGCGGGCGACGTGCGACTGGGCGGCGTGTAATGACTGAAGCGACCTGGTTGATGTGACCGTTCGGCTCTAGTCTCATCGGCGTGGAGGAACCGCCCGAGACAGAGTACGAAGGTGTCTACCCCGATCGCGTCAACAATCAAGGCGCCGTCGTCGACCACGTGGACTTTCGCGGCGCCCGACTGCGCGCGGTCGACTTCAGTGGAGCGCTGTTTCGCGGCGTCGAGTTCGTCGGTGCTCGTCTCGTCGGTGCGGAGTTCGTCGACGTCGAGATCGACGGCAACGTGAGCAACGTCCTGGTCAACGGCGTCGACGTTGCCCCTCTCGTCGAGGCCGAGTTGGACCGAAGGACGCCCGAACGCGCGAAGATGCGTCCCGAGGACAGCGACGGTTTCCGTGAGGCGTGGGGGATCCTCGAGCGCCGCTGGGCCGAGACGATTGCTCGCGCTACGACCTTTTCCGAACAGTCGCTGAATCGCCGGGTCGACGGGGAGTGGTCCTTCATCCAGACGCTGCGTCACCTCAACTTCGCCGTGGCGGCGTGGGTCAATCGCATGGTCCTCGGTGAACCAGCGCCCTATCACGCGTTGGATCTTCCCTGGGAGGAGGCGCACGAACTCGATGGTGTCACCTGGGACCTCGACGCGCGACCGTCGCTCGAGGAGGTGTTAGAGGTCCGACGAGCACGAGACGCCACCGTGCGCGAAGTGATGGTGGCGCTCACTGACGCACAACTCTCGGCGACGGTGACCCGACTCGAGCCGGGGTGGCCCCAACTGGAAGATGTCCCAGTACGGCGCTGCCTGCGGGTCGTCGTGAACGAGGAGTGGGAGCATCGTCGTTTCGCCGAGCGTGACCTCACCGCAATGGAGGACGGCGCGAGCCGGTGATCCGCGACGGCGAGCGGGGCTCGATACTGCGCGGTGGCTAACGAAAGAGGTCCTCGTGTTTTGAGCGCACGATGTTCTCGCTCACCGAACCGGGCCCGAAGAACGACTCGTCGAGACCGCGAATGAGGGCGAAGGGCGTGCCCGCGGCCTTGTGCAACACCAAGTTGGCGGCGCCGGCGATCTCGTCGGCGATGGCGACCTCGGTCGCTTCGAGAAGTCGACCGTTGGCGTCGAGGGTGCCGCGCAGGTCGAGGACCGGTCGCAGGCCCGCCGAGCCGAGCGCCACGTCGGTGACGCCCTGGCGCCACACGCGACCGAAGGTGTCGGTGACGAGTACCGCGACCTCCACGGCGCAGCGTCGTTCGATCTCGCCGCGAAGTCGCCGAGCGGAACGATCGGGGTCCTTCGGCAAGAGCACCGCGGTGCCCTCGTCGGTGTTCGAGAGGTCGACGCCGGCGTTGGCGTTGATGAAACCGTGTCTCGTCTCGGTGATGCGCAGGGTGCCGCGTCGGCGCAACACCCGCACGGATTCGCTTTCGACGATGGCGACCTTGTGCTGGTCGGTCCCGTCAAAGGGCACCACTTGCCCTTCGGCTTTGGAGACGACTTTGCTGGTGACCACGACGAGGTCGTGGTGGGCGAGCGTTTCGCCAGCCTCGGCCACGGCGGCGAGCAGGAGGTCGACCAGGTCGTCGCCCTCGTGCACCATGGTGCTCGTGGCGAGAGAAACCAGGCGCAGTTCGCTCACCCCAGCACCACCTTGGCCAGGCGTCGCGCGTTCTGAGGATCGGCCATGATCGTTGTCGTTACTTCGACCGCCACGCCGCGACTCGTGATCGCCTCGGAGAGCTCGACGTCGGCTTCGTCGATCACCCAGGTCCCCACGAGTCCTTCGTAGAAGTCGACGACCCCGAGCGTGGTCGCATCGTGGCCGAGTTCACACAGCAGTCGATCGGCCGGTCCCTTCAACGCCGCCCCGGCCACGAGGGGCGAGACCGCGACGACGTCCTCGCGGCGCGCGCGCAAGACCTCGCGTACCCCGGGCACCTGCAGCATCGGATCGATGGAGATCAAGGGGTTCGAGGGCGCGATGACCAATCGAGTCGCTCCTTCAAGGGCGGCCGTCGCCTCCTTGGTCACGCGCGCGGCGGCCGCGCCGGTCACCTCAATGGCGCGCACCACCACGTCGTGGCGGCGGCCCACGAAGTACTCCTGGAAGCTCATTCGACCCTCGTCGGTCACGAACTCCGTCGCGACGGCGTCGTTCGTGACCGGCAGCAGCGTCACGCGCACGCCGTGGCGCGCGCACAACTCCGCGGTGACTTCGGTCTTGGTGGCCCCGTCGGCGAGTCGCTGACTGCGGTAGAGGTGCGTCGCCAGGTCGCGGTCGCCCAGGCGAAACCACGCCTCGCCGCCCAATGCGTCGAGTTCCTCCATCACGCGCCACGTCTCACCACGCAGCCCCCAACCGAGTTCGTCGTTGTTCAGGCCGGCCAAGGTATAGGTGATCGTGTCGAGGTCGGGACAGATGGTGAGACCGTGGAGCACGAGATCGTCGCCCACGTTAACGACCGCGACGAGCTCTCGCGGGTCGATCTCTTGGGAGAGCGCGCGCAGGAGCCGAGCCGCTCCCACACCGCCACTGAGCACCGTTATCACCTTCGAGACTCTAGGGGTCGTCGGTAGCATGGGTTGTTGTGAGCAATGACCTCGACGAGGCCTGGGCCGGGTCGTTGGCCTACGTGGTGCTGCGCCTGGACGGTGGTCGGGTGGAGCGGGTGCGCGAAGTCGGGGACCTCGACGAGGTGCGACCCTGGGCGTCGATCTCCAAGATGGCCGTGGCGCTGGCCTTCGGTGTCGAGATGGACTGGAATCTCCACTCCTACGACGAGGTGGTGGGCCCCTCGGGTGCGAACTTCGCCAACCTCTTCTCACACTCCAGCGGTCTCGGGCTCGAAGAGGGCGACCCGCGGGTGCCGGTCGCGACCAAGCGGGTCTACTCGAACTACGGTGTCGACCTCGCCGTGTCGAGGATCGTCGGCGAGAACTCGCCCGCGAGTTGGTTGGACTACCGCGTCTTTGAACCCCTCGGCATGAAAACGACGACCCTGCTCGATCGTCCCGCCGCGGGCGTCGCGGGATCGACGAACGACTTGGCGACCTTGGCGGTGGCGTGGTTGCGCGGCGACGGGATCGCCTTGGCGACGCGCGACCTGATGATTCGCCCCTACCTGCCCGAGCTCAATGGCATCGTGCCGGGCTTTGGGCGCTTCTCGCCCTGCCCGTGGGGGATGGGCCCCGAACTGCGCGGCGAAAAGGCGCACTGGATGGGCGACTGGCCGTCGTCGAGTTTCGGACACTTCGGCCAGAGCGGGTCGATCCTGCTCGTCAATGCGTCAGAGAAGATCGGCGTCGTGGCGACCACCACCGAGCCCTTCGGACGTTGGGCCGTCGACCTGTGGTCGACGTGGACCAGTGCGCAACGCACGATCGCCCTGGCTTCGTGAGCGAAGAGCGGCTTCGCGTCGGCCTCGATCTTGACGGTTCGCTGGAGTCGCTCGGCAACTCAATGACCGATCTGGCGAACGCGCTCGACGCGACGGGGGAGTGCTCGTTGGTGCGATTTCGTACTCGCAGCGCGCCGGTCGCGGCCAACGAACGTCGCCTGGCGCTGCGATTCCTGTGGACGCCGCTGTGGCGTCGCAGTCTCGGTGCGACCATCGATCGACGCCTCGGCCCCCTCGACGTGATCCACGTCGCGGGTCGCGCGACGCCACCCACGAAATCGACGCCCCTGATCATCTCGGTCGACGACCTGCGTCCACTTCGCGGAGAGAAGGGCGAGCATCAGCGCATCGCTCAACTGCGCCGCGCCGTGGCGAGGGGCGCGGTACTGGTGGCCTCGACGCGCAGCGCCCGCCACGAGGTGCAGCGAGTCCTCGACGTCCAGCCGACACGCGTGGTCGTAGTGCCCCCCGCCGTGCCGCTCGTCGAGCCCACTCGCGACGGCACCGCCCTCGTCGTGAACTTGACGGGGGTCGTCGCGCCGTTCCTGCGGATGGCCCCAGAGTTGGTGGCGTTCGCGCGACACCGCGACGCCGAGGTGGTCGCGGTCACCAGCGCCGCCGTGGCGCAACGTATTCGCGCGTCCGGGTTGGACGTGACGGTGCGTTCACGCGCCGAAGCGCGCAGCGCGCTCACCGAGGCGCGCGTCGTGCTCCACGTCAGCGACGGCGCCCGGTTCCCCTCCTTCGCGATTGCGGCCTTGGCCGCCGGGGTACCCACCATCGCTCGAGCGACCACGATCAACCGCGAGCTCTTAAGCGGCGCGGCCGTGCTCACCGAGAGCGACGAGGAGGTCCTGCCCGCGTTGGGCGAGCTCTGGGAGAGTCCGACACGGCGCGCGATCACGATAGCGGCCGGCCGAGCCCGAGCCGAGGACTTCGCACCGGCGACCGCCGCGCGCGCCTACCTCTCGCTCTATCGCGACGTCGTGCGAGGCTGGAGCTCGTGACCCGCACGATCACCCTGTCCCTTGACCAGTTCTACCGCCCCCAGCCAGGGGGCATCGCGACCTACGTCCGCGGCCTGGTGCGGGGACTCGCGTCCCTCGACGACGACTCCTTTCGCGTCCTGGGCGTGGCCCCGCGAGGCGCCATCCCGGATAGCGTGGCGGCCCTCGAACTCACGCGAGTCACGACCGCGCCGCTCGGCGTCCTCCATCGGGTTTGGTCGCGTTGGCCCCTCGGTGTGCCCGCGCAGAGCGACGTCGTGCACGCCACCTCCCTCACGGGGCCCTTCGCGGGCGGTCGATCGGGCGCCGTTCATTCGGTGGCGCTCTTTGACCTCTTGTGGCGCGACGAACCCGCGTCCAGCACGCCGCGGGGCATCAGGTTTCACGAACGTCGACTCCGGTTGCTCAAAGCCCGTGGTGACGTGCGGCTCTTTTGCGCGTCACCCGGACTCGGGTCTCGCCTGAGGGCCGAGGGGTTCGCGCCCGAGCGACTCCATGACGTTCGCCTCGGCGTTGACGACGAGACGGTACCCGCGGACGAACTCGCGGTCGCCGCGGCGCTCGACGCGCGTGGGGTGCGAGGGCCCTTCACGCTCTACGTCGGCACCCGCGAACCTCGCAAGAACCTCGAGCGACTGGTCGCCGCTCACGCGCTCGCGCGCGCCGAGAACGACGCGCTCGGTCCCCTCGTGCTGGTGGGGCCGTCGGGGTGGGGCGAGGTCGACGTCGCCGACGCGGTCGTCCTCGGCCCGGTGGCGCGTCCCCTGCTCAAGGGCCTCTACCGTGACGCGACCGTGGTGGCCTACGTGCCACGTGCCGAGGGCTGGGGACTCCCGCCGGTCGAGGCCCTCGCCCAGGGCACTCGCGTCGTGGCGAGTTCGAACACGCCGAGTGTCACCGCCAACGACGAGGTCGTGCGCGTTGATCCACTCGACGTCGAGGACATCGCGGGCGGACTGCTCGCGGCGTTGTTGGTGCCCACCGACGAACCCGCTCGGGCTCGTCGGCGCGCGAGCGTCACCGAGCTGACCTGGCGCAACGTCGCGCTCGATCACCTGGCGGGGTGGCGGTGAAGGTCGCCCTCGACGTCTCCGCGGTACCGCTACGGGTGGCGGGGGCGGGACGCTACATCGTCGAACTCGCGGCACGACTGCCGGCCAGCGGCGTGACCACGACGCTGGTCACGCGACGCGACGACCACCTGCGCTGGCGCACCACGTCGCCCGCGGCGACCATCGCCAACGTCGTCCCCAACGCGCGGCCCGCCCGACTGACCTACGAAGCGTGGGTGATCGGCACGAGTCGCACCGCTCAGGACGTGGACCTCTGGCACGCTCCGCACTACACGATGCCGCGACGAGGATCGACGCCGACGGTCGTGACCATCCACGACCTCACGTTCTTCACCAACCCCGAGTGGCACGAACGCTCCAAGGTGACGTTCTTTCGTCGCGCGATCGCACACTCGGCCCAGCACGCGCGAGTGTTGGTGGCCGTCAGCGACTACAGCGCGCGGCTCCTCGAGCGATTGGTGCCGGTGCACGCGCCGATCGTCGTCGCGCCGCTGGGCGTCGACCTCGCGCACTTTCAACCGGAGGGTCGCGACGACGGGTCACTCCTTCGTGACCACGATCTGCCCGAGGACGCGAACTACGTATTCTTTGTGGGCACCGCGGAACCGAGAAAAGGACTGGACGTATTGGTGGCAGCCTTTAGAGAGGTCGCCGAGGGCGACGGCGACGTGGAGCTCTGGCTCGCGGGTCAGGCCGGCTGGGGTGTCGACGCGCTCGAGGAGCAGTTGTCCACGCACCCGTACCGCGACCGGGTTCGCCGGTTGGGCTTCGTCGATGACGAGTTGCTCCCCGCGCTCTACCGCAACGCTCGCGTCGTCGTCTACCCGTCTCGCGGGGAGGGGTTCGGGCTGCCGGTGCTCGAGGCGATGGCCTGTGGCGCCGCGGTGGTGACCACGTCAGAGACGGTGATGGCCGAGGTCGCCGCGGACGCGGCGCGCCTCGTGCCCGTCGGTGACGCCGACGCGCTGGCCGCGGCCATACTCGAGGCGCTCTCGTTGAGCACGTCAGATCGTGCGAGCGAGTCCGAACGCGCTCGCGCGCGCGCGCGGGACTTCACGTGGGACGCCTGCGTGGCGCAACATCTCGTGGCGTACGAACTCGCGCTCGGGGGCTGAGGTGCGCGCACTGGTCACCGGTTCACACGGATTCGTCGGGAAACATCTCCTGCGTCACTTGCGCGAGCACGGGGACGAGGTCCACGGCATCGACCGCGAACGTGACGTCACCAACGAGCGCAGCATGCACGAGGTCTTTGAGTGGTTCCGCCCCGACGTCACTTTCCACTTGGCCGCACTCACCCACGTAGGCGACTCCTGGGACCAGGCCGAGGAGTTCACTCGGATCAACGTCGTGGGCACCCAGCGGGTGCTGGAGGCGTCCTTCGCCGCCAACCCCGCGGCGATGACGGTGCTCGTCAGTTCTTCGGAGGTCTACGGCGTCACGCGGCCCGAGGATCAGCCCCTCCGCGAGAGCTTTCGGTTGGCGCCGGCCAACCCGTATTCGGCGAGCAAGGTGGAGGCCGAGCGCGTCGCGCACGAAGCGCTGCGGGTTCGCGGACAGCGGGTGGTCATCGCGCGACCCTTCAACCACCTCGGTCCGGGGCAGTCGGTGAGCTTCGTGGTCCCCGCACTCGTGAGTCGCTTACTGGAAGCCGCCGCCCACGGCGACCGCGAGATTCCCGTCGGGGACCTCACGACTCGTCGCGACTTCAGCGACGTACGCGACGTCGTGCGCGCGTATCGCCTCCTCGCCGAACACGGTGTCGCCGGCGAGGCTTACAACGTCGCGAGCGGCGTGGACGTCGCGTTGGGCGACATCGCCGCTCGGCTGGTGGCCGAACTCGCACCCAGTGTCGAGCTCGTCGTCGATCCCGCGTTACTTCGTCCCACGGAGGTACCGGTCTCTCGCGGCAGCGCGCAGAAGATTCACGAGGCCACGGGGTGGGCACCGATGATTGCGCTGTCGACGACGTTGAAGGACGTCATCGACGATCAGCGTGCGCGACTGCGAGAAACCTAGGGATTTGTTGTAAAGCCACGTCTTGACGGGTCGCGCGGGACGAGCGCGCGCGACGTGGCGAACTAGCCTTAATGGACTGATGGACTCTCGTGCTCCGGCCGTTGTTGCCGTCATCGTTACCACGGGCTCCGGGCCGGGACTCGAAGCCGCGGCGGCTTCGCTCGCGGCTCAGGACTACGAGGAGCTCAGCCTGCTCGTCGTGGCGAACGGGGAAGCCTTCCACGTCGGCGAACGAGTGGCCGCCGTCGCGCCCAACGCCTTCGTCCGCCGGCTGGAGGAGAATCGCGGCTTCGGTGCGGCCTGCAACGAGGCGGCCCTCATGGTGGAGGGTTCCGCGTTCTTCCTCTTCTGTCACGATGACGTTCGCTTAGAGAGCAACGCGGTCCAGCTCATGGTCGAAGCGGCATTTCGAACGAACGCCGGCATCGTCACCCCCAAGGTCGTCACCTACGACGACCCGCTCGTGCTGCTCCACGTGGGACAGACCTGTGACCGCTTCGGGGTCGTGCGCGAGCGGGTGGAGCCCGGAGAGATCGACCACGGGCAACAAGACCTCGAGCGCGACGTGTTCGTCGCGCCCGGTGGCGTCACCCTGGTGCGCGCCGACCTCTTTTCGACGTTGCGTGGATTCGACCCGCTGATCTCGATGCTCGGGGAGGACCTCGACCTCTGTTGGCGCGCGCAAGTCGCCGGCGCGCGCATCGTCGTCGCGCCCCTCGCGAAGGTCGCCCACCGCGAGAGCGTCGCGCGAGGCGAGCGTTCGGTGAACGCGAGTGGCACTCGCCGCGCGAGTCGCCGCGACCTCCAGCGTCGCCACCAGCTCTTGGTGGTCGCGACGGGCTGGGGCCGACCAATGAGCATCGCGACGCTCTCGATGCTCATCGTGATCGACGTCTTCGAGGTCGCCCTCTCGTTGGTGGGTGGCGACACCGACCGGGCCGGGGCGATCGCCTCGTCGTGGCGCTGGGTCGTGAAGCACCGTCGACGGGTACGACAACGCCGTCGTCAACTCCAGGCCCTGCGCGTACTCAGCGACGCGGATCTTCACCGACTTCAAGTCGGCGGGGCGAGTCGGCTCAAACACTTCTTCATCACGCTGCTGCGCGAGGGCTACGACAAGGCGCGCGGGATCTTGCCGCCCGAGGCGATCGAGGACGCCCGCGACGAGCTCGAAGACGCCGGCGTCGGATTCGGGGCGGCCTTTTCAGAAGCCGAGGAGTTCGACGAGATCGCCGAGAGTGGTCTGCTCGACGCCCGAGCTCGCCCGTCGAGGCTCCTCACCTCCTTTCGGGCCCAGGCCGCCGTCGTCGCGTTGGTGACGCTCCTGTGGCTGATCGGTGCGCGCAACCTGGTGGCGATGCCGCTGCCGTTGGTGGGTCGCCTCGCGCCGCTCGACTCGTGGTGGTCGACCTGGCGCCACTTCTTTGCCTCCTGGTCGCCCAACGGCGTCGGCACCGGCACGCCGGGCATGCCGGGCTACGGCGTGCTGGCCTTCGCGGGCACCTTCGTCGTCGGCCGCATGGGCGTGCTGCCCCGACTGGCGTTGATCTTCGCCGTGCCCGTCGGCGCGGTGGGCATGGGGCGACTCTTGAAGGATCGCGCCAGCAATCGGGCGCGCGTGGTCGGGGCCCTCGCCTACGCGGCGATGCCCCTCGGACTCAACATGATCAGCCAGGGACGCACCGACGTGTTGGTGGTCGTGGCGGGTCTGCCCTTCATCGTGCGTCGGATCTTTGAACAGATGGACGTGCCGGGCTTTCGCCCCCGCCCCTACGGCGCACCCGTTCCCTTCGGTCACTCGGGCTGGCGCACCACGGAGGCCGGACAGCGGATGCTGCTCATCATGATTATCGCTCTGGTGTGCGCGATGGCGCCGGCCGCCCTGGTCGTGGTGGGCGTCGTCGTGCTCGGGGTGATGATCGCGCGCTTCTTAGAGCCCGATCCCCTGAGCACGTATCGCCAGTCGTGGCGCCTCCTCGGCGCGCTGGTCTTTAACGTCGCGATCTTCCTCCTGCCGATGACCATCGACGTGCTCCTGGCCGGTCGGAGGGCCTTGGAGATCTTCGGGCTGCCGCGCGGACCCTGGTCGGTGCCGAGTTTCAGTTTCTTGCTGCGCGACGTCGACGGCAGTTTCGGGGCGTCGTGGTGGGGCTGGCTCCTGCCCGGGGCCGCGCTCCTCGCGCTCCTCCTCTGCCAGGGTGAACGACGTCGTATCGCGAGCAAGTTGAGCGTGATCGCGGCACTGGCCCTGGTGGTCACGGCCCTCGCGTCAGAGCACTGGATGGGTTCATTCTCACCCGACCTCGACGTCATGTTGGCGCTCTACGCCACGACCCTCGCGGCGCTGATCGGCCTCGGCATCGGCGCGCTCGAGCAGGACCTCCGCGACGTCGGTTTCGGCTGGCGACAGATCGCGGCGGGAGCCTCGGTGCTCACCCTGGTGGTCGCCACTCTGCCGTTCCTCGCGAGCTTCGGAAGTGGTCGCTTCGACCTGGCGACCACGAGTGTCGCGGAGTCCCTGGGCGCGCTCGCGCCCTCGAGCGCGGGTGGGTACCGCGTCTTGTGGTTAGGCGATCCCTCGGTGCTGCCGATCGCCGGGTGGACGGTGGCGCCCGGGCTCGAGGCGGCGACCTCGACGAACGGCCTGCCGGGCGGCGACACGCTCTTCGCGCCCCCCGACTCGGGCACCAGTGACGTGATCATGTCGGCTCTCCAGAGCGTCCTGGCCGGCCACACCGTGCGTTTGGGCCAGCTGCTCGCCCCGGCCGGCATCTCGAGCATCGTGGTCATGAACTCCTCCGCCCCCGAGATCGCGGGCGTGCAGCACGTGCCCCTGCACCCGGTGCCCGAAGTCCTCCTCGACGCCCTCGACGACCAGAGCGACCTCGCTCTCGAACTCACGACACCTTCGGTCGAGGTGTTCTCGAACTCGCTCTTTCACGGCATCGTCGCCGCGACGACGCCGGGTTCGACGACGTTGACGCCGGTCTTCTCTTCGACGTCGAACACCGGTCCCCTGACCGCCGGCTCGACGGTGGTGGCGGGTCTGGCGCCGGCGGGGGCGTTCGCGCTCGACGTCAATGGTCACGTCGTTCCTCGCACGACCTTTGACACCTGGACGCCGTACTACAACGTCCCTTCAACACCGGGGCGCTTGACCGGCACGATCGTGCTGCGCCAGTTCCCCCTGAACGGGCTCATCGCGTTGTTCACCTTGGGGATGTGGGCCGTCGTCTGGCTGGGGTTTGGCTGGATACATCGTCTCGAGTGGCTCTTCACCGGGCGTCGACGTCGCGTCGCGCCCCTCGATCCTCCGGAGTCCGATGAGTAGGACCCGACGTCTCCCGGTACTGGTGGCCGTCGCCGTGGTCCTCGCCGCGACGGGCGTGGCGGTGACCTTGACGCACCCGAAGAATCCCTCCGGGTCACCGAGTGGGCTCTCGGTCGCGATCAACACCGAGTCGTCCGCGCTCTACTGCACGGGGCTCTCGAACGGCCCGGGCCCGGCGGGGCGCGTCGACTTCTACAACACGGCCAACGGCCCGCGGAACCTGAGCGTGAGCGTCGTCTCCTCGCTCGGCACAACCTGGTCTGGCGCGCTCGAACTCGGCGCTCACCAGGGCCAGTTCATCCAACCGAGCGTGCTCGACCAGAGCACGAAGAACGCCACCTACGGCGTCGCGGTCCAGGTGAGCGGCGGTGGGGTGGTGGGTGAAGAGATTGAAGGCAGCGACCGTGCCGAGGCGCCGTGCGTCAACCAGGGATCGACGCGGTGGTACGGAACGGGCTTTGACACGCTGACCGGCTCGAGCGCGAACCTCAGTGTCTACAACCCGACCGCGACCGCGGCGGTGTTCAACGCGTCGATCTACAGCGCGACCGGGGTCTCGGCGCCGCAGTCCTTCCAGGGCATCTCGGTGCCCGCGCACACCCAGAGCACCCTCGACCTCGGCACCGAAGTCGTGAACACCCAGAACGTCGGCGTGTCGGTGCACGTGCTGCGCGGCTCCTTAGAGATCGTGGGCGTCCAGGACTCCAAGGGTTCGATCTCGCTCGACCCGGGCCAGCGTCACGCCAGCGCGGCGGCCTGGTTCCCCGACGTCACGACCGTCGAGGACGCCACCGCGCAGTTGCGCCTCGCGAATCCGAGCGACCTCGTGGCCAACGTGACGGTGTCGGTCTCCCTCGGCGAGTTCAAGATCCCCGCGCAGCATGTCACACTCTCACCGTTTTCCACGGGCTCGATCGCCATCACGCCCAATCCCGCGATTCCCGCCTCGGGCTACGCGAGTCTCGCGTTGCGCTCGAGCGTGCCTGTCGTCAGCACCCTCGCCACGGGTAGTGGCTCCGTGGTACTCCTCAGTGCACCCTCGACGCCCGTGGGTGAGGTCTTCGTCCGCGACTTCACGGCGCTCGGCTTTGACGCCGCGACCGTGACCAACACCTCATCGCGCGTGGTGCGACTGACGGTCTCGACGTTTAGCTCCGCGTCACCTAAGACGGTGTCGGTCTCGGGGGGCATCAAACTCCGTGGGGATGCGACGCTCACCCTCTCCTCGTTGTTCTCGACCTTCTCCACCGCGGGCGACGCGTTCTTGATCAGCGCGTCGAGCCCTTCGATCGTGGTGGCCTTGACGTTGCCGAGTCGACCGCGTGGGGTCGACGTCGTTTCACCGCTAAACGGCAGGTAGCGTCGGCGGTTGCCAGCCCGGCGCCACCGTGGGCGCGGGAACGGGCGAGGCGGCCGCGGGGGCGACCGGTGAGGATTCCTTGACGGGAGCCGTCTTGCCCACGCCCGCCAGGGCGCTGACGGTCTTGGTACCCGACGGGTGGACCGGCTCGCCGTTCGCTTCGTCGATGAGTCGCGCCGCCTCGGCGCCGTCGATGGTCTCGTTCTCGAGCAGCGCGCGCGTGAGGGACTCGAGACCGCGACGGTGCAACGTCAGGACTTCGATGGCGCGGGACTCTTGTTCGCGCAGTATCCGCTCGATCTCGTCGTCGATGACCTTGGAGGTGTGATCGGAGTAGTCACGCGTGTGCATGAGGTCCTCGCCCAAGAAGACTTGGTTGTTCGAGCCCCACGCCATCGGTCCAATCTCCTTGGACATCCCCCACTCGCGCACCATGCGACGCGCGAGTTCGGTATTGCGTTGGAGGTCGTCGGCGGCACCGGTGGAGAGATCCCCGTAGACGAGGAGTTCCGCGACGCGCCCACCCATGCGCATACACAGAGAGTCCTCGAGGTGCTGGCGCGACATGATGTGGCGATCCTCTTCGGGCAGGGTCATCGTGACCCCGAGCGCCATGCCGCGCGGGATGATCGTGATCTTGTGAAGGGGATCGGTCTTCTCTAAGACGTAGGCCAACAGCGCGTGGCCGCTTTCGTGAAAGGCGATGCGCTCGCGCTCGTCTTCTTGGAGCACCATCGTGTCGCGCTCTTGGCCCATGAGCACGCGATCGCGTGAGGATTCGAAGTCCTCCATGCCAACCGTCGTCGAGTTACGACGCACCGCGTGCAGCGCTGCCTCGTTGACGAGGTTCGCCAAGTCCGCCCCGCTCATCCCGGGCGTCCCGCGCGCGACCATCGTCATGTCGACTGATGGGTCGAGCGGCTTACCCTTGGCGTGGATCAACAGGATCGGGAGACGCTCTTCGAGATCGGGCAACGGCACGACGATCTGTCGGTCGAAGCGACCCGGTCGCAACAGCGCGGGGTCGAGTACGTCTGGACGGTTCGTCGCGGCGATCACCACGACGCCCTCGGTCGGCTCGAAGCCGTCCATCTCGCTGAGCATCTGGTTCAAGGTCTGCTCGCGTTCGTCGTGTCCTCCACCGAGGCCGGCGCCACGCTTTCTTCCGATTGAGTCGATCTCGTCGACGAAGACGATCGCCGGTGACTGTTTGCGCGCGGTGGCGAAGAGGTCGCGCACGCGACTCGCGCCCACGCCGACGAACATCTCCATGAAGTCAGAGCCCGACACCGAGAAGAAGGGCACGCCCGCCTCGCCGGCGACGGCGCGCGCGAGCATTGTCTTGCCCGTGCCCGGGGGTCCGACGAGCAAGATGCCCTTCGGTATCGTCGCCCCGATGTTCTTATAGCGCTGGGGATTCTTTAGAAACTCGACGACTTCGCTGATCTCTTGTTTCACACCGAGATACCCCGCGACGTCGGCGAAGGTGGTCTTTGGACGGTCCTCGTTGAACTGCTTGGCCTTCGAGCGGCCGACCGACATCATGCCGTTCATCTGACCGCGGGCCTGTCGACTCGCGTAGTACATGAAACCGCCGAAGATCAAGATCCAGATCAGGTAGGGGAAGAGCTCACCGGCCAGGCTGGAGGGATTGGCGAAGGTGACTTGGACGTTGTCCGCGCGTAGCGCGTTGACTTCCGTCGAGAGCGCCGGGACGGGACCGTTCGAGGTGTAACTGGTGCCGTTGTCGAGGGTGCCCGTGATCACGCCACTCGAGTTATTAATACTGGCCGTGTTGACGCGATTGGCCTTGGCCTCTTTGAGGAGCTTGGAGTAGGTGATGGTTTTGACGTCGGTGCGCGAGTACAGCGAGTTAATGACCAAGATGCCGAGCACGAAGGCGATGATCCCAATGGTGATCATGCGGCGGCGCTGCTGGGGCGCGATGGGCCGGTCGCCGCCCGGTAGGAACTTCTTCAACCCATTTTGATCATTTGGTGCGTCAGCCACTTCTCTAATCTAGAGGTGAATAGCGACAAGTCGTCTGCGCCTGTGCAAAACCTCAAGTTGAAAGCGTTCGCCGTTGAGTCCTCTCTCCGCTGCATCTTCGATAAGTCGACCGCGGGTCGTAGCAATCGTCGTGGCGAGTTTTATTGGATTCTTAGCGGGCGAGATCCTCGCCTTCATCCTCGAGAGTCTCGGCGCGGTGGTGGCGAACTTTCCCGGCGGCGTTACCGCTCTCTCCAAGCTGACCAATCCACCGTGGTGGGCGAACGCCCTCGGCCTGATCGGTCTGTGGATCGGCTTCTCGGCGGCGATCTACTTCGCCCACCACGAGGGACGTCTCGCGATGCTCCCCAACCAGTGGCGACCGAGAGCGAGCGACCTCCTCTTCATCATCCTCGGTGTCGGGTTCCAGTTCATCATCGACGCCGCGTACGAGCCCTTTCACTTCAAGAGCCTTAATCATCCGGTCAACCATCTCTTCAAGGACACGCACGGCGCGGGGTTCCTCGTCATCGCGGTCATGACGACGTTGCTCGCGCCCTTCTTTGAAGAGTGGTTCTTTCGCGGCGTGATCTTTCGCGCCATCGCGGAAGGCTCCACCTCGATGAGTCGACGCGCCGCGGTGGTGCTCGGCGTCGTGGTCAGCGCGGTGCTCTTCGGTCTCGCGCACGCCGAGGCGCTGCAGTTCGTGGGACTGTTTGCCCTGGGCGTCGTGTTGGCGATCCTGGTGCACCGCACGCAGCGGCTCGTCCCGAGTTTTGTGACCCACGCCTCGTTCAACGCGACCGCCCTCGTCGCGGTGATCATCCAACGCGCGGGACACTGATGCGCCGCCTGCGCGCGTTCTGGACGCCCATTCGCGTGCTCGACGCGCTCCTCGTTCTCGCGGTGATCTACGTGACGATCTGGGAGCTCCATCCCAATCTGCTCTTCTCGACGTCGTTAATCACCGGCGGCGACACCGGCTCGCACCTCGCGTTGCCGGCGTACCTGCGAACGACGAACAACGTCTTTAACTTCACGCCGTGGTACCCGGGTTGGCTGGACGGTATCCCGGCCTATACGTACTACTTCGTGCTGCCCGACGTGCTGGCGACCTTCGCCAGCTACGTGATTGGTTTCGCCGTGGCGATGAAGTTGGCGACGGTGCTCGGTTCGGTGTTGATGCCGATCACCGCCTACGCGATGGGTCGGCTCTTCAGGGCCCCGCGACCCGTGCCGGTGGCCCTGGCCCTCGCGACGCTGCCGTTCCTCTTCGACGCGTCCTTCACGATTGACGGTGGCAATCTCTTCTCGACGATGGCGGGGGAGTACGCGTTCTCCCTCTCGCTCGCCCTCGCGCTGCTCACGATCGGCCTCGTCGCGCGCGGCGTGCGCACCGGTCGGGGCTACTGGGTGGCGGCCCTGAGCTTGAGCGCGACGCTCGCGTCGCACGTGCTGCCGTGGCTGTTCAGCCTCGGCGCCATCGTCGTCGTCGTGGTCTTGGAGCTCTTCGCGCGACGAGGTCACGGTGACCCGCGCGACGGGAATCTCCTCAAAGGTGATTTTGCACGACCGCTGCGTTTCGCGAGCGGGGCCGTGCTGCTCTCCCTCGGTCTCTCGGCGTGGTGGCTCTTCCCCTTCGCCACGACCCAGTCGCTCACCGACTCACTCGGCTACACGAAGATCGTCGGATTCCACGCCGACTTGATGAACATCGGGTGGCTGAACTCCTCGGGCGGCGCCGGGGGTGACCGGTGGGTCATCATCATGGCCGCCGTCGCCGTGATCGCCGCCTTCGTCGTGCGCGACCGCCTCGGGATGGTGCTCGCGACCCTGAGCGCCCTCTCGCTGGTGGCCTTCGTCGTCGATCCCCAGAGCGCCATCTGGAACCAGCGACTCATCCCCTTCTGGTTCATCTCGATCCACCTGAGTGCGGGTTGGTTGGTGGGCTACTTCGCGTGGCGCTGGAGCCAGCGTGTTCCGACGCGCGTCCACGTGGCCCAGCTCTACGAACCCGGTGACGACCTCTGGCGCGAGGACGATGAAGCGAGCGAGCGCGACAGGACGTTCCCGGGCACGCACCTCGAGGTCACACGGGCCGTGACGACCGACACGGGACCAGACTCCCTGTGGCGGAGCCGACGGGTCTATCGCGCGACGTGCGTGGTGGCGCTGCTCGGCCTGCTCTCGACGGTGCCGGGGTTGATCACGCCGCTCGCGAAGGACCTCCATCTCGACACGGGCGGCGACCAGGTGAGCGTCTGGGCGCAGTACAACTACTCGGGGTATCAGTCCAAGCCCGGCTGGGCGGAGTACCACGACCTCATCGACACCATGGAACGGGTCTCCGCGCGCTACGGCTGCGGTCGCGCGATGTGGGAGTACAGCTTCACCCAAGAGAACCTCTTCGGCACCCCCGAGGCGCTCATGTTGTTGCCCTACTGGACGAACAACTGCGTCGACTCCGAAGAGGGGCTATTGATGGAGTCCTCGCCCACGACGCCCTTTCACTACCTCGACCAGGCCGAACTATCGGCTGATCCCAGTAACCCGCAGGTGGGACTGGACTACGGCCCGCTCGACGTGGCCCTCGGGGTGCGCCACCTCCAGCTGCTCGGCGTCAAGTACTACATGGCCTTTTCACCCTCGGTGATCGCCCAGGCGAACGCCGACCCCCAGCTGCGACTCATCGCGAAGACCAAGGTCTACCCCGCACCGGGCGCCCAGTGGCGCGTCTACCTCATCAAGGACAGTCCCATGGTGACGCCACTTCGTCACCTACCGAACGTCGTCGCGGACGTCTCGGGCCAGTCGTCGTGGCTGCTAGCGAACCAGACGTGGTGGTTGAACCCCCGCCTCCAAGAGGTTTTCGGCGCGATGAGCGGGCCCGCGAACTGGCCGCGCGCGGCGAGTATCACGTCGATGACCACCTCTTCCACCCTGCCCACCGTCGACGTCACTGACGTGAAGGTGGGCCTGCAGACGCTTTCGTTCCACGTGAGCCGGATCGGCGTGCCGATGCTGGTCAAGATCTCCTACTATCCGCGCTGGCACGTCACCGGGGCCGACGGTCCCTACCGCGTGAGTCCGAACCTGATGGTCGTCGTCCCCACCAGTAGGGACGTGTCGCTCGCCTACACCAGTACTCCGGCGCTCAGCGTGGGCAATATCGTCAGCGACGTGACGGTGATCGCCGGAGTGTTCGTGGCGGCCCTCGCGCTCCGGAGGCGTCGTAGAGCCCGCCGGTAGGATGGGCCATCGTGGACACGTCGGAGATCTTTAAGGCGTACGACGTACGTGGCACCTACCCCGACCAACTCGACGAGCGACTCGCCGAAGCGGTCGGTTCGGCCTTCGCGACCTTTGTCGACGGTCCCGAGATCGTCATGGCGCGCGACATGCGCGCCTCGGGGGTCACCTTGTCCGAGGCCTTCGCGCGCGGCGCTCGTTCAGTTGGCGTCGCGGTGGTGGACCTCGGACTTGGCTCGACGGACTTCCTCTACTTCGCGTCGGGCTATCTCAACTTGCCCGGCGTCATGTTCACCGCCTCGCACAATCCGGCCAAGTACAACGGCATCAAACTCTGTCTCGCCGGCGCCAAGCCCGTCGGCGTGGAGTCGGGGCTCTTAGAGATCGAGGCCTTGACCAACGAGTTCTACGCGACGCCCGCCACGGGAGTGCTCGCGGAGTTAAAGACCCTCGACCTCACCAACGAATGGGTGGCCCACGTGCACTCCTTCGCTGACGTCGAAGGCTTTCGATCGCTGCACATCGTCGCCGACACCGCCAACGGCATGGGCGGCTTCGTCGTGCCTCTCGTCTTCGCCGGACTGCCCTTCGACGTCGAGATCCTCTTTCCCGAACTCGACGGCAACTTCCCCAACCACCCCGCCGATCCACTCAACCCGGCGAACCTCAAGGACCTCCAGCGCCGGGTCCTTGAGACCGGCGCCGACGTGGGCTTGGCCTTTGACGGCGACGCCGATCGGGTCTTTCTGGTCGACGAGAAGGCCCAGCCGATCAGTGGATCCACCACGACGGCCATGGTGGCGTCGGTGATGTTGGAGCGCTTCCCGGGGGCGACGATCCTCTACAACCTCATCTGTTCCAAGGCCGTGCCCGAAACCATCAAGGAAGAAGGCGGCGTCGCGGTGCGCACCCGCGTCGGCCACAGCTACATCAAGGGCGTCATGGCCGAGACCGGAGCGGTCTTTGGTGGCGAACACTCCGGCCACTACTACTACCGCGACAACTACCGCGCGGACTCGGGCATCATCACCGCCTTCGTCGTATTAGAGCTCATGAGCCGCGCGTCGGTGCCGTTGTCGGAACTCGCGCGTCCCTTCCAGCGTTACGCCGACTCGGGCGAGATCAACACTGAGGTCGAC
>Ga0182012_10001694_pt1 | contig 24012 bp, 23 predicted proteins | sample 612S2SmetaG_FD_120486 | JGI IMG/M metagenome (GOLD analysis project Ga0182012, IMG submission 120486) | Permafrost microbial communities from Stordalen Mire, Sweden - 612S2S metaG | ecosystem: Environmental > Terrestrial > Soil > Wetlands > Permafrost | place: Sweden: Stordalen | collected... | reverse complement strand
TATGGCTGCGGCACCTTCACCCAACGCGCCGATCTCGTCGTCGAAGCCGTTAATCGCTATCTCAAACCTTTCCTCTTGGGCCGCCCTGCCGACGCGATCGGCGACCTGTGGTACGCCATGTACAATTCCTCTTACTGGCGCAATGGCCCGGTGCTGAACAACGCCATCAGCGGCGTCGATCAAGCGCTCTGGGATATCAAGGGCCGGCAAGCGGGCATGCCCGTATACGAGCTGCTGGGCGGCAAGTGTCGGCAAGGAGCAATGATTTATTCGCACGCCGCTGGAACTGAGATCGCCGAAACCCTCGATAACGCCCGCAAAATCATAGCGCGCGGCATCAAAGCGGTGCGTTTGCAAGTCGCCATTCCCGGCTCCGCCGCCTACGGCGCGCCCGGTCAACATAAAGCTAATCCTGACAATCCGCCGGGCGATCCCACTTTCGATCCCTACGCGTATGTGCGCCGCACTTTGCAGCTTTTTGAAGCCGCGCGCAAAGAACTCGGTCCCGAAGTCCACTTGCTGCATGACGTTCATGAACGCGTCCCACCCCGCCTGGCCGTACAATTCGCCAAAGATCTGGAGCAGTACAAGCTGTTCTTCATGGAAGACGCCCTCGCGCCCGAAGACATCGACTACTTCCGCGAAATCCGCGCCCACTGCACCACTCCCCTCGCCATGGGTGAGCTATTCAACAGCCCGCACGAATGGAACGTGCTCATTCGCGAACGGCTCATCGATTACATTCGCGTGCACGTCACGCAGGCCGGAGGCCTCACCCCAAGCTGGAAGTTGGCCACCATGGCCGAAGCCTTTCAGGTGCGCACCGCCTGGCACGGACCTGGCGACGTGTCGCCCATCGGCCATTGCGCCAACGTCACACTCGACCTCGTCTGCCGAAATTTCGGCATTCAAGAATGGAGCCCCTCCAACGAACGCCTCGACGAAGTGTTCGACGGCTATCCGCAAATGAAGGACGGCTATTTACTCGCTAATGAGAAACCCGGCTGGGGCGTCGAGATCAACGAGAAGGCCGCCGCTAAATATCCCTTTGGCTCTTTCGAACAAGGGGAACGAAAAAATCTAAATGGCGGCTGGGGCGTTGTGCGCTTGCCCGATGGCACTGTGATTAATCAGTAATGGCGTTATGCTGAAAAAATACCCCTCATGCCGACCCTACCTGCTGGAGTTTATAAGGAAGCTGAAATCGCCTCGGCCGTGGCCGAGGTGGAAAAGCTCTTAGCCCCCCATGTCGTGCGTATTCGTTATGAAATCACAACGGACTGGAATGACGATTGGGCCGTCTACTTTCGTGTGGTCTTGTCCGATAAGGCGAGCAAGAAAAATCGTCTAAGGGAAGTGGTTGCTAACATTGAGGCGCAGCTAGCTGAGCGACTGGATTACGACGCTCTGGGCCTTTATCACTATCATCACTATCGGAGCAAATCGGAACAAGCTGAATTGCGAGGAAAGGCTTGGCCATAGCCAGTGGCATTCGCCGATGATTTGCTGGCGGATGCCTTCCATCTTGCCAGCCGAGGGGGCAAGAAGCCGAAACAGTCTAGTTTGCGGCGCGCTGTCTCAACTGCTTACTACGCCCTCTTTCACCTGCTGATCGACGATTTTGTGGCCCACTGGGAACTGGAACATCAAAGGGCCAGGCTTGGGCGAATGTTCGAGCACCGAAAAATGCGAGAGGCAACCTTCAAGCCAGTCAACAAAAATTCTCCTACATCAATAGAGTCAGATTTGTCGAAGGTCATTGAAGCGTTTCTACGTTTGCAGGATGATCGATATGCCGCCGACTACGATGTCGCCAAAGTTTGGTCGCGCTCGGACGTGTTGACGACTCTCGCGTTAGCTGAGCAAGCCTTCAAATCCTGGCGCAGCATTCGCAAAGAAAAAATCGCCCAGGATCATCTCCTTTCCATGTTCGGCGCCCGCCGCGGTTAACGCGCGTTACGACTCCACCCGAATCCCCGCCAGCACTCCCCGCATATAAGCAAAGCTCTTCTGCATCCCGGGTAGCGGATTATCGTCATTAATCTCGTACTCCAAATTTACGCATCCCACATACTTCATCCGCACCAGCTGAGAAAAAATCCGCGCAATCGGCAAATGCCCGTCGCCCACCGCCACCTGGCTTTCCTTAATCATTGGATCGCTCAAATCCTTGGTATGCATATCCAGCAAGCGCGGCCCAGCCTCTTCGATCGATTCCACAATGTCAACACCCGTGCGCGACGTGTGCCCGATATCCATGCACAACCCGCATCTCGGGTCCATATCCTTCACCGCCTTCAATACACTCTGCGGCGTTGGGAAATTCTTATCCTCCGGGCCATGATTATGCACCGCAATCTTGATGTCGTATTCCTTCACGAACTTTTCCATCTTCGGCAAAGTCACCGCCGTCGGCGCGCAAACAATCAACGGGAACCCCGCCCGCTTGGCATATTCGAACTTGCTTCGAATATCATTCTCATCGTCCTTCTGAAAGCTGACGTTCCCGCATCCCACCAGCACAATCCCTGCGTCCGCGAACTCCTTCCTCGCCGCATCAATCTCTTCAGGCGTGCTCTCCAGCTTCAAGTGAAAATCTTTGATGTTCAAGTACGGCGTACCGAGGTCCTGCGCCATCTTGATCGCTTGCTCGCGCGAAAACTTGCGGAACGAAAACGAAGCAATGCCCAGCTTGATATCCGCGCCGCCAATCCGAAATTCCTGGGCCTCCAGCTTTGTCTCCAAAGCCGCCGCGCCTATTCCCAGCGCCGCTAAAGAGAGCAACTTGCGCCGCGTTACCTGCAAATCGGACATAGATTTAGATAGCCTCCAGTTCCTCTTCCAAAAGCTGCTTTTGATGCAACTCGGCATAATAGCCGCCGCTCCGCTGCAGTTCGGAATGCGTCCCCATTTCTACCACACGCCCCTGGCTCAAAACGATAATCCGGTCCGCATTCTTCACCGTTGACACCCGATGCGAAATCAAGATGGTCGTCCGCCCGCGCATCAAGCCCGCCAGCTGATTCAAAATCCGCTCTTCCGTAACCGTGTCCACGCTCGCTAGGGCATCGTCCAAAATCAAAATCCGCGGATTTCGCAAAATCGCCCGCGCAATCGCCGTTCGCTGCTTCTGACCACCCGAAAGAGTCAATCCGCGCTCGCCCACCACCGTATCCAAACCATTCGGGAACGATTCAATATCCACCGTCAAACCCGCCACATCCGCCGCCCACACAATTTGCTCGCGCATCGCCTCCGGCACGCCCCACGCAATGTTTTCGGCCAGCGAGGCGCTAAACAAAAAGGTCTCTTGTGGCACCAGCCCAATCTCCCGGCGCAACTCTTCCGGATCGTACTCGCTCACGCAGACGCTACCCACCCGCACCCGTCCCGCCGTCGGATCAAACAAGCGCGGAATCAAATTCACCAGCGTCGTCTTCCCGCTGCCCGTGTGCCCCACAATCGCCACCGTTTCCCCGGCGCGTATCTCCAGGTTCAAGTCGCTCAGCGCATTCCTGCCGCCGAAGGTCACCGTCATCCGCTCGAAACCAATATCCGCCGCCCGCTCCGCCGCCACTTCCACCCGCCCCAGCGGCCGCGCAATCGCCGGCTTCTCGTGCAAAATCTCATTGATCCTGTTCAACGACGCCGTCCCGCGCTGCATCAGATTCACTACCCAGCCAAATGCAATCATCGGCCAAATCAACATGCCCATGTATGTGTTGAACATCACAAAGCTGCCCAGGGTAATCTTGTGCTCCAGCAATTGCCGCCCGCCGCTCCACATCACCAGCAGAAATGTAAAGCCGATAAACGCCTGCAACAACGGCATGAACACGCCTTGCAAGCGCGCCAGTCCCACATTTTCCCTTACGTATTCGATGTTCAAGCGTTCAAACTGCGCCACTTCCGCCTTCTCTTGCGCATACGCCCGCACCACCCTCACACCGGCTAGATTCTCTTGCACCCGGCTGCTGATATCGGAAAACATGCCCTGTATATGTTCAAAGCGTTTATGAATGCGCCGCCCAAAAAAAATCACCGCTAAAGAAACAAATGGCGCAGGCAGCAGCGACATCATCGTCAACCTCGCATCCGTCCGCAGCATCACCGCCATCGACAATAACAGCGTAATGCTGGTTTCCGTCCAATACATGATGCCCGGTCCCAGCATCATGCGCACAGCATTCAGATCGTTCGTACTGCGCGCCATGATGTCGCCCGTGCGGTAGCGCGCATAAAAATCTTGCGAGAGCCCCACGAGATGCCGGAACAAATCATTCCGCAGATCAAATTCGATATCCCGCGAGATGCCGATGATAATCACCCGCATCCAATATTGAAAAAATCCTTTCAACACAGCAAGGGCAACTAACAGACCCGCCATTTCAAATACCAGCCGCAGTTGAAATCCGCCCTTGAGTGAATCCACTCCCTGCTTAATCACCAGCGGCAATGCCACAGCCAGTAAATCTTTCACGATCAAAGACGCCATCCCCAAACCTAGCCCCAAACGATAGCGCAGCAAATAAGGGAAAACCGTTGAGAGAGACTTAAACAAACTAAACTCCCAACATCACCGAAATCGTCTTCATCCACTCGTATAGAAAAGTCTTCTGCCCCGGCCGCGTTTTCCACCACGTCGCCGGAGTAAACAAACGCTGGGGGTCCACCGAGGGCACCACGCTCAGTTCAAGCCAGGGATTCTCCATGCGCCAAAGCTTCTTTGCCCGCTTCGTGTGGAAATTGCTTGTCACCAGCAGAACGCTCTTAATCCCTTGCGCCCTAAGCCGCTTGCCCAACTCATCCGCTTCGGTGCGAGTGGATTCCGCTTCCTCAGGCAAATGCACTTCCCGAAACAGCGAAGCCGGATAACCGTGCTGCTCGGCGTATTGCACTTCTTCAGTGGATTCGAAGCTGATCAGCGTGGGCGGACCGCTCACAATGACAATTGGCGCATACCCTTCTTTAGCGAGTTCGGCTCCCTTCAGTGTCCGATCCCCAAAACCATCGCCGCCCAGCACCACAATGGCGTCCACCTTGCGCGGCCCATCGTCTTCAATCAGCAGGTTTGCCGCCGCTGTTAACAGTGGCGTCGAAAATGCCCACAGCGCCAGCGCCAAAACGATCAGCAGGGATAACGGAACAAGACAGCCGCGTAAAAATCGTCGCAACCCGCTCGTTTAGTCCTTGTCCTTGGTATCGGACGAGTCTTTCGTGGACCGGGAATCGAGCCGCCCAACCGCTTTCAGCTTCTGATACAGCCGCTCTATCTCTTCCTCGTCCTCGCGGCTGAAAAGATGCACCGGTGGCACTGCTGCCGGCGGCAACGCCGGACGTTCTTCCTCCACCGGCTCCGCCCACATCCAAAATTCGCGATAAGGCACGCCATCGAAACTGGCAAAATGCGAATTCTTGCGCAGCACCTTTAAGAGCCGTTCCGCCCGCTCCGGCTCGCCCGGATAAACCATAATTTTGTAGCGCGCATTCGTCAGCTTTAAATGCAAAATCAACGGCGACACAAAGCCCGCGCTATTGAACCGGCTGCGATTCACTTCCCTCACTTCACGCCACGCAATCGACCGCTCCCCCACATTGAATTGGGCCTCGCCGAGCCGGATCGGCGGGCGCGCCGCCAGCCAGAATATGGCAGCGGCCGTACTGGCGCACAACAGCGCGGGAATAAAGGCCAGCGGCGCTCCGAAGCCGCACAGCACACACACCAGGGAGCCCGCCAACGCGGCCCAGCCGACCCGCGCATACTGGCGCGATGGCAAAAATATTTCTACGTTCGGCTCCATACTTTTATAAGCCTACTCCCCCACGCTAGTCCCGTCAATGGTGCTTGCAGCCCTTCGGACTTCCTCCTCTATTTTGCATCAAGTGGATTCAGCCGCCGGCTGCCGCGCCATCTCAATTCCCTGCCGCACATAATCCAGCCCGCTGAGCGATGTTAAAATCGCCGCCCAAATTACCGACGTTTCCTTTACGCCCCAAATCAATGCATGCGGAAAAGCCGCGTATACCAAACTCAACAACCCCAGGAGAATTTGGAAAAACGTGCTGTACTTTCCCAGCGTCGATGGCCGGAATTCGCGTCTGTTCCGCAACAGCCGCAACAGCACCACGCCCGTCACAATCACCAAATCCCGTGCTGCCGCCAAAACGAAAAGCCAGAACGGCACCAACCCCAACAACCCCATTGCCACAAAAACAGTCACCAGCAAAACTTTATCCGCTAGCGGGTCAAGAATCATGCCGAGCTTATCGCTCACGCGCAGTTTGCGCGCCGCATAACCGTCCAGCCAATCTGTTACTCCTGCCACCAGGAGTACAAGCAGCGCCGTGCGGAAGCTTTCTACGTAGAGCAACCATGCCACCAGCGGCGCCGCCGCCAGGCGCAACAGCGATATGAAATTAGGCAACCAGGACAATGGAATTTCATCATACTGCCCGCAACTCTCAATAAGCCGGCGCCGTCATCACCGGCTGCGGATACCGTGCCGCCGGTCGGACATCCCAAACGGAATCGCGACCGTCAGGGATCAGGCCATTGACGATTTACCTCAATAAGCCGGCGCCGTCATCACCGGCTGCGGATACCGTGCCGCCGGTCGCTCTAGCGTCACAATTTCATACAGCGATGGGTCCGACATAATCTGATTCACCAATTGCACATGCAGCGCGTGCCCCGCTTTCTCCGCCACCACACACCCTAGGAGCGGCCGTCCTAACAGCGCCAAATCCCCAATCAGATCCAGCGCCTTATGCCGGCAGCACTCATCGCGAAACCGCAGCCCGCCCGGATTCGCTACACCATCGCGCGTAAAGCAAATCGCATTCTCCAAAGACGCCCCGCGAATCAACCCCTGCTCGCGCATTTGATCCAGTTCGTATTCAAAACCAAAAGTGCGCGCCGGTGCTATCTCTTTGGCATACGTCTCCGGCGTCACATCCATTTCCAAACTCTGTTCGCCCACCAGCGGATGATTAAAATAATTGTGGCAGCGCAAACTGAATTGGTCGGCCGGCAAAATTGCCACTGATTTCCCCCCGGATTCCAGCCGCACTTCTTTCACGATCCTCATATAGCGCCGCGGCCGCCGCGATTCCTTGCGCCCTGCCTTCTCCAGCAGCCGCACGAAAGGTAACCCGCTGCCATCCAGAATCGGCAGCTCCAAATTGTCCAGTTCCACGAACGCATTATCAATGCCCATGCTGTAAAGCACGCTCAAAAGATGTTCCGTCGTCGAAATGAAGATCCCTTTCGGATGCATAAGGCTGGTGGCATAACTCACCCGCTCCACATACTTCCAACTCGCCGGAATCGCGGTATTGTCTAGATCCGTGCGGATAAAAACAATCCCGGTCGCCGGCGGCGCAGGCTTGATTCTCAATTTAACGGGAGCGCCATGATGGAGGCCGATCCCTTGCACTTCTACGGGTCTGACAATCGTAGTTTCGTAGGGCATTGTGAATGCCTTAACAATATAACAAGACCCTTGTTGGTCCCGCTAATGATTTGATTCCAAAGCGGTTGCACCAGACTACTTGTGGTTATTTTGCCACAGCTCGCGCGTTCATACCCCCTAAACTGTGGTCCAATGACCGCATACTGGCGTCTTTCCGGTCCGCCGTGGCGGTCATCTGCCACAAAACCGAAAGGCGGCTGAACGTCCCACGCCCGATTGGACGAAAACGAACTTCGCGTGATAGGACTAAACTTGTTTCGAATGACAACGCGCATCCTATCATTTGCCTGGGCGTTGGCGGCCTTTGGCGCCCAGCCGAATGTAGCTGTGCAACGGGAGGCGTTGAAAAAGCTCGATTTCCCAGTTGGCAAATGGTCAGTGAAGGCTACCGTCACGCCTGCTCTTGCACAATCGCTCAAACTAACCGCGAAACAGGAAGTGCAATTCAAAAACGACGGAACCCTGCTGACGATCGAGAGCGCAGGGCAGAAGGACCACGGCGAGAATGCGTTCGAGTCTCTCGCCATGATTACCTACGACCCGGCCAACTCCAGCTACCGTTATAACGCCATCAGAGACGGCCAGCATGTGAGCGCGGAGCTCAAGTTGACGCCCGAGGGGTTTGACTGGAGTGGCCAACTGGCTGCCGCTACCATCAGCAGCTCGCTCAGGATTGATGAGAAAGGTGAATGGCACGAAACAACGGTACTGGCCATCGGTTCGGCGCCGCCCCAAACAGCCCTTGAGATGCATATGCGGCGGGCTGCGAGCTTTGACGGCAAATGGATGACTACTGTTTCCTGTGAGGCGTCCAGAGGCGCGTTAGGCTATTCCTTCCGCTTGAGAGTGAGGTGAAGGACGGCAAGTTCTTCGGAATTCGTGGCACAGCGGGCGAACCAAGCTCACTCAAGATCGACGGGAAGATTAACGCGGACGGCAGCGCCACTTTGTACGCCGCCGGCCGCACCGGCGGAAAAGAGTTTGTGCCGGGCCGCGACACGCCGCGCGGCACCGAATATAACTACACCATCGACGCCCACTTCCAACAGGATAAGGGTACGGGAAAGCGGATTGAAGGCCGGTCGTGTGCCTTGGTGTTCGAAAAAGAGTAGGGCGCTCGTCTGGGTTTTCAGGATGACCGGGACTTACAAATCCAACTCTCCCAGGGGTTCGACTTCCAGTTTGTGCGACGGCGTAGCACCGAGGCGACACCTCAAGGCCATATTTGCAGGCGCTCGGGCTGGGCCGGCCACACGGCTAGGCGGTCGCCGATTGGGCGACTTCGGGATTGCGGCTGCGGTTCACTGGCCCAGCGACCATGCTCTCCGCACTACCAGTGGGGGGTCCGCTTTATCAGTAATGTAAATCGATTTCCAGCTACTGTATATTTCGAGCTCCTGTATTATATTGAGGGCGGAATTGGTCCACCGCGGGCGGCCGACAACGGCTTCGGTATCGGACACAGCGTTCCGGCTCGGAGTCCGGCAACCAGCGGGGAGTTGATTCGCAACCTGTCATCGCGGGGACGACATCGTCTCGATCCCCATAGAAGGAGATGAACATGGCGGAATTGCCATTTCAGTGGTCCGTTTACGCGGAGCACCAAACGAAGGCCGCGCGGTTCGACCCCCGGAATAGGGGAAGCTTGACAGCGGAGAGTCCCGATGCCTAAGTCCTTTAAGACTAATATGCTACTGGCGAACAGCCGTGCGACCAGTTCGACCTTCGATCACGTTGATTTTGGGCACTGCGTGTTTTCTAAGACAGGATACCTCAACAGTCTGTTTGCGGAGAGCAACGTAGAAGGCGCCACATTCGCCTTTTGCAAACTAGACGCAACCGTCTTCCAAAACTCAAGTCTCCGGCACGTCAGTATTACAAACTGTGACATCGAAGGGCTCACTATAAACGGCATCGACATCCAAAGCCTGCTGATGCAAATTGCCAAACTTTTGTAGAACAACAATGCCTGACAAACCTTCTCCCGAAAATCCCGATCCGTTCATCACAAAGGAGTTTCGTAAGGATGTTCTCTCCAACTTGTGGATGTCGCCGCGGCTGAATTTAGAGGCTGCAATTGGCAGACTTATTGCCTCGGCTAGAGCTGCTACGGAAAGCGATAAGAAAGATGGAAAGGACGGAGCGGCCGACGGAGTACCCGGGATCCGTTTGGACCGGAACATTGAGGACGGCGACGACGACTTAGATGGCGGTAACGACGATGGCGGCCCTGATGAAGGACCTGGCACCGGCAAGGAGTCAACAGACAATACCGGAAAGGAAGCCTCCGATAACACCGGCAAGGAGTCAACGGACGATACCGGACCGGAAACTTCCCACGTAAAAACATTCGAGGAAGACGTGACCAACATTCAGCGTATCGTCAATAATCCCGATTTCATTCGGGCCATCAAAAACTTTCAGGATAAGGTCCTTAATGCAAAAGACACGCTTGACGGAGTCATCGAAGGGTCAAGGCGGCACGAATTTGACGAGAGCGAGAACGATACTCCGCCCGCATCAAGCCTCGACCAAAAAAAACTTGATGATCTGGAAAAGCAGTTCGATGTGCGTTTGAAGGAATTGATACGAACTAAACGACGGATAATTTGACAAGATTGGAACCAACAAGACTGTTCCCGATATGACGTTGTCACTGAATGAACGGGCCTTGGATTTGCTGATTGTAGCTTCTCCGAACGACCTTGTTGCCCGCTCAGTGGAGCGGCTATGCACTCGGGCCGGTTACTCCGTGCAGCTCACGGATCTCGAGACAGTTTCAAGACTGTTCTCCATTAGTGTAAAAGATGGTGTGGCAACGACCCAACCGGACATTCCGCTGTTTCTACGCATCCCCCCGCTTAAAGAAAAACGCGATTCTTTCGACCAAGAATTTCTTCATGGGGAATGCTTCGTGACATTGCTCGCTGCAGCCTCTTTGTGCAAATCGGCGGTGGTTAACCGTCCGTTCCGGGCGAGCTTAGGCGGGAGGGTCGCGCAGTCGACGAGCATTACGGCATTGCGCGTTCCGATCTCCGACGTTAGGTCCGAAGTTTTTTCGGACACTATTCCAGCCCCCCCTGAGCATCAATCATCAGAGGCGTGGTGTGTGCAAGACCTGGGTACGTTTGAAACGGCTGAGTGGCCAGCCAAGCCACATGGAACCGGGCCCTACCGTGCGAAGTTATCAAGCCGCGAAACCGGCTATGAAATGGTAACCGTTTTGGGGAAAGAAACCTGGCGTGCAACGACAGTGGACCTCGACCATTTGGAGCTTCAGAACAGAAGTGCTGACCTGGTCGCCAAACTACAGTTGACCTTTGCAGTGGTTACATGGGCAATCACGCCTACCCTGTCGGATGCGACATTGGTTCGAGTAGACGCATATCCGTCATTGAGCCAAGTAGCACCTGTTTGGTCAGACTTAGGCCCATCTTTGCTAAGGGTGCTCTTCACCAAGAATGGTTTTCGTTGATGATATACGTCATTGGGCTTGATTCAGACAAAACAGTGCTTCATTTCCTCGCGCATGCGCGCAAAAATAGGGTGGACACCACTTTGGTGAGTCTTCGCGACGTCGCCGCCGGCGGAAGTTGGCAGCTTACAATTCCAGATGACGGAAACTCGTCGATCCGCACTTCCGATTCATCGCTTAGCTTAAATCCGGAGGGTTCTTATTATTGCCGGATCATCGATCTTTCCAGGCTACAGCAGGATTTGCTTCAAGTTCGCAAGTGGCGAAGCATGATATCTTCGCTGAGCGCTTGGCTGGAGCATATTCCGGGAGTTGTAATCAATCGTCCGGGGATTGAGTCGGACAATTTTTGCAAACCGCTCCATGAAACCACACTAGGCAGGCTTGGGTTCAAAGTACCCGCGAGTATAACAAGCTCGAATGCGTCGATACTTCATGCATTTGCCAATGCATTTCCTACTATCGTGAAGCCAGTGTCGGGCGTTCTTTCAAGCACTCGTCTGGTCGATGCTTCGGAGTTCCTCGATTTTGACTCGCGGCGAGGCCCAGTCCATTTGCAGCAATACATCAGCGGCACCGATGTGAGAGCACACGTGATCGGTGAACAGGTCCACGCTGAGGGCATCCGTTCCTCGGGGGTAGACTACCGGCGTCCGGGTAACGCGGTCCAATTCTGTCCATGCAGACTTCCGGAGGATATGCACCACAAAATTGTGTCCTCCACAAAGTGTTTCGGTCTGACGTTCATGGGGTGGGACTTCAAAGTGGACTCCAGTGGAGAATATTGGTGTCTTGAAGCAAACCCGATGCCTGGCTACAGTGTTTATGATATTCGCGCTCAATTCGGAATCACACAAGCGCTGATTTCAGCGCTCGGCAGCTAGTTCGTGGTCGATATTTTTGGGCAGGATACGGCTGAATGGCTATTAATGCCCGACGAGCCGGAGATCGAATCCCTGTTCAAAAGGATGTCCGGGCACCGCACGGAAGCGTTCGGCAAACCTTCGGCGTAGCAATGCTTGCACCCTGGACTGATCTTGGTGCAACCGCGTACTGGGTTCCAGGTCGCGCCGGTCCATTCAATTTTTGAGGTTATCGACATTGCGCTATGCGGACAAATCTCGTTGGTCGAAGATCTGCAACTCGAACGGGTCGAGCGTCGTTTAACTGCGCTCCCTGCCGGCCGCCGCACCTGGCAGTTCCACCCCAGGAGCGAAGTAGAAATTTTCGCCCAAGTAAATGCGGCGCACTTCCGGATCGCGGCCCAACGAATCGGGCGATCCGGCGCGGAAGATGCGCCCGCTGCTGATGATATAAGCGCGATCCGTTACCGCTAGCGTTTCGCGCACATTATGATCGGTCACCAGAATGCCGATGCCGCGCCGTTTCAAGTCGCCGATGATGCGCTGCAGTTCCAGCACCTGAATAGGATCAATGCCGGAAAAAGGTTCGTCGAGCAAAATGAAATCCGGCTGTAGCACCAGCGAGCGCGCAATTTCCACGCGGCGTCGTTCGCCGCCGGAAAGCATGTAGCCCTTACTCTGGCGAACCGTTTCCAGGCCCAGATCGCTGATCAGGTTGTTCATGCGCTCGCGGCGTTCACGGCCTGAAATGCGCAACGTTTGCAAAATCGCCATCAGGTTGTCTTCCACGCTTAGCTTGCGGAAGACCGATGGCTCCTGCGGCAGATAACTGACGCCCCGGCGTGCCCGCAAATACATGGGCAATTGGGTAATTGGCTCGTTATCCAGCAGTACGTCGCCGGATTCAGGACTCACCAATCCGACAATGATGTAGAACGAAGTCGTCTTCCCCGCGCCGTTAGGGCCGAGTAAACCAACTACTTCGCCTTGTTCCACGCGCACGCTGACATTGTCGACAACCTTGCGGCCGTTATATGATTTTGAAATTTCGGCGGTTTGCAGTGTTCGCATTTCGCTAGAATCCGAGGTTATATCTTATGATACGCGTTGGTGCAAGAGGCAACGTTTACCCGGCGAAGATATGCGTTTGTGGGCGTTTTGGTTGCTTTGGCGTGCTTGCGGTTGTGCTTTGCGGGAGTTTTGTGGTCGGACGAGGATTATCACATGGCCGCAGCCATTCATGTCTTGCATGGCAAGTTGCCCTACCGCGATTTTTGGTATGACAAACCACCGCTAGCCGCACTCTATTATCTGCTGATGGGAGCACGGCCCGGCGTGCTTCTGCGGCTTTGGGATGCCGCTTATCTTTTGCTCTGCTGCTTCCTGGCGTTTCGATTGGCGCGGACCTGGTGGGGTGAAGCGGAAGGGCGCGCGGCCGCTTTGTTGATGGCTTTCTTTACCACTTTCTATCTGCCGGCCGCCGTCATCCCGTTCGCGCCGGATGCTTTATTCCTTGCTCCGCATTTGGCCGCCGTGTATTGTGCGCGTCAAAGGAAAGCATGGCTGGCAGGCGCGCTTTGCGGCCTGGGATTTTGGATCAATGTGAAGGCCTTGTTCGTGGCGGTGGCCTGCGCGGCTTGGCTTGTGCCTTCCTTGCCGGCGTTGCTGGGCGGCTTGGCGGTGGTGATGGGCTGCGGCGCGGCGGCCTTAAGCGCAGCCGGCCTGTTAGCAGGCTATTGGCAGCAAGTGTGGGTTTGGGGATTGGCTTACGCGGCGGGCGCGCCAGTAGCTCATCCGCTAGGTCTGGCGGTCGCGCGCGTCGGCCACTGGCTCGGTTTCCATTTAGCGCTGGCAGCCGGTTGGGTTGCGGGCGAGTGGCAAGCAGAACGCAGCGAACAACTGAAACTTTGCGTTTGGTTTGCAGTTTCGTTCGCTGCCGTCTGCTTCGGCAACCATTTTGCACCGCGCTATTTTTTGCAGTTGTTACCTCCTTTGGTAGTTGTTGGTTCCCGTGGCTTGGTATGGGCGCTGCGGCAGAGGCCGCGCATGGTGATCCCAGTGCTGGTGATTTTGCTACTCATTCCCTTCGTTCGTTTTGCCCCGCGTTACTGGCTGATGGCGCGCCATGTCGAGTGGGCCGATCTTACGTTGGATGTGGATAGCCAACAAGCGGCCGCGCGCATCAGCGCATTAGCCAAGCCCGGCGATACCTTGTTTGTGTGGGGTTACCGGCCCGATGTGTATGTTTATACCCGCCTCAACAGCGCCAGCGTGTTTTGGGATTCGCAGCCGCTTACCGGCGTGGCTGCCGACCGGCATTTGGGCGTCTCAGGTCCCGTGGTGAACGCCGTAACTCTCGCTCATCTCGCTGCCGTTGAGCGCTCGCGCCCCACTTTTTTCGTAGATGGGCTGGGCCCGCTGAACGAAAAATTGAAGCCGCAGAACTTCGCTTCTTTGCGGGCGTTACTCAGTGGTTACCACGAAGCGGCCCGAACGCGCTTAAGCATTATCTATCAGCGGAACGAATAGCCTACTTTTTGATTAGTTTGCTGAAGGCAGGCTTTTTGTTCTCGCCCTTCACCAGCAGGCGGTCGTCGCCGCTATAGTAAGTAATCAAACTGCCGCGCGTGATGCCGCGCAAGCTGTCCACAATTTGCGGCGAACCACCGGTTAGCACCACTTTGTCTTCCTTGGTGTAATACTCGCCATGTTCCGCGCGCCCCGTCCGCGTGTGGTTCGGCGCGATTTGATCCAGTACCACTAGATCGCCGTCGCCAAAAGCATGGTCGAGCGAGGAATCGTTTTTATTGTCCTGGGTCTTCGGCGTAAGGAAAGCTCGGAGTTCTTTCGACGTGACAATCATCTTCTCGCGCAGCAGTGTGACGCCGCCGCTATAAAGCGCTTCGCGTGTGTCGTCGTGATACAGCAGTTCCGGCGCTTTAACGGTCGTGTAAACCGGGTTGCTGACAGATGCCGCTGGCGTTGCCACCGGCTTGCCATCGGCATCGTCAATCTTCTTGTTGTCGACCAGTTCGCTCACTACATTGCCCGAAGCGTGCAAGATCTGTTTGTCTCGATCAATGTCGATTTTGTCGGCGGTAATCCGGTTGGCACCCTGCCACATCACCGCGTTGCCATCGTAAAAGACCAGAAAATTGTTGTCGCGCGAACGCATTTTATCGGCCGTCGCCTGCATCGCTTGCGTTTGGTCGAGCATCGAAGTGCCCGGCTTTTGATTCTTATCCGGCGCGCGCACTGATAAAACCTTGCCAGTGACATCCATGTCGCCGCTATCTTGATCCATTACAATCAGGTCGCCCGAAGTGAAGCCGGTATCGTCTAAAACTTTGGCGCTATCCACCAGCGTTATGCGATTGATCTTCTGCTCCAGAATCGCTTTTTTCGCCGAAGCATTGCGCACGCCTTCCTGGTAGCGGAAATTGCCGCGCTGTTCTATATGGTCAACGTCGCTGGAGTTGGGGACGAATTTGGCGATCATTTCGTCGCTCCAGGTGTAGGCCGGCGAAGGCGGCTTTTTCTGCTCGGGCGTGCGCGGCTTGTCCGTGCGCGTAGCCACGTTCCAGCCATGGAAGGTGTCCACGTAGCTGTGGTCGCCATACATGATGCGCATCTTAGACGCGTCAATTACCCGGTGCACCTGTTGCGGCGTGTTTGGTTTGAATTCCAGCTGCGCCTTGCTATCGGTATAGATTTCCTGCACCTCCTGGCCGCCGGGCTTCATGGACAGATCGATCTTCTGGCTGCGCAAAATGCGCGTTTCGGTTGGTACCACGCCGGGCTGTGGAATCGGAGAGGATTCGGCTACCGCTTGCCCTTCCGCTGAAACCGAGCTCAAATAGCTGTCCGTGGTGTCAACGCCCGCTTTTATCTTGTCCTCTTGCTCGAAATGCAGGTCGGCCCGGTCACCCGTGAGAACGGTCTTCGCGCGCTCCTGGAACGAAACGACGCGCGCATGCGGCGACCCAATCACCTCCGTCATATTTCCGTCTTCGTCGAAGCTAGCCGTCATCCGGTCGGCCGAATATTCCACGTGCCTGCCTTTGCGGTCGTCGACGCCGTTCGGTTGCTCCGAATCGATCTGATGCACCTTTTGATCAATCAGCGTCACCACTGATTTCTGCGCCTCGATCGTCATGCTTTCCCGCTGCAGCTTTGACCAGGGTGTCAGATAAACTTTTTGTTCCGCTTCGTTGTAGACCAAATCGGCCGTTTCCACATGCATGCCGTTACGGTCCAGCACCACCTGCGAGAGCAGGTGAAGAACTTTGGTGTTGGGATCGTATTCCACGCCCACCGCTTTGCCGCTGCCATTCGGAAAAATGAAATTGGCCGCTTGACTAGTGTGCGCCTTCAGCGTTTTCGTTTCATAAACCACGCCGGACGTCCGAACCTGCACGCGTTTGGCGAGTTCCTCTTTGTCCTCAGCATCCTTGTCCACTGGCACGTTCATGACAATGCTGACCGGGCCATCGGAGGTCATCACTTCCGATTTTTCATCGAACAGAGCTTTATCCGCTTTGATGTAGGTGTAGTTGGCGTCTTTTTTGTTAAATAGTTTGAGCCACAAACCGTGCAATTCAAAGGTGGAAGGACTGTTCGTAGCGCCAAACCAAGTGGCATGTAACTTGTAAACCGGACGATTGGTTTGTGGATCGTCTTTGCTGGTATCCCAACCGTGAGGCGCCACTCCGTCGTCTTTCGGTTTTAGAGAAATCGGCAACAAGCGGGGCTTATGCGGGGAGTGTGCCCGCCGCATGGAATAAGTCACGCCAACAATGCCGGTAATGCAAATGACGGCGAAAGCGAGAATGAATGAGGCGCGCCGCATAGTTAAGGCAACAGCACTTTCCAGCGTATCAGGCCGCCTCTGCCTAATTCGGTGCCTAATGCTTGTGGGCATCATAAAATCTGAGCATCCTACTATCAACCGAGGCATTGCCAAATTATTATCTGCCTTATTATCAACAAGATAAAAATTTCTCTTGTCACTCTAGCTCCGAGTGTGCTAAAACTGTCGCTGGGACGGATTGAGTCGCCGAAACGGTGTTTGGCTCGATCCAGATGTTCCAACAGTTCTTAATTCACCAACTCAGTGGAGGTTTTAGTATGGAAATTCGTCCGCTTCACGACCGCGTCGTGGTTAAACGGATTGAAGAGGGAGAAGAGAAGACCCAAGGGGGCCTGATCATCCCGGATTCTGCCAAGGAAAAGCCGCAACAGGGCGAAGTCGTTGCCGTGGGCAACGGCAAGAAGACCGATGACGGAAAAGTTCTCGCGCTTGATGTCAAGCCGGGCGACCGCATTCTGTTCGGCAAGTACTCCGGTTCAGACATCAAGCTGAACGGCAACGAGTATCTGATCATGCGTGAGGATGAAATTCTCGGCGTGATTTCTTTGAATGGCAAGCACTAAGAAGGAGGAACCAGAATAACTATGGCTGCAAAACAGATTGTCTATAGCGAAAATTCGCGTCAGGCTATTCTTCGCGGCGTGAATCAGCTTGCTGATGCCGTGAAAGTGACCTTGGGCCCCAAGGGCCGCAACGTTGTATTGGAAAAGAAATTCGGCGGACCCACCATTACTAAGGACGGTGTTACCGTCGCGAAGGAAGTGGAACTCAAGGATCCGTTGGAAAATATGGGTGCGCAGATGGTGCGCGAGGTGGCTTCGAAGACCAGCGATATCGCGGGCGACGGCACCACCACCGCCACCATTCTGGCTCAGGCCATCTTCCGCGAAGGCGTGAAGTCGGTCGCGGCCGGCGCCAACCCGATGGCGCTGAAGCGCGGCATTGAGAAGGCTGTGGAAACCGTTGTCGAAGGCGTGAAGAAGTTCTCCAAGCCGGTTTCCGGTGATGCCATTGCGCAGGTTGGCACGATTTCCGCCAACGGCGATGCCACCATCGGCAACATCATTGCGGAAGCGATGAAGAAGGTTGGCAAGGACGGCGTCATCACGGTTGAAGAATCGAAGACGATGGTGACCGAGTTGCAGACCGTCGACGGTATGCAGTTCGACCGCGGCTATCTGTCGCCCTACTTCGTCAGCGATCCCGACCGCATGGAAGCTGTGCTCGAAGATCCCTACATTCTGATCCATGAAAAGAAGATCAGCAACATGAAGGATCTGCTGCCCCTGCTCGAGCAGATCGCTCGCGCCGGCAAGCCGCTTCTGGTTATTGCCGAAGAAGTGGAAGGCGAAGCGCTCGCCACTCTGGTTGTCAACAAGCTGCGTGGTACGTTGAACGCCTGCGCCGTGAAGGCGCCCGGCTTCGGCGATCGCCGCAAAGCGATGTTGGATGACATCGCCATCCTGACCGGCGGCAAGTCGATTATGGAAGAAACCGGCATCAAGCTGGAAGGTGTTCGTTTGGAAGATCTGGGCCGCGCCAAGCGCGTCACGATCGACAAAGACAACACTACCATCGTGGATGGCGCCGGTACCCAGAAGAGCATCGAAGGCCGCATCAAGCAGTTGCGCACCCAGATTGATGAAACCACCTCCGACTACGACCGCGAGAAGCTGCAAGAGCGCCTCGCCAAGCTGGCTGGCGGCGTGGCCGTCATCAAGGTGGGCGCCGCGACCGAGACTGAGATGAAGGAAAAGAAGGCCCGAGTCGAAGACGCTCTGCACGCCACTCGCGCGGCTGTGGAAGAAGGCATTGTTCCGGGCGGCGGCGTTGCGCTGTTGCGCGCCGGCAAGTCTTTGAGCACTCTCAAGGCGGAAGGCGACGAGCAGATTGGTATCGACATCATTCGCAAGGCAACCGAAGAGCCGCTGCGCCAGATTTCTGGCAACGCCGGTTACGAGGGCGCTATCGTGATTGAGAAGGTTCGTGCCAATGAAGATGCCAACTTCGGCTTCAATGCGGCTACGGGCGCGTACGAAGATCTGGTGAAGTCGGGCGTTATCGATCCGACCAAGGTCACCCGCTCGGCGTTGCAACACGCCGCGTCGATCAGCGCTTTGATGTTAACCACCGAAGCCATGATCTGCGAAATCCCCGAGAAGAAAGCCGCTGCCGGGCCGCCCGCCGGCCACGGCCCTGAGATGGATTATTAATCCTTTTCGGAAAGCAACAAGAAAGCCCGCTGAGCGAAAGCTTGGCGGGCTTTTGTTTTGCTAGTGGACGCCACGCGCCGTCGGGCCAAATCATTCACGCACCTGCCACGGTCGCAGTGTGTGTTACGTTCTTATGGGCCAATCATCCATCTATGACACGCTTTTCCCTCGTTCTCGTTTTAACATTCCCGCTTTTCGCCGCCGATTTCCGTCCTCCGGCCGTCCCACTGGTTACACACGACCCATATTTCAGCATCTGGTCGATGGCCGACCATCTAACGGATGCGCCGACCAAACACTGGACCGGCACCGTCCACTCGCTCACCAGTTTGGTCCGCGTGGATGGCACTTGTTACCGGCTCATGGGAACAGACCCGCACCCTGTCCCGGCTTTGCCGCAAACCAGCGTGGAAGTGCGCCCGACGACCACGCTCTATCAGTTCGCCGGGGCCGGGGTTCAGCTATCGCTCTCGTTCGTCACGCCGGCCTTGCCCGACGATCTGGCGATTCTTTCGCGTCCCGTAACTTACTTGACCTGGACAGTAAAAGCAACCGATGAAAAACCGCACGAGATTGCCATCTACTTTGACGCCGGCGCGGAAATTAGCGCTAATACCCGCGACGAACCGGTCGAGTGGTCGCGCTTTCGGGTGAACGGGCGGGACGTCCTGCGAGTCGGTACGCGGCAACAACCCGTGCTCGAAAAATCGGGTGACGATTTACGCATCGATTGGGGATATTTGTATGCGGTTGCGCCCGCCGGCAAGGACGTGTCGCAAGCGGTTTGCCTGCGGCCCGACGCGCTGAATTCCTTCGTTCAAAAAGGACATTTGCCGGTGAGCGACGAGTTGCGTCCGTTCCAGCGCTATGCCCAGCCAACACCAGTTCTGGCGCTGGCTTTCGATTTCAAGCTAGAAGCCGGGCGAACGGACGCGCGCTACGTCGCGCTTGCCTATGACGATAAGTTCTCGGTCGAATATCTGAACCGGCGATTGCGGCCCTATTGGCGGCGCGACGGCGCCGGGATTGCCGAATTGCTCGATTGGGCCATCCGCGATTACGAAACATTGCAGCAGCGCTGTGCGCGTTTTGATGAAACGCTGATGACTGATCTCACAACTGCGGGCGGCCAGGAATATGCCCGGATTTGTGCGCTGGCTTACCGGCAAACCTTGGCGGCGCACAAACTGGTGGCCGACACCGATGGCGCACCGTTATTCTTTTCCAAAGAGAATTTCAGTAATGGGTCAATCGATACGGTGGACGTAACTTACCCCAGTTCGCCGTTCTTTTTGTTGTTCAGCCCAACGCTGCTGGAGGCACAGTTGCGGCCCATTATGGACTACGCGAACCTGCCGCGCTGGCCGTTTCCGTTTGCGCCGCATGATTTAGGCCGTTATCCGCTGGCAAATGGCCAGCAGTATGGCGGAGGCGAGAGAACGGAGGAAGATCAGATGCCGGTGGAGGAAAGCGGCAATATGCTGCTGATGGTAGCGGGTATTGCCGAGGTGCGCGGGAACGCCGAATTTGCACGTAAGTACTGGCCCTTACTTACCAAGTGGGCCGGCTATTTGAACGAAAAAGGCCTGGATCCGGAGAATCAGCTGTGCACGGACGATTTTGCCGGGCATCTGGCCCACAATGCCAACCTATCCATCAAAGCGATTTTGGCGCTGGCTTCTTATGCCAAGTTGGCTGGCATGTTGGGTGACGAAAAGGCGCAGAGAAAATACCAGGATCAGGCGCGAGAATTCGCCCTGCGTTGGGTGGAGCTCGCCGGAAATCGAGACCATTTCCGCCTGGCATTTGACCGACCGGACACCTGGAGCCAAAAGTATAATTTGGTGTGGGATCGATTGCTGGAGCTGGATATTTTTCCGCCAACCGTCGCGGAAAAAGAATTTGCCTTCTATAAATCGCATTTTAATAGTTACGGATTACCGTTGGATAATCGCGCCGATTACACGAAAATCGATTGGCTGGCGTGGACGGCTTCGCTCGCGCCGAGTAGGGCCGCTTTTGCGGAAACCTTCGGGCTGGCTTATAAATTTGCCAACGAATCGCCTAGCCGGGTGCCATTGAGCGACTGGTACGATACGAAAACCGGAAAACAAACAGGGTTTCAAGCGCGCTCGGTGGTGGGTGGAATTTTTATTGAAATGTTAACAGAAAAAGCGCTTTGGAAACGCTATGCGATGTCTGGCGGGAAGTGACCTTACGCTATTCAGTGGGATTATTTGGTTAGTTTTGGGGTAGTAGTTCGGTACGAGTTGGCTATTCTGAGTCAAGATTCGCTACCTTAGACTTAGTGAATCTCGCGGAAAAAGTACTTCAAGTTTGTGACGAAATAGCCACTTTCACGGAAACCGACGGCATTACGAGCCGGCCCTTTCTCTCGGGAAGCATGCGCTCTTGCCATCAGCTCTTAAGGAGATGGATGGAAGATCTGGGTATGCGGGTGACCGTGGATGCGGCTGGCAACCTGCGCGGCGTGTATTCGGGCGAAAGTCCTACCGGGGAACGCCTGTTAATTGGGTCGCACCTCGACGCCGTGCGCGATGCCGGACCGTACGACGGTGTTCTCGGGGTGGTTTTGGGCATCGCCATGATCGAAAACCTGGACGGACACCGCTGCCCGTTTGAAATTGAGGTGGTGGGTTTTTCCGAAGAGAGCGGCCAGCGGTTTGGGGCAGCGTTTCTGGGCAGCCGGGCGCTCGTCGGGCGGATTGATGAACAATTGCTGGAGGCGCGTGATTACCACGACATTTCGCTCGGCGAGGCGCTTAACGAATTTGGCCTGGACTTGGCGGAATTGCCGCAAGCGATGGTGGGACCGGAGACGTTTGCATTTCTGGAATACCACATTGAACGCGGACCGGTGTTGGAAAGCACACATAAGCCATTGGGCGTAGTGGAAGCGATTGTGGGACGAAGCCGGTTTACGGTTGAATTTATCGGCGAGCCGAGCAATTCAGGCACCACGCCGATGACGCTGCGGCGCGATGCGTTGACGGGTGCGGCCGAGTGGATTGGCATGGTGGAGCAAGAGGCGCGGTCGGTGAACGGGCTGCTGGCGACGGTGGAGAAAGTGGAAGTTTTTCCGAGCGCAACAGGGGTTATCCCCTCGAACGTAACAATGAGCGTGGATATGCGGCACCACTCGGACAAGACGCTAAGCGGGACAATCGCGCGGCTGTTTGAGAAAGGGCGGCATGTGGCGCAGAAGCGCCGGCTGCGGTTTGATTTTCATCGGCATATGGATCATCAGGCGGTAACCATGCATGCGGGACTGATTCATGTGGCGGAGCGGGCGCTGCGGCTGGCGGGCTGCGCGTCCTCGCGGCTGGTGAGCGGCTATGGACATGATGCGATGATTTTGGCGGAAAAGATTCCTTCGGCGTTAATTTTTATTCGCACGCCGGATGGGCTTTCGCAAAACCCCGGCCTACAGCTGAACGTGGGCGACGTAGAATTGGCGCTGGCTTCCGGCATGCATTTCCTCAAGGAAGTGCCAGGCTTTGCGAAGAAGGGCAACGTCCCGGCGTACGCTTAAGCCGCCTCGGAAGTGGTTTACTTAGCTACTGGTTTGCGGTACAACTATAGGGCGCGTAGTGTTACGGGCGCGACAAAAAAAATAAAAAAAGAAAGTCTAGGAGGCTTTGGCATGAAGGGTTTTAGAACGTTCATAATGCGGGGGAACGTGGTTGATTTAGCGGTCGGCGTAGTAATCGGCGGCGCGTTTGGCGCAGTGGTTACTTCGTTGGTTAATGCGTTTATCAAGCCGCTGATTTCGCTCATTGCGGGAAATCCGAATTTTGATTCGATTGGTTTCGATATTGGGGCGGTGAAGTTCCCGATCGGCCAGATCATTACCGCTTTGGTGATGTTTCTGCTGACGGCAGCGGCAATTTATTTCTTTGTGGTCCTGCCGTTGAATGCGATGACGGCCCGCTTGAAGCGCGGCGAGGCGCCGGCCGATCCGACCACCAAGCTGTGTTCCGAATGCTTGAGCGAGATTCCGATTGCGGCGCGGCGCTGCTCGCATTGCGGCCAAGTCGTCGGCGCCGCCGGCGCAACGGTCTAGCCCGTTACGGCCGTTGCAACGAGAATTTCGTTCTCGTAATACGATTTCAGTTGCGGCCAGAACAAGCGGGGATATCAAGGGCAGCAAGCCCCTTGCGTAGTCAGTGGACCGAGCTGCCACCAGGAGGGGTTAATATTGAAAATTGACTCCTTTCCGGCTCTTTCTTTCCCTCGTCTTTGGCAGCGTCGCGTACGCGCAAGGAAATTATGAGGTGCAGATTTACGGATCTGACACCGTGGCGCCCGGCAGTACCATGATCGAGCTGCATAGCAACTACACGGCGGAAGGCAGCAAGACGACGATCGACGGCACTTATCCGACGAATCATCAAGAGCATGAAACGGTAGAGATCACCCAGGGCTGGAACGATTGGTTCGAGACCGGCTTTTATATTTTTACGAGCATTGGGCCGCATGGCCAGGGGTATCAGTGGGTTGGCGATCATTTTCGGCCGCGCGTGCGCGTGCCGGAACGCTGGAAGTGGCCGGTAGGCGTGAGTCTTTCGTTGGAAGCAGGTTACCAGCGCGCGATTTTTTCGGCCGATACCTGGACGTTGGAGATCCGGCCAATTGTAGATAAGCAGCTAGGGCCGTGGTATTTGGCGTTCAACCCGGCCTGCGACCGAAGCTGGCATGGGCCGAGCGTCAAGAAAGGGTTGGAATTCGCGCCGGGCGTGAAGGTGGCTTATAGCTTTAACAAGAAGGTTGCGGGCGGGTTTGAGTATTATGCGGCGAACGGGCGCTTGGGGAGTTTCGATCCGATTGGCGAACAGGAACAACAGATTGTGCCGGCGATTGATTTGGACTTGAATCCGGATTGGGAGTTTAATTTTGGCGTAGGCGTTGGCATGACGCACGGTACCGATCATCTGCTGATCAAAATGATTCTCGGCCGCCGCTTTAGCTTTTTCGGCAATCATCACTAGCAAACCATGGATGTGCTAAGGGGGCGCCAGCGCTTTCGCCAGACGCTCTCGCCTGGGCCTGTCGCCTGCGCGGGACTTTTTGCCATGGGGCAATGCAGCAGGAAAGTTTT
>Ga0182012_10001693_pt1 | contig 24013 bp, 21 predicted proteins | sample 612S2SmetaG_FD_120486 | JGI IMG/M metagenome (GOLD analysis project Ga0182012, IMG submission 120486) | Permafrost microbial communities from Stordalen Mire, Sweden - 612S2S metaG | ecosystem: Environmental > Terrestrial > Soil > Wetlands > Permafrost | place: Sweden: Stordalen | collected... | reverse complement strand
TTTTCCAGCAGCAGCTTGCACAGCGCGACCCGCCGCCGCTCCCCGCCCGAGAGGTTGGTCACCGGCGCATCGGCCGGCGGGCAGCGCAGCGCGTCCAGCGCGATATCGACCTTGCGGTCCAGTTCCCAGCCGTCGCCGGCGTCGATTTTCTCCTGCAAATCGGCCTGTTCGGCCAGCAGCTTGTTCATCGCCTCGTCGCTCATGGGTTCGGCGAACTGCATGGAGATCTCGTTGAAGCGCGCCAGCGCGGCCTTGAGGTCGGCGAACGCGTCTTCCACGTTCTCGCCGACGGTCTTGGTCGGGTCGAGGTGGGGTTCCTGCGACAGATAGCCGACGGTGGAGCCGGGGGCGGCCCAGGCCTCGCCGCCATATTCGGTCTCGATGCCGGCCATGATCTTCATCAGGGTGGATTTGCCGGCGCCGTTCACGCCCAGCACGCCGATCTTCACCCCGGGCAGGAAGGACAGGGTAATGCCCTTGAAAACCTCGCGCCCGCCGGGGAAGGCTTTCGTCAGGTCTTTCATCACGTAAACGTACTGGTAGCTCGCCATGACCCTCTGCTCTCGAATGTTGGGCTCTATGTAGGGTACTTTCAGCGCCGGTGAAACACGAACGCACTTGACATCGCGCCCCGAGTCCGGACCTGTCCACGTCACACGATGTTTACACCCAGCCCATACGGGAGTACCATGACTGTCTACCTTTGCGATACCGTTTTCGATCTACTGGCCGCGGGCCGCGACCACGACCATGCCATCGGCGCCCCAGACCGCCCCTGGCTGACCTATCAGGGATTGCGGGCCCTGGCGCAGCGGACCATCGCCAGCCTGAATGCGATGGGGATCGGCCGGCAGGACCGGGTCGCCATCGTGGTGCCGAACGGGCCGGAGGCGGCGTCTTCCTTTGTCACAGTCGCCTGCGCCGCAACCGCCGCACCGCTAAACCCGGCCTACAAGGCCGATGAGTTCGCCTTCAACCTCGCCGACCTCGGCGTGCGTGGCCTGATCGTGATGCAGGGGGTCGAGACTCCGGCAATCGCCGTGGCCCGCGAGGCCGGCATCCCACTGATCTGGCTGGTCCCGCCGGAGGGCGGTTCGGCCGGCGATTTCTCGCTGCGCGCCGACGGGCCGGCGAGCGGTCCCGCCGCTCGGCCGGGGCCGGCGCACGCCGATGACGTGGCGCTGGTGCTGCATACGTCCGGCACCACCTCGCGGCCGAAGATCGTGCCGCTGTCGCAGATCAACGTGACGGCGTCGGCCTACCACATCCGCGAGACCCTGGCGCTGACACCGGATGATGTCGAACTCAACATCATGCCGCTGTTCCACATCCACGGACTGATCGCGGCGACACTGGCCAGCCTGGCGGCCGGGGCCTCGGTCTGCTGCACGCCGGGGTTCAACGCCTTCCGCTTCTTCACCTGGTTCGCCGCGGTCCGCCCCACCTGGTACACTGCGGTGCCGCCGATGCACCAGGCGATCCTCGGGCTGGCCGGACGCAACGCCAAAACCATTGCCGAGGGCCGGCTGCGCTTCCTGCGCTCCTCGTCCGCGTCATTGCCGCCACAGGTGATGACCGCGCTGGAAGCCGCGTTCCATGTGCCGGTGCTGGAGGCGTACGGCATGACCGAGGCCGCGCATCAGATGGCGTCGAACCCGCTGCCGCCTGCCGCCCGCTTCCCCGGTTCGGTCGGCATCGCCGCCGGGCCGGAGATCGGCATCCTGGACCATGCCGGCAACGTCCTGCCCGCCGGCGAGCTGGGGGAGGTCTGCATCCGCGGGCGCAATGTCACCTTGGGCTACGACAACAACCCGGCAGCCAATGCGACCGCCTTCATCAACGGCTGGTTCCGCACCGGCGATGAGGGCACCATCGACGCCCAGGGCTACCTGCGCCTGACCGGCCGGCTGAAGGAGATCATCAACCGCGGCGGCGAAAAAGTCAGCCCGCTGGAGGTGGACACCATCCTGATGGACCACCCCGCCGTGGAGCAGTGCCTGACCTTCGCCATGCCCCACCCCAGCCTCGGCGAGGAAGTCGCCGCCGCCGTGGTGCTGCGGCAGGGCCACACCTGCAAGGACACCGAACTGCGCGAATTCGCCTCGGAGCGGCTGGCCGGCTTTAAAGTGCCGCGGCGGATCCTGTTCCTTTCGGAAATCCCCAAAGGCGCCACCGGCAAGCTCATGCGTATCGGCCTGGCCGAGAAGTTCGGGTTGGCCCCGTGAAAGTCGCCATTTTCGGCGCCGGCGCGATCGGCGGGTTCCTGGGGGTGAAGCTGGCCGCCTCCGGGGCCGACGTGACCTTCATTGCACGCGGGCCGCATCTGGCGGCGATGCAGGCGCATGGCGTCACCCTGCACAGCGGCGGCGAGACCATCAACGTCCGCCCGCGCTGCCTGGCCGATCCAGCGGAGGCCGGGGTGCAGGACTATGTCGTCGTCACCCTGAAAGCCCACGGCCTGCCAGGTGCCGCGCCCTCGATCGCTCGTATGATGGGGCCGGACAGCGCCCTGGTGACCGGCATCAACGGGGTGCCGTACTGGTATTTCTACGGCCTCGACAGCCGGTTCCGCGACCGGCGGGTGGAGAGCGTCGATCCCGGTGGCACGTTGTGGGACGCGCTGCCACCGTCGCAGGCGATCGGCTGCGTGGTCTATCCCGCGGCGGAAGTCGTCGAACCCGGGGTGATCGAACACGCCTACGGCGACCGGTTCACCCTGGGGGAACCGGATGGCAGCCGCTCACCGCGGGTGGAGGCGTTCTCGAAACTGCTGATCGCCGCGGGGCTGAAGGCGCCCGTCCGGCCACGCATCCGCGATGAGATTTGGGTGAAGCTGTGGGGCAACCTGGCGTTCAACCCGATTTCCGCGCTGACCGGAGCAACTCTTGACCGGATCACCGGGCAGGACGACCTGCGCGTGCTGTGCCGCGGCATGATGCTGGAGGCGAAGACCGTCGCGGAAACGCTGGGCATCCGCTTCGCCATCGACGTCGATCGCCGGATCGCCGGCGGAGCCGAGGTGGGCGTGCACAAGACCTCGATGCTGCAGGACCTGGAACGCGGCCGGCCGATGGAGATCGACGCGTTGCTGGGCGCGGTGGTGGAACTGGGCGCGCTGGTGGAACAGCCGATGCCGCTGTGCCGGTCCGTGCTGGCACTGGTGCGGGAACGGGCCAGGGTGGCCGGCTGCTACTGATCAATACCAGCGATGCTGCTGCCAGTGGGCGACCGCGTTGTCCACACTGCCGTAGCGCTGCTTGATGTAGCGGATGCCGCCCTGGGCTTCCTCGACCGCGTTGCCGAAGGAGGCGGCGCCGTTCGGATTGAGGTGGTAGTTGGCGGATGTCAGTTGAAACAGGCCGCGGGCCGAATGCACCGGGTTCTGGATCCCGACCCGGCCGCCGGATTCCTTGTGCATGATGAATTGCAAGCCGTCCTTCCAGGACGGTGGCACGTTTTCGAGCGCCATCGCCTGCGTCAGGGCCGCATCGGCGGTCGGGGCCCCGGGCGACGTCGCCTGCAGCGGAGCCGGCACCCGAACCACGGCTTTGTGGATACCGGACCGGCCGAGGCCACCGCGAAGAAGGTACCCGGTATCGGCATGCGTCTTGAAGGCCCGATCCAACGCGGCCTTGAAGGTGAGCGCACCATGCTTGTGCGCCCCATGCCAGTGGGCGGTGGGAGAGGTCTGGTCGGACCAGGGCCCGATGCGCGTGGCGTCTGCCATCCCGGCAGGATACAACGGCCGGATTAAGCGTGGGTTAACGCTGTCGGGCGGGAGTCTCTCCGGCAGAGACAATCGCGACGAACGTGGCTTGCAGGAGCTCGCAGGGTTCCGTCAGCAATTGATTCACCGACATGGGACAGAGCGCGATCAGACGGGGCTTCAGCGGCCCGTCCCGGTCTGGCGCGACGTGTGGCAGGCCAGCCGCAGCCGGCGCTGCATCTGACCGGCCCAGTCTGCCTTCTCGATCTCGACCAGCACCGTCCGTTCCCGCAGGCGATGCGCGGCGCTGTTATTCCGCCGCCTTCGCGGTCACCCCACCCAGCCCCGGCGACGCCAGATACTCCACCACCTTCGCAGCGTCGAAGCCCAGCACGTCACGCAGGATCTCCTCGGTGTGCTCACCCAGTAGCGGAGACCGTGTCACTTCCGACACGTGATCCGACATCTTGATCGGATTGCCAACGGACAGATACTTGCCGCGGGTCGGGTGATCGACCTCCACCACCGTGCCGGTGGCGCGCAACGACTCCTCCTCGGCGATCTCCTTCATCGACAGGATCGGGCCGCAGGGGATGTCGTACTTGTTCAGGATGTCCATGGCCTCGAATTTGGTCTTCGTCATGGTCCACTGCTCGATCGTATCGAAGATCGCCTTCAGCTTCGGCAGCCGTGCCGGCGGCTTGGCGTAGTCCGGATCGGTTTTCCATTCCGGCTTGCCGATCACGTCGCAGATCGGTTCCCACACCGGCGCCTGCGCAATGAAATAGATATAGGCGTTGGGATCGGTCTCCCAACCCTTGCACTTCAGGATCCAACCTGGCTGCCCGCCCCCCGAGGCATTCCCCGCGCGCGGCACCGCCTCGCCGAACGTGCCATCCGGATATTGCGGGTATTCGGTCAGGGGCCCGTGCGCCAGGCGCTGCTGGTCGCGCAGCTTCACGCGGCACAGGTTCAGCACGCCATCCTGCATCGCGACATCGACCTTCTGGCCGCGTCCCGTCGCATTACGTTGATACAGCGCACAAACGATTCCCAGCGCGAGATGCAGCCCGGTCCCGGAGTCACCGATCTGCGCGCCGGTTACCGTCGGTGGGCCGTCATCGAACCCGGTGGTCGATGCCGCCCCGCCCGCGCATTGTGCGACGTTCTCGTAAACCTTGCAGTCCGCGTAAGGGCCCGGGCCGAAACCCTTGACCGAGGCCATGATCATCCGCGGGTTCAGCGCATGCACGCGTTCCCACGAGAAGCCCATGCGGTCCAGCGCACCGGGCGCGAAATTCTCCACCAGCACGTCGCACGACATCATCAGCGCTTCCAGCACCTCCTTGCCCTGCTTGTTGCGCCCGTCGATGGTGATGCTGCGCTTGTTGTGGTTCAGCATGGTGAAGTACAGGCTGTCCACGCCCTTGATATCCTGCAACTGGCCGCGGGTGATGTCGCCCACGCCAGGCCGTTCCACCTTGATCACGTCAGCGCCGAACCAGGCCAGCAACTGGGTGCAGGTCGGACCCGACTGCACGTGGGTAAAGTCGAGGATCCGGACGCCGTCGAGTGCTTTGGTCATCTTATGCTCCTCCCTTGCTTGTCCCCGCGTTCTTCGACAGGGCGCTCTTGGGGTTAAGATTGCCGATATTGCCACTCTCGCTGCCGGCCGCCGGATCGATCACCGCGTTGATCAAGGTGGGCTTGCCGGAGTCCATGGCCACGTCGACGGCGCGTTTCAGCTCATCTGGCGTCGTGACATGGACGCCAACCCCGCCAAACCCTTCGATCATCTTGTCGTAGCGCGAACCCTTGACGAAGGCGGTCGTCGCCGGATCGGCGCCGCCGCCGGGATTGACGCCGTCGCCGCGATAGATGCCGTCGTTGTTGAACACCACAACGCAGACCGGCAGGTTGTAGCGGCAGATCGTTTCGACTTCCATGCCCGAGAAGCCGAACGCGCTGTCACCCTCGATCGCCAGGACCGGCTTGCCGGTCTCGACCGTTGCCGCGATGGCAAAGCCCATCCCGATGCCCATCACGCCCCAGGTGCCGACATCCAGCCGCTTGCGCGGCTGATACATATCGATCACGCCGCGGGCCTGGTCGAGCGTGTTGGCGCCCTCGTTCACCAGGATCGCGTCCGGCCGTTCCTTGATCACGTCGCGCAGCACGCGCAGGGCGGCGTGGTAGTCCATCGGGGTCGAATTCTTGCCCAGCCGCGACGCCATCCGAACGATGTTCTGCTCCTTCTTGGCGTTGATCGAATCCGTCCAGACCCTTGGCGGCTGCGTCCAGCCATCGCCCATCCCGCGCAGCAGAGCGGCGACGCAGGAGCCGATATCGCCGACCAGCGGGGCCGCGATCTCAACATTGCTGTCCATCTCGCGCGGCTCGATGTCGATCTGGATGAATTTCTTCGAACCGGGCGGCCCCCACTGCTTGCCCTTGCCGTGACTGAGCAGCCAGTTCAGCCGAGCCCCGATCATCATCACCACATCGCTCTCGGCCAGCACGGTTGATCGCGCGGCGGCGGCCGACAGCGGGTGGGTGTCGGGCAACAGACCCTTCGCCATGCTCATCGGAATATACGGAATGCCGCTCTTCTCAACCAAGGCTCTGATATCGTCGTCGGCCTGCGCATAAGCGGCACCCTTGCCCAGGATGATCAACGGACGCTTCGCCGCGCGCAGCACATCGAGCGCACGCTCCACCGCGGCAGGCGCCGGGATCTGCGCCGGCGCGGGATCGATAACTTTCACCAATGACCGGCGGGCGGCCTCGATCTCCATCACCTGGCCGAACAGCTTGCCCGGCAAATCGAGATAGACCCCGCCCGGCCGGCCAGAAACCGCGGCGCGAATCGCGCGTGCTACGCCAATGCCGATATCGCCCGCATGCAGTACGCGGTACGCCGCCTTGCACAGCGGCCTGGCGATGGCCAGCTGATCCATCTCCTCATAGTCACCCTGCTGCAGGTCGACGATCTCGCGCTCCGACGAGCCGCTGATCAGGATCATCGGAAAGCAGTTCGTCGTCGCATTGGCCAGCGCGACCAGCCCGTTCAGAAAGCCCGGCGCTGAAACCGTGAGGCACACACCCGGCGACTTCGTCAGGAAGCCTGCGATCGCCGCCGCATTGCCGGCGTTCTGCTCGTGGCGGAACGAGATCACCCGTATCCCCGAGGCCTGCGCCAGGCGCCCCAGATCGGTGACCGGGATGCCGGGCACGCCATAGATCGTCTTGATGCCGTTGAGCATCAGCGCGTCGATCACCAGATGGAACCCGTCGGTCAGTTCGACCTCGGTTTCGCCGGCGGTCTGCTCAAGTGTTGCGGACATCAGCCCCTCCCTGCCGGCCGCGGCCGTCGGAAACGACGCGACGCTTTGGTTGCATGGCAGCCTCGGCGCCGAGTGCCGCGGGCGTTATGGCGATTGTTGACATGCTTGGCTCCTCCCTCAGGCGTAATGACGGCGGCGTTCGTCGTGCGCTCCCGACCCGGGCGCATCGAGGAAGTCGCCATGTTGTTCGACATGGGCCGCCAGACCCATGGTGTGTTCCCCCACCAGCCGCTCCGCCAACCCGGCATCGCGCGCTTCCAGCGCCGCAATGATCGCTCTGTGATCGACGATCGAGCGGCGCGCTCTGTTGTCCTGCGTCATGGTCACCGCCCGCACCGCGCGCATGTGGATGAACAGCGTATCGGTCAGGCTCGACATCAGCTCGATGCCACTCATCCGGATGATCGCCTTGTGAAACGCCATGTTGGCGTCGGAATACTCGCCAATCTGGCCGGACGGGTCGTCCCGGAACGCCTCAACATGGCCGCGCAACTCGCGCAGGTCGGCTTCCGTGACGCGCGCGGCCGCCAGGCGGGCCGCCATGCTTTCGATCGCCGCCCAGACCGTGATCATCTCAACGACCTCGCGCTTCGACTTGCGCACCACGTGAATGCCACGGCGCGGGATTGACCGGACGAAGCCCTCCTGCTCCAGCACCGACAGTGCCTCGCGGATCGGCGTCCGGCTGACGCCCAGGTCCTGGCTGAGCTGACGCTCATCCAGGCGAATTTCCTCGCGATGGCCGTAGAAGTCCATCTCGGTGATAGCGCGCTTGATCGCCTCGCATGCCTGTTTGCGCAGGCCGAGGCTGACGTCGAGCGGTTCGATTCTGAGCCTGGGCTGGGGGTCTGGTTCCCGCAGCGGGCCGTCCCTGGAATCCATGGGACCGATGGTATTATGTATACCAACCAAGTCAAGCGGGATCGGGGCTATCTAAGAGCGCCAGGCTGGAGCGAAAATACGACCCGGTGCCCTCGGCTTGGACGACGATCGCTTAACAGGATGGTCGTCCGGCACGATGGGACAACAGGAGACCCGCTCCGTCCGTTCCAGGGAAAGACCGGTCGTGCCCAATCTGTTCTTGCGCAGGCGGCCCCTTCCGAGTCACATCACACCCTACGGTGCGCCTGTAGCTCAACTGGTTAGAGCTGGCGGCTCATAACCGCTCGGTTGCAGGTTCGAGTCCTGCCGGGCGCACCAGCCGCTTAGCGCAGATCGAACCCCAAGGTGTGCAGCGCCGCCACCAGCTTGTCGCGCCCGCTGAGTGACGTGAGCTTGCCCATCCGCCCCAGCACCCGCTTGCTCCAGGTGTCCTGCGTCATGTCGTTCCGCTGCGAGAACGCGGCCATCTGCGCGTCATACGCCGCCCGAGCGGCGGATTCGGCTGGCGTGCCGTAGGTTTCGTGGTGGAGGACGACCGATTGCGGCAAACGCGGCTTCACCTCGTTCGCGACACCCGGCAGCGCGTAGCCGACGCACAGCCCGAACACGCCCATGGTGCCGGACGGCAGCCCCAGCAACTCGGCGATCTGTAGCGGGTTGTTGCGCATCGCGCCGATATAGACCGTGCTCAGCCCCAGGGATTCCGCGGCGGTGACGGCATTCTGGGCCGCCAGCGCGGCGTCGATCGCGGCAACCAGGAAGGTTTCCAGGTATGGCATCACTTCCAGGGTCGCACCTTCCTCGGCACCCAGGCGCTGGTTGCGGGAGATATCCGCGAGCCAGGCGAGGAACAGCGGGCACTGCTCGATGTGCTTCTGGTTGTTCGACAGTTTGGCGATCGCCGCCTTCCTGGCCGGATCGGTCACCGCAATGACCGACCAGGTTTGCAGGTTGGAGCTGGTGGCGGCGGACTGGGCCGCGGCGATCAGGGTCTCCAGGGTGCCCTCGGGCAGCGCATCGGTCCGGTAGCCGCGGATCGAGCGGTGCGACAGCAGCAGCGCGATATGATCGTTCCAGGGGCCAGCGGCGGGAATCGCCTCGGGGCCGTAGCGCAGCGCGAGCGCATCGGTGTGGGACAAAGAGCTGAGGTGGGAGATATCCATCGATTGGACGCCTTGGTTTTTGGGCGAGGGACGCGCCAAAACCCCGGCCGGTCGAGGCGACCGGTTCGTGGCAGGGCAATCCCTCAGGAAGGCGCCCATTTTGCCCTGCGCTGGGGATCGAAACAAGATGGCGAACCAGCCCGAGGCAAAGGGCCAAGAGCCAGCCTTATCGCCGGCCTACCGACCGTCGAAATTCTCGATATTCTGCCGGAATGCCGGTTCGACATAGCGGCGCCTCTCTGGTGGCACTTCGCGGGCCAATTGGCGCGACGCCGCGATACGGGGAAGACCGAAGCTCTGCGTTATCGCGTTCAAGAGCCGCTCCAGACCGTCCCACTCGCAGGGAGTACCCGCAGCCTCCCACGCGCGGCGAGCGCTTCCACGAGGCAGCAGCAAATAGGTTGCGAATGCGTTGGCTCGTGTTTCCGTCGATCGTGGCACGCGCTGGCGCGCGGCGTCCACCATTGTGGGCCATTCGTCGGAATCGAGCAGGATATGGCCGATTTCATGGGCCCAGGTGAAACGCAAGGAACGCTCCAGATCGTCCCCCCCGGCACCCTGACGCCTTGTTTGAGTATTCAGCACGATCGCAGGACCGTGGCGAGGGCCCTGAGTGGCGATGCCGTCCAGCCTTGTATCGGCAATGGATCGGCGTTCCACCCAAATGCCCAACCGGGAGGAGATTGCATCGAGATCGACGCGCGCATCGTCGGGTATAGTCAGCCATTCCCGCATGAGACCTGCCGCTCGGATGCCCTGATCCAACGGTGTTGGGACAGCGCGCAGGTCGCGCCGCAGTCGATAGCGGAACTCGGCCAGTGTGGCCGGATTGCCGTTGGGAAGGCTTTGGATGTGCCGCCAGACTTCCGCTACACCAGCGATACCGAGCGCTCCGGAACTTCGTGCAGCGGCCTGAAGCGGGCTGTTGTCGTTGGCGATGACCCGCAGAGTCCGCGAACCGAAATCCCGTCGAACTGCGGCGACCAGGTCAGGTTCTTCCGCCCAGTCCTCATTCGGGATGCCACTGATGAGCGCGACGGCTTCGACAGGATCGACCCATTCGCGGTCCAACCAGCGCGTGACAACCTGTGGTGTCGCATCGCCGTTGCGTGCGCGAAGAAGTTCGGCGGCCTGGTTGCCCAGCCCGCCCAATCTATTGACGAATTCGTCGAATTCGATAGCCTCGAACAGCCGTCCGCTGGCCTCCATCCGAACCTGGCCCTGCTGACGGATCACGAAGCACGGACCAAGTCCGGCGCCAAATTTCATCTGCGACAGGTCGTGGCGATACAGGAAATCTTCGACACGATTGCTTTCCGCTGCGACGCGATCCGCCTCGGTGTCGCCGAATTCCTCCCAACGCTCTTCCGCAGCCCGCAGAAGGCCGGTGATCGAACGCGGTTCTTGTTGGGACGTAAAGGGAATTGGCCAGGATTGTTCGAGATGCAGGGAAGCCCAGGCATCGGTGAGCCAGGCCAAAATGTCCTCGGGTTCGAAATCGGACCCGGAATCGGTCGCGCCGGGATGCGGCCAAACCTCATCCTCATTGACGACGACCGTCAGATGGATCAACCCGCCAACGCTCTCCGCCAAGTCGAGATCAAATGTCATAAATCCGGCGGCCCTCCGATCGTGATGTGTCTTTTAACCCATCGGTCGAATGCTGTCTCGCAATCTTTCTCCCGTGCTATGGCCCGCAATGCGGCGAGCAAGCGCTTACCCAGACGACCATGATAGGGAAAGCCATGATAACTCTGACCCGGATTTGTGGTCTCCGCGGCATAGATGGTGCCATCGTCGTCCACCGCGAAGAGGCGTTTCGGAAACAACGCGCTGTAAGGCGCCGCCGTTATCACGCCGATGCCGTGATCCAGCATCGCCTGCCTCCGGTCGGCTGGAAACCCGGCGGGACACTTCCCGACGTGCTCACCTGACGCCAGAAAAACCACCTCCGGGTTCGGCGATGTGCCGACATGTTTTCGGCGGTGTTCCCCGCGTTCGTAACGCCTTTGGCCGGCAATCGACACTGCGCGTGCCGCGATGCCTCACGTATTCATCGCATCGAAGAAATCACCATTCGTCTTGCTGTATTTCAGCTTGTCCAGCAGGAACTCCATCGCATCGACGGTGCCCATCGGATTCAAAATCCGTCGCAGCACCCACATCTTCGACAGCACACCTTTCTCCACCAGCAACTCTTCCTTGCGCGTGCCTGACTTGGTGATGTCGATCGCCGGGAAGGACCGTTTGTCGGACAGCTTGCGATCCAGGATGATTTCCGAATTGCCGGTGCCCTTGAATTCCTCGAAGATCACCTCGTCCATGCGGCTGCCGGTATCGATCAACGCGGTGGCGATGATGGTCAGGCTGCCGCCTTCCTCAATATTACGCGCCGCGCCGAAAAACCGCTTCGGCCGTTGCAGCGCGTTCGCATCGACACCGCCGGTCAGCACCTTGCCGGACGACGGCACCACGGTGTTGTAGGCGCGCGCCAGCCGCGTGATGCTGTCCAGCAGGATCACGACGTCACGCTTGTGCTCCACCAGGCGCTTGGCCTTTTCCAGCACCATCTCCGTCACCTGCACGTGCCGGGTGGCCGGTTCGTCGAAGGTGGAGCTAATCACCTCCCCCTTGACTGACCGCGCCATGTCGGTGACTTCCTCCGGCCGTTCGTCGATCAGCAGGACGATCAGGAACACCTCGGGGTGGTTGGCAGCGATCGCGCTGGCGATGTTCTGCAGCATCACCGTCTTGCCGGTGCGGGGCGGGGCCACGATCAGCGCACGCTGGCCCTTGCCGACCGGAGAAATCAGGTCGATCACCCGCGGCGTATAGTCGCGCGCCAGCCCCTTCGCCACCGAGGCGAAGTTCTCCATCTCCATCTTCAGGCGTTCGTCCGGATACAGCGGGGTCAGGTTGTCGAAGTTGATCCTGTGGCGGACCGACTCGGGTGCCTCGAAGTTGATCGCGTCAACCTTCACCAGCGCGAAATACCGCTCGCCATCCCGCGGCGCTCGGATCTGGCCTTCCACGGTGTCGCCGGTTCGCAGGGCAAAGCGGCGGACCTGATTCGGGCTGACATAGATATCGTCGGGGCCGGGCAGATAGTTCGCCTCGGAATTGCGCAGAAAACCGAAGCCGTCCGGCAGGATTTCCAGGGTGCCGTCGCCCAGGATGGCCTGATCATTTTCCGCCAGGTTCTTCAGGATCGCAAAGACCATGTCCTGCTTGCGCAGGGAAGACGCGTTCTCAATTTGCAGGGATTCCGCGAAGCTGAGCAGGTCAGCCGGGGACTTCGATTTCAGTTCAGCGAGATGCATGGATAAGCCTCAGGCATTGACATTCTGGATGGCGGGGGGAGGCAGGCCAAAACCCAGCCGAGTATGACGGGCAACCACATCGTTCTGATGCGGTCCGGTCTCGTCTCTCACGGGAGGGGCGCGGCAACAAGGTTGCCGCAGGGCAGGACGGTCCCCCTTAGTTAGGCGCATTGGCAGGGAACGTCAACCGCCATCGCGGAAATCCCTCGTCGCGAGGCATGACGCCGTTTTTCATCGGATAGAGGTTGACGATCCCGCGCGGGACGGCATCTTGGCCGCCTGCGCGATGCAACCCCAAGGGGAGGATGAACATGGGTTCGATGATCGATTTGAAGGCTGCGGACGGCCATACGCTGTCGGCTTATGTGGCGGGTCCGGCGGACGCGACGAAGGGAATCGTCGTGATCCAGGAGATTTTTGGCGTCAACCATCACATTCGCGACCTGGCCGACCGCTTTGCCGCGCTCGGCTACGCCGTGGTGGCACCGGCGTTGTTCGACCGGGCGGAGCGTGGGGTTGAACTCGGCTACACACCCGATGACATCGCCAAGGGACGCGACTACCGGATGAAGCTGTCCGACTCGCAGGTGATGGCCGACGTCGAGGCCGCCGCCGCCCATCTGGCCGGCAAGACGCTGGGCATCGTCGGCTACTGCTTTGGCGGCACCGTCGCCTGGTGGGGCGCAACCCGGTCGTCCAGCTTCGCCGCCGCGTCGGGTTGGTATGGCGGCGGCATCGCCGGCACCAAGGACGAGCGGCCCAGCTGCCCGGTGCAGTTGCACTTCGGTGAAAAGGACGCCTCGATCCCCATGACCGACGTGGACGCGATCCGCGCAGCCCAACCGAAGGTCGAGTCCTACGTCTATGCCGGCGCCGGGCATGGCTTCGGCTGCGACGAACGCGGCAGCTACAGCAAACCGGACTATGACCTGGCGCAGCAGCGTACCGTCGCGTTCTTTGCCAAGCACCTGGGCTGACGTCAGTGCCGAACCGGTGTGTCCGCCCCGGTTCGGCGCCGACTGCCACCGATCGATGAATTCCGATGACATGACGGCTTCTCCCGGGACGGTTCACACGGCGACCTGGCAACCGTCCCGGTTCAGGAGCATCGCCAGCCGGCTGGGCTATCCAGTGTTCCTGCTTCTCAACCGTCCGAGCCTGGGGTGGTTTGGCAACCTGGTTTATGATTTCGCGCTGCGATGCAACGGCATCGCGATCACCTTTCCCGGGCGTCACGGGCTGACCCGCGCCGAAGAGCGGTTTCTTGCGCGCCATAAAACGGACTTTCAGGACGGCATCCTGTTCGACATCGGCGCCAACGGTGGCGCCTATACGCGCCATCTGCACCATCTGGCGCCGAGCGCCCGGATCTTCGCGTTTGAACCGCACCCCCGCACCTTTGCAGCATTGGAAACCAACCTGCGCGATACACCGAAGGTCCGCCTGATCAACGCGGCGGTCGGAGAGGTGCCAGGGCAGCTTGTGTTGTACGATTTCGCCGATAACGACGGATCGACGCAGGCCAGCCTGAACCAGGCGGCGGTCGCCCTGTTTACCCCTAACCTCGTGACCCATGAGGTGGACTGCACCACCGTCGATGCCTTCATGACCGATCATGGGCTGGACCGCATCGACCTGCTGAAGATCGACACCGAGGGTCACGATCTGGCGGTTCTGCGTGGCGCGCATAAAGCGCTGGACGAAGGCCGGGTCAAGATGATCCAATTCGAGTTCATCGGGGCCAACATCGCGACAGGCGTGACGATGCGCGCTTTCTTCGATATCCTGCCAGGCTATGACCTTTATCGACTGTGTCTGAACGGCGATCTCCTCCCGCTGGGTCGTTACGATGTAAAACGTCATGAGATCTACGTGACGCATAACCTGATCGCGATCCGCCGCGAGACCCCATGACGGCGCATTCTTATGCCTGGGACTGGAACATCGCAGTATTCTGCCGGAACGAACGACCGTACATCGGCGATTGTCTTCAAGCAATTGCGAACGCGATCGGGACGCGCAATGCCATCGTCACCATCATCGTCAACGGCTCGACCGACAACAGTACGATCCTCGCTCGCGATGCCGCTCGGCGGCATGGCTTTCCCTTCGTGGTTTACACGATTCCCTACGGCGACAAGGCGAACGCGATCAACCAGTTCATGCATCACATCCGCGAAGACGCTCGGCTTTATTTCTTTGTTGATGGCTACACGCAAGTCAGCCCGACGGCCTTCCGGGCGATGGATGCGTGCCTGACCAGCCGCGCGGATGTCGTTGCCGCGACAGGCGTGGCTGCGAATGGCCGGACCATGCGCCTCGCGACGCCGGAAACCCTGGCGTCAGGCGGCCGGCTGCACGGCCAGTTGCACGGCCTGAGGGGCGAATTCATCGACCGGCTGGTTGCCCGCGGCATCCGTCTGCCGATCGGTCTCTATTACGGTGACGGACTGGTTGGATCAATGGCGATGCACGATCTCGATCCGCGCCATATCGCGTGGAATACGAGGCGGATCGCCGGCCTGCCCGATGCAGGCTACGAAATCCCCACGCTGTCGTTGTTCCGGATTCGTGACCTGCGCCGGCAGTTCAACCGGAAGATCCGCCAGATGCGGGGACGGCTGGAAAACGCTGCGATCCGCAGCATCGTCTATCAACATGGCTATGAGGGGCTTCCCGAGTATTCCGACGACATGATCCGGTCTTTCCTCGCCGCGCACGAAATGCCACGTGTTTCACTGGCGGATCGTCCCTTCATGGGTCTTGCGAAGCGCCAGATTGGCATGGCCGCCAGGCCTGATGCGGAATGGCTTGTTCCGCGCAGGTTTGATCCGCCATAAATGCTCCGACGCCATACCGGCGCCTGTTCCCGCAAATACGCGGAATGGTCAGCGAAAGATAACCGATGCGTTTGAATTTGCGCAGGTTGACGCGATGATGATTGGGCGCCGTCCGCCAGATGGGCCCAATCTGAACCGGCAACGTGGCGGCGCCGCCGCACCCGGGAACATTGCCGCGCTGACGGCAGTCCGAGGTGTTGCGGCTTGGTGGGTCGTCTTTTTCCATTTTCGGGAATATCTGCCGCATCGGGAAGCCCTGCTCAGCTTTGCAAAATACGGTTATACCGCGGTCGATTTATTTTTCGTGCTCAGCGGCTTTGTCATCGCCTTGAATTACCTGCCGCGATTCGATCCGCCGCGATTCAAAGCCTACATCCACTTCCTGGGTCTTCGGCTTGCCCGGATCTATCCCTTGCACGGCTTTATGCTGTTGCTGTTCCTGATCAACCCGCTGGCCATCATACTGGCTGGATCGTTACCGCCGGACCCGGTTCGCTATGCGCCATTTTATTATATTTTGAGCGTGTTCCTGGTGCAGAATTGGGGTTTCACGCCCTCGCTGGCCTGGAACGTCCCGGCCTGGTCCATCAGCACCGAGTGGCTGGCCTATCTCGTGTTTCCGCTGGTGGCATGGTTGGCATTGCGCTTCGGGCGGACCGCCCGCGGCGCCCTTTTGATGGTGGCGTTCGCGCTCATCGTGCTGGCCGTCGGATTTGTCGTGACCGGCGATTCGCTGGGCGGCGATATTGCCAGAAACGGACTGCCGCGCTGCTTGCTCGAGTTTTCGGCGGGCGCGTTCCTCTGCCGGGCCCGGGCGGCAGCGGTCAGCAGCTGGACCCGCGGCGAGATCGCAAGCCTTGCCTGCATCGCGCTGCTCGCCTGCTACCTGACATTTCCAGTCGAAGACTATGTTGTCTTTCCGTTGGCCTGGTGTTGCCTGATTTATGCGCTGGCGGAGCGGCGCACGATGCTGTCGCGGCTGTTATCCGGCAAGTTGGTCGAGACCATCGGCGAATACTCTTACGCCACCTACCTGGCGCACTATTTCGTGCGGGACTGGATCAAATTCCTGCTGGTCCGCGACGGCATTGGCATCGCCGCGCAACTGACAGCGTACGTGCTGGCCACCGCCCTGGCGTCTGTGATCCTGTATCGATTGATCGAAGTCCCCGGACGCCGGCGGCTCCGCGCCTGGTTCGGCGAGGTGCGCTGATCAAAAGCGGGTCGGCTGGCGAAATGGGATGGGCCCGCCGGCCGCGATGCCAACCGCCGGCTTGACCGCGCGAGAACGCCACGAAGTCAGAATGCCCGAGGGCGGAACCTCCCCCGTCTGTGCGGCCCTGGCGGTGACCATACGCCGAACGCATTCCGGCAGGCTGACGGACATCGCGAACAAATAGTGCAGCCACGGCTGGAATGCGATGCCAATGAAGGCACAGCACGCCAGCAAAACGACAAGACTGACCTGCAGCGAAGACGCGAGTTCACCGGCCCATCGGAGTTCCGGTATTCCCTTGACCTGGCGTGCCGCACGCTGCAGCGCGACCAGACTCGCAACGGCGATACCGAGGAACATGGCAATCCCCGGCCAGCCATGTTCACCGAGCACCTCAAAATAGACGCTATGGAAGGCTCTGCCAAATTCAACGGTGCCAGCGGGATGCTCCTCATCCGGTGCGTGTTCAATATGATTGATGCCATACATCATGAAGCCACCACCGAGCGGATGGGTGCTGACATAATCCAGGGTCCATTTCCAGACCAGGATGCGGGTCATCGCGGAGCCATCCTGCTGGTAGTTGCCAATCGTTGAAATCCGAGCGTTCCAGGCGCTGGTCGTCGTGTACATGATGCCCGCCACCGCCACGGTACCGATCACGGCAACCATGATCTTTCGCCGGCTTTTCAGGAATATCGCGCCGCCCAGTACGAGCAACCCAACGAGGCCGGTCCGCTCGAAAGTGCCGATCGACGTCAGCACCGCGAGGACTGACAATCCCAGATACATCTGGCGGAACATGAAATTCGACGGCACGAGTTGCGCATGTTGGCGCAGGAACAACAGCAGCGGGATGACCATGACCGATATTCCCGCCAGGGTGGCGCCTTCGCCCAAACCGGTATTGCCCCCGGCAAGACCCAGGCTCTGCCCGTAGCCACCACCCGATATGGCCATTTTCAGACCGAACGGGACGAGGTTGGCCATCAGGGAGAACACATAAACCTGGATGAAGGATTCGATATGCACCCGGGTTCTTATGACGAAGGGGATGAAGGCTGTGAAAACCAGCGTCTTGAACGCCCAGTCCCATTTTTCCCATGCCGCATCAGGCAGTACTGCCCAGAGCGTCGTCATGGTGACCCAAACAGCAAGTGAGATCTGCAGTACGGTGATGATGGTCAGACGCGGGGGTGATCGCCGGTCCAGCAACAAATAGGACCCGACCGCGGCTGCCCCCATGATCATGGCAACCGGTAACTGGTTCAGGATAATATAGGCCACACCCTGCGGCTGGAACGTGTCCACCCAGATGTAGCCGAGGGTCAGAATGAACGGGGCCTGGGTTCCAAGGCCAAGGAACGACAGATAAACGAACAGCAGCCACAAACTGCGAAGCAATTCAGGCGCCTTTGCTGATCGGAATGGACGGAGCTATCTGCCTCGGGCAGAGCGCTGCCGCCACGACTGGGGAATTGTCCCGGATGCGGCCTTCCCTGAAGCCGGGACGGGTATCGCAAACCAAGGCGTCATCCGGTCCAACTGTACGGCCTTGATCAAGACCATAATCATCATGATTGAGCTGAACATGATCCCGGTGAGGTCAAGCACGCGAGCCTCCTTTCCAACTGCCGCACAACGGCCGATCCTGCACCTAGATGTGCATCCAGCATTGTATTTCAAGCTGGGCCTTGTCGTCCACGCCGCCGAACAAGCCCCACAGGTTGATGAGCCCGCGCGGCCCCGCAAACCGTCAGCCCAGCACCCGCCCCGCCACCGCATCCAGCCGCGCGACCAGCGCCGGGTCCCGCATATGGGTCGCGGTGATCACCGCATTATCCAAAGCTCGGTCACAGCCGCAAGGGCAAAGGCCGCGCGGCTTGCCGATCTCCGGCACGACCGCGGAAACCAGCGACCGCGCCTTGTCGGCGTTGTCCAGCAGCACCCGCACCACGGCCTCGACCGTGACGTGATCGTGGTCGGGGTGCCAGCAGTCGAAATCCGTCACCATCGCCACCGTCGCGTAGCAAAGCTCCGCCTCGCGGGCCAGCTTGGCCTCCGGCATGTTGGTCATGCCGATGACGCTGCAACCCCAGGACCGGTAGAGCTCGCTCTCGGCTTTGGTGGAGAATTGCGGTCCTTCCATCACCAGATAGGTGCCGCCCCTTGTGACCGGCAACCCGACAGACCGAGCAGCAGTTTCGAGATGAACGCCCAGACGCGAACAGACCGGGTGAGCCATGGAGACATGGGCGACGACACCCTCTCCGAAGAAGCTCTTCTCGCGGGCAAAACTACGGTCGATGAACTGATCGACGATCACGAAATGGCCGGGCGGCAGCTCGGCCTTCAGGCTGCCGACGGCCGACAGCGACAGCACGTCCGTCACCCCCGACCGTTTCAGCGCATCGATATTCGCCCGATAGTTCAGATGGGTCGGCGACAGCTTGTGGCCTCGGCCATGGCGCGGCAGGAACACGCAGTCCACGTCCCCCAGCCGCCCGAACAACAGAGCATCCGAGGGCGTGCCCCATGGGGTTTCCACCTGGCGCCAGGTCTTGTCCTGCAGCCCGTCGATATCGTACAGACCCGATCCGCCGACGATCCCGATCGCCATCTCAGCGGTCAGTGAGCATCCGACCAGACCTTGCGCTTCGCCGCATAGGTAAGGCCGGTCATCAGCACCAGGAACAGGATGATGCGGACGCCGATCCGCTTGCGCTCCACCTGTTCAGGATTTGCCGCCCAGGCGAGGAAGGTGACGACGTCGTGCGCCTCCTGCTCCAGGCTGGTGGGGGTGCCATCCGAGTAAGTCACCTGATCGTCGTGCAGCGGTTGCGGCATGGCGATCTGATGGCCAGGGAACATCTTGTTGTAGTTCATGCCCGCTTGCATCGTGAAACTGGCTGGCGCATCGGCGAAGCCGGTCAGGATGCCATAGACGTAGTCGGCATGGCCCTCGCGGGCGTTGACGATCAGCGACAGGTCGGGTGGCAGAGCGCCGCCATTCGCCGAACGCGCCGCGACATCGTTCGGGAAGGGTGAGCGGAACTGGTTGGCTGGCGTGGCCGGACCGTCCTTCGGCGTGCCGTCGTCATTCAGCCCCTGCGGCACGGTGAAGCCGGCGGCGAGCGCCTTGATCGCTTCGTCGTGCAGGCCGATGCCCTCCAGGTCGCGATAGTGCAACAGGCGCATCGCGTGGCAGTTGGCGCAGACCTGGGAATAGACCAGGAAGCCGCGCTGGGCCGCCGCGAGGTCATAAGTCCCGAACAGCCCGTCGAAGCTCCAATGCTGGGGCACCGGGGTGGGCACCTCCTGCGCCCGCGGGGCGGACGAAAGCGGGACGGCGGCGAGGCCGGTGGCCAGTGTGGCCGCCAAAAGGGAACGCAGCGCGCGCATCACGCTTTCTCCATCGGCTTGGCAGTGGCGCCGGAGGGGAAGGGGCCACCGCCCCGTCCCCCGGTCACCGATTGGCTGATGCTTTCCGGCAGCGGCAACGTCCGCTCCAGCTTGCCAAGGACCGGCAGGATCACCAGGAAGTGAAAGAAGTAATACAGGGTGGCGATTCGGCTGAGGATCACCCAGACGCCCTCGGGCTTATGGGCGCCGCAAAGGCCCAGGACGACCACAGACAACAGCCACACCCAGATGATCTGGCGGAAGATCGGCCGGAACCGAGCGCTGCGCACCTTGGACGTATCCAGCCAGGGCAGCACGAACAGCACCAGGATCGAGGCGAACATCAAGCAGACGCCCAACAGCTTGTTCGGCACCGACCGCAGGATGGCGTAGTACGGCAGGAAGTACCATTCGGGAACGATATCCGCGGGTGTTTGCAACGGGTTGGCCGGGATGAAGTTGTTCGGGTCACCCAGGAAGTTGGGCGCGAAGAACACGAACCCGGAGAACACGATCAGGAACACGCAGATGCCGACGCTGTCCTTGATGGTGTAGTACGGATGGAACGGCAGGGTGTCCTGCGGCGTCTTCACGTCGATGCCCAGCGGGTTGTTGGAGCCGGTGATGTGCAGCGCGGCGATGTGAAGGAAAATCACGCCAACCAGCACGAAGGGCAGCAGATAGTGCAGTGAGAAGAACCGGTTCAGGGTCGGCTGGTCCACCGAGAAGCCGCCCCACAGCAGGGTGACGATCTTCGGACCGATCCAGGGGAAGGCCGAGAACAGGTTGGTGATGACGGTCGCCCCCCAGTAGGACATCTGGCCCCAGGGCAGCACGTAGCCCATGAAGGCGGTCGCCATCATCAGCAGCATGATCACCACGCCCAGGATCCACAGCAACTCGCGCGGCGCCTTGTACGATCCGTAGTACAGGCCGCGGAAGATATGGATGTAGGTGACGATGAAGAACATCGACGCCCCATTCTGGTGCACGTAGCGGATCAGCCAGCCGTAGTTCACATCGCGCATGATGTGCTGGACCGAGTCGAAGGCAAGGCTGGTGTTCGGCTGATAGAACATCGCCAGAACGATGCCGGTCACGATCATGATCATCAGATTGACCATGGCCAACGCGCCGAAGTTCCAGAAATAGTTGAAATTGCGCGGAGTCGGGAAGACCCCGTACTCCTTCTGCATCATCGTGAAGATGGGAAGGCGGGTATCGATCCAGTTGATCACCGGATTTTCGAACTCGCTCTTTTGCATACCGGCCATGGTGGGTTCCCTTGGGGCGGCGGCGTATCAGCCGACTTTGATTTTGGTGTCGGACTCGAAGGCGTACGGGGGCACCGGCAAATTCGCCGGCGCCGGCCCGTGGCGCACGCGTCCCGACGTGTCGTACTGGCTGCCATGGCAGGGGCAGAACCAGCCACCCCACTCGCCGCGCGGGTCCGACGGCTTGTTGCCCAGCGGGATGCAGCCCAGATGGGTGCAGATCCCGATCAGGATGATCCACTGGTCGTGGCCCGACTTGACCCGGGACGCATCGGTCGCGGGATCGATCAGGTCGGACTGCTTGACATCCTCGGCCTCTTTGATCTCGGCATCCGTACGGTGGCGGACGAAGATCGGCTTGCCCTGCCAGGACACGACGATACCCGAACCGACGGCGATGGGTGTGAGATCGACATCGACCGAGGACAGCGCGAGCACGTCCTTGGATGGGTTCAGTGCGTCGATCAGCGGCCAGGCGATCGCCGCGGTTCCGATGGCGGCGCCGGCGGCGGCGACCAGGGTCAGGAAATCGCGTTTCGTGGCATCGGCCGGATGGCCGTGGGCGGGATCGGCCGGATGGCCGTGGGCGGGATCGGCCGGATGGCCGTGGGCGGCAGTTGCGGCAGACGAATCAGCCATCTTCCCCTCGTGTTCCCCGTTCGGTCCAGGCCCGGACGGTCGTTCAACGGTTTCAGCCAAGCGCTGCGCGCGCCTGACCGCGGACCAACCCGTCGGGCGGTTCGGAAATCGGCTTGGAATGCCAGGGTTGGTCCCCGGACGTGACTGGGCGTAGTCTAGGGACGATAACCGGACCCTGCAACCACACTCCCCCCCTCGAAACTGCTGGCCGCAGGGGCTAGCCTGACTGTGAGCCTGGAACAAGCCCCGATGACAGATATTCCAATCGACTCCGAGCCCCGTGTGGCGCACCAGTCCCTGAAACCGGCCGCGCGTGCCTGGTTCGAGAGCCTGCGCGACCGGCTTTGCGGCGCGTTCGAGGCGATCGAGGCGGAGCAGGACGGCCCCTTGTCCGACCGGCCGGCCGGCCGCTTCACCCAAACGGCGTGGAGCCGCCCGACCGAGGACGGCAGCGCCGGGGGCGGCGGCGTCATGAGCGTGATGCGCGGCCGGGTGTTCGAAAAGGTCGGTGTCAACGTCTCCACCGTCTGGGGCGAGTTCAGCCCTGAATTCCGGGCCCAGATCCCCGGCGCGGCGGAAGACCCGCGGTTCTGGGCGAGCGGCATCAGCCTGGTCGCGCATATGCAGAGCCCGCGCGTGGCGGCGGCGCATTTCAACACGCGCATGCTGGTGACGACCAAGGGCTGGTTCGGCGGCGGCGGCGACCTGACGCCGATGCGGCTCGACACGCCGGAGGCGGTGACGGACGCGGCCGATTTCCACGCCGCCTACCAGGCGGCCTGCGACCGGCACGATCCGGAGTACTATGCGAAGTTCAAGGCCTGGTGCGACCGCTACTTCTATCTGCCGCACCGCGGCGAGCCGCGCGGGGCCGGAGGCATCTTCTTCGACCACCATTTCACCGGCGACGCCGACCGCGATTTCGCCTTTACCCGCGATGTGGGGGAAGCGTTCCTGGACGTCTTCACCAAGCTGGTGCGCCGGCGCATGCGGGAAAGCTGGACCGCGGCGGAGCGCGAACATCAGTTGGTCAAGCGCGGCCGCTATGTCGAATTCAACCTGATCCACGACCGCGGCACCCTGTTCGGTCTGAAGACCGGCGGGAACGTGGAGGCGATCCTGATGAGCCTGCCACCCGAGGTGAAGTGGCCCTGAGCGCTGGCGGCTAACGGTTCTCGGGTGCGATGTCCTTGACCCGCGTCACAAGGGCCTGGATGTCCTCGAGCGAAAAAGACAGCCGCCCCCGCTGCGATGATGGCGGCCGTTTGGCAACCGAGAGACCCGGCCGCCATTCCGTCGCCGGGCGGATCGGCCGTGGCGCGAATCCGCCGCCGCAGTTCGGGCAAACATTGTGCAGCCGGCCCTCGACGCAGTCAGAGCAGAACGTGCATTCATAGGTGCAGATGCGCGCCAAGGTCGAAGCCGGCGGCAGGTCGCGGTCGCAGTATTCGCAATTGGGGCGCAGTTCCAACGCCATGGCAGGTCCTCCGGATTGAGCTGGCTGTCCCGTTTAACGCACCGCGGAACCGGCGGGCAGGGATTTTACCCTCGGATCCCGCCACTTTGACATCAGCCGCGCCGAGCCCGAATGCTGGCAGCAATGAACGACACCACGGCGCGCCCGACAGAGACCGGCGATTCCCCGTACTGGCGGCGCACCCTGTGGACGATGGTCGCGGTGCAGTTCGTCATGAGCGTCGCCTTCAGCATCGTTGCCCCGATCATGCCGCTGTTCCTGCCCGCCCTCGGCGTCACCTCGGAGAGGGCGGTCGATCTCTGGGCCGGTGTGCTGGCCGCCGCGACGTCGTTCGTCGCAATCTTCGCGGCACCGGTCTGGGGCAGAATGTCGGACAAGTACGGGCGGAAACTGGCGGTGCTGCGCTCGACGTTCGGGATCGCGGTGTTCACCGTCCTGATGGGCCTGGCGCAAAGCCCCTGGCAGATGCTGGCGCTGCGCTCCGGGATGGGTGCGCTGGCGGGATTCACCTCGGCCGCGACGGTGATGGTCGCGAGCCAGGTGCCCGAACGCCGGCTGGGCTACGGCCTGGGATGGCTGAGTTCGGGACAGTTGGTCGGCTCCCTGGTCGGGCCGGTGATCGGGGGCGGCCTGGCGGACGCGACCGGCAGCTTCCGGTTTCCGTTCTTCTTCGCCGGCGTGATCGCGATGGCGGCCTTCGTCTGCACCCTGGTCCTGGTGCCCGAACGCTTCACACCCCCCGACGCGACA
>Ga0182012_10001692_pt1 | contig 24013 bp, 18 predicted proteins | sample 612S2SmetaG_FD_120486 | JGI IMG/M metagenome (GOLD analysis project Ga0182012, IMG submission 120486) | Permafrost microbial communities from Stordalen Mire, Sweden - 612S2S metaG | ecosystem: Environmental > Terrestrial > Soil > Wetlands > Permafrost | place: Sweden: Stordalen | collected... | reverse complement strand
TCGTCGGCCTCATCCTCGGCCTTGATTTGAGTAGGGATTTCCTGCCAATACAGAATCTTGTAAGTCGTCACCGCTGATTACTCCTGTGCCGCAAGACGCAAAAACAAGTCCACCGCCGCGGAGGCGTTGGCGCCATATCCATCTGCACCGATTTCATCGGCAAACATCTGGCTGATGGGAGCGCCGCCGATCGCCATTTTGATGTGAGTGAGCCCGGCCGCGTCAAAGCCGTCGATCACCGTTTTCATGTACATCATGGTCGTCGTCAAAAGCGCGCTCATCCCAATAATCGTTGGCTTGCATTTCTCGGCCGCGGCCATGAATTTGTCCAGGCTCTGATCCACGCCGATGTCATGCAGTTCAAAGCCCGCGCCCTCGGCCATCATGCCCACCAGGTTCTTGCCGATATCGTGCAAGTCGCCGCGAACCGTGCCCATCAGCAATACGCCTTTGGGCTTGGTGCCGCCATCCTTCGAAGTCAGCAGCGGCTTCAACACGCCCATGCCTGCCTTCATCGCACGCGCGGCGATCAGCACTTCCGGAACGTATAAGACGTTGTGCTTGAAATCCTCCCCGACCACGCTCATGCCCGCAATCAATCCGTCGTTCAGGATTTCCTGCGCGGTCCGCCCCTCGGCAAGCGCTTCTTTTGTAAACCGCTCCACTTGGTCGGCGTTCCCCTCGTACAGGAACTGATTCATCAAGGCATAATCAGGCATCCACTCTCTCCTTAGCTGGCACTCGCAACCGCGCTGCGGGCACGCTTTTCATTGAATTCTTGCAGAGCCTCAAGCATGGCCAGGATATTCTCGCGCGGCATTCCCGGGCTGGTGCCGCCGCCTACGGAAAGAATGATCCCCTCGCCACCCGAACCTTCCAGGACTTCAAGGGTCTCGTCCTTCACTTCTTCCGGCGTTCCGCGCACTCCAATCTCCAGCGGATTGACGTTGCCCATCAGGCACATGCGGTCGCCCACGCGCCGCTTCACTTCAGTGATGTGTTTCTGCTTGCCCCAGTTGAGCACATTGAATCCCGCATCCGGCAGGTGGTCGAGACAAGCATCGACTTCGGCGTCATTGTGGTACACCTTGACCCAGTCCTTGGGAAAGGCATCGCAAATGCGCTTCAGGTATGGATGCGCAAACTCGAGGTAATGCTCCTCGTTGATGAAACCCACGATATCGTCGAGGATGAAAATGCTCTCGACTCCGTCGCCCATCACCTTCTGCTGCGCTTTGAGCCAGTCGATGATCATGCGTGTGCACAAGTCAATCAACTTGTGCGCGCCCTTGGGATCCTCCACCAGGTCGATCATGAATTCCGTCGTGCCGCGAACAAACCCCGCCGTGCAAAGCGGCCCGCGTGAGGTGACCATGGGAAGGATGTAGCCGGCGTCCAGAATGCGCTGCTTGGCCATGCCGATGCGGTGCAAGGTCAGGCCGGCAAAACCGTCAGCCTCCACTTCGTAGTCGGGAAAGCTGTCGATATCCTCGAGACGCCTGAGGGTCTGGTATTCGCTGGGCGTGTTGTCCTGCCAGAATTTGATCTTGGCGCCCAGCACCGAGGGCTCGGCCGCCATCCCGTACTCCATCCACCAGGAGGGGATGAAGGTGATATCCGGGAACTCGCGCATAATCTTCAAGTTGGATTGAAACCAAAGTTCGGGATCCAGAAAATAGTCGAGGTGCTTGATCCCCAGGTACCCGGGAATCCATGGGCTATCGACGATCAGCGCCATTGGAATTTTGTCCATCTTCTCGCGACGCGCAGCGCGCTTGAAGGTTTCCCATTGTTCTGGCCGCATACATCACCTCCAGGTCGCGGTACGGATGCACGCAACCATTTCCAGATCGGAACTGGCAGACGAAGAAATACCTGCGTTTTTTCAGCTTCGTAGCCATTTTAGCCCAGCCCGAGGACGTCGGTCGTGGATATTGTTGTGGTACCGAAATAAATCTTGCAAAGTCAACGGAGCGGCGCCAATTGCCAAAATCATAGTGTACGGGCAACCATGCGCACCGAGGAAGCTGGCCTAATCCTTTTAGGCCGCGAGGACCGGTCGCATTATTCGCCAATGATGGTCCTTAATTTGCGGACGGACCGCGGTATCTGGTTCGCCGCTACGCTTCCAAATCCCAGCACAAATCCCTGGCGAGGTGCCTTGCCCAAATAAGACGGCGAAAGCGGCCACAACCACAGCCTTTCCGCAGCCGCTCTTGCCGCAATCGTTCGATCGCTGATACCGTTTTTCATCGTGACCGCCAGGTGCATTCCCGCCTCTGTCCCATGCACCTCCAGCGCATCTCCGAACTCTTCCCGAATGCTCTCGATCAGCACTGTCCTTCGTTCACCATAAAGCTGCCGCATCTTTCGAATATGCCGCCCAAAATGCCCCTGGTTCATGAAGTCTGTCAGGACCTCCTGGTATAGGTACGGAGGGAAGATGTCCATGGCGATGCGTACCGCGATAAACCGCTCCACCAGGTCGGTCGGAATGACAATATAGCCGATGCGCAATGAAGGAAACAAAACCTTGCTGAATGTTCCGATGTAAATGACGCGCGCGTTCACGTCCAGCCCCTGCAACGAAGCAACAGGCCGGCTCTCGAAGCGAAACTCGCTGTCGTAGTCGTCTTCAATAACCCAGCTTCCCGTGCCTTGCGCCCAGTTCAGCAGATGCAGCCGGCGCGATGCGCTCATCGTCGACCCCAGCGGGAACTGATGCGACGGAGTAACAAACGCCGCCCGTGCCTTTTGCTTCCGCCGGACCACTTCTTCAATGACCATCCCTTCGTTGTCCACCGGAACCGGCACAAGATGACAGCCCGCCGCGGCCAGTACCGTTCGCCCCAGCACATATCCCGGCTCTTCCACCAGCACTCTGCTGCCTGGGTCGAACAGTACGCGAGCAGTGATGTCCAGCGCTTGTTGAGAGCCGGAAACCACCATCACCTGATTGGCTTCGCAGTTCACGCCGCGCGCGGTGCGCAGATAGGAGCAGATCGTCTCGCGAAACTGCTGCGAACCAAGCGGGTTCACGTAGTGGATCGCCTTCGCGCTGGGGTTCCGGCTGTGCTGGGCCACGAGATTCGACCAGATCTGAAAAGGGAACTGGTCAAACGCCGGTTGATGCACGCCAAAGGCGCCCCAGCCGTGCAGTTTGGGTGAGCCCAGCGCCGGGGGATAGAGAAGCGAACGGTGCGCTACTGGACGAGGACCTGATCGAATCTGCGTGGAAGGGCTCTTTTGCCGCTCAACCGACAACAACTGTTCCGGCAATGAACCCGACACAAAGGTCCCGGCGCCCACGCGAGTCTCAAAATACCCCTCGGCCAGAAGCTGAGCGTATGCATGCAAAACCGGGAAGCGGGACACCTGGATATCGGATGCAAAGTCGCGGCTCGATGGAATCTGTTGTCCCGGTCGAAGATCGCCACGCAGGATCCTTGCACGATACGCGTCGTAGATTTGCTTGTGCAAAGGAGCCGTCGCTTCGCGATTGATCTCAATAATGGGTGAAATACCGATGGAACGGCTGCTCATCGATCCAGTATAGTGGCTAGCTGCAAAAGGTACAAAATGGTTATGTTCTCTAACCACTTCTCCTGAGATATTTTGAATAGGCGACTTGATTCCATCGAAAACTGTGAACGACCCGCAGAATGATGGTCTTCTTTCGAAATGGTCTTGCAGTTCTACGCGGTGGGTCAGGTCTTCCGCAACCCACCGCATTTTTTTGCTTGAGTTCCCATCCGAGTCCAAGCCGGCGAATAACGAACCCGAGTGGTTGGCGGTCCCTGGGGAAGTAACTTTGATCCGCTGGAAGTGGTCATGCGAAATCCAGGCGAAATGGTTATTGCGCATGCCACTCAGCCGGTCCACTGTGATTCCTATGCCTGTCCTCCCGCATTGAAGTAAATCCCCGGAGACTGAATGCCGGTGAACAGGCGGAGCGTTGAGGCGCCCGCATGGTCTCAGCCTCCAGAACGGGAGGTAACATGAGCAGGATCGATGAACGCCGGTTGCTACCGGCTACCGCTGTACTCGCCGTCCTCGTCACCGCGTCTCAACTCTTTCTCGCGCAGTCCGCCGGCGCTTCTTCGGTTTCCACGGCGCCGTCCCAACAGCCGGCCGCGTCGCCGGCATCGCTGCCCGAGGCCCAGCATCCGGCCGCCGCGGCGAATGCCCCGGAAACTCCCGAGGAGACCGGCGACAGGCTCCTTGCGGAGAAGAAGTTTCAGGCTGCAATCGACGCCTATAAAAAGGCTCCGCATGACTCCCCCACAGTCTGGAACATGATGGGCATCGCGTACCAGCAGATGTTCTCGAACGATGAAGCGATACGGTGCTACTTCGCCTCGCTCAAGCTCAACCCCGAGAGCGCCAGCGTCCTGAACAATCTGGGCACCGTCTACGCTTCGCTCCAGGATTACCGCGGCGCCGAGCGCTACTACCGCAAGGCGCTCAAGCTTGACCCGAAGTCGGCTCCGATTCTCAAGAACCTTGGCACCGACCTCCTGTCGCGTCGCAAATTCCGGCAGGGCGGGGAATTCTATGCGGCCGCGCTGGCCGTCGATCCGCACATCTTCGACGGGCCCGCTGGCCTGCAAATCTCCGACCCAACCTCCGCCTCAAACCGCGGCGCCATGAACTACTACATGGCAAAAACCTGCGTGCATGCCGGCCTTAACGAGCGGGCAATTGAGTACCTTCGCATGGCTCTCAACAACGGATTCACCACCCCCAGGAAGATTCTTGCCGACAGCGAGTTTGCCAGCCTTCACAACATGCCCGCATTCGAGCAGCTTCTTGTTTTGCAAAGGAATTAGCAGGATCGTCGATCTAATTCACTGTGCCGCCGGAAGTTCTGTGCAAATGCAGAATGCCGGCGGCGCAGCCATGTTGAGCCAGCCTTCCCATCACTTCGCGCTGGAACTGCGCCGACCGCCGGATTCGTTGTCCAATTTCCTCAAACAGGCGTAAGATGACGACATGAAGTCGTTCGCTGTGGCTGCGCTGATGGTGGTTGGAATATCTCTTCCGGCCTGCGCCCAGCACGGCGGATCGCACGGCGGGTTTTCCGGTCATTCCACATCCGCTTCACGCGGCAGCTTCAGGGCCTCTGCTCCCAGTCATTTCGCAACCTCTCCGCGCTATTCCGGCAGTAGGAACTCTTCCGGCACCAGGACTTTCGCCATGCCGCAAGCGGGTCCGCAATCGAGTTATAGAGGTGTTGCTGATCATCCCGGTGCACGCGGGCCCCATACAGGATCGGGGCGTTATCGCAGGCCCTACGTCTCACCTTATAGAGCCGGCCTGCCCTATGGCCTTGTGGGATACCCCGGTTACCTTGGCTATCCGCTTTCTGCGGATGACTCCGGTGATGACACCGGGAGCGCACCGGCCGCCACAGCGGAGACCTACGATGGTCCACCGCCTCCGCAGGATATGCCTCCGTATCTGCCTCCATATCCCAACCAGCCTGCGCCAAGTCAACCGGAAGCAACGCCAGTTCCCGCCGCTCAGGAAGCCGTCACCCTTGTCTTCGCGGACGGCCGTCCCTCCGAGCAGATTCACAATTACATGCTCACTCGGACCACCCTCTTTGTCCTCGACCAGCGCCATCAGGATATTCCGCTTGATCAGCTCGACCTTGCCGCGACGGCAAAGGTGAATCACGATGCCGGTGTCGACTTCCATCTTCCCGAAGCCCCCGGCCAGTAGAATCCTCCAACACGCACAGCTAACTCCGCTAACTCCTCAGGTAGGAAGCAACTAAGCCAGTGCGAGCGATTAGCGAGCGTCTACCCCACCGCAGGTGGCGCAGGTGGTCAATGAAAATCATGTGACCGGATATCCGCGCTGGTGATCTCCAACGGCTCAATCCGCTGCGCTTTCACGTGGATCACACCGTCCTGATTCTGCAGCGGTCCTTCGATCCGCAAAAAGCGGTTGCGCGTCACCGTCATTCGATTCTGTTCAAACACATCGGGCGCAAGAATGATGTTGGCAATTCCGGTTTCGTCTTCGAGCGAGAGAAAGACAAATCCCTTCGCCGTCCCTGGCCGCTGCCGTGCAATCACGCATCCGGCAACGCACACGCGCTGATTCCTGCCCAGTTGCTCAAGCTCCTGCGCGGAGAGGATGCCCTGTTGCCGCAGCGCCGCGCGGTGATACGCCATGGGGTGTGGGCCAGTCGTCAGCCCGGTGCCTCCATAGTCTGCAGCCAGCCGCTCGTCCGTCGTCATCTTCTGCAACGGCGTGCCGTGCGAGCTGGACTCAGACAGACTCGCGTTTCGCAGTAACGGACCAACGGGCCTGCCCGCCTGTTCCACCTGCCACAGCGCATCGCGCCGATGCTCCACTTCGCCAAGCGAATTCAGCGCGCCAATTCCGGCTAGTAGAACAAGTTCCTTGCGATTCAGCTCCGGCACTCGCCGCGCCAGGTCATCGACCGATGCATACATTCCTGTCTTGCTGCGTGCGCTCAAAATCTTTTCCGCCGACGCCTGCTTCAACCCCTTCGCGTAGTTGAAACCGATCCGGAGCGAAAGCGATCCATCCGCCTCCGCCTCCAGCGTACACACAGCTTCCGACCGCTGCACATCGAGCGGCCGCACGCGCAACCCGTGCCGCTGCGCATCCTTGATCAACACCGCCGGCGAATAAAATCCCATCGGCTGATTGTTCAAGAGGCCGCAGGTAAAGGCCGCGAGGTAGTGAACCTTCAAATACGCAGAGGCATACGCAATCAGCGCAAAGCTGGCCGCATGGCTCTCCGGAAACCCATACATAGCAAACGAAGAAATGCCCTGCACAATATTGTCCTGCGCATCCGGCCCGATGCCGTTGCGCGTCATCCCCGCGCGCAGCCTGCCCTCCAGATCCTTCATGCGCTGCATCGATCGCCGCATGCCCACTGCCCGCCGCAGCTCTTCCGCCTCCGCGCCGCTGAAACTCGCCACCGTCATCGCCATGCGCAGCAACTGTTCCTGAAACAGCGGAACTCCGAGGGTCCGTTTGAGCACCGGCTCCAGCGATGGGTGCGGATAGCTGATTTCCTCCTTGCCCTGCCGCCGCCGCATGTATGGATGCATCATTTTGCCCACGATGGGCCCAGGTCGTATGATCGCCACCTGCACCACCAGGTCGTAGAAGCGCACCGGCGCGTTGTGCGGAATCGACGCCATCTGCGCGCGGCTCTCCACCTGGAACATGCCCACCGTATCCGCCTTGCAAAGCGTCTCGTAGACCAGCGGATCCTCTGGCAGCGCAGCAAGGTCCACATCCTTGCCGTAGTGACGCGGGATCAGCTCGATCGAGTCTTTAATCGCAGCCATCATGCCCAGCCCCAGCAGGTCCACTTTGATCAGCCCCATGTCCGCGCAATCTTCCTTATCCCACTGAATCACGGTGCGCCCCGGCATCGACGCGCGCTCAATAGGTACCACCCCATTGAGCATCCCCGCGCAAATCACCATGCCGCCGGAATGCTGCCCAAGGTGACGCGGCAAATCCTGCATGCGCAGGCACAGATCGAGATAGCGGGCAATGCGCGGATGTCTGACATCGAAGCCCGCCTGTCCAAAGTGATGCGCCATCGTGTCGTTTTCCCCGCGCCACTCCCAATGCCCAACAAGGCTCGACAGCCGCGCCAGTTGATCGTCCTCAAAGCTCAACGCCTTGCCCACCTCGCGTGCCGCCGAGCGCCCGCGATACGTGATCACGTTGGCCGTCATCGCCGCACCCAGCGAGCCGTAGCGTTCATACACATACTGAATCACCTGCTCGCGTTGATCGCCGGAAGGCAGATCGAGATCGATGTCCGGCCACTCCCCGCGATTCTCATTCAGAAATCGCTCAAACAGCAGTTCCATCCCCACCGGATCCACCGCCGTGATTTCAAGCGCATAACATACAGCGGAATTCGCAGCCGATCCACGTCCCTGCACCAGAATTCCATTGCGCTGACAGTAGAGAATAATGTCCCAGACAATCAGAAAATATCCGGCAAACCCAAGCTTCGCGATTAGTTTGAGTTCATGATCCACCTGCGCGCGCGCCTTTTCGAGCAGCGCCCGCTTGGCCGACGATCCATACCGCTTACGCACGCCCTCCTCCACGCGCTTCATTAAGAAGCTGTCCATCGTCTCGCCATCCGGAACCGGGTAATGCGGAAATTCGTAGCCGAGATTGTCGAGCGTGAATTCGAGCCGGCTGCTCACGATGCCTGTGTTCGCAATCGCCTCCGGTATGTCATGAAACAGCGCCGCCATCTCGCGTGCAGGCCTCAGAGTCCTCGCAGCATTGAGCGCCAGCAGCCTCCCTGCCTGGTCGAGTGGCGTGTGGTGCCGAATGCTGGTCAGTACATCCAGAAGCTCGCGGTCCTTCTCCGTCGCGTAGCGGACTCCACTCGTCGCAATCACCGGCAGGCGACACGTTGCGGCCAGCCCCAGCAGTGCCTGGTTGCGAGCCTCTTCGTCCCTCTGCCTGTGCCGCTGCAGTTCGATATAAAGATTGCGATGCCCGTAGATCGCAGTCAGCCGGTCAATAACCGTATGCGCCTGTCTGCCTTGCGCAAGCGCCGCGGCCAGTGGCCCTTCATCGCCTCCGGTCAAACAGATCATCCCATCAGAGAACTCTTCGAGATCGTCGAGCGTTGCCGCGCCTTCGGTCTTCGTTGCTTCGCGCATCTTGAAGCGCGTGATGAGCTGGCATAGATTTCGATAGCCCGTCTGCGATGCGCAAAGCAGCAGCAAGCGCGGCGGCTCTTCCGGACACTGATGCGGCAGCCATGCAGCGGGCGTGAGCCGTTTTCCGAATGAGCTGACCGCAATCTCCGCGCCGATATGCGCTCTCACGTCGCACTTCTGCGCGGCAGTATGAAAGCGCGCCACGCCATACACGCCATTACGATCGGCCAGTGCCATGGCCCGCATGCCCAATTCCGCCGCACGCTCAATCAACGTCTCCGGCTGCGAAGCCCCGGCAAGAAAACTGAATGCGCTGGCCGCGTGCAGCTCGACATAATCGCCGTCGCTGGTGTGGGTCGGCGGGGTCCCCGGCGACAGGTCTTCGTCGCTGGGGTGCTCAGTCATAGAAAGCCACAAGCTGCCACGCATTCCGCGCGTGATCCAGCATCAGCAGGCACGCGATCGATGTTTCCTGGCGCGTTGTAGCCAGCACGTCCCACTCGTCCGCATCCCACCCGTCCGTCGACCACCAGCACCCGCTCGTTCGCCACGGACCATACGCCGCTGTAATCTCAAAACTCCGCTCCGCATCGCGAAATTTCCGCGGCCTGTCGCCCTGCATCACCACCGACACCGGCACAGGCGGCCGCATCCGTCGCAGCGCCATCTGCGGCCCATCGGTCTTCGCCGTGCTGGCATTTGTCGAAACAACAAACTGGCCCATGCGAAAACTGCCCGGCCTATTCGAGTCTTCCAGCACCGGCGAGCCAACGCGATCTTCGCCGGTAATCGCCTTGAGCCGCGCTATGGTTACGTCCAGCCGCGAAGGCTCCGGAGTCTGCGGAGTAAACAGCCCCAACTGCACCGTGCTCGATTGCCCAGCCTCCGCGCTCAGGTTGAATGAATGCACGGCTGCCTGCGGTGGATGCGCCGCAAACTCCAGTTGCAGCAGCTTCAATAGAAACTTCCGATCCGCCGAAGCCAGCGCCGGCCGAATCGTTCCGCTGTGCGTACGTCCCTCTGCAAGCTTCATCTGCAAAGTGAGTGACGCCAGAGACAACGCCCGCGACGCGGCTCGCGCCACCAGGCAATCGATCATGCGCGCGCCCACAAACAGCAGCGACTCCATCTCTTCCACCGGCGTCTCAAACTCGCAGAACTCCTCCAGTGCAAACTCCGGTTCAATGGGCTGAAACGTATGCGCCTGCTCGCCGCGCGCCAATGCTCTCCACATGCTGGCATGTTGGCCCAGCCGCGTAATCAGGTCCGTCTCCGGCAGCGCCGCCAACTCCCCCAGCGTGCGAATCCCCCACACCGCAAAGGTCTCGGCCTGATCCGGCGCAAGCGCGAGCGCCGCCAGCGGAAGTTTGCCCAGTTGCGCTGCTTCCTCGCCTTCAGGAATCACGGTTACGCCGCGTGAGTTCGCTGCCTTCAACCGTGCGGTATGAAAGTTGGCGCTGACCGCAATCGACACGCGAAACCCCGCTGTAGCCAGCGCAGCCCGCAACCTTTCCGCCAACCTCTCCGGCGGCCCAAACAGCCTTCCAGTCCCAGCAATATCCAGCACGTAAGAACACGCGGTTCCATAGCTCGCCGCCTCGATGCGCGGAGAATAATACGCAGCGCACTCCCGCACCACCGCGCGTGCCGCTGCCTCGCTTTCCGTCGATCGCGGCAGCAGCCGCAGCCCGGCAATCGCTTCAGCCTCCAGTCGCGTCATGCCGCACACCACGCCCCTGCGCTCCGCATGCCGATTGAGAGCGCAGATCGCCTCCAGCGGCGCGCGTCCTTCCAGCACGGCAACCGGCTGCGACTGCATCTCCGGGCGCAAGCGCAGCAGCGCCTGCGCCGGAAACTCCGCCGCATGCACACACAGGTAGAGTTGCTCGCTCATGCGCGTTCCTCCTGCGCCCACCTGCACGTCGCCGACCACATTGAAGCCGGCGGCTTCCGTATTCCCTGCACATTGCTCAACTGCCGCTGTCGTTCCCGCCGCACCTCAAAACTGAATCCGGTCAGTACCGTCTCTCCCGCCGTCATCCCCTGCCGCGGCACGCATTCCACCACCAGCGCCGCGCTCGATTGCGCATACGCTCTCTCCCCCAGCACAACCAGGCAGCACCGCGCGCGGTCTGCCGCCTGGCGAAAGCGGAACCACGTAGCCAGCGGAATCCGGCTCGCGTGCTCCGGCGCCGTGTCGCCTATGTCCAGCACAATCGCCGCAAACCCGCCCGCCTGCAGCAGCAGATCGGTGGAGCGGATCGCCTGATCGAGCCGCGTCCAGGGCCTGCTCTTTGCCGCCGCACTCGCACTCCTGCAACGCACCCAAAGCAGTTGCCGCAGGCTCACGCCATTAGCCGCTGCCGACTCCGGATCGAAGGCGTCCCCGGCATCCACCCAGGCCGCAACCTGGCCCTCCAGCGTTCTATGTGCAAGAAAAGAAAGCGCCAGACTCGTCCTCCCAGAGGATTTCTGCCCCACCACTTCGCTGATCGCCCCCACCGGCAACCCGCCGTCCAGCAGCGCGTCCACCGCGGCAATCCCGGTAGTTGCGGTCTCGCGAATCGTTCGCGGAACCGGCGTCAACGCCGACGGAAACCGGCGTTCGAGAGCGTGCTCGATCTGGATGCGAAGGGCAGAAGAGGAGGTCATAGCGAGAGACATATTCGCCTTTTCTTCGCTTAATGTTCCTCCAACTCCGCTCGTCTGTCAATCAGCGCAATTCCTGAGATGCTGTGAATCTCTCGCTCGCCGAGCAATTCCGGCAGCCGGGAGTCCATCCATCGAGCGTCCCGGAGTCTCCAGCGACAGGTCTTCATAGCCGGGTGGGTGGTCGATGGGTGGGAGACCACAAGGCCAACCGTCGGCCATCGAGCCTTCCAGGTACCGCCAGGATTCCGCAAGAAAAAAACATTTGGCGACATCTTGCAGGAACTTGATACGATGCCAGCATCTCCCTTTTCTTCAGGTCCAACAACAGGGCACAGGGAGTTGTGTTAATTCTCAACTTGGTTCTCCCCGGAGGGCGTCATCAAAGAGCGAATGAGATTGGGCGATCTGCTGCTCGAAGCGAAACTGATTACCGACGCACAAATAGCAAAAGCACTTGAAATTCAGGCGGAGACGGGTGGCCGTCTGGGTGACCTTCTGGTCGAGATTGGCGCCATCTCCAAGGCCACCCTGCACTCTTTTATCCACCGCATGCCCCGCGAGCCCGCAGACCTGGGGTCGATCGGCATCGACTCCATCGCCCTGCTGAGTTTGCTGATGAGGATGATCTATGTAGACCACCTCGAATCGGTCCGCCAGTTCGTCGAAGGCATTAAGCTCCCTTACACCCTCGTGCTTGAACTGGTGCAGATGGGGGTCGACCGCAAGCTGCTCCAAAATCTCGGAACACGGGATTCCGAGAACATGGCCGACATGAAATTCACGTTTACCGATGCGGGCCGGCGTTGGACGCTCGACGCCCTTGAACAGGTGCGCTATACCGGTCCCGCTCCGGTAACACTGGCCGAATTCTCCAACCAGGTCCGCCTGCAGAAGATCACCAACGAAACCATCACCTACGAGCGTATCCGCACAGGCGTTGGTGAACTCGTTGTCGAAGGCAACATCATTGAAAGCGTCGGGCCGGCCTTGAACTCCGGCCGCGCCATCCTGCTCTATGGCCCGCCTGGCAATGGCAAAACCTCCGTCGCGCTCAGCTTTGCCAACGTATTCACTGACGTGATTTATGTGCCCTACGCAGTCTATGTCGAAGGCCAGATCATGCGCCTCTTCGACCCCAGCCTGCATACCCAAATCCAGGCGCCTGAGCTTCCCAAGGACGACGGCATGCTCTCTTTTGTCCGCCGCGAGGAATACGATGCGCGCTGGGTTCCTTGCCGGCGGCCCTTTGTCATCACCGGCGGTGAATTGACCCTGGATATGCTCGATCTGCGTTATGACGCCACGGCCAATTACTACGAGGCTCCCCTTCATGTGAAGGCCCTGGGCGGTTGCTTCATGATCGACGACTTCGGCCGTCAACTCGTATCGCCAAAGGCCCTGCTGAACCGCTGGATCGTGCCTCTCGAGAACCGCTATGACTACCTCAAACTGCATACCGGCAAGAGCTTCACGGTGCCTTTCGAGGAACTGGTCATCTTCTCCACCAACCTTGAGCCCGAAGACCTGATGGACCCCGCGTTTCTGCGCCGCCTGCCCTACAAGATCGAGGTCGGAGGGCCATCGGTCGAGATATACAAGATCATTATGCAGAAAGAGTGCGAACGCCAGGGCCTGGACCTTCCCGATGAGACCTTCAATCACATCGTGCACAAGGTGACCGTGGAAAAGGAACTGGAGTTGGCCAAATACCAACCGAAGTTCATCGTCGATCAGGTGGTGGCCACCTGTCGTTTCATGGCGCAGCCATCCCATTTTGAGCCAAGATTCGTCGATTACGCCATCGATAATCTACGCACCAAGCGGCATGGACCTCCGGCCGTCACATCCGCTGATGTGGGTCATTGATCGGAAGGATTCACTTCTTCACTGGTTCACTGTTTTTCGTCACTGCTTCTCGTCACTGCTTCTCGTCAGAGCGAGTTCTCATTCATCACCAGTGCGACCGCGCTGCGCAAGCGGGCATTGCTGCCTTCTTGCGCGGGCCGCAGCCTGGGTGCTTTTGCCAATGGATTGCGGCGCATCTCTGCCTCAACCAAAGGCCCGGCAAGAGACCAGAGATTGGTGATATCTCCCACCACCACAATCTCACTGGGCGCCAGCGCGGACGCGATCATATGCATCCCTCTGCCCAGCGCGGCACACATCCTGTCGATGGCCTGCCTCCCCAGCGGATCTCCCGCCGCGGCTAACTCGAGCAAATCTTCGAACGGCGGCGAGGGGTTGCCTGCAATCTCCGCATAGTAGCGCATCCCCGCGCGATTCGAGGCTACCGTCTCCCAGCAACCTCGGCTTCCGCACGTGCAAGGCAGCCCGCTCGGGTCTACCTGCACATGACCGAATTCCCCTGCGTAACCGCCTTCTCCGCGCAGAATGCGCCCGTTCGCAAAGATGCCCGTGCCTAACCCCTCCGACACATTGACCACCACAAGATCGTGCATTCCGTCGCTATGACCGAACCAGACTTCAGCAAGCGCACAAGCGTTTGCAACGTTGTCCACTACTACAGGCAGGCCAGTTGCTTCTTCGACACAAGATTGAAGCCGTCCAATTGGCCATGAAATATTTGGTGCGAAGATAGACCTGGCCGGACGCGATTTATCCGGGTTGGATTGATCCGGCCGCAGGTCAAAGCGTCCAGGCAAGCTCATGCCAATGCCATCGAACGACCGGTCCCCATGACCGGCGATGGTCTTCTGGATTGCATTGACGATTGCGCCGAGCACTTTCTGAGGATCTGCGGGAAGCGCGACCATGCGTTGCGTAAGAATTCTTCCGCCAAGATCGGTAACGGCCATGGCAATCTGCGCAGGATGCACATCCAGGGCAAGCACGCCTCTTTGTCCGTTCAAATTGAGGAAGGTTGGCCTCCGTCCGCGGGGAAGCCTGCCCATCGATCCTTCGACAATCCATTGCTCTTCGAGCAACTCCTCCACGATCAGCGAAACAGTGCTTCTTTGCAGCCCCGAGACGCGCGCCAGATCCGCCCGTGAAATCGGTTGCCGCGTTCGAATCTGGTTGAAGATGAGATTTCGATTGATCTGCCGCGGCATCGTGTTCGACGCGCTCTGCCTGTTTGTGAAGGAATAGCGCGGCGTCGGCATATCGGTGGCTTTCATCCTCAGGGTTATGGGTTGGCGCAGAAGCCCTTTGCCGGCACTTCAAAATACCGTCAAAGTCAGTGATTCTCAGCCGTTGCTCTCATAGCCCATACCGGCCAGAACACCCCGCATATATGCAAAGGACTCTTGAACGCCCGGCATCGGATCGTCACCGTGTATCTCATATTCCAGATCGACAAACCCTTTGTACTTTGTCGCGGCCAGGGCTGCGAAGATTTCGCGCACCGGCATCTTGCCCTCACCCACCGCAACCTGGCTTTCCTTATTCGTGAAATCGGTCAGGTCTTTCATGTGCATGTTAAAAAGGCGCGGCCCCACTGCATGAATCGCCTCAACGACGTCGGTGCCCGCGCGTTCCGCGTGCCCCACATCGATGCAGCATCCCATGCGCGGGTCCATATTCCTCACTGCCTTCAACACATCCAGCGGAGATGGCCACAGCTTATCCTCCGGCCCATGGTTGTGAATGGCGAAGCGGAAATCGTACTCCTTCACAAATTTCTCAATGTGCGGCAGCGTCTCAGGCTTTGGATCGCCCGCGACAATCACCGAGATCCCCGCCCGCTTGCAGTATTCAAACTTGCTGCGGATATCGGCCTCGTCGTCTTTTGCAAACGAAATGGTCCCGGCAGCATGCAGCTTGATCCCCGCCGCGGCATAGTCCGACAATGCCTTCGCCTCTTCCGCCGGATCCATCGGAAGATGATCTTTGACGTCCTTCGCATTCAGCGCCGTCAGGTTGAGCTGCTTCATGAATCCAATCAACTGCGCGCGGCTGAAGTTGCGAAACGTGTAGCTCGCCATCCCCAGATGAACAGGCGACGGCTTGCCGGAAGCGTGCGCCGGCTGTGCGAATGAGGAGGTCTCCGTCGATGCCGCGAATCCCGCTGCAATCAGCGCACCCGTTTGAATAAAGCCACGTCGTGAAAGCGATTGATTCATAGGAAAAAGCTCCTTCGGCGCGCCTGATTCTTGCGCCTCTTCATAATCCGCTGTTTTTTTACAGATGAGGCGCCCAGCCGCTCTCGTACTTGCGGCCCCACATCTTCATCGCGTCCGCATCGTTCCGGACCTTCCCGTCTGTCGTGTCGAGATGCAATTCGCGGTTCACTTCCCATGCAACATTGGAGAGCTGCAGCATGGTCACCGCAACATTGCCAACAGCGACAGGAGCGCGAAGTTTCTCTCCCGTCTTGATCGCGGCGATGAAGTTTGCGAAATGCGCATCAGTCATCGAGTCGCGGCCGGTCAGATCGGCGGACGTGGTTTGTTTGCCGGTCTTGAATTCGCTCGTCTTGTTCCCCTTGAGATCGTAAATCTCATAGCCATCGCGATCGATTAGCACCGACCCTTCGGTGCCCATGATCGTCGACCCGCGGTCGCGATTGTAAAACTTCATCCCGTTGCAGCATTTGCCTTCCCACGAAATCAGCTTGTCGTCATATTCAAAGCTGGTGACGAGCGTGTCGTAGAACTGCCAATCGTCTTTGAATTGATACCGTCCGCCCGATGAAGTAATTCGATTCGGGTAATCGACTCCCAGCGCCCACCTGCACACATCCACCTCATGCGTGCCATTGTTCAGCGTTTCGCCTGTGCCCCAAATCCTGAACCAGTGCCAGTTATACGGCTGCACATTATCTTTGTAAGGCATGCGCGGCGCCGGCCCTTGCCACAGATCCCAATCGAGTTGCGGCGGCACAGGCACTTCTTTCCCAACACCAATCGACTTGCGTACGTTCACATACCAGGCCTTTGCAAAGTAAGCCCTGCCGATCGCGCCGCTATGAATCTTGTTGACAATCTCAATGGTGTGCGGCGACGACCGCTGCTGTGTGCCCATCTGCACCAGCTTTCCATATTTCTGCTGCACCGCTACGAGCAGCGCTCCTTCGGCAGGGTTATGGCTGCAAGGCTTTTCGACATACACGTGCTTACCTGCCTGCACGCCCGCAATGGCCATCGGCGCATGCCAATGATCGGGCGTCGCAATCGTGATCGCGTCCACGTCCTTCAATTGCAGGATGCGGCGAAAGTCCTTCTCCGTCGCCGGAGCATAGCCCATTTCGGTTTGTACCGCGCCGGCAAACTTGCTCAGGATGTTGCTGTCCACATCGCAAACATGCGAGATGCGTGCTTGATCCTTGTTCGCCTTGAGCGATGAAAGATGGGCATATGCGCGCCCATTCAGCCCGATTACGGCAAAGTTCAGTCGATCGTTGGAGCCGAGAATCTGCCCATAACTCTTCGCGGTCGATCCAATCGCCAAACCCGCGGTTCCAAGTGCAAGCGTATCGATGAATTCACGTCGAGTGACCAATTGTTTTCTCCATTCAAACTGCGTACGCACCCACCGATGAACTACTGGGTGCCCCTGGTCTCGCCTTTGAGACCAGGGAAGCAATAGATCCACGCGGTCAAACCACTAGAGCGCATGCGCATCTTCGAGCGCCTGCTTCATTCCCGCCCAGCTAACCCGCGACGAAGCCTCTGGCGTGCCTGCTCCGTGCCAGTGCGTCTCAAGGCTTACCGCTTCGTGATATCCAATTTGCTTGAGCGCGCGAAACTGTGCCGCCCAATCGATGAACCCTTTGCCCACAGGCGACCATTCAATCTTGCCTTCGGCGTTCTTCACCGCATTCTTCACGTGGCAATGCTGTATGCGATTCTTGGGCAACGCATCCCAGCCCCCTGGAAACGCATCAAGCTCGCCGCGCATCACAGCATTCGCCGGATCCCAGTTGAGCGCAAAATGCGGAGATTGGATGGCATTCAGCGTGCGCGCTGCTTCCCGTCCGGTTGCCGTGTTGCACTCAAACTCGTTTTCCAGCACCAGCAGAAGGCCTTGCTTGCCGATGACCTCGGCCGCCGAACGCAACTTCTCATCAATGGCCGCGCGATACGGAGCAATATCGTCCAGCCTCCAGAAATCAAATCCGCGAATTCGATCCGTCTTGAATTGTTTGGCCAGTGCGATCGATTTCTCCAGAATCTCGTCCTGCTGCTTGAACGTGGTCGCCGCCGCTCCGTGCAGGGAGCCCGTCGTTTCATAAGGCGAACGTGGCGCATCCGGCCAGTCCGTCTTGAAAAGCGGGCTGGCAATGTCGGTAACACGCAGGTTGTACTTATCGAGAATCTTTTTCGATTCCTCGATCTCCGCCGCGCTAAGATCCATCACGTTCTTACCCCACATGCCACGCAGCTCCATCCAGCTCATGCCAAAATCGTGCGAGGCGACGTAACATGCGTGGTCGAAATCCGGCGAGATCTCATCGTTGATGACCGCAACGCGAAAGGGCGATTTCGATGTCTCGGCGATCCCGAATTGTGAATGGGTGGCGCAAGCCGTCGCAAACATCGCTGCGCCTTGAAGAAAGGTCCGTCTGGAACGTCGCTCCATGTTGCTCCTTTGTCTGGGGGGGGGCGACCCGCGATCGGTTGGCCCGCGATCGGTTGGTCTGACGCTATAAACTCTGAAAGCCTGACCCTTGCGGCGCGTGCTCACCGGCCAGAGAGAGAATGAGCCGAATCCCACGTACGGATGGAAGATTGTTCAAACACCGAACGAATCCTAATTTCCGCCGCCCGGCAATGTCAAGCTACCGCGACCCTTACAGCATCTTGTCGTCGACCGTGCTCAGGGTCGTATCGGCAGCCGCACGGCTCCAACCAACGCGCAGATCCTTCACGCCATGCAGCGCGAATGCGCCATTGGCCCCGCGAGGAGCGGTAACGGCAAAGAAATCCGCCCGCTCCACATCTGTCAAATGAAACGCGGGCCGCGCATCGGGAGCTGCGTTGGCAATCTCCACATGGCTCATCTCAATGTTCCGTACATGACGCAGAAAAAAACCGGATGCTGGCATAACTCCAAACATATTCGGCTCCGGGTACTTGCTTTCCAGTTCCGCCGGCCGCGCCTCAGCAGCTTCAGCCGTTCCGCCGCCCACAGTCTCGATATAAATATTCGACAACTTCACATCTTCGATCGAATAGCCCGGAATGCCGCTCAGAATCGAGCAGAAAGCGCGCGGCGCGTTGTAGCAGACCAAATCGCTGATTAGGATGCGCTTCATCGTTCCGGCCTTCGTGCTCTCCTTCGGCCCGCGCAGCCGTGCCCCAAGACGCATAAAAATGGGGCTTGTAGCAACATCGCGCATGGTGGTGTTGCTGATGGTGATGTCTTCTATCAGCGCGCCGTCCACAGATTCCAGCGCATAGCCCTGGCAGCCTTCAAACACGCAATTCGAGATCGTGATGTTGATGAATCCGCCATTGGATTCCGTCCCCATTTTGATGCGCCCCGTGCGCGGGACATGCGCGCCCTCCGGAAACTTCCTGAAGGTACCGTCAAGCACCGTGCCTAACTCATAAGTCCCGGTCACCCAGCAGTTCGTGATGGTTACGTTTCGTGTGGGCCGAGCATAACCGAGCGCATAACTTGACTTAGGACAGATTCCGTCATCCCACGGCGAGTTGACCGTGCAATTCGACACGCGCACATTCTGGCAGCAATCGATATCGATGCCATCGCGATCGGTATCGATCTTCAGATTGTCGATGGTCAGGTTGTCGACTCCAGTGAGTAGCAACCCGAAGTGACCGCCCTTGAGAATCGAAAAGTCGCGGAACAGCACGTTACGGCAGTTCTTCAGCGCGATGGCCTTATTTCCGACCCCTGCCTGCTCGGCGATGAAGGGCGCACCATCACCGGCGCGTCCGCGTCCGTTCGAAAGCCCTCTGCCCCAGATAAGCCCCGGTCCAGTAATGCTGATGTCATGCAGATCCTCGCCCCATATCAGTGAGTTATGCCAGTGATTATGCCCGTAATCCTGGTACGCATCCCACGCAGTCTTGGGTTCGGCCGCATCGTAGGCGCCGCCGTTATATCCGGTCTGCTGGCCAGGCAGCGGCGAGTCCGCTGCAATAATCGCGCTGCCTTGCAGCAGGTGCAGTTGAACCTGGCTCTTCAGGTGAATGGAGAAGCACAGGTACGACCCCGCCGGAAACACAACCATCCCGCCGCCAGCGCTCGCAGCGGCTTCAATTGCTCGGTTGATGCCTTGGGTGTCGAGCGTTTTTCCATCACCAACTGCCCCAAAGCTGCGCACGTCGAAGACGCCCTCCGCCGGCGCGCCTGACCTTGCGCCTTCCTGTGCCGATGCAGCAATCGAAACGGCGGGAAATGCGGCAGCCGCAACGCCGAACCCTCCGGTGCGGAGAAAATCGCGGCGCATCGAACTAAAGGTCTTCATCGGAATGTCCTCCGGAAAGCGAAACCGCAAGTGTTGATTTATCTCGGGAGACCGAGGAGACCCAGGAAGCCAGATTCGATTCCTCAGTCGCCTACTGCGCCGCGCGCACCAGCAGGCAAGTGATATTGTCGTGACCGCCTGCCTTGTTGGCGGCGTTTACCAGGCGAGTGCAAAGGCCATCGACGCGATCGTCCACCGAAAGCAGCGACTCAATCAGGTTGTCCGGAAGCTCACGCGTCAGCCCATCGGAACAAAGCAGAAAAAGGTCGGCTGTCTCGGCTTCAACCTCAAAAATGTCGGGTGTTACATTCACCTGGGTTCCGAGTGCGCGGGTAATGACATTGCGGAATGGAGAACGCTTTGCCTCGGCGCGTGTCATGCGGCCCAGCCGGACTTGCTCCTCCACCAGCGAATGATCCTGGGTGAGCTGCTCCAGCTTGCGGTCGCGCAGCCGGTAACAGCGGCTGTCGCCGACATTGATTACCCAAACGCGCCGATCTTCAGCCACCAGGCCTACAAGCGTGGTTCCCATGCCGCTGAGTTTAGGGTTGCGCTGCGAGCGGGAGAAGATGGCTTTGTTGCCGGCACAGATGGCCTCCTCCGCCAACTGTGGCATCGGCAAGGCGTTGCCTTCCGTGCGGCGAACCAACTGGGCCATTACTTCGTCCACCGCTAGTGAACTGGCGATTTCCCCGGCCGCGGCCCCGCCCATGCCGTCGCACACGATATAGACCCCGTGTTCAACGGAAAAGCCAAAGGCATCTTCGTTGGTAGGTCTCTTGCTGCCTCGGTCGGAGACCGCCGAGGCCGTGAAGTGGACAACAGCCGTGGCCAAAGAAAAATTCCCTCGCTACTCAGTCTACACGTGCCCGCGGTTGCCGGGCACGCCGAAAAACAGCGCTCAATGCGCCGGATCGTTCTGGGACGTGTCAGAAAACGGAGGCGGCGCTGGCAATTCGAACACCTGGATGGAGCCGGCATTCAGCACCGCCACGCGGCGGCCCGAGGGCGAGATGGCGACGTTGCCGCCGGCATCGAGAACCGGGCTAGCCGGAGCCGCAAGGGCCACCCGGCCAGTTGCCGCGTCGAAAACTCTGACCAGTTGCCCTTTTATGTCGGACTGGTCGAGAGGGGCGTAGGCATTGACGGGATGAGTGACAGCCAGGGTTTCACGCGCCAGCCGCGAGCCATCCGGAGAATTGACCACCAATGGCCAAACCGAAGTCGCCAGAGTTTGATCGTCCCAGAGACGGTGGCCGTCCGTGTCAATGGCCACCAGTTTGTCGGCGCCGCCGGGGCCGCACACCGTCACCAGCACCTCCCGCTGCGAGACAAAGTCATAAAAAGGCGAACACGCGGAATCGACATTGCCCAGAATCCTGCTGCCGCCGCTGAAATAGTCCAGGTTCAGCACCCATTGCAACCCGTTTCCGCGCATGCCTTCCAGGTATCCGTCGGAGTTGATGGGCAAATGAACCGCGGAACGAACACGGCTGACCAGCATCACCTTGCCTGAATCCCTGCGTAGGATGCGCACTACCAGATCGGTCTGCCCACCGTCGCCCTGCCCATCGGTGGTTATGCTGGCAGAGGCGCTGTCCGTCGTCCCCGGCGACGGATCCTTGTCGCTGGGTCCTTTCGCTGGGCTTTGTCCATCCCCCGGTTGCGGCGCTGCCGGCTCACGCGAGTTGGTCACCAGATACTGCTTGGCGGGATCCATGCTCACCGAAAGCAGCGGCCCCGGAAAATGCAAATATGGCTTCAGCTCAAGCGTGGCGTTTCCCTCCAGCAGGCCTTCCCGATCGCGCACCAGGAAATGGCCATCCTTGAGCATCCATAAATAGCGCGCCCGGTCGTGCAGCGGCCAAAGTGCCTCGGCCTGAATCGCGCCCGAGGGCAGCGTCAGCACCACCGCGCGGATCTGCCGCTCTTCGCTGCTCCAGTTGTCTCCAGGCTCTCGATGAATCAGCCCCGGCACGCGAAATGTGAACAGCAGCCGGTCTTCGTCCAGAAAATCCAGCGAGGCCATACTGAAACGCTGGCCCAGGTAATTTGCGCTGGGTGGAGAAAATCCCAGTGGCTCCGTGGGAATGGCAAAGGCCGGTGGAATCGAAGGCTTGTCCAGCAAAGTTTCGGAAAGCGGTCGCTCTTTGTCCGCCTGCGACTGATATTCGGCAAAGGAGGTCAAACCCTGCCTCTGCGCGAAAGCCAGACTGCACACCAAAAGACCCGCAATCGCCAGAGCACGGGCACAGAGCAACCACGGAGTTGGCGGCCGTCTCTTCATCAATGAGTATTCTCGCCGATCCGGGTATCTTTGTGCAGCGGTTTGGCCCACTCCCTCGTGTGCGACAGTAAAAGAGGGATGGAAAACCAGAAAGCAGCAGCAGCCACTCAACCAGTCGTCAGCGGCCCGGCCGGCGCCCGCATCCGCTTTCTCGGCTACGGCGCCTGCGCGCTGGCAGGATGCCTGTGGGGCACCGGCTTCTACTTCGGCCGCATTGCCATGAACGAGATGAGCGTCGAGCACATGGTGCTCTACCGCTTTCTGTTTGCCTCCCTGGGCATGTTGCCGGTGGTGCTCGTCAATCTCGGCAGGTTTCACCTGACCGCGGGAGAAATGCGCACCCTGCTTCTCGCCTCGGCCCTCGGCATCCCCATCCAGTTTCTTCTCCAGTTTCATGGATTGGCCCTGACCACCGTAAGCCACGCCTCGCTGATGGTGGGCACCATCCCCGTGCTGCTGGCTGCCTCGGCTGTCCTCTTCGGCGGCGAAACCATGGACCCGATTAGCTGGCTGGCATTGGCCGGCTCCACCGTCGGCGTGTCGCTGATCGTTCTTGGCGGCAACCGCGGCCCCGCCGCTCACGGAGAGCCGACGCTTGCCGGCGACCTGCTCGTCGTAGCCTCGCTCATCACCTCGATTGCCTGGGTTCTGCTCAGCAAGAAGTTGATGCGGACCCATAGCCCGCCGGTCGTGACCTCTTACTCCATCCTCGCCGGAACCGCCATGCTGGCCGCGGTAATCCTCGGCCCGTGGCTGCTCAATCCGCTGCTGCGGCCGGTAACGCATCACGACTTCCAGCCGCCGCCGTTTGCCCACATCAGCGCCACAGCGTGGGTAGCGCTGGTCATGAGCGGCCTGTTCTGCACCGCCGCCACCACCTTGCTCTGGAACTGGGGCATCCATCACGTGCCCGCCTCGCGCGCCGGGGTCTTCCTGAATATCGAACCAGCCCTCGGCTCGTATCTCGGCGTCCGCCTCCTCGGCGAACACCTCGGTCCCTATGCCTGGGTAGGCGGTGCGCTCATTCTGGCCGCCGCCATCACGCTGACCACGCGAGGAGGCCATGCTCCGGGTTCGGTCTCCGAGCCCGCCGTCATTCTGGAATAGAGTTCCTCGATGCAACAATACTGATTTTTTACGCCTTTTGGCCGATGCATTCATTGTCGGGTAGTTTGCGACGGGAGAATGACGATGGCGTTTATGACCTGGAACAAACAGTATTCAGTAGGTGTCGCAACCATGGACGATCAGCACAGCGTGCTCTTCAGGATACTCAACGACCTCTATGACGCGATGAAGAAGGGCGAGGCGCAAACCGTGACCGGTCCGCTGCTGCGCAACCTGGTGGACTATACCCGCCGCCATTTCGCATCGGAAGAGGCAATCATGGCTACTGCTGCTTATCCGGGGCTGACTGCGCACCGCATCAAGCATCGCGACCTCATCAAGCAGGTCGATGCATTTGTCGCCCGCTTCGAGCGCGGCGATGTCACGCTGAGCATCGATTTGTTCAACTTCCTGCGCGATTGGCTCACCACGCACATTCAGAAGGAAGATAAGGAATACGGTCCCTGGCTCAGCCAGCACGGAGCGCATTGATCAGACCGCATTGATACGGCGTTACACCTCAAACCACAGCTGCCGGGTGCCCCATCCATCGAGCTTTGTTTTGCTCGATGGGTGGGAGACCACAAAGACAAACCATCGGACATCGGGTTTTTCCACAATCTGTTACCCCTCGAACGAAAGCTGCGCCGCCGCGAACAGCCCCGACGCCGGCTTCGGCTCCGAGGCCAGCTCGTACACCAGCCGCTCCAGCACCAGCCGCTTGTCCGGCGGTGACGACCGCAGCTCCATGTCCGCGCGCGCAATCAAGCGCAACGCCCGCGTCAACTCGCGGCGGCTCTTGTAACGCCTCGCTTGACGAATCAGATCGTCGGCGGCAAACGGCGGCATCCTGAAACCCTGCCACAGCGCCTGCCAGAT
>Ga0182012_10001691_pt1 | contig 24019 bp, 21 predicted proteins | sample 612S2SmetaG_FD_120486 | JGI IMG/M metagenome (GOLD analysis project Ga0182012, IMG submission 120486) | Permafrost microbial communities from Stordalen Mire, Sweden - 612S2S metaG | ecosystem: Environmental > Terrestrial > Soil > Wetlands > Permafrost | place: Sweden: Stordalen | collected... | reverse complement strand
GGCCCTGCTTTCTCTTCTCAATCAGATCGGCCAGAGCCTCATCGATCAAGACCTGAAGTTGCCTACCTTCATTCTGAGCGATGGACCGCACTGAACGCAGGATTTCAGAATTGACCTGGGTAGCGAATTTCTCGCGGGTCTGAACCGTCATGGCGCACCTCTATCGTTCTCCTGAATTTATCATGACAAATCATGATACGTCAAGACCGAAAAAGGGGGCCTGATCTGCCCGTTTTTACAAATCCAAAGCACCGCTTCGAGGGGTAGCCAGATTCGTGTTCAAGCACTCTTAGCCAAGGAACGCATGACAAATTCAGGGTCGGCGGCAATGACGATCAGAAGCGCGCGCGCAGCGGCTTCCGGCTGGCGACGGCCAGACTCCCAATGACGAACCGCATCCACTGACAAGCCAAAACGATCCGCGAAACGCCCCTGGCTCAGGCGCAGGCGCTTACGGAGACCTCGCACATCCACGGTCTCCGGCAGAGTGACCTTGTACCCCTTGCGCTCACCTTCCATGTAGGCGCGGGCTTCAACCGTTCCTTGTGCCATCTCTTCAAACAATTTGCTCATCGCTTCCCCCTGTAATCGGCAAAGAAACTCTTCGCCATCCTGGCCAGGGCATTCTGCTCGGCCTTGCTCAAATTGCCCTTCTCCGATTTGGCATACACGGTGATGAGGAAGATCGGCAGATCCTCACCGCCGTACAGATAAACGACTCGCGCGCCGCCGCGTTTTCCCATGCCGGAACGTGCAAAGCGCAGCTTGCGATATCCCCCTGTGCCGGGCATCAAGTCTCCGGCCTCCGGATGTGCGGCGATGGTTCGCACGATTTCATCCCGGTCGGCCTCGCTGTAGAGGTCTTCGGCGGCTCTCAGGTATGTAGGAGTCTCGACCACCGTTTGCATAAGAAAACTATATGCCAATGGCATATATTGGTCAACCGTTTTCTCTGCGTAGAAGGGGCAGGTTGCGGCTCATTGCCGCGGCCATGAGCCACTACGATAAGAGGACGATTCCAACTAGCTCAAAAAGTAGCCACCCATCCGCTAAATGATTGATAACAATATATGGTAACCCAGTCTCGAAATCAGACGTACTCGCAAGGGTACCGGGGGTTCGAATCCCTCCCTCCCGCCATAAAAATCTGATTCTTTTTAACGGAGATGTGGGACACCTGCCCGTCGCTTTGGGTACATCTGATCCTCGAATTTGCCGATCGTCTACACTCCAGACGGTTGAGCGCATTCCAGCAACCCCTATCTGCGAGTCCCTCCGCGGTGCAGGATCATCAACTGCGAGTTCTTCAGTTCCTTAAGGTCGAGCTTGCCGTCATGATTGATATCCAGGTGGTCAAACTCGGCGTTCATAAACGCCATGAACTCCGCCCGGGAGACCTTTCCACTATTGTCGGAGTCCATCAGGCGCAGCAGCTTCATTGCCTCAGTTGTTCCAGCGGCCACATACCCGGGAGCGGGTACGGGATCTGAAGGGCTCGAATTGGCTATCTGAGATGTGGGGTTGGCCGTTTGGCTCGCCGCAATGTCCGTTTTCGCGGCGTCAAGCGCGATCAGACCCACCATAACTAAAAGCGCTGGAATGTTCTTTCTGGTCAAAAACATGGGTTCATCCTTTGTCAGAACTTGCATTTTGAATTTCTGCTCACCTGGACAGATTGCCGTGGAGAGCGAAGTCATCATTTGGTGCGCAACTTCTTTGCGCCGAAATCGAACGATGCATTAGCAGGGCGCGCGCGTCCTTTACCTTGGAGAGAAACCTGCGAGCCAACTCACGGATATGCCTATCCCTGCGTTGATGCAAAGCCTCCTTTGGAAGCAATTCTCCATCCACGCCAACAGCGCTCGCGCCGGCGAGGATATAGTCATGCGCCGTCAACTGATTCACGCCACCGGTAACAATGAGCGGGATCTGCGGCATGGGCACTGTGAGCGCACGCACGTAGTGTGCGCCGCCGACGGTATCCGTTGGAAAGATCTTGACGAAGTCCGCTCCGGCCTTCCACGCCGAAATAATCTCAGTCGGCGTCAAGGCCCCCGGAAACACCACGACGTCCGCCTTCGCGGCATAGGCCACTACCTCTGGAACAAATCCCAAACTGGTCAGGAATCTGGCGCCTGCGTTGACGCAGCGTCGCGCCGAATCCTCATCCTGAACCAATCCTGCGCCCACAGCCATATCCGGGAAACGTCTCGCCAGGTTTTCGATTACATCTGGCGCTTCAGGAAAGGCCAAGGTAATTTCGATCACGGGGATTCCCGATGAGTGCAATGCTTCAGCTGCGAAGAGCGCGCATTCCGGCGATGTTACATGCGCACAGGGCACGATGCCGATTTCGTCAATTTGCCTGCGAGTCTCGTCTCTGGTCATTTATCTTCGCTATTCCGGGCTTCTCATTGCTCTTGATCTCCAGGAGAATCAAAAACAAAAATCCCGAGGATCCGAATGTCCGATGCCCGCGGCGATGCTTCTTACGCAGGTTTGTGTCCAGGCGGCGAGCGGTCAGAGCGCCATGTCGCATAAACACGAGAATGGCCATAAGAGAGCTATAAGCTGCTCTCGATGAGGAGTTCCGGCATCGTGGGTTTGCTCTCTTCCTCATCATGCAGTTGGGCGTTAGTGCAACGAGAATTGCGCCGGCCATCGCCCAACGATAACGAAAACCGCAAGAAGGAACATGGTTACGATCGGCGTGGTGTGTTCATGGCGACGCGCTTGATAAATGCCGACAGCAACCGCCAGCAGCGCAAGTCCACCGGCAGCCAGGAGAACAAGAACATTCGGCGGCCAAAGATCGACTGGAATCACCAAGCCCAGCGCTCCAACTATCTCCAATAAGGCTATTGCGGCAGCCAGTTCGTCCGGCATCCCAACGCATCCGGCCTCCAACGGTGTCTGCCCTATTGTTTTGTGCCGCTTAAAGACGAGAATCTTGCTGAATCCGGCAAACATAAACGCGCCAGCCAACAAAATCTGCGCAATCCAAAGTACGCTGTTCATGCCTACACCTGCCCCTCGTCTGTTTGACCGAGATCATGTCTGAGGAAGTTCGATCTGGGACTCAGTAAATCAAGAGGAACAAAACTGATGAGGAAAAGATAATGATTGCATGAGTTAAAGTCAAGCGAATTGCGCTTCTGCGCCCCGGCGCAGCTACCCGGCGAAACCGGGCCGCGGTCATGGCCCGAATCGTTTGAGGAGATCGCAAATCGAAAGGGATCGACCTCCAGCGCCAGAAGCATCGCAGCCCGGTCTCTTCCGTGATTCTGCTCGTCCCAAGCGGGCCGCACTCAGGACGAGCCAGCGCTGAGTCAGGCTACAACTTTAGGTATTGCGACGCTTTGGATCGTTTTCAGAATCCGCGAGACGATCTGGTATGGATCGGCTTCGGAGTTGGGTCGGCGGTCTTCCAGGTAGCCTTTGTAGCCGTTCTTGATGAAGTTTACGGGCAGGCGAATGGAAGCGCCGCGATCCGAGAGCCCGTAGCTGAATTTGTCGATGGCTTGCGTCTCGTGAAGGCCGGTCAAGCGCAGGTGGTTATCCGGGCCATACACGTCAATATGTGCAGAGATGTTGTTCTCAAACGCCTTCATGAGGGCTTCCAGATAATCCTTCCCGCCCACTTCTCTCAGATACTTGGTTGAGAAGTTAGTGTGCATGCCGGATCCATTCCAATCGCCCTTGATCGGCTTGCAATACAAAACAAGATCCACCTCGTACTTCTCGCAGAGACGCATCATCAAGTAGCGTGCGGTCCACACGTCGTCAGCTGCCTTGGCCGAGCCTTTGGCAAATATCTGAAACTCCCATTGGCCCTTGGCAACTTCGGCATTGATGCCTTCGTGGTTGATGCCGGCAGCGAGACAAAGTTCGAGATGCTCTTCAACGATCTGGCGGGCGATGCTGCCCATGTACTTGTAGCCCACCCCGCAGTAGTACGGGCCCTGGGGCTGGGTCGGGTGGCCGTCTTTGGGGAAGCCGAGAGGACGTCCATCTTTGTAGAGAAAATACTCCTGCTCGAAGCCAACCCACAAATCGGGGTCATTCTCGATAGTTGCGCGCATGTTGGTGGAGTGTGGAGTGCCATCCGGGTGCATAACTTCGCTCAGGACGATAAAGGCATCCTTGCGGCTGGCATCGGGGTAAAGCGCCACCGGTTTCAGAACGCAATCTGACTTGCTGCCCTCGGCCTGCATCGTGGAACTGCCATCAAAGCCCCAGAGTGGCAGATCGGCGAGTGTTGGCGGTTTCTCAAAGGACTTCAGTTGCGTCTTGCCGCGAAGTTCTGGGATAGGCTTCTTGCCATCAAGCCAAATGTATTCGAGTTTGTACTTGGTCATGGATCTCCTATGGGTTGGTGAGAGTTCTGGAGTTTCAATTCAAGTTTGGCGGCTTAGACATAAATAAGCCATCAAGATTGCATGAGTAAGCCTAGGCGCAGATTGATTACCGCAGGCGAGAGGCAAGGATCACCAACAGAAGCATTACAGCCGGGAAAAGGGCAAGGGCGGAATAGTAAAGAATATTGCGCGAAAGCCGGGATTCGTGCGCTTGCCAGCGGCGCAGTTCGGTGCGCTCCTCCACGCCAACTTGATTCAGATGTTCCAGATCCCACGCAAAATCGCGTGTAGTGGGGTAGCGCTTTCTTGGATCTTTTTCCAGGGCGCGAAGGATCACTTCCTGCAGTTGCGGAGAGATGGATGGGTCGATCATTCGAGGTGGAACGGGCTGGTTCAGTAGCCGTTCGTTCATCGCGTCGAGGAGAGTCGGGCCCGAAAACGGCAGCTGTCCGGCGAGCATCTCGTAGAGAACGATCCCCGTTGAATAGATGTCGGAACGCTCGTCGCCGCGCTTCCCGTTGACCTGCTCCGGAGAAACATAATTTGGAGTACCGAGGATGGTTGTGAAACTGGCCTGGGTCCGGCGTCTGGCAGCGGAGTCGCTGGCGAGGCCAAAGTCGATGAGCTTGATGTTATCTTCGGCATCGACCATGATGTTTTCCGGCTTAAGATCGTGGTGCACCACACCATTGGCGTGGATGTACTCCAAAGCATCCAGAACGTCTATCGTAATCCGTATCGCTCGGTCATGCGGGATCCTGCCTTCATCTAGAATCTTGCGCAGGGGACGACCCTCGCACCACTCCATGACCATGTAATTGCGGGCCAGCCTTTCGCCGCCGAAAACATGCATCACCTTGGGATGATTCAACTTTTCGCAGATGCCCGTCTCGCGCTGAAAGTGATCGGCGAAAACCGGGTCGGCTTCCAGATCGGAGTGAGGAATCTTGAGGGCGACAACGAGTTTGTCGCGCAGATCGGTGGCGCGATAGATGGAAGCCATGCCGCTGCGCACAACCAATGCATCGATGCGGTAGGAATCGACCAGAGAGTTGATTTCTAAGCTGTCAAGCAATTCCATCATTCAACAAATCCCTTCCAACAAATCCCTTCAAGGATCAAGAGATCTTTGCTCCTTCCAGCGCGAGCAAGACAGAGGCGACAACTATCCTGCAATGCCGCTCGCCTTCGACTCATGAGGGCAACCGATAATGACGGCCGCGGTACATGCCCACCTGCTCGACTGAACTGACGCGCATCACCTGAGCGGTGGCATTGTCTCCTCCATCTATTTCAACGGCGCGCGCCACCAGTTCGCGGGCCAGTTCCGTGGCCGTCTTCTTCTGGGAAACGATCCGGGCAATTTCCTCGTCCTTCATCTCGTCATGCAACCCGTCCGTGCATAAAACCAGCGTGTCGCCCGCCCGCAGAGAGACAGCCGTAGTGTCTGGAGAGACAAACATCTCTGGCCCCAGAGACCTGAGCAGCACATGCCGGGAGTCAGACATAGCGATCTCCTCGTTGCTGATCAGCCCCACTTTTCGCTGCTCGTTCACCAGTGTGTGGTCCTGCGTAATCTGGCGGGCCTGGCCGTCGCGCACAAGGTAGCAGCGCGAATCGCCTACGTGAGAGACGATGGCCTGGTCAAAGCGAATGGCGCATGCCACCACAGTGGTGGCCATCCTCTTGCCCTCGTACTTCGGATTAAGTGTGCAATCGTGCACCGCGTTGTTGGCGTTCTGGATCAAACGGGGCAACAGACTGATCAGCATGGTGTTGGCCTCCGCGTGCTCGAACTGCTCAACCAGAACGGAGGTGGCTGTCGCTGAAGCAACTTCGCCCAAGTCCATTCCTCCTACGCCATCCGCCACCACGAACAGATACCCGTGCGTTCGGGTCTGGCTTCGCGATGAGGGAATGAATGCCGCCATGGCGTCCTCGTTGTTGGTGCGCACCTTCCCGAAATCGCTTGCCTGCCCGAACTGTACATCCAGCATGTGCGCGCCCGCCATGAATCGCACTTCCCGCCATTCTGTATGGGATGTGCCTGCAATATTGATTTCTTAATTGGCAGAAAACGGCCACTGGGTGGCGCGCTCTTTTTACCTCCCCGCGGAGGAAGAAGAGAGCGCGCCACCCAGTGGTTTAGTTTGAAGTAAAGGAGGCCGTTTGCTTGGAGGCGAGCAGCGCGGTCTTGCCCTTGGCCTTGGATGATCGAATGAAATAGATCGCCCCGTAGATGCCCCAGAGGGCAGAGATGGCCAAGGCGATCAGCGGCTCCTTGAAGGTTCCGAGGCCGAAGATCGGGCCGGCGAGGTAGAAGCCCATGCAGACCAGGTTTGCCAGAAGGCCGAAGCCAGGAATCAGGGAGTGTTTCACAAAGCTGTAATCCGGACGGCCTTGGAACGCCACAATGCACAGAAAACAGCTCAGAGCGTAGAGGATGAAAGTGCCGAAGTTGGAGGTGAGCGTGATGGCCAGCAGTGAGTTGGGAAGCGCTGCAAGCGTATCGTGCGGCAGGTAGCCCCAGCTGGAGAAGATGCCCTGTGGCAGCGCCTTGATGGCTGCGTCGGTCGGTGCGCCGGCGTCGCCGAAGACAAACGCAACAGCGATCACGCCGATGACGGCCGAGATCCAGGCCAGCGTCCAGATGGCTTTGCGGGGCGAGAGCGACTCTGCATGAAGTATGCCGAAGTGCTCGGGAGCCTCATCGTCCTTGCCCATGGCGTAAGTTACGCGAGCGCCGGTGTTCATGCAGCTCAGCGTAGTGCCGATGAGCGCAAAGAACACAGTAATGGCTTCAGCCAGCATGAAGTACTTGCCGTGGCCCTGGCCAAGCAGTGCGTCGCCGACAATGATCATCATGTCGCCGATGGGTGCCGCGGAACCGGCCGCGCTCGCCATTGTGTATCCCGAATTGAGGAAGTAGTTGGCCGCGAAGTATTCAAAGAGATAGCAGATCAATCCTTGAATCAGCAGCGATGCAATTACGGCGATCGGTATGTGTTTGGTTGGATTTTTAGCCTCGCCTCCCATCGAGGTCACCGATTCGAAGCCGACCAGAATCAGAATGGCAACTGTAGCTTGAATGAACATGTAACTCAGCTTGTGCGGCACGACAACCGATTTCGCATCGGGGTGGGTGAGGAAGTTGCCGGTTGCATCGGTGGTGGGATAGGTGATGACGAACGGGACCGGCTTGCCGGCGCTGTCGAGCAAGGGCAACGGGTTGCCGCTCGCGTCACGAAGGGTGGAACCGTCTTTTGCCGTGGCGAATTGGTAGGTGTAAGTGGCAAGAGACTGTGAGTCGTACTGGAAGCCCGGCGTGCCCGAGGGATGGCTGGCGCGATAGCCGAGGGCCAGTACGCTGAACACGATCAAAGCGGAAATCTGAATCACGTTGATCGCCAGGTTTACGGCCGTCGAAGCACCGGCGCCCTTGGCTGCGATCCAGGCTACGAAGAATGAGAACACAACCGCCACCAGGGCCATAAACAACGGTCCGGGATTTGAGCCGCTCATGAAATTCGGATAAAGGAAGCCAACCACATAGCCGACAAATACGCCTGTGACTGCAACCATCACGCCCGGGTAGACCCAGTAGTAGAGGTGCGAGCCCCACCCGACGATGAACTTGGAAATGCGGGCATATTTGAACATCCTGTCCTGGGAAAGCATGGCCTGCTCGGCGTAGTAGTAGCTGGAGCCGGTCCCAGGATAAAGCTTGGAGATCTCAGCGTAAGAAACCGCTGTGGCCAGGCAGAGTACGAGAGCGGCAAAGATGCCGATCCACATTGCCGGTGCAGTGGAGGGCTGGCCCTGTACGCCGGTTGTGGCCTGAATATAGAACGTGAGCCAAAGGAAGGCGCCGGGGGCGATGAGTGCCATTGCATTGCTCGTCAGCCCTGTTAGGCCGAGAGTGGCCTGCATCTGAGGTGCTTTTTGTTCTGCCATGAGCATTCTCCTGAAGATTTGATTTGGCTGCCCCCGGCGGCGGGCGCCCGGGCATGGGTTTTGGGGTGATTCGGCCAGTTGGGGATGGTCTCCTGGTCGGTTCGAAGTCATTCTTGGTTCCCTGTGAGGCATTGTTGCGCCCAACTGGGCCGTACAAAGAATTTGCAGCGCCTGCCAATCCGCCGCCTCGATTCGGCTATTTTTCGGTAACGTTTTTGCCAAAGATAAAGCCGAATTCAAGCACGCCCCGGAATTGGTTTGAGAGCGCTCCAGTCGAGCCGAATACATCGCTCTTCGTATAGTTCATTGCGTCCACATACCCAAGGTCGGCGCGAAGGAACATGCCTCCCTTTTGATAGGTTGGCGTCGCGGTGAATGTGGTGCCTGCGCTGCCCGCTCCAAAGCCCAGCAAGTTGGCTGACCCATCGGTTGCGGTCCCCGAACTCGTGAGGTATTCAAAGCGCACAGGAAGCGAGAAGCCGCTCTTGAATGCGTAGCTGACATTGATCGCGCCGCCCGTTGCGTAGGTGCTCTTGGCGATGCCCACCTTTGTGTTTTTTCCATAGGTGCCATACTGAAAATACGGAGAGACGATCCATGGCCCCTTGCTGTACGTATAGATCACCGCGTGCATTGCGCCGTTGTTCTGGATCGGCGTAGCTGCCGTTTGGAATACGGTCTTCGAGAGATTCCCCATCCCGTCGTACACCAGGGTGCTTGGCCCCTTGGTAAAGGTGGCCGAACCCGAGAGGAACGAGTAACGATCGGAGTAATAGCCATCGTTCCAACTGAAAGCGGCGCTCAGGTATTTACCTATCGTTTGGTTCACTTGGAGGCCGCGATTGACGGCATTTTCCTGGTTCCAGATGATGCCGCGTTCGATATTGAAGTTTTGGTACGTAAACGTTGACTCGGCGCCCATCAGCGTCGGAAGAGAACCGACTAAGAACTGTGTGGTAGCTCCTGCCTGCACCTTGAGGAAGGCAACCGGAACAGGCCCATATAGATTCACCACGGTGTTCTGGGCGTTGACGAACGGCGCGCTCAGCGTCGGCAGGTTATAAACGCCTGCCTGAACGTAGAACTGAACCGGACCGGAGGCTTTTTGAATAAAGATCTGCCCATTGCTCACCGTGGCTTGCTGGGCGTTGTCTCCGGCGACGGAGTTGTTCTGGAACTGCGCGAAACCGGTCACGATGCCGTTGACGGACAGCGTGCCCAAGAGTCCGGCATCAAAAGTGGCCGGTGGCAGCCATGTAAGCGGACCCGTTAGGACAAATGTTGAGAGCGGGGCCGGCGCTGCCGGGGCTGCGGCTGGGGTGGCATCCGGCGCTGGGGTTGGCGTCTGTGCGCCGGCAATCATGGCGATTGCCAAGGATACTCCGGCCATGGATTGCAGAATGCTGTTTGGGGCGATTTTCATTGGCACTGTTCCTCCCGGGAAAGAATGTTGTCTTTATGCGGCAAAGTGAATTCAGGCAAGAGTGGCGGCAATTCGAAACACCGGATCTGGTGCGATTTCCCTGCTGCCCACCCTTCAGGTCTCGTAAGGCGCACTTAACCTGTTGAATCCAAGAGCGGATTCACGGGCCAAATGGCCGGTCCGACCATTTCGGATTAACTCTAGTAACGCAAACAAGACATAAAGAACCCATCAATAATTAAGAAAGATTTCTTCATAACTTTCATATACAATCCTTGTTATCAATAGGCCAGGAAAGTCGGGCTGGGCTTCGTTTCTCGCAATGGAATGCGGATAAGTTCGCAGCGGAAGATGCGAACATGCCTTTCGCAGCTTCGTGAGTCCATAATGATGCCGGACTAGAAGGGGTGGTCGACGATTGTCTAAGAGTCTGAAACTTGAAGTTCCCGCTCGCTCCGCAGTTCACCCTTGCCGTTCTTCACTGCTTCCCCTCAAGGTAGTGGACGGATTGGCGCAGGTTTACAAAACGCCGTTGACGGTCATTCTTGCGGCCAGTGCAGGCCTGAGCGAAATGGGCCGTCTTTCGCCTACGCAGGCCGAATTGGTGGCGCTGATCGATGAACAAGCTCTTCTATTGAGCGAACTCACATCGCGGCTGCTCATCAATGCCCGCCTGGATGCAAAGGAAGATGAAATTCATCTCACACCGGTGGGCTTGGAGCCGATTATCGATGAGGTCCTGGCTGGCCTCAGGGCTCGCCTCGCAAGCAGGAAAGTTGTGGTCGATCTTAAGAATGACAGTCTCGTGCTGTGTTGCGATCGCCAATTGATCGCCATGCTATTGACCCAGTACATCGACAACGCCTGCAAGTACTCGACCGCCGGAACCACCATTACGATTCGAGCCGCACATACGAAGTCCGTCGTGACTTTTTCGGTACACAACTTCGGCCCGGTGATTCCCGCGGAAGATTGCGAGTATATCTTCGATCAGTATTCACTCCCTTCGTCCCTAACCAACCGGACATCGAACACCGGATTCGGCCTTGCGCTTGCCAAGCGAATTGCATCGCTTCACGGTGGACGCGTTTGGGTTACCAGCGGTGAAGCGAAAGGGACAGCCTTCTTTGCTGCTATTCCATTATTAGAACTGGAGGAGTGCATTCCATGAGCCAGCTTTCTATTCGCGTTCTTGTGGTTGACGACGAACCGGCCATCCGCAGGGCGTTGCGGGCGCCCTTCGTTGAACTCGGCTTTGGGATAGCGGAGGCCTCGCGTGGCGAAGAGGCGTTGCATTTGCTGCGCGGGTCCACCTTCGATGTGGTGCTGCTGGATGTGAACATGCCGGGCCTGGGAGGCATCGAGACGTTGCGCCGCATTCGCGCCTTTGCACCCCGGCTGCCGGTGCTCATTCTCACCGTACGGGACAAAGTCGAGGAAAAAGTGGAAGCGTTGGAAATTGGAGCAGACGACTACATTACGAAGCCATTTAACACGCAGGAACTCGTTGCGAGAATCCGGACGGCGGTGCGGCGGGTTCGCGCCCCGGAGAGTGTTCAAACTGCTCCCATTGAAATTGGAGCCATTACCCTTGATCCAGTGAAGCACTTGGTGACCAAGCGCGGTGAGCCATTGCGCTTGACTCGCAAGGAATTCGGTATCCTGCACTGCTTGATGAGCCGCGCTGGCCGAGTTGTGCCCAACCCCAAACTGCTGACCGCGGTTTGGGGAGCCGATTACAGGGAAGAAATCGAGTACCTGCGGACCTACGTCAACCAGTTGCGCAGAAAAATCGAAGACGATCCCTCAAGCCCGGTATATCTCTTGACCGAAATGTATGTGGGCTACCGTTTTGTAGACCCCGAGAGATTCCAGGAGAGACCTGCGAATTTTGTGACCCAACTGGACACGCCCGCAGCAGGCACCTTGCCGGCTCTCGCGCATTAGACGCAGGGCGATTTGCTCATTTCGACAGAAAGCGGCAGAGGGCTTTGGCCTTCTGCCGCTTTCTATTTCCAGAGGTGGTAGGCGCCATCGGCTCTCGTCGGCTAGCTCGTCGAGTTCGAGGCTGAAGTCGAGGCTGAGGTCTGGCAAGTCGAAGCCGATTTCCTCTTGGAGCCACTCCGACAATTGGGTTGAAATTGATTTGCAACAGCGTATACGTCCTGCCCGCGGAGTAGATTAAGCGCACATGCGGCGCTATCGACCCACAAACGCAATTAGCCCGCCGCTTGTTCTGCGTTGAACCGGTAACCGACGTAAGCATCTGTCAACAAGTACTGAGGATTTTGCGGATCGTCTTCGATTTTCTTGCGCAATTGCCGGACAAACGTCCGAAGGTACTCCAGCTCGTTACCGTATTCCGGCCCCCAAACGGACTTTAACAGCCTCGCATGAGGAATCGGCTCGCCGGCGTGCATCATCAAGTAATGCAGCATCTCGAACTCCTTGGGAGTTAAATGAATCGTGCGCCCATGCTTTTGCAGCCGGTATTTCACCGGATCCAGCTCCAGTTGGCCATGCCGGATTGGCGCATCCATGTTGGTATCTTGAGCGTTCCGCCTTCGGACCGCGGATCGCAAACGTGCCGTCAACTCGCGCAGTTGAAAGGGTTTGGTAATGTAGTCGTCAGCGCCCGCGTCCAGAGCCAGCACTTTGTCCTCTTCGCTGTCCAGCACAGTCAACATCAGGATGGGCAAGCGCGCAATTGCGGCGCGGATTCTTCTGCAGGTTTCCACTCCGCCCATTCCCGGCATATCCACGTCCAACAGCACCGCATCGAACCACGAAACGCGAACCAGCGACAACGCTTCTTCGCCGCGAGCCGCCTCCACCACCGCGAATCCCATTCCTGACAACGTCACGCGCAGTGCCCGTCGGGTAGTGGCGTCGTCGTCCACCACCAGGATGGTGCCTTGGTCCGTATTCGATGCCTCCATATTCATTGCTTCCCTCTTGCGCCGTTCGGAAGGGAAAGGAAGAAAGTGGTTCCATCCCTCTCCTCGCTGATCACCCATACATGCCCGTGATGTGCATGAGCCGCCTTCTTTGCGGCCGAAAGTCCAACTCCGGTGCCGGGAACGGTATCCTTCCATTGCGGAGAACGATAAAACCGGTCGAAGATTCGCTCCCGATCTTCGATCGGTATTGTCGACCCAATGTTGTGTACGGAGAACACCAATTCGCCATGGCTCAAGCGCGCCGCAATTTCAATTGCTGTGTTCGGAGTTGAGTATTTCCGAGCGTTGTCGATGTACTGCGTCAAGATCATCACCACCAAAGCCCGATCCACGCGCACTGTCAATGCCGCTTCTTCCAACGTAACATGAATCAGCGATCTCGCCTCTTCGGCTGCCCTGCTGCTCAAAACCTCGGTAATCAAATCCTGGACTTTCACCTCTTCTATTTGGAGCCCCACCTGTTTCGCTTCGAGCTTTGCAGTCATCAGCAATCGATTGCAGATTTCGCTCAGGCGAACGATCTCGTCGTCAATCAGCGTGGCCATTTCGCGCTGCGAATCAGTCAACCCTTCCGACTCAAGCAAGCCGGAGCTGGCTGTGTGAACCGCATTCAATGGAGTCTTGAACTCATGTGCCAATGCGTCCATAACCGCCGCGCGCAACTGCTCAGTCCTGCTTGCTTTCTCGGCTCTTTCTTCCTTCTCAAACGATTGGCGCCAATTAATCGTGGTTACCGCTAACGACGCAAGCGCGTCAACCACCAAAGGACTCACCGATCCGCGCACCACCAGAGCGCCTACAGACCCGGTTCCGGACCGCAGCACCCGCCGCCAGGTTTTCGTTTTGTGGTCGTCCCATGCTCGGTTGCTTTGATAGCATTCCTTGGCCACATCTTCTTCGTCCGCGCCCCAATCTCCTGCCCTGTCCTGCCGTCCCAGGTTGGCGTCGTACAAGGCAACAGCTTCTGCACCGAAGACTCTGCGAATCAGAACCGCAAGCTGCGGCCCGGGCGGCCCATGAAGATCCAGTAAAAGCGAATCCCTGCTCAATTCAAACAGCTGCTCCATCCCCGTGCGATGGATAACCGCCTCTCTGCTACTCCGCAGCTCCTTCGCCGACAACCTGGAGATAACCAGCGCCGTGACCTGAAATGCTCCAAGCGCCACCCACTCATGGGGGTCTGAGATGCCAAAACGAAATAGAGGTGGAGTAAAAAAGTAATCGAGACAGCCAGCTGCCAGAAAAGAAGTGAGCGAAGCTTGCCAGAAACCGCAATACAGTGCAACAGAGACTACAAGCAGCAAATAAAAGAAGCTTATCGTCGTGAGGTCGACGCCAAGATGGAACCCGAAGTAGGTTAGCAACGCGAGAACCGCGCCTGCTGCGAGGCACTGCACCAGAATACGCAGTTTGCCCTCCCAATGCCTCCCTGCTGAAACAATCGCATCTGCCATCTTGCTTGGGTGTTGTTCGGGTGAGTTGCCGAACTTCTCTAGGAGAGACTAGCCAGTCGACCGTAAGGAACGTGTAAGGGCACTATTTAAATTCTATAAACCCACTCGAAGAGAGCGAACATCCCCGCTCCCTTCGAGTGTCTGTTTCAGCATCCTGGGATTGCCTTGTGCTCTACATTTGCTGCGCGGCTGGGCTGACCGACTCGGCCATTTGGCCGTACTTTGCGGCGAGCGCGCCGGCCTCGGCGGCTTTCGAAACATAGTCGTTGTAAAGATTCCGCGCCGCATCGGCGGGCGTTGGATACTTGGCAGGGTGATACGGAGTGGTCTGCCACTGACTCACCCATTCATGGTGCACTGCTTTGGCTCGTTGATGGTAGTTATTCTGCTGATCCCAATAGTAGGTCGCCAAGTCCCTGTATTGGTCGGGCGTGTGCGCTTCCTGCGCCATTTTCTTCAATTGAGATTTTGTGTAGTGATCGCCATCCCCAACCGAGGGGATCGCGCTTTGAGCATTTCCAACACTCATGAGAGCGAATGACAAGATGCTCCCCAGAAAGAAGCCTCCCTTGATTATCTTCATGAATTCACCTCCATGCTTGAGTATTTGTCATGCGGCATGAGGACGGCATGAGTAAAACGGAAATTGAATATAAGAAAGAGATGACCTGTTTGCTACCCTTGACGATCAACGTCAACTACGTCCAGCGAGGATTGATCCCGTATGTGCGCATCCAGTCGAACCTCCGATTCGTGAAACCAGATGTCCTCGCGTGGGTTGCCGAACACAGTTCGGAAGTCCAAAATTAGAAGCGTAAGTAGGAGGAGAAAACCGGATTTGAATCCGTTTTAAGGCGATTTGGTGTCTATACTGTGTCTATTTCTTGGAAGCACTGGAAGGCGCGAGCGAGACTGGAAAGAATTTAGAGACTGCGCTTAAGAGAAAGAAAATAAAGGAATTGTTTCTTAAGTCATTTCATTCGTGCGACTTAGGAAATGGCTCGGATGAGAATCCTCCCTCTCCGCCAGCACCCACGGTGCGGCAGACGCTAATTACTAGCTTGCAAGATGGCTGTGCTTGAGCCTTGAGAGAGCTGCTTCCTGTTGGCTTGCAGTTCCGATAGACTCCTTCAAATCCATTCCCTCGTACATCGCCGCGCGATTTCGATTTTGCGGCATTGGCCATAAGGCGGCATGGAGCCAGGACGCAGGCTACGATGAGCAGCTGCTGAGGGATGATCTCATTATGTTGGAATCCTGCGAAGGGCTTCGCTCCGTGGTGATATATCTCATGAAAATCCAAAACAGCAGGAAAGCCACTGCGAAGATGGCGACCGCGACGATCCGGCGCTTGAGGCGTTTATTTGTACGAAGACCTATGCGCGATCTTGAGCTGCGTTCAGCGTTGGAATGAAATCCCTTTTGTTTCGAGCGGCCGGTGTCGAACGAGGAATAAAAACGAATCCGGCATTTGCGGCAGCGAAACGGCATGCGTCCCAAAGCCCGCTGCAGAGAGTCGCTCCAGTGAGGGCTGTGAGAGGCACGCGTATTCGAACTGCCGCATTTAGGACAAGCCATGAACTGAGAAAAACCTCGGTTTCGCTGTATTGAATCCGAGCCTACCAAAGGCGCGAGTGATTCCAAGCACACATCTCAATGCGAGGCGTAACGGTAGTACCGAAGAGCCCGGTGTTACCACGGAGCAAAACGGCGAATCTTTAGTTTCAGTACCTCAATGCGTTTCCTCCCAAATGCAAAGAAGGCCCGATCAACTCGGGCCTTCTTTACTGCATCACTTTCTTTTCGATTCACGCCTTCAGGTTGAACAGCTTGATGAGGTTGCCTCGGAGGATGAGATCGCGGTCTCCTTCGGTAAGATCGAGGTGATCGAGCACGGAGTTTGGGCCGGCAGCACCAGCGCCCTGCGGAAAGCCGCCAACCTCAGGCCCCATGGGCGGATTCTGCCCGCCGCCTGCATTCTGTCGACCGCCCGCATTCTGCCCGCCGCCTGCATTCTGTCCACCGCCCGCATTCTGGCCGCCCCCGCGTCCCTGGCCGCCACCGCCGCCAGCCGGCGTGCCTCCCATGTTGTCCGTTCCCACCACAACGCGATCGGAACCGACCAGGTCGATGAGGTACTTGAGCGAGAGCGGATACCAGGCCAGATCGTCGTAGTAGAAACGGCGCAGGTAGCCATGTACGGGTTGCTTCAACCGGCCTGCGCCGCCGCGGTCCAGTCGCCCGACAACGTATGGAAATGCGCCGCCTGCGTGGCAGACGATGATGTTCAGCTCCGGGTACTTATCCATCGTTCCCGAGACAATGAGCTTGGCCATGGTTGTTGCCTGCTCGAAGGTTTCACCTATGGAGTTGGTCAGGCCGGGGAAGGGCGATTGCGGGCCGTTGGGGTTGTTACCCGAATATTCATCGTTGAGCCGAGTGCCCGCAAACCAGTTGCCTACCCCATCGAGTGGATGCAGGATGATGGGCAGACCCAGCTCCTGGATGCGCGCCAAGACTGGCGCAAACCTGTCTTCAAAGAGATACTCGCGGCTGGCCAGTGAGTTGGGCAGGTGCACGGCAACCATGCCCGGCTTGCCGGCCACGCGGTTTAATTCTTTGAGTGAGCCTTCTGCATAGCCAACGGGCAACTCGATACCGAAGTTAAACCGATCCGGATAGGCGGAATGGGCCTCTTGCGCGTCGTCGTTTGCCACTTGGGCGAGCTTAGCGCCCTGCTCCGGCGTGACCCACTGCCAGGGCATGAAGCCGCCGAGCGTCACCACCTGCATCTTTTCGCCGTGGTCGTCCATCCACTTGATGCGCGCGGGCAGATCGTGGCTGTTGGCGTTGTCGGTGTCGGGACGGCCCAGGTCGGCTTTCACCTTCATATACGTTGCGGGAGCCCAATGGCAGTGGGTGTCGATTGCAACCGGTGGCCCGGGGCGCTGTGGCATATTACTTGGCAGCACCTTTGCCGCGGTCAGCTTGGCCGCGTAGCTTGCATCGCCGGCGAGAATAGGGCCTTTGACTGTGTTCTGCGCGACCGCAGCCTGCGGCATCAGCATGCCGGCCGCTGTGGCAGCTACACCGCCCTTCAGAAAATCTCGCCTTTGGATTCCATTGGTCGCTTCGGCATTCTCTATATTGCTCATCGATTTTTCTCCTCGTGTTATATCCATTGATTGCATCGCGCGGGTTTCTAGCATGATGGAATTCTTGATGAAGTCGGAACGCTATCCGGGCAGTCCCTCAGGGTCTCAAGCCCGCATTCCTATGGTTGCATTTACGGCGCGCGACCCAGAGGGTGCCCCGGTCGTGCCCTTTCAAAACCTCGCCTTAATCTGAGATTCCCAATAGCCCTCTGAAGCACTCATGCGTTCTTTCCCAGCGCACTTACTTTGCCTCAGGAAACTTGATGTCGAGGTAAACGATTGGTTCGTCCACCTTGGTCCAATGATGGGGAACGCCCGCGGGAATGAGGATGATGTCGCCGGCCTTCAAATGCTGCGTCTTTCCGCCGGCAACGGCGGAGCCCGATCCGTTATGAGGGCCTCCGACGGACATATCGACTCCTCCGGCTGAGACGCGCGGAGCACCGCCGCCATTGCCACCAGCCGCTGGGGTACCTGCCGCTCCGCTGTTTGCTGGTCCGGTAAACCCAGGAGGAGTGCCCCCGCCGGGTCCGGTACCTGCCGGGCGACGCGTCCCATCGGCGTTGGTGAACATGTCCTGGTGGACTGCGCTATTGGCGCTGAAGGGCCCGACCATCTCGCCGCCGGTTTCAAAGTCTGCCGAGCCGGATTGAATCACGAGAATCTCGCTCGTGTCTCCGTGCGCGTGCGGGCTGTCAGCCGCGGTGATGCGGATGAAGGCGCAGTTGGCGACTCTGCCGAAGAGCTGCGTGCTCAGGCCGGCCGGCTTGCCGGTATCTTTGTCGGTGGGGCCGTTCTTGAGCATGGTCTGGAATTGCTCGTTGGTGACGAGTGTGGCGGCATCGGTGGGAATGGCAGGGCGAGCCTGACCGCCGCCCTGACGCTGGCCCTGTCCAAAAGAGGCCGTGGCAAAACCTAACGAACTGAGAAGAACTGCTGTAACCAAAATGGATTGACGCACAAAAACCTCCTGTTTTATTTAGATAGGCCCGCCTGGAACGAACCGGTTCACTTGAATGGACGGCGCTGGAGCTTGAAAAGCCGCCTAAGATTGCCTCGCAGGATCGGAACCCTGATTCGAACACGACTGGCGCATGGTATGCCTTGGCATGATCGGGTAATAAATGATTCATTAACGTAAATAAGCCATATCGCGATCCCCTGAACCCAGACATGCCAGGGGCGCAATCCCATATACAGCCGTTTTAGAAGGTTCGCGTAACTGCTACTTTATATATGGTTGGAAGCACAGTTGACAAACGACGCACGGAAATAAGGTCAATGACTCAATTCATTCCACAGAAACTTATCCTCCAAGTTGCGATGTTTAGCGGCTCTTAATCGGGCTTCTCCAGCGACAGAATTGGATTCCCAGGGGATAAGATTCCTGCCGCCAAGGGACTGCCCACCGCCGCTTGAAGAATAAAATCAATGAATTCACTTGCTAGAAACCGGCGGATTTGTGAGAATAAATTCTCGGCGCTGGCATTTCCCCTTTTTTCTCATCCCGATCATTCGCGCCCAGGCAATTCCCGGCGGTTGTTTCGCGCGACCTTCGGGACCCGGTTTCCGGTTCGCGGCACGCAATCATCCGTTCGTTTTTTTGCATGTTTCAATTGACGGCAGCCCAAGGAACTTAAGGCACGCGCTCAGGTAGAGGCTCATCCGGATGGTTACGGTTGCCCTGCATGCGCGAATTGGGAAATCCGTGATCGGGTAGTTTCACGGATGAAACATACAGATGAATCAGGGGGTATCGCGATGAAGTCCTCCCGTCGCTTTCTCGCTGTAGTTGCGGCCGGCTTTATGGGCGCAGGAGTGTGCGCCGCAACTGCTCAAGGAATCGAACCTCACACCTCCGCTGCCCATACTGCGCCGGATTCGTCCTCCGGCCAGGCAACCATGCTCGCGGAGCCTCCCAGTACACTCGACATTCCCGGCCCCCTGCGTTCTTTCCTGCGCATGGCTGGAATCAGCCAGGAAGCCACTCCAGACGATGTGCTGCCTCTGCTGGCGCGCAGTGTCTTCCTTCACGGCCACAATGGCAGCAAGGAGACGGAGTATCTTCTTCTGATCGATCGATACGTGAGTCTAAGCAGAGAGCTTGTGGCATTGGCCGGCTCCGACGCTACGATTCGAGTCGCCGATTGTGGACAGGCCGCAAAGCTGATCGCGGTTCTTGGATTCAAGTTTGAGCGCGGCTGCAGTCGCAAGGGCGCCGACTTGATCACCGAAAATTCCGAGCGCGCATTCCTTACGGTCGACTCCGGGTTCCCCCTCACGGCTCTTGAAGAGGCTCTCCAAAAGGGAACTCCCTTTTCCTGCCCATTTCCTGTCACCCCTGTTCCTGTGCTCTTCACGGAAAAGGATTGGGTTGCGGTCAGCGTCAAAAAGATACTGCCAAGTGAAACTATGCTCGACGTCATTCTTCATGACGTCGATGTGGATAGGCTCTACTCCGCTATGGCTAGAAGTGACCCGCAGACGCGGCTCGCTCTGTATCATTCTCCGGGGTTGAAAAAATTGATCCCTGTTGCAGCGGCATTGGACTTCTACGGCAGCAACATCCGGATCCGTTCCGGAGCGGTAGTTATGCCAACGGGAGCAGCCGGCCGAGAGGGCTGGCAGGAACTTGTGGGAGCAAGCCTGGAATCACCCGGCGAGTTTGTACTGCGTTTGATGGCCAGAGACCACGGCGCACTGGCTGCCTATTTCGATGCCTTCACCCGCGTCAGCCGGACGCAGCAGAGTCATTGGATGGAGGGAGACCGCCTCAAGCGTCTTTACGATGCTTTTCGATCCTCCTCCCTCACTACCGGGCCTGCGATTGGCGTGTTTGCCAGAAACGCATCCGTGCTGCTCCTGCTTTCCAGCGTGCGGTGGGATGAAAGCGGCAACCCCATGGTGCCGGGCGACCTCAGCGTTTGGCAGGAGCATCTGAATCGAACCGCAAAGTCATCTAAGGAAATTGCATGGGCAAAGCACGTTCCCAATTTGCAAACGCCGAATCAGCTCCTTCAAGAGTTGGTGGCCGCTTCAAACGATGCGACCGACAGCGCCCCCGACCAGGCTTACCTGTCTCTGAGCGCGATTGACGGGGCAAGAACGCCTGCCGCGCATATGTCGGCCTCAACCGCTCGCATGCTCGTTGCCAATTTCCACCAACTGAACCAGTGGTACTTGATTTTCAGCGAATTTCCCGCACTCGACGACGCAGCGATCACTGCGTTTGTGAATACTGCCAATCAGCTCAGCGCCATCTCCGATCCCGGCCTGCGCGCCAATGCGCTGGGAGCTTTTCAGGCGGAGATCGGCCTTTGGCAGATTTTGGCCCGGCAAAATGAGATTCCTGTTGCCAGGCTCAATGCAGCCTGGCAGGACACCATCAAGCCATATGCGGGAATATCTTCCTCGCTGCAACTGTTCGACGCCGCGCGAATCAGCCTGAAGTCGATTGTGGCCGCCGCGGCGCAGAGCGAAGATATTTCCCAAGACCGGATCCAGGACCGGATCGTGGAACTGCTCGCCGGCCCCTCCTCCAGCCAGCTCGCCGATCAACGCGTGCATCATGCCTTGTCCGACAGAATGCGTGCTGTCATGGAAGATCAGCGCCTGGTATCGCTCGACACGCTTTTCGGACTCTACGACGGGCTTGATTCGTTGGCCAAGGGAAATCATGTGGGCGACGCGCTGCTCCCGCTCGCCGGGGAGCTGCGAGAGTTTGAACTGCCTCGGCCCATCTTTACAGGCGGGGAAAAAGCGTCCTGGTCTCCCATCATCTACACCAGCCGCCACGCGGAGTTGCAGGTCAAAACAGACCTCACCAAGATGATTCGAACTCCCGGAACGGCAGCGCAGATGGAAGCAACGCGTGGCCGGCTTACTCCGTTTCTGAGAGACACGCTGGTCGGATTGAACTACGCCTACTATGAACCGCCAGGGGCCGAGGTCCTTCACAATAATCCGCTCTTTGTTCGTTCCCATGATTTCATCATTGAATCCGTCGAGGGCGTTCAGCCAATCTGGGGCCCTCCGACTTCGATCGGAGTAGGTGTCACAGCCGGCGGCGGAGCCTATCTCATGGGGTCTCTTGCGGGCCTGCCCTATGCGCTCGCAGAGACGGAAGAGGACTTCATCGCACCGGAAAAAGTTCAGGCATTGATATGGAAAGAGGCGGTGCCCGAATTGCTGGTGGGCGCAATCCTGCCCCGTTGGTGGGGTATCAGCCAGAACGAACTGCATGCCGTGGCACTTTACCAGCGTGCCGGCGAGGAACTGTTGCTTGCCTCAGCTCACGATGCGCCGCTGCGCGGACGCGCGCTGAACATCTTGTCCGCGTGCATTCCGCTGGCAAAGTTGGACGAGATCGATACCGAACTCCAATCTCCTCAATCCGCGACCGCGGCCATTGCGCAAATTGAGCCCGCTGCAACATTCTATCTGGAGTCGGAATTCCGCAGGAACTTCCCTCAACAGGCTCCGCTGCTTGGCCCGGCAAATCGGGAACTCGACGATCTCGCGCGAAGCGATCCCGCGGCAACCTCTCCAGCGCGCCTGTCCAGGGACTTTGGCGCGCCGCATCCGACCCTGGCCAGTACCAACTCCCTCGCCATCGGGAACATGGATCCGTATCCCGCCGCATCCGGTTCGTCCAGCCATCTGTTTGCGGAGTCATGGGACTCGAGCAACCTCTATTGGGCGCGCCTGGCCGATGAGATGGGCTACTCGCCCGCAGCTCTTAATCTGTTGGCGCCAGGTTTGACCAGCCGTATGATTGCAAATTTATTTGCCACCACCCTCGACGACTGGCCAGCGCTGTTGCGGGCCATGGAAGAGACCGGAACCGAGTTCCGCCAGGGTAAATTTTCAATTCCGGCCGCCGCGACGATCGCCGATAGCGATAGGCCGGCCAATGGGAGCGTACGACGCAATGAATAAATTCAGCATGTCGTTCATCAGATTGTTCACAGCTTTGATCCTTTGCTTTCTCATGGCCCCTGGTCCGCGGCCCGCGGCTCAGGACGATTCCTCTCGCTTGAAGGTCAATGTAGACCTGGTGCAGCTCAGCATTGCGGTGACCGACCGGAAAGGAAGCTACGTCACCGGCCTCAAACCCGATGACTTTGTCATCACGGAAGACAAGATTCCGGAGAAGATCGCCAACTTTGAGGAAAGCAGCAAGGCCATGAAGCACGCCGAAGGCACGCCACCCCCGCAATCGGAGTCTTCGCAAGCCACACCTTCGCAAGTAGTGCCGAACGGGAACGCGCAAGCTGCGGCGGACTCAGATTCCGCCCGCCCATCGTCGGTTTCCGGTACCAGTATTTTTATACTCTTCGACACCAGCAACTACATGTACAAGGGCTTCGTGTATGCCCAGGACGCGATCTGCGATTTTGTCCGCTCCCTCGACGATGTCAATCGGCTTGCCTTCTACTCCTACAGTCGCAATCTGTCCCGCGCCGCGCTGCTGACCTCCGACCATTATCGCGTTGTCAACGGCGTGCGCAGCACGGTTGCCGGAGACGATGCCGCGCTCTATAACAGCCTGCTCATGACGGTGAATGACTCCGCGCACATCACCGGCAAGAAGGCCATCGTGGTCTTCTCCAACGGGCCTGACAACGCAAGCTCCGTACCGCCGGAGGACGTGGCCGAGCTGGCCCAATCCACGGGCACGATTATTTACATCGTCAGCACGCGCCTAGCGGAACAGGAACCGATCTCCGCCGCGGCCTTCGCGCGCATGAGCAAGGCGACCGGCGGCAAAGCCTATTTTGCCGGAAACTGGACCCAGGAAAAGCAGGCCTTCGCTGCCATCCGAGACGACCTGGGCCATCTCTATACCATCAATTATTATCCTCAACCCAACCCGAATCGCGGCTGGCGGTCGATCAGCGTCAAGCTGGTGGGCAAGGAGATGCAGAAATACCACGTCCGCACCCGCGACGGGTACGCTCTTATTCAGAGCAGAGCGGGACGCGACGCAGCCTACGCCACATCGGCGCCGGAGATTGATGTGAGATAGTGCACGATACGCTGGTCGTGGTGAACCTCCTCGCAGCGGCGCCGGATTCAGGGCCGTGGAGTCGCTCTGCCACTTGCTGCCGTTGATGTTGACCCGGCAAAGTTCCCTGTTGCGGTCCCGATCGCCAGCGGCGTCTCGGGCCTCAAGCTTTCCTCCAACTTTTCGACTGGCATACTCGCCGGCGCAGCCGTTTTGGCCGCAGGCTTCGAGTCTGGCGTGTTCATGGGAATGTCGGAATTTGCAGGCAGAAATGTCGCAGGATAGTTGAGCGAGGGCGGCTCTGCGCCAGCCGGAATAGGCGCAACGATCTCCGGCGTAACAAGTACGATCAGCTCGGTATTGTTTTTGGTGCGCGTTGTCGACTGGAAAAACTTGCCCAGAATCGGAATGTCGCCGAGGAAGGGAATCTTCTGGAAGTTTTCCGTCTCCGAGTTGTCGAGCAGGCCTCCGATGACGAAGCTCTGCCTGTCGCTCAGCTCCACCTCCGTATTCACCTTGCGCGTAGTGATGCCGGGAACTTCGAATCCGGAGATATCGATTTCATTGATGTAATCGAGCGAGCTCACCTCAGGCGCAACCTGCAGGCGGATGGTTCCGCGGGGCGTGATGGTGGGCAGAAAGTTAAGCCGGATGCCGTACTCCTTGAACTGGATGGTGACCGTCGAGCCGCCGGTCGACGATCCCTGC
>Ga0182012_10001690_pt1 | contig 24020 bp, 21 predicted proteins | sample 612S2SmetaG_FD_120486 | JGI IMG/M metagenome (GOLD analysis project Ga0182012, IMG submission 120486) | Permafrost microbial communities from Stordalen Mire, Sweden - 612S2S metaG | ecosystem: Environmental > Terrestrial > Soil > Wetlands > Permafrost | place: Sweden: Stordalen | collected... | reverse complement strand
CGGCGGCCACTCAGCCACCAGCACCGACGCCCGGATATCGTGGTCATGGTGACGCAAGAAGCTGGCGTCCACATCGAACTGCTCAACGAGCTGCGCGAGGACCTTTTCGCTTACCTGAGTTGCGCAGGAGGCCGTCGCCTCCATCAGCTGGGTGGCGACAGAGGTGACGACAAGATCCAGGCTGCGCGGCACGAGGTCCTTCGCCGTGTCCTGCGTCCTTGTGGGCAGCTAGGCCCGATTGGACGACCCTGAATTTCAGGGGTGCGTCAACAACAGCGCACCGAAGTGCACTGAGCGGGCATCGGGGGTTCGCCTGGTTGTCTAATGGGAGTACTCGGAGCGGGGCAGGTCACGGATTGTAGCGGTTAGAAGGCGTATTATGCCTTAATTTGACCCAGTTTGGCGCGGCTTCCGCTCACAGCCATCCTAGCCTCCCGTCGTTGGAGGACTACTGCGGAGCTAATTCTACGTGCCGCGGAGACATTCGGCCCGGGAGCCGGCGCTTCGGCTCCGACTGGCCGACGCGGTGAGAGTTGCGCGACCGCAACGCGCTGACGGCGAGAACGGCTATCAGCGCACCCACCAGCCCCCCGGTCGTAGCCACCAGCGATGGTCCTGATACCAGGAAGTAGCTGTACCCGACACCGACGATGAGCAGGACCAGGTGAATGGGTGTCCAGCGCGCTAGTGAGCGCAGTCGGAAGGACAGTCCGATGCCCAGCAGCAGCGCCAGAATGTGACCGAACGGGGTGAAGTCCGTCCCCAACGCTGCCGCCACCGTGATACCTACCCACCAACCGATCCAGAGTGGGCGCCAGCGCAATGGTATCGATGCCGTTAGCGCGCCCAGAACACAAACCGCACCGTAACTGACCCCCACATCGCTGGCCCGCGCTACAGAGATCGGCAGCCAGTTCGCCTCAATGGCGGCGACCAGGCCCACCGCGACGAGCAACGTGGCGCCGATATGACCGACCGCGAAGGCGATGAGCAAACCGCCACTGCGCCATATCAGTTCACCTAAGGCGAGCAGGCACACCAGTCCCGGCAACCAGGCATAGACATGGCCGCCGTCGTGGACGAAGGCGCTGCCCACCAACGTGCTCAGGCGGCCGCGAGCCAGATTGTGCAAGTTGGTGCTCATCCGAATCACGACGGCGTCGTGCGCGTGCGGACCGAGCATCGTCAGCGTGGTGGACACCGCGACCAGCGCCACGGCGTACGCCGTCGTGACACGCACCGCCGCCACGCCGGCCAACGTTCGCGCAGCCGCTGCCGTCCAGCGGCCGGTGCTGTCACGAATAGTCATGCTAGATAACACAATTCGCTACCAACCCGCTGTTGCAGCGTGGTCCGGTTGGGGGTGGCCCGGCCAGCCGCGGGTAGGCGCAGTGGCTGCCACGCGCCCGGTACGCAGCTGGCCAGTTTCGTCGACGCAGGTGCTCTGCGGCCAGATAGCACGGTCGAGGTGCGAATGCAGCCCACCCCGCAGCGATGGGCGCAGCTCAGCCATGCTCATAACCCCAACCTGCAGGTTTAGTCCACAATTGGCCACCTTCTTAACGAAGCCTTCACGCCCGGGTGACAAATCTTCACGGGTTCCGCACGCACATACACGCTCACCCGGTGCCTCGTCACCACCGCGCAGGAGGCGATGTTGCTGAGAGAACTACGCTGCGGGGGCATTTGCTCTCTGATCTCCAGCTGGTGGAAGAAGGCTAGGAAGCGTGGCTATCAGTTTCACGGACGTCATTCAATCCAAGTACCTGCTGTTGACGACCTTCACCAAGGACGGCCGTCCCAAACCGACAGCGATCTGGGGAGTGCCCGAAGGCGACAAGCTCCTGGTCATCACCGACGACGGGTCGTGGAAGACCAAGCGGATCCGAAACACACCACGAGTGACGATCGCCAAGAGCGCGGCGTTGGGCAAGCCCAAGAGCGAGGCCGTCGAGGCGGTTGCACGCGTGTTGCCGAAGTCGGAGACGCGGCGGGTCTACAACGCAGTGCTCAAGCGGTACTGGTACCACGCCTGGTGGTTCTATGTGCACTCGATCGTGCGCGGCGGTATCGACAAGGTGCACATCGGCCTCGAGATCAAACCCGCCGCGCAGGCGCTGTGATGCAGGACCGGACCCGAACATCCACCCATCTCAAGGAGCCCATCCTGGCGTTGGTGGCAGCGGTCCGCGTCGGGGTGGGAGCCGCCACGCTGGCCCCCGTGCCGTTCGTGGGCGCAGGCTTGGTCGGCTTCGTCCGGAGCCTTGCAGGTCGACGCCGTTAGAGGTGGCTGGTGGCGAACCCCGCGGCTTGGCCGGTCATGCCGTTCACTGCGTACAGACCGTGCGCGAGTGGGCTGTTGCCGTCACCGCAGATCGCATCGCCCTGAGCACACAACTCGAGGGTCTTGGGCTGATAGACGGGCCCGATCGCGATGGGTGGCGCCCCGTACTGCCCGAGCCATTGATCGGAAGGTGTGCCGAAGAGAGTGACCGCGGCGACGTGGTTGGCGATTTCGGGCGGCATGGGCGGGGGCACTAGGTTAGCGGGCACACCGGGTGGTACGGCGGCCAAGGTGACGTAACCAGCCAGGGCCGCGCCCTGGGAGTACCCGCCGAGCACCTCTTTGGTCCTGGGGCAGTTCGCCGCCATCGATTCGATGTGTGAGCTGGCATCGCGGATCCCGTCAATAACGGTCCTGGCGAAATCGGGGTTTCCGAAGTCGGTACTGGCCTGGTAGTTCACCGGATACACGCCAAGCGACTTGCTGCCGATCTGACCGCGCAGCGCGTCGACGAATGGTTGTCCGACGCTGCCAACACCGGGTGGCTCACCGCTGCCGCGCGCGAAGACCACTTCGACGTCGGGACACGGGTCGGCAGATGCCGATCCGACCGGCAAGCTGACCAGCGCGGAAGTCGACATGAGCGCCCCCATCGCGACAGCTTTGATCATTTTGAAGACGTCCATCTATCCCCACCCGGTTCGCATCGTTGGTGCTCTTATCTGTTGTTCGACACTGATTACGCGACGGCTTTCCCCATGCATCATTTTTCAACCCCGTGGCCTGATGTCCCGGCCGCCGTCTGGGCTGTCACCATGGAGTTCGTGAGCACCGCGATTGTGGTGGGGCTGATCCTGCTGGGCATCGGCATCGTGATCAATCAGCTCCTTCGGTTGAAGAAGTGGCTGAAAGATGCGCCGCCCGGCCCAGAGCCTCCGGAGAGCTAACTCGCCAAAACAGAAGACCAGGAAGTCTGGCAGCACCGGCAGACTTCCTGGTCAACTAAAAGCGGTTACTTCTTGAAAGCGTCCTTCACCTTTTCGCCGGCGTCTTTCAGGTCGGACTTGGCCTGATCCGCCTTGCCTTCATTCTTGGTCTCGTGGTCACCCGTGACCTTGCCAATGGCCTCCTTGGCCTTGCCGCCCAGGTCTTCGATCTTGTTCTTGATCTTGTCTTCGGTGCTCATTAGCTCCCTCTTCTAACTATTCGCTTTCACTAGCGGGGGGTGGATACCCGGCCGGAAGCAACTTGAACCTGCAACGCTGCTCCCTGGCGCGGCCCACGGCGATGAAACCGCAGGTCCGGTTACCTTTTAAAATTGCCTTTTATCTTCCCGCCGGTGTCTTTCAGGTTGGCTTTGACCTGATCGAGCTTGCCTTCGTACTGGGTGCGCCTGTTGCCGGTGATCCGGCCGACTGTCTCCTTGGCCCTGCCGCCCCAGTACTGGCCTTTGTTCCTCAGTCTGTTCGTGGTATTCATGCGTGTCGGAGTACCCGGTAGCGCGTGATCTTCAAACTGAACCCACGGGCTGGTGCCTGACTGATAGCTTCGATCCCGTGATGGCACAGTGTTGTGCAGACGGTTATGAAGATGGTTGTCCAGATGCCGCTGCAGCCACGGCAGCACCATGACACCGGCAACTCTTCTCCGCACCGACGATGGCTTGCCGCGCGGTGTGTCCGGCGCCGCCGACCCGCGTTTCGTCAACGTCGTCAAGATTTTCTCGCGGCTGTTTCCAGGGCGCAGGCTCGGCGGAGGAGCCCTGAGCGTCTACATCGAAGGCCGACCCGTCGTCGACGTGTGGGCGGGATGGTCGGACCGGTCCGGAACGCAGCGCTGGACTGCCGACACCGGCGCGATGGTGTTCTCCGCGACCAAGGGCGTCACGTCGACGGTGATTCACCGGCTGGCCGATCGCGGCCTGCTGTTCTACGACGAGCCTGTCGCCGAGTACTGGCCTGAGTTCGCCGCCAACGGGAAGGCCGATATCACGGTGAGCGATGTGCTGCGGCATCGCGCCGGATTATCACATCTCAGGGGTGTCACCAAGGCGGAGCTGATGGATCACCTCCTCATGGAGCAGCGCCTCGCCGCTGCGCCCGTCGATCACCTGCGGGGCGTGCAGGCCTATCACGCGCTGACCTACGGATGGCTGCTTTCGGGGCTGGCCCGGGCGGTGACGGGTAAAGGTATGCGCGACCTGATCCGCGAGGAGGTCGCACGTCCGCTCAATACCGACGGCCTGCATCTCGGCCGCCCTCCCGAAGGCTCGCCGACTCGGCCGGCGCAGATCCTGATGCCGCAGAAGTTCATGCGCACCCCGGTGTTCAACTTCATCGCACCAAAGGTGGCGGGTCTGCCGTTCTCGGGCGCCCTCGGTGCGATGTACTTCCCCGGGGTCACGTCACTCATGCAGGGAGACACCCCCTTCCTGGACGGTGAGGTCCCGGCGGCCAACGGCGTGGTGACCGGCCGCGGCTTGGCGAAGATGTACGCCGTGCTGGCCAATGACGGCCGTATCGACGGCAAAAAATACTTGTCCAAGGAGCTGGTGCGCGGCTTGACTGGTGAGGCGCGAACCACGTGGCGGCCGGACGCGAACATGATGGTGCCCATGCCTTTTCACCTCGGCTACCACGAATCGCCGGTTCCCGGATTACTCAAGGGGTTTGGTCATGTAGGTCTGGGTGGGACCCTGGGATGGGCCGATCCCGAGGCCGGCAGCTCGTTCGGTTTCGTCCATAACCGGTTGTTGACACCGTTGCTGTTCGACATGGGGTCATTCGCGGGTTTGGCCGGTCCGCTGCGGGATGCCATCGAGGTCGCCCGTCACCGGGGTCCGCTCGAGGTTCCCCAGCTCGGTGCGCCCTACACCAAACCGGCCCGGCGGACGGCGACCGTGCCCGAGACGGCGGTGTCAGGGAACGGCTAGGTCGGCGGCACTAGACCTTTGCGAAGCCGCGGGGAAGTGTGAGTGGAAGATCGGTGTACGTGGCGATGCCGGGGGCCGCGGCGACGACGGCGGGGATCGCATTGATGGTGGGCACCGCCGTCATGATGTGTCCGAGGTCCATGAATTCCTCGATCGTGGTCGCCTCGAAATATGGCGGTGGTAAGAAGCCGACTTTCGTTGTCACGGTTGGCTGCCCGTCGATCTGGATGAGCCAGCCGTCTTGGTCGATCTTCCAGTCCGGTTCAAGTGTCTGTCCCTTGCGCCACCGGACATTGAGGTCGATCACGGTTTTGGCATCAACTATTCCCTGCCAGCTGATGTAGACGCCCGCAACGCATCCCGCGGGTATGGTCCAGGACGCCATTTCGAGGTCAGCTGTGGTTTGCGCGAACTCGGCCACGCATCGAACGTTGTCGAGTTCGACGCCGAGCGCGTCGCCCACCAGCCGGACGGCCTCGCCGAAGATAGCGGTCCCCTTTGCTGCCATCTCCTGCAGGTCCGGGTGGTCGATCGGCTGGCCGAATCCGACGGGCTGCTCGGTCGCCGGAGAGTCATAGAACGTGGTGTCGGCGGCCTCGTTGACGGTCACCTTGTCGATTCGGTTACACACCATCGCCGACACGATGGCCAACAGCTCGGCAAAGCCCGGGCTGACGCCCGACCCGAACATCGTGGAACCACCTCTCTCGCAGGCCGCCAGTATTCGGTCGCGGCCCTCGCCCAGGTTGTGTCCGGTGATGAAGGACGCGGTGGTCACCACATTGACGCCGGCGGACAGGATGCGGACCAGCTCGTCGACGTCGATCCACATCGGGTTGTAGACCACACAGTCCGGTTTCTGGGCAAGTAGCGCGTCGACGTCGTTGGTGGCGGCCACCCCTAGCGGCGCAATGCCGACGAGTTCGCCGGCGTCACGGCCGACCTTCTCCGGGGACCAGGCATAACACCCCACCAGCTCAAGCGCCGGGTTGTCGGCGATCGATTTCAGCGAGCTTTTGCCGACGTTTCCGGTGTTCCATTGGACCACTCGATAGTTGTTTGGCACTCGCTCAGCATAGGGAATCGCCGCGCGTCTTAATAGACGGATTCCGAAGCCAGGATCTCGGCCAGGAACGCGTCGTCGCCCGGCTGGTCCAGCCTTAACCGCGCCAACCGGCGCACCCGCTCCCTCGTCTCGCGGGATTCGGTCACGTCGGAGATCTCCGCGCCGATGATTACCGACGTGGCCGGCCAATCGTGGTTCCATGCGGCCTGTTCCGGCAGCGGCCGCTGCTGGGTGTCGACCAGCGGCAGGATCGCGCGGCCGTCGGCGTCGAGGGTGCCGGTGCTGCCGATGGCCCCGGACCGCAACTGCACGGCGACGCCGGTGGCCGGGTCCGGGCCGATCACGGCCGCGCGCACGACGGCGGTCGTCGCGGTACCGGCCATCTCGACGCCCCATTCGACGGTGGCCTCGGCGGCGTCGAATATGCCGGGGGGTACCGCGCTCCACTTGATCGACGCGACGCCCCGGGCGATCGTCGCTCCACCGCCCGTCCGGCCGAGTCCCGCGTCCGAGCCGGCGGCCAGCGCGTAGTCGTCACGGCGTCCACTCGGCGGTGCTGGTTTCGCAGTCGCGAGCGCACTCGAATCATCAATAGCAGCGTGCAGTTCAGGCCATCCGATCTCTTCTATGCCGACTTCGTCGGCAATCCCGGCACCGGCCCGCACCAGGTCCACTATCCGCGCATCGTCACTGCGCACATACGTGATCAAGGCTGCCGCGTGTGGCGCCAGCAACTCGGCCACATCCGAATCCAGTGTGTCGTCGGTGAAGAAGCCCTGCGCGCCCACGGTCAGCAATGCGACCTCGACGTCGAGCAGGGCGCGGTCCAGGGCGGCGATGCCGTCCTGTCGACTGGCGGGCCACCATCGGCGCAGCCAATGGCCTATGGCCAGCCTCCGGAGCGGGTCTACCGATCCCGGCACGATGCCGACGCCGGTGAGCTCGATGCTTTGCAGGCCGTCAGCGGCCGATGCCAGAGCCGATGTCAATGCGACATGCCCGGACTCACCAAGAATGCGCCAAAGCCAGTCGGCGCGAGACACGTCGGTGAAGGTGATCTGGGCTGACGCCTCGCCGGGTGGATCATCGATCGTCCAGGACAGCACAGCGCCGCTGACTTCCAGCACCGCGGCCAGCGGCGTTGCTGTGGTGCCAGGCCCGGTACTCCACAGACCGGAATCGGCGGCCAATCTCATCCGGCCACCTGCAATTCCAGCATCGCCTTGATCCGTTGCCGGTGATCGAGGCTCACCGACCGAGCGACGCCTTCGAGTAGAGACCGCACATCATCGACATCGTCGCAGGGCTCCTGCCAGACGTCGCGGCCGTGCAGTCGCGCCCACAGCCGGCTCAGGTAAGGCTGCGCGTAGGCGGCGAGGTCCTCGACCACCTGCCGTTGGCGCGGATGGATCGGGCCGCCGTCGGCCAGGTAACGCCGGGCGTGCATGACGTAGGCCTCCTTGCGCAGCCGGGCCTGGATGAGTGCGGCCAGCTCGTAGCGGCTGGACACGGATCGGTCTAACGGTGCCAGCTCGACCGCGATCTCGATGCCGGCCACCAGCGTGGCCTGTTTGTCCTCGGCCAGTAAACCCCAGGGTGCACAGGCCCGGTCGACCTCCTCTGCGCACAACAGGGGGATGTCCGGCAACGCGTCGCGGTCCAGTGCGCGGCGCAGTGTGGCGCGCACCCGGTCGACCACGCTGCGATCCAGTGGCCGGTCGCTGTCAGAGCCGCCACTGATCTCCGGCCGTCGTTGCGGTGCAACCGAAGTGAGCCCCGTTTTGACGATCGACCAGGGCAACTGCGCTGTGTGGACTCGGGCCAGAGCGCCCAGGTTGTAAGGTGTGGCGTCGGCGATCACGGCTGACCAGACGCGCTGACGCGCCGCCGCCGCGCGATGGCTGTTGGCGGGTCCGAGAACGGTGCTGAGCTCGGCCAGGAACGGACCGACAAGGTCTTCGCTGCTCTCGCCGGCCCGCACGTCACGCCAACTGCGGTCGAGCTGATCGGCCAGCATGGCGACGATGTCTGGACGAGCCACATACTCGCGCAGCACCTCGATCGCGGTGCGGTCACGTCCCCGATGGATGTCGCCGAGCACAGCAGCCGCAGTCTGGTGATCGTGCGGCGCTGGTGGGCCTTTCGTCACCGCCAGTTCGAAGCAAATCGGGAAGTACAGTTCCTGGGCGTTCCCGGTGCGAATCCGCTGCCGACGACGTTCGAGCTTAAGCGCCTCGAACCATGCTGCGGCAAAACGTAATTGGGGACCGCTGCCGATGATCAGGGCATGCATCGCCGCGGCCGTGTCGGGGTTGACGACCGGAGCCGAATACTGGGGGTTCGAGCGCAACCTCAGCACCAACGGGTCGATGATGCGCTTGACGGTCCGCGTCAAAGCGCCGCCGTCGTCGCCGCTGAGCACCTCGACGCCGGGGCCGATCGCCCGCCACGCCTGGTCGATCACCGACCGGCGCGGGTGGCCGGCCGCTCCGACGGCAGTGGCCATCACCACCTGCGAGTCCGCGCGCATCTGCACAGGATAGGGGCATCCCGAAAATAGCGGCACCCGAAAAGTTGGGTTCGGTAGCCGGTCGCACCGAAGAACCTGGCCGCAGACAGCTGCTATCAACGCAGCGGGAAGTCGGCTGTCCTTATTAAACTTTCAGGGTTGGGGTGAGGGCCGCGCGAAGTATTTGTTCGTCGCGGGTGGCGATGGTGAGGTTGCGTCGCGTCGCCTGCGCGACAAGCATGCGGTCAAAGGGATCTCGGTGTTCCCATGGCAGGCGTCCGGCAAAAATGGCGTCCGCGGATTCGATCGGCAGTTCGGCGGTTCTAGTCCGAATAGCGGATGCTCAGGTCTGCTCGGACCGCGAGACGATGTGGACCCGGCCGTTGCCGCCGTCCAGGCGCACCACGTCGCCGGTGTGCAGCAGGCGCAGTGCGTGCCCGGTGCTTACCACGCAGGGGATGCCGAGCTCGCGTGCGACGACGGCGGTGTGGCTCATGACCCCGCCGATATCGGCGATCAGTCCGCCGGAGACGAACATCAACGACGCCCAGCCCGGATCGGTGTCACGGGCGACCAGGATCTCGCCGGGCACGATCTCGCATGTACTCGGGTCGAGGACCACCCGCACCGGGGCTTCGATCACTCCCGGGCTGGCCGCGACGCCGTGGATGGTTTCGGCGTCGGTGTCGATCTCGGGTTCGTCGACCACAGGCTCGGGCGCCCCGACCCAGACTGCGGGCACATCCAGTGTCCGGTACACCTCGTGCACGCCTCTGCGCCGGGCGACGGCATCGCGGTATCCCTCGGTGTCGGTGCCGGTGATCTCCTCGGCGGTCAGCATGAAGACGTCGTCACGGTTATCGAGCACACCGTCGGCCACCAACAGCTCGCCGAAATGGCGAGCGGCCGCACGGATCACGTCGAAGTTCTGCACGAACGCACCCTTGCCGATCCCGCGCATCGGAACATACCGGCGGGCGAGCTTGAGCAGCAACCGGGCGACGGGCCGCTTGTACACCGGTAGTCGCTTGAACAGTTCACGTTCGGCTGCCTCCCGGTCGGCGATCCGGCGGCGTGCTGTCGCCGCAGGTGAATCGTGTTCCTCGAGACCCCGATACGCCTCGAGCAGGCGCAGCACGGGTGTGGGATCCTCACGCCAGGAGACGGACAGCAGATCACCCTCTGCCGGACCGTGGAACCCGTGCCGGCTGAGGAATTCCTCGACGGACATCCGGTCCTTGGCGCACTCCCAGAGATCGACAAGGACCTCGGTCTCCTCGTGGCCGCCGTGCCCAGCCATCAGGGGCTGCGGGTCCACCCCGGCGTTACCGGCCAGCTTCACCAGTTGCTCGAATGCGGGTTGGACGGCCCCGAAAATAAGAGTTGTGTGGTCGACGATGGATTGACCGGCGCGGGGAATCGCCTCGACCAGCAACTGCCGCGTGGCGTCGGCGCCGAGATCAGGGAGCCGCTGCAGGGTGTCTGACCAGTCCCGGCGCGCCTGCGCGCGCTGACCTTCGACGATCGCCGGGTACTTGACGAGCGGGATCCACATGCGGCGCAGCACTCGCGGGTAGTGCCGGATCTGCCTTCGGCGTACATAACCGTCGGGGACGTGGCCGAAGATGTCCTTCGCGGTGGCTTCGCCGTTACCGCCCGGAATCCGATCCACCCAGTCGCAGAGCAGATCGACCCGCAGTGCGCAACGGCCGTAGTGGAAGCCGATGATGCGGTCGCTGCGATCGGTGGTGAACCGCGCCTCCTCGGGTGACAAGGCGCCGATCACCGCGAATGCCTCGCGGAACGCCCGCTCAGCGTGGACTTCGAAGATCGAGGCGCCCAGTGGTGACTGCACGCCCGGCACCGCCTCGGCGGCGTTGGTGGTGCTCCACGTCGCATTCGGTGGCGACCCGTAGTTGGTGCCGCTTATTGCCCGCCAGTGCGATTCGGGGACCGATGTCGGCATGGGGCGGTTACTCCATACGGTCTCCGGTCTGCCCTGCACGAGGTGGACCGTGCCATCAGCCGCCAGAGCCCATTCGATGTCCATCGGCCGGCCCGCCGCCGCCTCGATGTGCATGGCGAGTTCACCGATGCGCCGGGCAACCGGTTCGCTGATGCTGGGGCCGTCACCCTCGCCCGGGGCCAAGTCGACAACCCGGACTCCACCCGCCTGCGGGTCGAAACGGTGAGCGCGTGCCTGGCTGGAAATCTCGGAGCGCGTAACCGCGCCTGTCGCTTTGTCGATCCAGAACCGATCGGTCTCGACATCGCCCTTGACCACACCTTCACCGAGGCCCAGCGCGGATTCGAGGTAGACGACGCAGCGGTCGCCGGTGACCGGTTCGAGTGTCATCGCGACTCCGGCGGCCACCGCGGGAACCATGCGTTGAACCACCACGGCGATGACGACGTCCTCGGGTGCCACTCCCAGCTTCGCGCGGTAGCCGATGGCCTGGGGCGTGAAAAGACTGGCCCAGCAGCGCACGATGGACCGCTCGACGGCATCGGCGCCCAGCACCCACAACTCGGTCTCCTGTTGGCCCGCAAAGGATGCGTCCTGGCGGTCCTCGGCGACCGCGCTCGACCGCACGGCGACGGGGCCGTCGCCGAGTTCGGCGAGCGCAGCCCGGATCGCGTCGGACGCCGCGGCGGTTAGCGTCAGCTCGGCGAACAGCGCCGCGATCTGTTCGGAAGCCCGCCGGTCGGCGGCCGGTGTTCCGGTGGTCGCCACGAGCGCGGCGATCTCGTTATCGAGGCTCGATCCTGCGAGCGCTTCGCGGTAGGTCGTGGTGGTGACGACGAACCCGTCGGGCACCGCAAGGTCGAGCACCATCAGATCGTGCAGTCCCCGCGCCTTTCCCCCGACCGACCTCGCGACCGCTTCGGTGCACTGGGCAAGCCAAAGCACCGGCGGGGACGAGGTGGTAGTCAGTTGCGATTCGATGGACGCCACCGTTGATCTCCTTGAAGTGCTTCGGGGACTTCAGAATTCGAGGATCGTGAGGGTGTCGGGTGAAACCCGAGAGCGTTTGGCGCTGCGTTCGAGGTGTCCGTATCCGACGACCCCGGCGGGGGAGGTGAACCGAGCGGGACACTCCGCGAGAAACAGCGGCTCGCCGGGAGCGCGCCAGTCCAGACCGTTGGCGTTGTCGTTGAGTTCAGAGATCGTCGCTGGAAGTGTGTGCTGCACTTCGACATTCCATTCAGCGGTGCGCCCCGATTCGGTGGTGACCGCCAAGTCGAACGTCTCAGGCGCTCCCAGCAGCGAGCTCAGCCACGGCGCCTTCACCTCGGTGATCCTATCGACGGTGCCGTCTGCGAGGAGCAGCGCACCGAACGTGGATGTCGAGGCGCCGTCGGGGGTGTGCACCTTGACGATGACCAGGCCCATATCGGGCAGCGGTGCATTGATGAACACGTGGCCGCCGAACGTGTCCCAGGTGCGTACCCCGGAGGAGTGGTCACCCCAGCCGGGCCCGTCCAGGCGCCAGGTCTGGCCGTCTACGGTCAACGTCCCGCGCACCCGGTACTGGTGCTGGGTGTGCACCTCGGCCCATTCGGTGGATTCGGCATGCGCGAACGGCGACCACGCGGCGCGCACCGGTTCGGCATCGACGTCCCAGGTCATGTAGACGCTGGCACCCTGGCCGGCGGGGTATTGGGCGAGGGTCGCTGTCGGCTGTCGTTCGGGAGCGCCGCGGAACGTGCAGGTCGCGCCGCCCTCCGGGGTGCCCCGCACGGTGAAGACGTGCGAGGACACGCTCCATTCGTCGGGGTCGCTGCCCCAGGACCGGTCGACTGCCAGCGTGCCGTCGGGCAGGTAGGCGACCGCCTGGATCCACCACAGGTCCAGGTCATCGCGGTAGCGGCCGGCATGCACGAACAGCCCAACCCCGTCCTCGGGGTTCCAGCAGCCGAACCATTTCGTCTCACTCCACGCGGTGACATCGCGCCGTGGGGTCCGGTTAGGAAACATCAGTGCCTACCGCCGATCGACACGCTGCTATGCGACATCGAATCTCCTCTACTTCCGGGGCCGGCACGAGAGCCATTATCAGCCCGCCCATCCGATGCCAGATGGGTGTGTCGTGATGTTCGCGGTCTCGTCGCGTGATGTCGACAACGCCGCGAGAGGTTGACATGCTCGGCGCGACTCCGGTTGAGCAGCGTCAACGTGCGCCGTCGACGGTGAAAGTGACCAGGGCGCCCCAGTACAGCGGGCTGGCGGTGAGCACACCGTCGCGCCAGCGACGCATCTGTTCGCGTTGCCAGCGATTGACCGCGCACCCCGCCTCAGCGAATTCGTGTGCGCGATCGACGGCGACGACAATGTCGGCCATCGGGTCGGCCGGATCATCGCCGGCGGCTGCGAACTGTCGGTAGGCCGCTGTGGTCGGCAGTGACCACAGGGTGGCGGTCACCAACTGCGCTCCTCCCAGGATCATCGCCGCCACCAGGCCGGTCGCCTCGTCGAATTGATAGTCGCCGCCTGATCCGCAGGCCAGCAGGCCTACCCGCGGCGGCATCGGCAACCGCAGCGACATCAGGTCCGACGCGGTCAGCGGACGGTGATCGCCGATAGCGTCGGCATGTCCGGAAATCACTGCCGTACAGGCCAGGTGAAGTGCCGCCCGGTCAGCCCGACTCGTGTGATCGGGGTCGCTATCTGCTGAACTCGCGTGGCCGACGTACATCAGCCGGCTCGGGTGTTGCGCCAACAATTCAGCCAACCATCGGCGGTCGGCATCCTGACGGCGGAACAGCTTGACCGCCGCGTCCACGTTGGGCAGCACCGGCCGGCGTTGCATCAGCTCGGCGAAATGCTGCGCCAATGGCGTCTGCGCCGACGGCCTGCCGAGCACCGACCCGAGCGCGGAGTCCGGGAGCTGTCCGGGCACCCGCGGGTCGAGGACCAGCACCGGCGGCCCGTCTTCCCTGATGTCCCATTCGGCAGGTGTGCGCGCCGAGTGCACGATATTCTGCGGAACCGCCATCAGCACGTCGACCAGTTCCATCAGCCGATAGCCGTCGGTGCGCGCTCCGATATCGCCGAAATCAGCTAACCAGGGTATCTGGGCTGGTCGTACGCCGGTGTTGGTGAAGGCCGCTGCCCGGGCACGGACCAATTCTTCTGCAGTCGGTCCCGATTTCGGCATCGCGAGCAGCCCCCAGGGAACACGTGCGAGACGGGCACTGGGCGAAATGAACAGCACCGCACGCGGCGAAGCCAAACATTCCGTCAGCAGCTGCCAGCCCGACGAACCGATCAGCAGCACGCCCAGAATGTAGGCGACTGTCAGTTCGGTATCCGGTGCGGCGAAGGGCCCTGAAGACAATGCCCGTTCGATGGCGTCACGCCGGCTCTCGGAAGCGTGCGGTTCAGGTAGAGCGTCAGCCAGTTCTTGCAGCGCCGCGAGCAGGGTCGGCTCATCCACCACCCAGGTGACGGTTCGTGCCGGTTGCCCGATGATTCGCAAACTGGCATAGGTGGCGATCCCGACGTCAGCGAATCGCAGGACCAGGGTCAGCCGGTCGCTCATGGCCAGGTCGACCAGGCGGGTTCTCCCGCCGTGATGTCACGGCCGTATCGCTGTGACGCCAGTACGCGATAGTGACTCATGATCGGCGGCGCATCCGGCTGCATCCGTAACGGTGGCAACGGGCCAAGCCGGGTGAGCGAAACGCCGCCGCGCGACGCCTGCCCCCCTGCGGCCGTGGCCAGTTCTGTCGCTACTTCAAGGCCGGTATCGAGGAGAACCGGCACAGTGGCAGTAGCTGCCCATTCGCCGAGCTCCCGCCCGAATTCCCGCCTCTGTGGTTCTGTGCTGAACGTGCCTCGGGCGCTGTGATACTCGACCAGCTCACTGATCAGTTCGGTGTTGTCCCACTCCCACGCGACGGCGAAGGCGCCCGCCAGAATGGGCGCGGAAATACAGCTCGCCCAACGGGATCTGGCATCGGCGTCGGCGATCGAATACCGCACCGCGTCGACGGCCAGTGCGGCCGGCACCTTGAGCTCGGCGGCCTGTTCGAGTTTGGCCGCCGCGCGCCGGTATTGCGGGCTGCCGACGTCAGCCCGGGTGACTCCCAGCGCGTTGGCTTGTCGGGCTTCGACTTCGCGCCACGTGTCTGATGGGTTGGCCGCAGCGTCGAAACCGAGGTCGGTCAATGCGTCCGCCCGCCAGACGGTTCCCAGGTGGTTGTCGAGCTGGGCATACTGCAGCCAGCTGCTGCGGGGCCACAAGGCGAGCCATTCCCGGGCCTGAGCGATCAGCTCGACCGCGTCCCCGAAGCGGCCGCGGAAGATCGCAATCCAGCTACGCTGCAACAGAATGCGATGAATGTGCAGTGGCTTTCCCAATTCACGCCAGTGCCGCTCGGCGTGCTCCCAGCATTGATCGGCCGCCTCCAGCGCGCCGCATGCCATCCGAGTCAGGCCAAAATACAGCCAGCAGCGGGCAACGTCATGAGCACGGGCGTACCGAGCGATGACGGGATAGGCTTCCGAGATCAGCTGCTCGGTGGCCACGTGGTCACCTGCCGACCAGCGCGCCGCTGCTCGCTCCAATTGTGTTCTGGCATTGGACAGTTCCCACCCGTTGGCTTGCGCCCGGGCCCCCGCGCGGCGTAGCCAGGGCTCGGCCTCCGGCAATCGCCCGGTCTCGATGCAGAACCTGCCGTATGCGGTGGCTCCGGCTATCCGAAGGTAGTCGGCGAACTCGCCGCCACCGCTCAGGTGGGCCGGATCCTCTAAGGCACCGACCACCTGCTCCCACAGCGGAACCGATCGCGCGTGCAGGTCGTCGTCGCATAGGGCTGTCGCACAAAGGATCTGGGCGTAGGTGAGTAGGTAAGCGTGTTCATCGGTAAGATCGGGCTCATCGTTGAAATCGGGGAAGTCCGCATCACTGTCCCCGTCGCCCAAGGTCGCCAGCGTCGTCGCGGCGCGTTCGTGATCGCCGTGTGCCGCAGCCAGGCACGTTTCCAGAAACTGGGCTCGCCGCGAATATCGACAGATCATGTGCGCGACTGCGCCGTCCGGCAACGTGCCGGCGACAATCCCGGAATAGATGGCTAAACAGTCGCGGATGCGCCTGATGGACTCTCGCACCCCGTCGTCAGCTCCGCGTGCAAGGTAGATCTCGCCAAGCTGGGCAAGAACTTCCAGCAAGAGATCGTCCCGGTCTTCCTGCTCGATCCGCGGAACCAGGGATAGCAGCAGATCCCGGGCCGCTATCTCGTCGGCGGCAAACGCCAGACGACGGGCGCGCTCTAATTCGCCGGGGATCGACACGGCTGCATCATAAGTCCAGCCCGGAGCGGCGGACGTGTGAGTGAGGCACGTCCGCCGCCCGGAGTCTGACCGATCAACCGCAGCTCACCTTGATGTTGAAGTCCTTGCTGATCATTCCGGCCATCGGATTCTTCAAATCGGCGCCCTGGGCCTGGCCGGTGATGGTGTAGGTCTTACCGTTCACCGCCACGTTGGCCGAGCCGACCTTCGCGCCCATGTTGTTGGCGACCGACAACGCGTTGCCGTCGACAACAAGTGCCAGCGATTCGACCTTCGGGGTGGCTTCGTCCGTCATCACTACCGCCAAAGCCTGCTGGCCGCCGGCGGACCCACTGCCGATGTCGATCTTGCCGCCCTGTTTGACGCAGGTCACCGAGGCCGGGTTCACGCCGGCCAGGTCGCTGCCGCCCACCTGGACCTGGGTGCCGCTACCGGCGGCGCTCGGTGCTGCAGACGAGGCCGGGGCGGCGGTATGACCGCCGCTGGAGCAGGCCACCAGTGCCGATGCGCAGCCGAGCGTGCCGATGGCACCCACGAGAAGACGTTTCACTAGATTTCCTTCCGTTCATGCGTCGCCCCGATGGCTTCGTCATGACGCAAGTACAGACCGCCCCTGGTGCTACCGATCCCAATTTCGTCGCGGCAACCCGGTAGGCTTCGTCGACGCGACCCGATGGAGGGAGACAACCAATGGCAGTTGTGAAATGGCTGGAAAAGCCTGAGGACCACGACTTTCCGGCAGCGGCCGACTATCTGGCCATGCTCGCGGACGCGCAGACCATCAAAAAGGTGATAAAGCGGCTGCGGGCCGGAACTGTCGTGTACAAGAAGGCTAAGGATATTCTTCGGGCAGCACAGCTGAGCCTGCTGCCCATCGACAATCCACACGTCGCCGTGGATCTGTCCAAGATCAAAAAAGGGGTTCCGCTGTCGCCCATTCTGGTGGTTCGCGGCGACTTCCTGACCGGTATTCCGTTACAGATCGCCGACGGTTACCACCGGGTGTGCGCGAGTTATCACACGGATGAGAACACCGATATTCCGGTCGTTATCGCGGTAGCTGGCCAAACGGATTAGCGTCCGGAGTTACTCGTCGACGGCGACGCCACCGTGGGTGCGCCTGCGGCGCGTCCGGTGTGAGACCTTCCCAGTCGGGCGGCGGTTGCGCAGCGCTGCCCGAGGCTCGTCGGTTGCCTCGGCTTCGCCGGCAGCCGATTCGGGTCCTGCCTCCTCGTGGCTTTCGGCGGCAGCCTCGACGGGCTGCAGCGGCTGCTCCGCCGTTTCGGTTTCTCCGGGCTCGGCGTCAGCGTCGGAGTCTTCAGCCTCGTCTGTCTCCTGGTCGGACTCTCCGTCTGTCTCCTGGTCGGACTCCGCGCCCTTCTTACGGCGGACGCTGCGTTTCCCGGGTTTTCTGGGTCTCCTCGGCTTGCCTGCCTTGATCGGTTTCGGCGGTGGCGGCGGCAACTCGGCGACAAACGACAGGTAGAACGCGAAGAACCCGAGCACGGCTATCGCGGCAGCAGCGCCGTAGATTCCGAACAGCCACTGTCCGGCAGCATCCAGGCTCAGCCAGATCTCGCTGGTCGCCGTCCCGATGATCAGCACCCCGGCCAGCACGTGCGCCACGATCGACCAGGTCCTTATCGATAGCGCCAGCGCAGGAGTGCCCAGTTCGGGCTTGCGGGTGCGCAGCAGGGTGAACACCACGGGCAGTGCGGCCAGGCCGATCAGAGCGCCTGCCACGATCCGTAATGCTGTTCCTAATGCATGCGAAGTGTCGCCCGTTAGCTCATGCCAACGGGGCAACACAAAGTAGAAGTAAAGGGCGCCGGCGGCAATCGAAAATGACGCGTGCCACGCGATGGCGACCTTGCGCCCCATACCCCTCCTCTGAGTCCGGTTGCGGAGGATGCGGGATTTGAACCCGCGAGGGCTGTTAACCCAACCCGCGTTCCAGGCGAGCGCCATAGGCCACTAGGCGAATCCTCCGTGGCCATGGTAGCGGCTGACCCCCGCCGGCCGTGCTGCGGCCGCCGTCGATCGGTCCGACCCAGGTATTAGACTCGGGACGGACCCCGCGCGGCGTCTATCCTGTGAACTCCCCCAGGGCCGGAAGGCAGCAAGGGTCAATGGGCTCTGTCGGGTGCGCGGGGTCCCCTACGGCTAGGGGCCGCGCCACCGGTGCTTATTCCCCCATGGCCCCACGGTGTTCGACGGCGAAAGGGCCCCATGGTGTCGCTCGATTCCCTCAGCCCTGAGGAGCTATCGGCTCTGCACGCACGTCACAGCCAGGATTATGCGGAGCTGCAGGCCAAGAAGCTTGCTTTGGATCTGACCCGCGGTAAACCCTCTCCAGAGCAGCTTGACCTGTCTAATAAGCTGCTCAGCCTGCCCGGCGACGATTACCGCGACCAAGATGGCACCGACACACGCAACTACGGCGGCCTGCACGGCCTCCCCGAGCTGCGCGCCATCTTCGGGGAGCTGCTCGACATCCCGGTGCCCAACCTGATCGCCGGGAACAACTCCAGCCTCGAGTTGATGCACGATCTCGTCACTTTCTCGATGCTCTACGGCGGCGTGGACTCGCAGCGGCCCTGGAAAAACGAACCGAGCGTCAAGTTCCTGTGCCCCGTCCCTGGCTACGACCGGCACTTCGCCATCACCGAGACGATGGGCATCGAGATGATCCCGATCCCGATGCTGCAGGACGGTCCCGATGTCGATCTGATCGAAGAGCTGGTCGACGTCGACCCCGCAATCAAGGGGATGTGGACGGTGCCGGTCTTCGGCAACCCCACCGGCGTCACCTACTCGTGGGAAACGGTTCGCCGCCTCGTCCAGATGCGGACGGCGGCCCCTGACTTCCGGTTGTTCTGGGACAACGCCTATGCGGTGCACACCCTCACGCATGAGTTCGTCCGCCAGGTCGATGTCCTCGGCCTGGCCGCCAAGGCCGGCAACGCGAACCGGCCCTACGTCTTTGCGTCCACCTCAAAGGTCACCTTCGCCGGCGCCGGCGTCAGCTTCCTGGGCGGATCGCTGGGCAACATAGCGTGGTATCTGCAATACGCGGCGAAGAAGTCGATCGGCCCCGACAAAGTCAACCAGCTACGGCATCTGCGGTTCTTCGGTGACGCCGACGGCGTGCGCCTGCATATGCTGCGCCACCAGCAGCTACTGGCGCCGAAATTCGCCTTGGCGCTAGAAATTCTGGATCAGCGGCTGGGTGATTCCAAGATCGCTTCCTGGACGGAGCCCAAAGGCGGCTACTTCATCAGCCTCGACGTGCTGCCCGGCACAGCGCGCCGGACGGTCGCCCTGGCCAAGGACGCCGGTATCGCGGTCACCGAGGCGGGTGCGTCATTCCCGTATCGGAAAGACCCGGACGACAAAAACATCCGGATCGCGCCTACCTTCCCGTCGATACCTGACTTGCGCGACGCGGTCGACGGGCTGGCGACCTGCGCCCTGCTCGCCGCATCCGAGTCCCTGCTGGCCTCCTCCGTACCGACTGGGCGCTGAGGGCGGGAAATCCGCAAAAATCCCGCCCTACGTTCACACGCAACGCCGTTAACGCACACTCGACGCCTGCCCGGCTCCTCAACGGACCCAGTCGGGTCCGCATCGTCGCCGGGCTCGACGTGATTGCCCGGCTCCTCAACGGACCCAGTCGGGTCCGCATCGTCGCCGGGCGGCGGTAGCCTGGCTGACCGTGGCCCTCTACCGCAAGTATCGACCGGCAACCTTCGCCGAGGTGGTGGGGCAGGAGCACGTCACCGAGCCTCTTTCCATCGCCCTGGAAGCCGGCCGGATCAACCACGCGTACCTGTTCTCCGGGCCGCGCGGCTGCGGGAAAACCTCGTCGGCGCGCATCCTGGCTCGGTCGTTGAATTGTGTACAGGGACCGACGGCCACTCCCTGCGGGGTGTGCGACTCGTGCACCGCGTTGGCGCCCAACGCGCCTGGCAGCATCGATGTGGTGGAACTCGACGCCGCCAGCCACGGCGGCGTGGACGACACCCGCGAGCTGCGGGACCGCGCGTTTTACGCGCCGGTGCAGTCGCGCTACCGGGTGTTCATCATCGACGAAGCCCACATGGTGACCACCGCGGGGTTCAACGCGCTGCTCAAGATCGTGGAGGAACCGCCCGAACACCTCATCTTCATATTCGCCACCACTGAACCGGAGAAGGTGCTGCCCACGATTCGGTCGCGCACCCATCACTACCCGTTCCGGCTGCTGCCGCCGCGCACCATGCGGGCGTTGATCGGGCGGATCTGTGAGCAGGAGGGCGTTGTCGTCGACGATGCGGTGTATCCGCTGGTGATCCGCGCCGGCGGGGGTTCACCACGCGACACGCTCTCGGTGCTCGATCAGTTGGTGGCCGGCTCTGAAGACGGCCCGAACGGCCCGTGGGTCACCTACCAGCGGGCGCTGGGGCTGCTGGGCGCCACCGATGTCGCACTGATCGACGACGCGGTCGACGCCCTGGCCGCTTCAGACGCCGCGGCGTTGTTCAGCGCGGTCGAATCGGTGATCGACGCCGGCCACGACCCCCGGCGGTTTGCCACCGACCTGCTGGAGCGCTTCCGCGACCTCATCGTGTTACAAGCGGTCCCCGACGCGGCAGCCCGCGGCGTCGTGGATGCGCCGGAGGACGTGCTGGACCGGATGCGCGAACAAGCGGCCCGACTAGGCCCGGCGACCCTGACCCGGTACGCCGAGGTCGTACAAGCCGGGCTGGGGGAGATGCGCGGTGCGACGGCGCCACGTCTGCTGCTCGAGGTGGTCTGCGCGCGACTGTTGCTGCCCTCGGCCAGTGACGCCGAGTCGGCGCTACTGCAGCGTGTCGAGCGGATCGAAACCCGGCTGGACATGTCGATCCCCGGCGCCCCCGAAGCCGAGCCGGTTACCCAGCCCGTGCCGTTGCCTCGTCAGGTCCCAGCCGCCGAGCCGAAGCGAACCGCGGTATCCGAGCCGCCTCCACAAGTAACACCGCCGCCTCCACAAGCAACACCCGAACCAGTCCCCGCCCCGGGCGAGCTCAACGCGGCCGCGGTACGAACGATGTGGCCGACGGTGCGCGACAAAGTGCGTCAGCGCAGCCGCACCACCGAGGTGATGCTGGCGGGCGCAACCGTTCGCGCCGTGCAGGACAACACGCTGGTGCTGACGCATGAATCCGCGCCGCTGGCCAAGCGGCTGTCCGAACAGCGCAACTCAGATGTCATCGCCGAAGCACTCAAAGACGCCTTGGGCGTGAATTGGCGGGTGCGTTGTGAGTCGGGCTCCCCGGCACCTGCCGCGGTGGATCCTTTGCCCGCCAAGGAGGATCACGCGCCCGTCCCTGAAGTGGATGCCGCCCGGCGCGACGAAGAGGAACACATGCTCGCCGAAGCCGGCCAGGGCGACCTGTCGGAGCCGCGCCGCGACCCTGAAGAGGTTGCGCTTGAACTGCTGCAGAACGAACTGGGTGCGCGCCGTATAGAGAACGGCTAGTGCGGTCAGGCTAAGGAGTCCACCAAGGCCGCAGTGGCAGAGTGTCGTCGCCCCATGTGTCAACGTTGGCCGCCAACACGTGGTGCAGCTGAAGATTGTTTCGTTCGAAGGCAACCCGCGACGCGGCCATGTACAAACCCCACACCTTGGCGGTTGCCAAGCCGACCTCGGCAACTGCGCCGTCCCAGTGCTCGACGAGGTTGCGGCCCCAATCGCGCAGCGTCATCGCGTAGTGATGGCGCAAGTTCTCTTCGTGGAGCACCTCCAAACCGGCGTCCTGGGCCTCGGTGATGATGCGTCCCGAGCCGGTCAGCTCCCCGTCGGGGAAGACGTAGCGGTCGGTGAATCCGCCCGCAAACGAGGTCTGCTTGTTGTCCTGGCGGGTGATGCAGTGATTCAGCAGCAGACCGCCGATGCGCAACTTGGACTTGAGGAAGCCGAAGTAGACGGGGTAATTCTTGACGCCGATGTGCTCGGTCAGCCCGATCGAGGAAACGGCATCGAACTCCGTCTCTTGCACGTCGCGGTAATCGCAGTGGCGTACCTCGGCCAGGTCCGCGAGCCCTTCGTCCTGAATGGCTTGTTGCGCCCACTTCGCCTGCTCGGCCGACAGTGTGACGCCGATGGCCCGGACACCGTGTCGGGCCGCGTAGCGCACCATGCCGCCCCATCCGCAGCCGACGTCGAGCAGGCGGTCGCCCGGCTGCAGACGCAGCTTCTCGAAAATCAGCCGGTATTTGTTGTCCTGGGCTTCTTCCAGCGTCGCGTCGGCGTTCGGAAAGACCGCGCAGGTGTAGGTCATCGACGGCCCGAGCACCCATTCGTAGAACGTGTTGGAGACGTCGTAGTGATGGTGGATGGCGTCAGCGTCGCGGGTCTTGCTATGCATCAAGCCGTCTGTGACCCGCCGCCACCGGGGCGGTGTCTCCTGCGGCGGCGGCGCGACCGGCACCAGGTGCTCGACGCCGATTGAGCGGACGACATTGGCCAGCACCCGCGCCGATGGCCGCTTGAATTGGACCCTGGCGGTCAGCGTTTTGAGCAGCTCGTACGGATCGCCGGGGTGTACGCCGTACGTGTCCAGGTCACCTGAGATGTACGCGCGGGCAATGCCGAGCTCGCCGGGGGCGGTGGCCAGGTAGGTGGCGCCGCGGGGCGATCGAAGATCGAGGCCCAGTTCGGCGTCGTCGCTTCCCGCCGAGCTGCCGTCGTACGCGGTGAACTTGAGTGGGTGCCCCCCGGTCGCGGTGAAGATCTCCAGAACCTCGGCCATAGTCAGTTTGCCCGTCGTCGTGCGTTCAGGCTCTCTGGTTGTGGTCATCGCCGTTGCACCGCCTTTGCGTAGAGGTCAAGAAGACGTGCATCGGGATCATAAGTCTTTTTCACGGTGTTGTAGGCCTCCCCGCCATAGAGCTCGTCGAACTCATCGCGGGTGTAGAAGGAGTCGGAGTACAGCGATTTGTGCCCGTTGAGCTCACTGACCTTCGCCTCGATCGTCCGGTTGGTCATGCCCTCTGTGGCGCCGGCCGGCACCGAGGACCAGAACCCGACGTTGACGTAGGTCTGGTCTGGCCGGATCGGATACAGCGGCCAGCCGTCGTGATCGCGGAGCCGCAACGGGCACAACCAGATCGGCGTAATGGGCACGTTGTCCAAGAACCACTCCAAAAAGGCGCATGTCCGTTCGATCGGCACCTCGATGTCCTGCACGACGCGCTCGCGCAGAGGGCGGCCAGGCAAACGAACAGTGCGCGCCTCGATCCGATCCGCGATGCTGAAGCGCTGATCTATGGCCACCAGCTTCGAGTAGAAGCTGCTGCGCCGGTAGCGGCGTGGCCACCAGCGCCGTATCCGCGGATCCTGGACGCCAAACACGCGCGAGCACCAAAACCAGTCGGTGTCCCAGCGCCACAAGTAGTCATGCATCGTCAGCCGGTCATCTTTGACGCCTTCCGCACCGTCTGTGGAGGCAGAGTCGTGTTGGATCGACTGGTAGTAGATGCTTTTCCCGGTGTAGTCGCTGACCGGTCCGGGTGTGGTGGTCCGCCTGCCGACGCATAGATAGCTTTCGTCGGCACTGAACACCACCCCGTCGAGGTAGTCCACCGCGGTGCCGTTGTGTCCGCCGGTATCGACGATGCGTGCCATCGCCGCAACCATCTCGCTGACCGAGTGGAATCGGAGGTGCCGCAACGCCACAAATGGTGTGATGGGCTCCAACTCGATCCGAAGCCTGGTCGAATACCCCAGTGTCCCATAAGAATTGGGGAATGCGCGAAACAGGTCGGAGTGCTGGTTGCGGGATGCGGTGAGCAATTCGCCGGTGCCGGTGAGGATATCCATCTCCAGTACCGATTCGTGTGGCAGGCCGTTGCGAAACGACGCCGACTCGATACCCAAGCCGCTGACCGCACCGCCGAGAGTGATGG
>Ga0182012_10001689_pt1 | contig 24028 bp, 21 predicted proteins | sample 612S2SmetaG_FD_120486 | JGI IMG/M metagenome (GOLD analysis project Ga0182012, IMG submission 120486) | Permafrost microbial communities from Stordalen Mire, Sweden - 612S2S metaG | ecosystem: Environmental > Terrestrial > Soil > Wetlands > Permafrost | place: Sweden: Stordalen | collected... | reverse complement strand
CTTGATTTCGGTTTCCGAGGCGACTTCGACTTCGCTCGCTTCGCTACCGATCCGCACGATCGCGCCGCTCGTGAAGCCGGTGCCCGTGATCACGACCGCGGTCCCGCCGGCCGACGGGCCTTCAGACGGTTCGACCTCGGTCACCGTCGGGGGAGCGTGAGTGAGGCTGGCTCTGACCGCACCCTGGGCGGCGGCTCCGTCAAAGGGCGCGGCGACCAGGTCGAGCGGCCCCGCGATCGGCTTGTTGGGGTGGGACATGCCAAGCGCTGCAGCTGCGAAGCTCAGCAGGAGGGCGAGCGCGACCAGCAGGGTCAGGGCCCCGGCAAGCGCTCGAGCGCAGATGCGCGAGGCGATCCTCGCCAGTCCGTCGTCTGTTCCTGCGAGCACTTCGCTTGGCTTGAACACGTTCCAGCCTCCTTGGCAGATGGACTCGGTCCGCCTCCATGGCGGATGGACATGCTCCGGCGTAATCGGCCTCAGGCGTGAAAGCTTTAGCCGGCCCCGCGCCGGGGCGACGAGCGATGGGAGCACCGCGCGTTCCCGCCGGGGTTGTCTGCAGGAGACGGCAGATCTCCCTCGCGCCGGGAATCGGGGCCGTTTTCGCCGCCTCCCGGCAGGCCGCCCCGCCCCCCCACGTCTGCCCGGCGCGCGGAGGTGCGGCGGCAGGCTGCACAGCGTCTTGCAGAAGCGCCGGGGGTTTCGGGTGCCCGGCGAGTCCCGTCCTGCTCGCCCATAGACTCGCGCTGATGCCCGGCGCCTACTGGCCACGCCCCTGGACCTGTGAGGACGGCGGCCCGATGCGCCGTTGCAGCGTCGAGGGCCTGCCGGGGATCGGCCTCAGGCCGGGTGAGCGACTCGAGCTGGCGGCCGCGGTCGACGCGTATGCGACCGACTCGCTCGTCCTGCGCGATCCCGGCGAGCTCTACGCCCTGCGCCACGGGATGGCGCGACTGGGCGGGCCGATGTCAAAGCCGGTCGAGGCGTGGGTCGAACGCCTGGACGCGCTGACCCTCGAGCCGCTTGCGAGCAGCCCGCGCCTGCCGGGCGGGGTGTTCTGGCCGGGTGGCGTGGCGGCACACGCGAATGGGAGTCTGCACATGGTCTTCGGCTGCTGGGCCCATCGCCTCAGCCCCGAGCTCGAGCTGCTCGCCTCGCACCGGCTGGCGGTGGAGCGTCCCCACAACTCGTTTGTCGTGCTCGATGGTGGCGAGCTCGTCATGAAGGACTGCGACGCGCCCGCCGGTCTCGCGCGCTCGACGGTCTCGGTGCTCGACCCCGAGACACTGCTGCCGGTGGCCGCGCCGCTGCTGCTGCCCGAGCCATCGATCGCGAGGCTTTCCAGCGACGGCCAGAGCGTGATCGCGCTCGGGACCACGCTGGCTTTCCGCCTGCGACTGGATCGCGACCGCGGACGGCTGGAGCTCGACGAGCGGTGGCAGCCCGCCTACGGTCCCGCGCCGGGGCGCAGCTACGGCTGGGACCCGGTGATCACGCCCGAGCACGTCTTCTGGATGGACAACGGGCGCAACGAGACCGACCGGACGATGCGCGGAACTGGCCTCTCGCCCGACCCCGTGCGGCTCTGGTGGGTGCGCCGGGACGACCCGCGGGCGGTCCGCTCGGTCGAGATCAGCGGCCTGCCCTACGGCACCGAGTCAAACCCGCCTGCGTATGACCCCGCCGGCGGCGTCGTCATCGCCTATGACGCCGGCAACGCTGTGCTGCGGGCCTGGCGGCTCGAGGGAGACGAGCTCGAGCCGCTCTGGCGCAAGGACGATTTCGCTCACGCCGGACATCTCGTCCTCTATCCCCAGACCCGTGAGCTGTTCGCGCAGGACTGGGCCGACGTGGCGAGCCTGCGCCGCCCCGCCCTGCGCCGGGCCTCCCGTCCGGCCGTCCAGCTGCTCGCCGGCTCACGCGCCGCACGTCGCGCCTCACTACGCACCGGCGGCGATCAGCTCGTCCTGCTCGACCTCGACACGGGGCGCGAGAAGGCCCGTGTGGGGATACCCTCACCGAGCCAGGGCTATCTCTTTCCGGCGCCGGGCTTCGGCCGGGACTTCTACTACCAGTCGCTCACCACGATCGCGCGTGTCGCCGTAGACGGCGCCGCCGCGGGCTGATCCGAGCGCCCAGCAAGCGATGACCGTCCACCGACCGACAACCACCGCCAGACGCCGTCACCGGTTCAGAACCGTGGGCCTCCTGGGCCTCGCGACGCTGGCGCTCGCGAGCGGGGCCGCGCACGCCGGGACCGTCGAGGAGGGCGCAGCCCCCGTCGCGGGCACCCCGCCACCGAGCTCGCGGCCGCTCGCCGTGCGGATCGACCGTGCCAACCCGGGCCGCCCCGTGCCGGCCCGCTTCCTCGGCCTCTCCTTCGAGGTCGCCGCGCTGGCCGAGCTGGCCCGGGACGGTTCGCAGGGGAACCTCGTCTCGTTGCTGCGCTCGCTCGGCCCCGGTGTGCTGCGCTTCGGCGGTGTGACCGCCGACGAGGACGTCGGCTGGACCGATTCGCAGACGCCACGGCCCGCCTGGGCCTCCAGCGTGATCGGCCCGGCAGACATGCGAGCGCTCGGTGTCCTTGCGCGGCGCAGCGGCTGGAAGGTGCTGCTCACCGTCGGGCTGGCCCACTACGAACCCCAGTCGGCCGCCCGCGAGGTCGCGGCGGCACACGCCGCGCTCGGCGAGAACCTCGAGGCGATCGAGATCGGCAACGAGCCCGACTCCCTGGGCCGCCACGGCTATCGCGAAGAACCGTGGTTCTCGGAGGCCTACACCGAAGAGGTGACGAGCTACCGCGAAGCGATCGACCGGCTCACGCCCGGAATCGAGATCGCGGGGCCCGACGTCTCGGGCTCGGGCCTGTTCCCAGACTGGGGCTACACCGAGGCCGTGACCCAGGCGCCGGCGCTGCTGACCGGCCACCACTATCCCCTGGGCTGTGCCCAATCGCCTTCGATCACGCGCCTGCTGAGCAGCGAATCGCGCTACTACGCCGCGCTCTCGCTCGAAACCTACATGCGCGTCGCGCGCAACGCGGGAATCCCCTTCCGCCTCGACGAGTCGAACTCCGTCTCCTGCGGCGGCGTGGCGGGGATCTCGAACACCTACGCCTCCGCCCTCTGGGCCGCCGGCTACATCGCACAGGCGATGGACGCGGGGACGGTGGGGATCAACCTCCAGGGCAACCCGGACAACTGTCCCGGCTACACGCCGTTGTGCGCACTCGACCCGGTTGCCGCGGCCGCCGGCGAGCTGACCGTGCGCCCGGACTGGTACGGGCTCGCGCTGACCCGGTCGCTGGTCGGCTCGCGGCCCCTGCTGAGCACGATCTCACCGACACGCAACCTCGAGGCTGCGGCCTTCGCCACGCCGGGCGGCGGGATCAAGCTCCTGCTGATCGACTATGAAGCCCCCGGCTCGCCACCTCTTGAGCTGCGAGTCCTCGTCGGCTCGGGGCCCGTCGGCGGGCAGGTCCTGCGCCTCACCGGCCCGGCCCCCGCCGCGACCTCCGGCGTGCTGCTGGGCGGTCAGGAGATCAGACCGGACGGCACGCTGGCGATGCCTGCGCACAGCGAACCGGTGAGGGTCCGTGCGGGGCGCCTGAACCTTGCGATCGCGCCCAGCTCGGCGGCGCTCGTCACACTCGTGCCACCTCGGGCGCCGAACCATCGGCAGGGGACCGCTCGAAGCTGATCGTGCGATCGCGACCGGCACGCTTGGCCCGGTAGAGAGCGTCGTCGGCGTTGCGCGCCAGGATCCGGAGGTCCTTCCCGCGCCCCGCGTCGATCCCGACGCTGACCCGCACGACGGGCAGATCGGGAGCGTGCACAGCGCCGGCCAGCGCGTCCCGGACGCGCTCGGCGAACGAGTGCGCGTCGGCCAGCTCGGAGCCTGCCAGCAGAACGACGAACTCCTCGCCGCCGAAGCGGGCGACGATGTCCGTCTCGCGCGCCTGGTGCTCGATGATCCGGCCCGTTCGCGCCAGAACCCGGTCGCCGACGTCGTGGCCCCAGGCATCGTTGACCTGCTTGAAGTGGTCGATGTCGAACATCGCGAGGGCCATCGGCGAACGCTCGCGTGCGGCCAGCGACAGCGACAGCGCCGCACGCTCTTCGAACCCGCGGCGGTTGAAGAGACCTGTCAGGGCATCGATCCGCGCCTCCACGGCGAGTCGCCGCAGTAGCTGCTCGTTGCGATCGCCGAGCCTGACGACGACGAGCGCAACCGCGCATACCGGGATCATCACCTCAAACCAACGCCCGGGGTAGCCGCGCGCCGGGGGCAGTGACAGCAGCACGATCGCGTGCGCCAGACCGATCGCACAGACGATCCCGATGGCCCCGCGCCGGCCGAGGAAGAACGAGCTCCAGACGACCGGCCAGACGTAGAGGACAGCGGCATCGCCCGCGTGCGGCGCGCCGGCGAGGGCCTGCGCGATCATCGCCACGCCGATCGGGCCGAGGATCGCCAGCCGCCCGCGGGACAGGCGCGGCCCGTAGCGCACCAGGGCCAGAGCGATCAGCAGCGCCGGCCCGATCGAAGTCGGATCGATCGGCGGGTCGCCCGGCAGCGGGCCGGTGATCAGTTCATCGAGTGCGGCGCCACCGTACATCGCCGCGGCCGTGTGGGCCATCAGCGTGCTGTTTGAGCGCAGGCTCTCCCGTGCAGAGCTCACACCCCGGCTATCGGCGTTTTAGCCATCTAGCCCGAGCCTCCGGGCGGGCCCTTGCGGACCCGGCGCCCTCGAGGCGACCCGGCGGGCCGCGCTAGGCCGACTCGAGCGCGAGTCCCTCCTGGGCCAGGCGCGGGACGCCGCCATCGGTCACGTGGATCACGTGTCTGGCGCCGTATAGCTTCAACAGGCTTGCCGCCGTCGCCGCCCTGACCCCGGCGGCGCAGATCACCGCAATCGGACGCTCCGGGTCGAGCCCGTCGGGGATCGCGGTTATGTCGTGCCAGGGCATCGAGACCGAGCCCGGGACGTGCCCGCTGCTCCACTCGCTCAGCTCGCGCACGTCGAGCAGCTGCAGCTCGCCGTCACGCGCGAGGCGCTCGCGCAGCTCGGCCGCCGGGAGGCGCTCGGTTTCGGCGACCTCGTGGCGCTCCTGACGCCAGTTGGTCATACCCCCGGCCAAGAGGCCCGCGATGTTGCGCACACCGACCGACAGGGCCAGTCGCGCCGCCCGACGCCCGTCGGCATCGTCGCGGCCGATGAAGACGATCTCGCGATCGTGGTCGGCGATCCAGGCAAGCTTCGAGCCGAACCCGGGGCTGAATGACGGGATGCAGATCGAGCCGCGGATGTGGACATCGTCGAACTGCAGGTCCGTCCTGACGTCGATCAGCAACGCCCCCTCGTCACGCTTGAGCTGAACCTGGTGGGGGTAGAGCGCCGGTGCCTCGACGCCTCCCGTCAGCAACGGCCCGCGGTTGAGCGCGACGATCTTCTCGAAGTTGGGCGGCTGCGGCCCCAGCCTCGCCAGGGCCGCGGCGACGAACTGCTCCTCGTCGGCGATCGACAGCGTCGGGTTGTGGCTGCGCTCGTAGCCGATCGTCGAGCAGATCTTCATGTTCATCCCCGGCCCGCCGCACATCGAGCCGCCCAGGTGCGCGGGCCACAGCTCGCAGTCATCCGGCAGCGACAGCAGCCGCTCGTGAACCGAGCGGAAGATCTCCCTCGCCCCCGCCGCCCGCTCGATCGCGAGATCGGTGCGGGCGACGTCGCCCACGAACAGGCTGTCACCGCTCAGGACGGCCCAGGGGTCCTCCCCGCGATCGGTGTCGATCAGCAGGAACGCCGTGTGCTCGGGGCGGTGGCCGGGCGTATGGGCGGCACGCACCAGCGACGCGCCAAGCCGCAGCTCCCAGCCGTCGTCGAAGGGCTCGTGGTCGTACGCGGGCGCCGCCAGGCGATGGACGTGGATCCTCGCCCCCGTCGCCGCCACCAGGCGTCCATGCCCGGATACATGGTCGGCGTGGTTGTGGGTCTCGAGGATGTGCTCGATCGCCACACCCCGGTAGCGCGCCTGTTCGAGATACTCGTCGATCTCGTAGCGGGGGTCGACCACCGCCGCGACCCCGGCCCGCTCATCCCCGATCAGGTAGGAGGCGCAGCCGAGGTCGTCGTGGGTGATCTGGCGGAACAGCATCTCCCCGGAGCCGGCTCAGTGTGGCTGCGGCACGATCCGGATGTAGGGCTTTGGCGACTCCCAGCCGTCCGGGTAGGCCTCTTTCGCCTCCTCGTCGGAGACGGAGCCGGCGATGATCACGTCATCGCCCTCCTTCCAGTTGGCGGGCGTCGCGACCTTGTGCTTGGCGGTCAGCTGCAAGGAGTCGATCACCCGCAGCACCTCGTCGAAGTTGCGCCCCGTCGTCATCGGATAGATCAGGATCAGCTTGATCTTCTTGTCGGGGCCGATCACGAACACGTTGCGAACGGTCTGGTTGTCGGCCGGCGTCCGCGCCGCCGAGTCGCCCTCGACGCCCCCGGGGAGCATCCCGTAGAGCTTCGAGACGTTGAAGTCGCCGTCGCCGATGATCGGGTAGTTGGGGGCCTGACCCTGGGTCTCCTCGATGTCCTTGGCCCACTGCTCGTGCTTGGCCGTCTGGTCGACCGACAGGCCGATCACCTTCACGCCGCGGCGATCGAACTCCGGCTTGATCTTGGCCATGTAGCCGAGCTCGGTCGTGCAGACCGGCGTGAAGTCCTTCGGGTGGGAGAAGAGGACTCCCCAGGAGTCCCCGAGCCACTCGTGGAAGCGGATCGGGCCCTCGGTCGTCCCAGCCTCGAAATCGGGCGCGGTATCGCCCAGCTGCAATGTCATAGAGCTTTCCTTTCAGTGCGTCTTGGTCGTTGGAAGTTCCCTGCCGGCCCAGATGTCGTTGCAGCGCTCGCAGACATCGACCGGCACCAGTCCGGCCCGCATCGCCATTGCGAAGGCCCGGCAGCCCAGGCACAGCCCGAAGGCCGACTCGAGCAGCGCTGCCAGGATCAGCAGGCCGAGCACGGCGTCGGCCGCGGCGGTCTGCCCGAAGCCGACCGCCAGCACCGCCGAGCAAACCGAGAACACGGCCCCGATCGCCTGCGCGAAGCGCTTGGGCGGACCGGGCACGGGACGTGGCGGGAGACCGAGCCGCGGCGTTATCAGCCGCGTCGCCGCCTGCCCGAGCGGGCTGAGCGTCGGGCCGGTCAGCATCCGGGCGAGGAAGCCGTAGGCCAGCAGCAGCCTCAGCACCGGCGAGTTCGAGCTGAGGGCGAGCAGGCTCAGCACCACCACCCCGGCTGCCACGACCCGGGCCGAGATCTCGTTCACGGGATCGGGGAAGGCGAACAGCGCGGCCGCCCTATGGGGCGCCTGCGGGCGGGTTGTCGGTCTTGTCGTGGCTGCCATGGTTCGGAATCGGATCGGAATTCAGTTGTTTATGTCATTATCGCACCAACACGTATTGTTCACCTAGTCTATCCGTTTAGTTCTACAGTGAAGGGCGGGCGCCGATCGGCGTCGCCGCGAAACCCACCGACGCGGAGGTGTCAGATGAGTACGACCGACGAGCTGCTGGCGAACGCCCAGCGCTACGCCGCATCCTTCGACAAGGGCAGCCTGCCCCTCCCCCCGGCGCGGAAGATCGCCGTCCTCGCCTGCATGGATGCGCGCCTGAACCCCTACGGGCTGCTCGGCCTCGAGGAGGGCGATGCCCACGTGATACGAAACGCCGGCGGTGTCGTCACCGACGACGAGATCCGTTCGCTGGCCATCTCTCAGCGACTGCTGGGGACCGAGGAGATCGTCCTGATCCACCACACCGACTGCGGCATGCTGACCTTCACCGACGACGACTTCCGTCAGGGCATCCAGGCCGAGACCGGCATCAAGCCGGAGTGGGCGGCGGAGTCCTTCGCGGATATCGACGAGGACGTCAGACAATCGATCGCCCGGATCAAGGCGAGCCCGTTCATCCCCCACAAGAACGTGCGTGGGTTCGTCTATGACGTCGCCTCGGGACGCCTGCGCGAGGTCGGCTGAAAGCTCCGCTCAAGCGACGGCGCCCGACATCGCCCGCGCCTGGGCGACCGCGGTGGCGGGGGCGCCACGCCAGGGCTCGCCGTGCCCCGGCAGCAGTACCTGGGCCTGCAGCGCCTCGATCCGCGCCAGCGAGCTGAGGCATTGGGCATTATCGACGTTGAGGGGCCTCGGCATCAGCTGCGGGCCGCTCGCGCCGGTCAGCGGGTTCCAGGTGCACATCGCATCGCCGACGAACAGAGCGCCGTGCCCTGCGAACAGCAGGGCGCAGCTCCCGTCGGTGTGGCCCGGCGTCTCGTGCGCGACCGGGCGGCCCGGCACGTCGAGCTCGCTGCCGGCGGCGAACGTCTCCGCGCCCTCGACCTTCGCCGGCCTGCCGCCACGCCGGATCATGTGGCCGAACAGGCGCCACGGCGTCGGGCGCAACAGCCATGGCAGCAGATGGCGTGGGCTCGCGTCCCCGCGCTTGGGACCTGGCTTGCGCAGGGTCTCCTCGTCACGCTCGTGGACCAGAACGCGCGCACCGGCCGCGCGCAGCCGCGGGACGAGCCCGGTGTGATCGGCGTCGGAATGGGTCAGGACGACGGCCTCGACGTCTGCGAGGCTGCGGCCGATCTGCGCCAGGTCGCGCTCGAGCGTCCCGCCGAATCCGGCCAGGCCGGCGTCGACCGCTGTCAGGCGCTGGTCCTGCTCGACGAGGTACCAGTTGACGAGCGCCGAGCCAAGACCGTAGACGCCGGGGACGATCTCGCGCGGACCCTCCATTGCCGCGCTTTATAGCAACGAGCAGGCGGCGTCGTCCCGGTCCCCGCGCGTCGCGCCAGGGGCGAGCTGCCGGCGTGCGCCGGCGGCTCGCGCAAGCGGGTTCGGCGGGTCCGGCTAGCGTTCGCCGGTGCGGCGGCGCTGGACCATCACGATCGAGAAGCCCCCACCCATCAGCAGCAGACCGATGCCGAAGCTCCAGCGGAGGTCAAGCCCGGTGAAGGGCAGTGTCGGCGCCGCCGTCGTGGTCGCAGCTTTTTCGGTCGTCGGCGTCGTCGTGGTCTTCGGCGTCGTGGTTTCTTTCGACGGAGAGGTGCCGGTGCTCGGTTTGTTCGGTTCCTGGTTGTAGCCCGAGCTGGTGTTGGATTCCGACGCCGCCAGCGCCGATCCAGGCGCGAGCAGCGCCATCCCGAGCAGCAGCACGACCGGGAGCGCTGCAAGCCTCCGCCACGTCGTCCTGTTCGCTGCTCCTGCTGTCTGTGGCCTGCTCGAGGCCATGACATCGGTCCGAGTCATGCCAACCTCCGTTTGGTGGTTTGGTGGGTGTTTCGGCCCCCTCCGGGGGCCTCCTTTACTGCCGATCCTGGCGTTTCAAATCGCAAATCTCTACCCCTGGTTCGCCGCCCGGTGGCCGGTGCCTGCCCCTGCGAAGCAAAGGTCTATCAGTCCGCACGGCCGGAAATTGCGCTCCGAGCGGGTTTTTTCTCCCAAAATGCGGGCAAAGTGCGGCTCAAGACACCCTTACCCTACCGGTCAGGCGGTCCTCGGCGAGCTGGCCGCGGAGAACCTTCTTGTCGAACTTGCCGACGCTGGTCTTCGGAATCTGCTCGACGAAGGCGAACTCGTCGGGCAGCCAGAAGCGCGCGACCCGGGTGCTCAGGTGCTCGACGAGACCCGCCGGGGTGACCTCGGCGCCCTCGCGCAGGACGACACAGCACAGCGGGCGCTCGGCCCAGCGCTCGTCGGGCTTCGCGATCACGGCGGCCTCGACGACGTCGGGGTGCGCCATCAGCTCGTTCTCGAGCTCGACCGAGGAGATCCACTCGCCGCCGGACTTGATCACGTCCTTCGAGCGGTCGGTGATCTGCACCGAGGCGGCCTCGTCGACGGCCGCGATGTCGCCGGTCCGCAGCCAGCCGTCGTCGAACTTCTCGCCGCCGGCCGGCTCGCGGAAGTAGCCCGCGGCGATCCAGGGGCCGCGCACCTCGATCTCGCCCGTCGACTGGCCGTCCCAGGGGACGGGCTGCCCGTCATCGCCGATCAGCCGCAGCTCGACCCATGGAAGCGGGCGCCCCTGCCTGGCCCGGGCGTCCCAGTAGGCATCGTCGCGGACGCCCTCGTCAGGCCGCGAGAAGGTCGCGACGGGGCTCGTCTCGGTCATCCCCCAGGCCTGGAAGATACGGACCCCGTGGCGCTCTTCGAAGTCCTTCATCAGCTGGCGCGGGACCGCCGATCCGCCGCAGGTGGCGTTGGTCAGCGAGGAGAGGTCCACCTCGGCGTGCTCGTCGGCGTAGCGCAGGAGGTCGCTGAAGATCGTCGGCACGCAGCCCATCAGCGTGGGACGCTCGCTCGTGATCAGCCCGGCGAGCGGCTCGGCGCCGAGGAAGCGGTCGGGCAGGACGAGGTCCGAGCCGGCCAGGACGGCCCCGTGGGGCAGGCCCCAGGCGTTGGCGTGGAACATCGGCACGACCGCCAGGACGCGGTCCGAGCGACCCAGGCCGAGGCTGTCCTTGAACATCGTCGCCGTGGAGTGCAGGCTGATCGAGCGGTGCGAGTAGAGCACGCCCTTGGGGTTGCCGGTCGTCCCGCTGGTGTAACAGAGCGCAGCCGCCTGGCGCTCCTCAAGCTCCGGGAAGTCGAACTCCCCCGGTCCGGCCTGCTCGAGCAACTCCTCGTAGCGCAGCGCCCCCGGAAGGCTGCCCATGTCGCCGTCGCCCATCACGACATAGGACTTCACCGTCTCGAACGTGGGCGCCAGCTGTTCGAGGACCGGCACGAGCGAGTCATCGACGAAGACCACCTGGTCCTCGGCGTGGTTGACGATGTAGGTCAGCTGCTCGGCAAAGAGGCGGATGTTGAGTGTGTGCAGCACCGCGCCGCTGCAGGGGATCGCGAAGTAGAGCTCGAGATGGCGCTGGTTGTTCCACGCGAACGTGGCGACGCGCTGGCCCTGCTCAACGCCGAGCGAGGCGAGCGCGCGGGCCAGGCGGTCGACCCGCCCCGAGATCTCGGCGAAGCTCGCGCGCTCGACGACACCGGGCTCGCGGAGCGTCGCCACCGTGGCGTCGGGCCGATTGGCGGTGAGGGCGCGTCGGATGTGGTGCAGCGTGAGCGGAAAGTCATCCTGCATCAGCGACGGCAAGAACTGCGTCATCCCCTGAAAACCCCCTGGCTGTCGTTGACCGGCGCCCCCCGCGCGACTGCGGCCGACCGGGTGACGCCATCGTAGATCCCCCTCGTCCGCTGCGCGATGTCTTCCCAGTCGAAGCGCAGGACATGCTCGGATGCTTCGGCGACGAGCCGCTCGCGCAGCAGACGGTCGACCAGCAGCCGTTCCATCATCACGCCGAGGTGCTCGGCGTCGCCGCCGTTGAAGCGCAATCCCACCCGCTCTCCCCGCGGGACGACCTCCCGCAGGCCACCGGTGTCGGCGACGATGCAGGGGCAGCCCGAGGCCATCGCCTCGAGGGCGACCAGGCCGAAGGGCTCGTAGATCGAAGGCACGACGCAGAGGTCGGCGATCCGGTACAGCGAGTGCAGGACGTCGTCGCCGATCCAGCCGAGGAACGTTCCGTGCCCGGACAGCCCGAGCCGCTCGGCCTGGGCCTTCAGCTCCTCCTCATGGGTGCCGCTGCCCGCAACCAGGAAGCGCACGTTCCCGACCTGCTCGATCAAGTCCGGGAGAGCGTCGAGCGCCAGCTGGAAGCCCTTCTCGTAGACCAGGCGCCCGACCAGCAGAACCAGCTTCTCGTGCGGCTGCGCAAAGCTCCCGCGCAGGCTGGCGAGGTCGGCGACGGGATGGAGGTCGGCGGGATCGACGCCGTTGGGGATGACCGTGACACGGTCCTCGTCGATGTCGAAGACGTCCGCGACGTGGCCGCGCATGTAGTAGGAGCAGACGATCACCCGGTCGGCGCTGCGGGCCATCCGGCGCTCGATCGCGTGGATCTGCGACTGCGGCGGGTCGGCGACCCAGCCCTGGTGGCGCCCGTGCTCGGTGGCGTGGATCGTCGTCACATAGGGGATCTGGAGGCGGGCCGCGAGCTGCGCCGAGGCCTTGGCTACGAGCCAGTCGTGACCGTGGATCAGCTCGTAGGAATGCTCACGTGCGAGGGCCTCGCCGGCGGCGAGCATGTCGGCGTTCATCTGCTCGACCCAGGCCACGAAGCGGTCGAGGTCACGTGGCCAGCCGGGCTCGCGGACGCGGTGGATGTTGACCCCGCCGAGCGAGCGCCGCTGCGAGCCGGAGGCGTCGGTGTCAGGTGCGAGGCCGCGGGTCAGCACATCGACGGTCAGACCCTGACGCGCGAGCGCCTCGGCGAGCTTGCGCACGTGACGGGCCAGGCCGCCCTCGATCACCGGCGGATACTCCCAGGAGAGGATGAGCACGCGGTCGCTCATGCACGGACCCTACCTGGGTGACGTGGCGGGGCCGCCGCCGGCGCCGACCGAAGTTCCTGCCGCAACGCCCACAGCCGCCCCGCAGCCACAGCGCCCGAGGGCGCCTCCCGCACACCGCTAGGGTGCTGGAGCGCCCCGGAACCGGAACCGGACGACCGCGGGAACGCCCAGATGGAGCGTCGGCCTTGATCACGAGCATCCTCCAGACGGTCTGGGAAGGGCTCCAAAACGCCTTCCTGATGGCCTGGCAGGTCTGGTGGGCGCTGGTGCTCGGCTTCGCCCTCTCGGGGATCGTCCAGGCCTGGATCCCGCGGGCCCGGGTGGAGCGGGCCCTGGGGGGCTCCGGTGCGCGGCCCGTGTCGCTCGCGACGGCGCTCGGGGCGGCGTCGTCCTCTTGCTCCTACGCAGCCATCGCGATCGCCCGCTCGCTGTTCGCGGCCGGGGCCTCAGCGGCGAGCGCCCTCGCGTTCCAGTTCGCCTCGACCAACCTCGTCCTCGAGCTCGGACTCCTCCTGTGGGTCCTGCTCGGCTGGCAGTTCATGCTCGCCGAGCTCCTCGGCGGCCTGGTCCTCATCGCCCTCGCGACGCTGATGCTGCGGGCATTCATCCCGCGCCGCCTGGAAGAGGAGGCCCGCCTCCACGCGCGCGCCGCAGAGGCCGGCCACCAGCATCACTCGGCCGGCGCCGAGATGACGCTGCGCCGGCGTCTGAGCTCACTCGACGCCTGGTCGGACGTCGCCCACAACTTCCGCAACGACTGGGCGATGCTCTACCGGGAGATCGCGACAGGCCTGCTGCTCGCAGGTTTCATCGGGCTGCTCGGCGACGGCTTCTTCAACGGTCTTTTCCTGACCGGCTCGGCGGGGCCCGTGCGGCTGCTCGAGAACGTTCTCGTGGGGCCGCTGATCGCCGTGCTCAGCTTCGTCTGCTCGGTGGGGAACATCCCGCTCGCGGCCGTGCTGTGGTCCGGGGGGATCGGCTTCGCGGGAGTGATCGCATTCATCTTCGCCGACCTGATCGTGCTTCCGATCGTGGTGATCTACCGCAAGTACTACGGCGGCCCGTTCGCGCTGCGCCTGGTCGCGCTGATGCTCGTCGCGATGATCCTCGCTGCGCTGGCGGTCGCCGGCCTGTTCGCCCTGTTCGGCCTGACACCGTCCTCCCACCCCAGCCGGGCGGCCGTGTTCGGGTCGATCGGCGTCGACTACAAGCTGTTCGCCAATGCCGCCGCGCTCGTCCTCTTCGCAGGCCTGTTCGCCCTGACGGCCCTCCGGGGCGCAACCGACCCTGTCTGCGGCATGAAGATCGACCGCCGGCGGGCGATCGCGGTGCGGCATGAGGGACGAACCGTCTTCGTCTGCTCGGAGGGATGTGCCGGTCGGCTGACCGCCGCCGAGGACCAAGCCGACCCAGACCCGCCGGAACGAGCGAGCTCGGCGGTTGCGCGATGATCCGGCGATGAGCGATGCGCAGCCGCGCTTCTTCCTCGGTGCGATGTCGCCCTATTCGTGGTTCGCGGCGGAGCGGATCGGGGGGCTGCTGCCGCGGGCGCGCTGGCGCGGGGTCTTCGCGGGAGCGCTGTTCAAGGCCCGGGGCCGTGTCTCCTGGGGCCTTGATGATCGCCGCGAGGCCGGCATCGCAGACTGTGAGCGGCGCGCCCGCAGCCACGGCCTCGGGCCGATCCGCTGGCCGGACCCGTGGCCGACGAGCGACCTGCTGGTCGCGCGGGCGATGACCCATGCCGAGGCGGGCGGCCGGGACGTGGCACGGCCAGCCGCCCGCTTGAGCGCTCCTCAGGCCCCGGGCGCGGCTCCCGCCGGCCCGAGATCGATCTCGAGCTGGCGCGGCGAGGGTCGCAACGGCTCAGCCGTCTCGCGCGGGCGCCCGCGCTTGACCCAGTGGCCGATCACCTCGCGACTGCGGCAGCTGAAGTAGTTGATGCGTCGGTCGGTCGGCAGCAGGGCGAGGCCGCCGGGTGCCGTTCCGGTCACGACGGCATGGAAGCGGCGGCCTTTACGGTCGACCTCGACGATGTCGCCCGTCTGAATCCCTTCGAGTCGCATCGGACTCCGACACTCCAGCACGATCGCCGAGCGGGCGCCGCCAGGGCCGCGGCGGAGCCCTGCGGCTGGGAAACGGACGCCGGCCCTCAGCCCGTAGCCTTGCTGCGTGCGCTGGCTGATCGATGGCATGAACGTGATCGGAACGAGGCCCGACGCCTGGTGGCGCGATCGCCATCAGGCGATGGTCCGCCTGGTGGACATGCTCGAGCGCTGGGCCGCCGTCAACGGCGAGGACGTGACGGTCGTCTTCGAGCAGCCCCCCCGCCCACCGATCCGCTCGTCGGTGATCGAGATCGCGCATGCGCCACGGCCGGGCCGGGACTCGGCCGATGATGAGATCGTCCGGATCCTTCGCGGCGTGCCCGAGCCGGGACTCGTGCGGGTGGTGACCTCCGACCACTGGCTCGGGGACCGCGTACGGGCGACGGGGGCGACGGTCGAGGCGGCGGCGGCCTTCCGCAGCTGGATCGAAGAGTCATGACGACGCCCCAGACACGCTACGTGCGCAGCGGCGACGCGACGATCGCCTACCAGGTCAGCGGGGTCGGCGGCCTGGACATGCTGTTCCTGACGGGTTGGATAACCCAGATCGAGCATCTCTGGGAGGAGCCCGCAAACAGGCGTTTTCTCGAACGCCTGTCCGCCTTCGGACGCCTGATCATCTTCGACAGCCGCGGCACCGGGCTCTCGGAGCGCCTCGCGCTCGAGCAGTACACGGTCGAGCAGGAGGCCGAGGACGCCCTGGCGGTTCTCGACGCGGCCGGCAGCGAACGGGCCGCCGTCGTCACCTACGCGCAGGGCGGGCTCGTCGGGGCTCAGCTGGCGGCCGACCATCCCGAGCGGATCGGTGCGCTGATCATGTACGCCTCGCTCGCCCGGACCTCCTGGGCACCCGATTACGACTGGGCGATGACGCTCGAGGAACGCGACGCCCTGAGCGAGCAGAACATAGCCTCGTGGGGCGAGGACAAAACCGAGGCGATGAGACTGTGGGCGCCGTCGATGGCCGAGAACCCTGGCCTCGTCGCCTGGTTTGAGCGGATGCAGCGCCTGGCGGCCAGCCCGGCCGAGGCACGGGTGATCGCGAGGGCGATGATCGACCTGGACGTTCGCGAGGCGCTGCCGCGGATCCGCGTCCCGACGCTGGTCATGCACCGCCCCGATGAGCGGGTCTGGGACGTGCGCCATTCGCGCTACCTGGCGGAGAACATCGCCGGGGCCCGGTACGTCGAGCTGGAGGGGATCGACTCGTTCCCCTTCGTCGGCGACAGCGACGCGATCGTCGAGGAGATCGAGGAGTTTCTGACCGGCGGTCGCAGCGGCGGCGAACTGGCGCGGGCTCTGCTGACCGTCATGTTCACGGACATCGTCGATGCCACCGCCCGGGCCGCGGAGCTCGGCGACGGACTCTGGCGGGCGCTGCTGGCGCGCCACGACGAGCAGGTCCGGCGCCAGCTCGAGCGCTTCGAGGGACGCGAGGTGAAGACCGTCGGCGACGGCTTCCTGGCGACCTTCGACGGCCCACCCTCGCGGGCCCTCCGCTGTGCGATCGCGATCACCGCCGCCGCCAGTGAGCTCGGGATCGAGGTGAGGGTCGGCATCCACACGGGCGAGTGCGAGCTGATCGGCGAGGACGTCGGCGGGATGGCCGTCCACATCGCCTCGCGGGTCGCGGGGCTCGCGGGGCCGGGCGAGGTGCTCGTCTCGGGGACGGTCTTCGGGACCGTCGTCGGCGGGCCGTTCGCATTCGAGGACCGGGGCTTTCACGATCTCAAGGGGGTGCCCGGCCGCTGGCCGCTGTTCGCGCTCGGCGCCCGTGGGCCGGAGACGCCGCCGGCCGGGGCCTCAGCTTGAGGCGCCGCCTGAAGGGCCATTTCCGGACGGGCCGGGGCGGCGCGCTGCTGTTCCTCCTCGGCGCCGCTGCGATCGTCCTGCTCGCCGGGCCGCGCCACGACCGCGACCCTGCGGTGATCGTGATCGCCGTCGCGCTGGCCGTCGGGGCCATCGGCGCCGGGCGGGGTTGACGCCCGTCCAAGGGTTGGCCAGACCCTCGCCACGCCGCCCGGGCCGGGCGTAACGGCGCGGCAGATGCCGCGCCGGCGGCGGGGAGACGACTTGCGGGAGTTGGGCCACGGGACGCTCCGGACGATGCCCATCCGGAGCTATGTCGACCCACAACTTCATCGAATCCGAGCGGGTACGCGCGTCGCTGGCCTCGCGGGCCAGCCCGATGGTCGCCCACGAACGTCGCGCTGAGCTTGTCCTCGGCGGAGCCTTTGCGATCGCCGCGGTGGCCCTGGCGATCCTCGGAACCGACGGCCGCAGCGTGGATCTTCCGATCGTCGGTCTCTATCTGGCCGGGTTCGCGGTCCTCAGCCGGGTCCAGTTCGACCTCGGTTCTGGCTACACGGTCCCGACCGAGGTCCTGCTCGTACCGATGCTCTTCGCCCTGCCGGCCGCCCTCGTCCCGGCCATGGTCGCGCTCGCGCTCGCACTCGGCATGCTCCCCTCGGTGATCTGGGGCAGGATCCCCCCCAGTCGCCTGCTGACGGTACCCGCCAACAGCTGGTTCGCCTGGGGTCCGGCACTCGTCCTCACGCTGGCCGGGGATATCGGCCCCGACGGGGCACCGCAGATCCTGCTCGCCGCGCTCGCCGCCCAGCTGCTCTGCGACTTCACTGCGAACGTCTGGCTCGAGCGGCTACGAGGCGGCCTGACGGTCCAGGAACTGGCCGAGGAGGTCCGCCAGGCGTACACGATCGACCTGGCACTGGCGCCGATCGGTCTGCTCGCCGCCCAGGCGTCAAGTGGACGGCCCTGGTCGGTGATTCTGGTCGCGCCGCTGTTCGGCGTCCTGAGGTTCTTCTCCAACGAGCGCCAGGCACGCCTGCAGCAGGTGTTCGAGCTGAACGACGCATACCGCGGAACCGCCCTCGTCCTCGGTGACGTCCTCGAGGCCGACGACAGCTACACGGGCGAGCACACGATGGGGGTCGTCGAGCTGGCGCTCGAGGTCGGAGCCGAGCTGGGGCTGGACCCGGCACGGCTGCGCAAGGTGGAGTTCGGAGCGCTGCTGCACGACGTCGGCAAGATCGCCGTGCCGAACGAGATCATCAACAAGCCGGGCCGCCTCAACGAGCAGGAGTGGGCGATCATCAAGACCCACACGATCGAGGGCCAGCGGCTGCTGCACCGCGTTGGCGGCTTCATGAGCGAGGTCGGCGTGATCGTGAGGGCCTCGCACGAGCGCTGGGACGGCAGTGGCTACCCCGACGGTCTGAGGGGCGAGGAGATCCCGCTCGAAGCGCGGATCGTCTCCTGCTGCGATGCCTTCAACGCGATGACGACGACCCGTTCCTACCGCCACGCGCTGCCGGTCTCCACCGCCATCAACGAGCTCAACGAGAACGCCGGCTCGCAGTTCGACCCCGACGTCGTGGCCGCACTCAAGCGCGTCCTCGCGCGGCCGCTGGAGCAGGAGTAGCCGGGCCGGCCGGGCGCCGCCGCCAAGGATGACGCCGCCCGACGGCCCCGACCAGCACTAGCGGTGCAGACGCGGATCGATGTAGAGCCCGTAGAGGAGCGATTCGCTGCCCTTCCTGGCGGTGAAGACGAAGCGGACTTCGCGGGCGGCTTCTTCCTTGCCGGCAAGCCTCGGGGCGACATTGAATTCGCCGAGCGTCCAGCTGCCCTTGGGCGAGCGGACGGCGCCGACACCCTTCGGTTCGAGTTCGCTGCTGGTCCCCGCGTAGGAGACCGCGACCCCGACGCCCTTTTCGCCGTTGACGCCCTCGACCCAGACGCGGGCGATCGGGTAGGCGAGCGTGACGCAGATCGGCGGGCTCGTCGCGACAGCACCGGCCGGCAGGTCGAGCGCGCCACCGCTGACGCCCGTCGGGCGCGTGGTCGTGACGAGATGCGCTCCGCCAGTGAACGTCCAGCCTTCCGCCCCGGGGCCGTTGAATTCACCGCCGGGCGCGAGGACGTAGTAGCGGAGGTCTTCGTAGGCCGCGAAGGGCTGGCTGAAGACCTGCCCGGGACAGACCGCGGGGGCGCTCGAACTCGCCGCCTGGGCGGCTGGAGCGCCGGTGCCGATCGCCGCGATCATGACGGCGGCGAGCGGGAAACTCCGAATCGGGTCTTTCCAAGCTGAAAAAAGGCGCAACGGCTGTGGCATGACTGCCTCCTTGGCGTCTACCGGTAGCCGAGCTTTCTCAGATGAGACCTTTGGCTTTGCGTCCCCGCCTCACGACGGGTTTGCCTTTTTCGGACTTCGTTTGCAGGAGGCGTATCGGCCGGCGGGGCGAGCGCTCAAGCACGCGACGGCGTTCCTGGACCGCTGTCCGATCCTGTCAACGGTTCCCCGGGGCGAGGAGCTGCTCCTGGGGCACCAGCAGCACCGAGCAGGGCGCCTGATGGACGACGCGGCGACTGACGCTGCCGAGAGCCCGTGGCCCGTTGAGCCGGCGGCTACTCATGACGATCATCGAGGCGCCCTCGGACGCGGCTGTTTCGTTTATCAGGCTGTGCGGGCTGGCGGCCTCGACCTGCAGCGCGCAGGCGCCCTCCATGAGCTGTTCGAGGGCCCTCGCCTGGCGCTCGACGGCAGCCCGGCGACGGGCTGACTCGCGGCCGCCGGCATGCACGAGGATCGCCCGCGAGCCGCGGCCCCGGGCGATCTCCCCGGCCAGCATCACGAGTTGCTCCGAGCCTGCGTGTCCGTCGCTGGCGACGAGCACCGCTCCATCGGCTCGGGCCGGCGCGAGCGGCGCCCGCGCGACCAGCAGTGGCGTCACGAAGCGCGCCTCCGCAGCGGCCGCGACGCCGCCGGCGAACATGGCGCCGAACCACGAGGTGGTCGGCGCCCCCAGCGCAAGCAGATCGCGGTCGGCCGCCCACGCGAGCACGACGTGCGACGGCGGGCTCGTCGGATCGACGTCGACCGTGCTCGAGACCCCCGCAGCGGTGGCGATCTCAGTGGCCCGGTCGAGCATCGCCTCGACCGCCAGAGGGCCGATCGCGGGTCCCCGGTACGCACCCTCTGCCTCGTATGAGGTCACCGCGAGCAGCGTCAGGTGCCCCTCGGGCCCCGCCAGGGTGGCTGCCTGCTCGACGGCCGCAAAGCTCTCGGGTGTCCCGTCGATGGCGCACAGGACGCGCCCGAACCGGGTCGCCCCGACCGCCGCGGCCGGCAACACTGCCCCCGTCTCCTCCATTGACTGCACCCTAAATTCCCCCGTCTCCTGGCGTATCCGTGGTTTTCCGCTTGTCAATCAGCGATAAGCCGTCCAATAAGTAGTCCATATGCCAGAGGCCCGAACACGTATTGGACGTGGGGGTGGCGGGCCGTGAGACTCAAGGCCTCGGCGCGCGGGTTCGCGCGCCCTCCAAGGAGGGGAAGACCCTGAGACGACGACAGGCAGCACGCCGCGGGCCAGCGCTGACGTGGGGCGGCTCGTTCAACCAGCAGGCTTGCACGATCGCCACCAGGCGGGTCGATCGTCGGCTGGGTGTCACAGGCCCAAGCTCCTCGGGACCTGGAGGGGAGCAACGTTCTCCCTGCGCCCCTCCTGAAGCGCGCAGACCCGTCCCCTCCAAGGGTCCGAGCGCGTGTGCGGGGCGCGGGGGCGCGACGGATCGTGTCCCCGCGCATCCCGTCCTCGGCAAGCGAGGAGAAACGACTTCGAAGTGATCAGTTAGATCACGTCGATCACGAGCCAGACGGGCGGGGAGCCGGGGGGGGCTCCGCCGCTCCCCGCCCGCTGGCCCGGTGCAATATCCCGTATTTGCCAGTCGGAAGCGCCATGCCCCTCTGGCGCGTGCGTAGCCCCTCTGGAGGGCCCCGCACCGGCCGAGGCCGAGCGGCCCGTGACCACAGGCCGCTGCGGCTTGGACAGTTCGCCCGCCGTCGGGGAATCCCTCAAGCGCGGGCCGGCGGGGGTCGATCAGAGATTGATGGACGAGGAAGCTCAGCGCGAGGACGCGATGCGTTGGTCGGGGTCGTTGAAGGAGTCGCTCGTCGCTGAGGTTTTCTCGGTGCAGAGCATGGTGGCGTCGCGTGCGACCCTGACATCGACCTACCAGGCTGTGGTCGACGGGGCGCTGCGCCTGCTCGACGCCGAGGCCGGCTCGCTCCGGTTCGTGGACCATGAGGATCCGAGCTGGATGGTGGCGGTGGCCTGGAGCGGCTCGGCAGGCGATGGGGAGCGCTGGCGTCATCGTGCACCGATCAGCGAGGGCCTCAGCGGGCAGGTGATCTCGACGGGCCGGGTGGTGGCGCTCGATGACGGTCCTTCACCGCGGGCCAGATCCCAGCTGGCGCCGGTGACGGCGCGGGCGCTCGTCGGGGCGCCGATTCGCGAGCAGACCCGGGTGGTCGGGAGCATCGTCGTGGGCTCGACACAGGCGAGCCGACGGTGGACGCCGAGCGACCGTGAAGTGCTGGCCACCTACGCCCAGCACGTGGGCGTCGCACTCCTGGTCGCTCGGAGGGATCATGCGGCACATGAGGCCTACCTCGACGCGCTGACCGGCCTGGGCAATCGGGGACTGCTCGTGGACCGGCTGCAGCACGAGCTCGTCCGTGCGGACCGCGGAGCCACGGCGCCGACGCTCCTGTACCTGGACCTCGACCACTTCAAGGCGGTCAACGACACGTTCGGACATCTCGCCGGAGACCAGCTGCTGAGGGCCGTAGCTGAGCGTCTCGTCAACTGCGTTCGCGAGGAAGACGTCTGTGCACGCCTGGGCGGCGACGAGTTCGCCGTGCTGCTGGGCGCAGGAGCCGACCCACCGGCAGTCGCCCGGCGCGTCCTCGCGAGCCTGCGCCGGCCGTTCGCGATCGCCGGCAGCGAGGTCTCGGTCAGCGTCAGCATCGGCATAGCGACCGGCACCGACGAGGCCGAAACCCTGCTTCGCAACGCCGACAGAGCGATGTACGACGCCAAGCGGACGGGCGGCGGGCGCTTCGAGTACCACCCGCCGAGCCCGCCCGAGACGCTCCGCGTGTCGCGCAGCGCCTAGTTCGTCGGTGACGACCGGGCGTCCGCGGTGCTCGTGACGTGCAGGGCGGAGTTCTCCACCCACGCCGCGACCGCGTCTGCGCTCGAGCCGGCGAGCGCGAGCTGTCCGCTGCCGGCGGCGCATTCGCCGCGCCCGGCGCGGTAGCTGCCTGAGAGCGGCAGGCCGGGGGCGGGCGGGGTCCCCGCGGTGAGGATCGTGCCGTAGACGAGCTGTTTGCAGCCGCGTTCAGCCTCGGCCCAGATGACGACCGTGCTCGCGCCCGCGGAGGCGCTCAACGGCGAGCCTGGCCGGCCTGCGCCGACCGATACCTGGACGGGCGCTTGATAGCTCGCCGCGCCCGACGGGCGCATGGCAACGACGACTGCCCCTGGGCCGATCGGCTCCCGCTCCCCGATCAGTCCGCTGGCGGGGCCGACGAAGGCCTCGCGCCAGGCAGCGGCTCCCGCGCCGCCAACCGGGAATGCGACGTCCGCTCCTTCGGGAAGGAGCTCGTTGCCCGCGGGGACGGCGGGCTGGCGGACGATCGCAACGGGCGGACCGAAGGCCCCATCGGGACCCTGTTCGACGACATCGTCGACCGTCGCTTCGCCGTCCGCCTCTTCGGGGTCGAGGGAGAACACGAGCGCAGCGCCGCCAGGGCCAGCGGAGATACGCGCACCGCGAATGATCGCGTTCCCTGCCGGCTCGATCACCTGCGGGCTGCCAAAGCTGTCCGCCCCGGGCTCGAGCTGGGCGACACTCTGCGGACCTTCCGCCCCCTCCTGGCCGAGGGCTAGCAGCACGTCGCCCGCTTCGGTCTCTGCCGCGCTGGGGTCAACCTCGCCGGGGACCTGTGATGAGACGGTGCCGATGAGCGGCCGACCGCCGCCCGGACTCAACAGAGCGAACTGGACCCGGCTCCTGAGCGGGATTCCAGAGTATTCGAGCGGCTGCGACCAGATCACGACGACCCGCCCATCGGGCTGTACCTCGAGCGCCTGCGGGCAGCTCGTGGGGTAGTGACCGCTGGTCCTGAGGTACCTGGCAGGACCGAACTGCCCGCCCGGACTCGCGATGCTGACGTAGATCAGGCGGATGTCGTTCTTGGGGCGCCGGCACCACGCGACGGCGGCGGTTCCGTTCCCCCCGACGGCCGTGATCGGACTCTCACCGTCTGCGGCCAGCACCTGGGCGCTGCGCCAGCCGTGAAGCGCCGAGCCGAGGCGCGCCTCGACCCTCCCATAGCCGGTGTAGGCCCCTCCCCCCGGCCCTTCCGCGACCTGCACCTCGCCCCGCACGTCCACCCAGGAGGCGAGCATGCGACCGTCCTGCGAGCTGGCCACCGCTGGCTCGCTCGCTCGTTCTCTGGGCCCTGAGAGGACGCGGCTGGGCATCCAGGCCGGCGCGCCGATCGCCCGCGCCGCACCGAGGCAGCTCGTGAGTGCCCCGACGCAGAGGATCCGAGCGAACCCGCGCATAGTCATATAAACAGGGTCGTCAACTCCGAGTTGCGCTGCAAACCCACCCAGTCGGGGCGGCGGGATTTGAACCCACGACCCCCTGCTCCCAAAGCAGGTGCGCTACCAGGCTGCGCCACGCCCCGATGCGAGTCAGCTTACCCCGCCGTGACGGCCATCCCGCGAACGCCCGGCAAAGGGCTGGCGGCACCGGGCGGGCGCTGCTAGCCTCCGCCAGCGCATGGCCGACGTCCAACCGCTCCGCGCCCTGCGCTATGACCCGGCCGTCAGCGGCCCGCTGGCCGACGTCGTCGCGCCGCCTTATGACGTGATCGACGAGACTCAGCGGGCGGCGCTGCTCGAGCGCTCTCCGTTCAATGTGGTCGCAGTCGATCTGCCCCGGGCCGGCGGTCCGGCGCCGGATCCCTACCGAGCGGCGGGGGAGCTGTTCGAGCGCTGGCAGCGGGACGGCGTGCTGGTGCGCGACGAGGAGCCAGCGCTGTGGGCCCACACGCAGGACTACGCCGGCCCAGACGGCGTCGCGCGGACGCGCCGCGGCTTCTTCTGCCGGGTCCGGATCGAGGGCTACGGCCCAGGCCGTGTCCGGCCGCACGAGCGCACGCACCCCGGGCCTAAGGAGGACCGGCTGCGCCTGACCCGGGCGACCAGGGCGAACATCTCACCGATCTTCTCGCTCTACTCCGATCCCGCCGGGATCGCATGGCAGGCGCTCGAGGCACCCACGGCGGCGGAGCCGTGGGCTGACGTGAGCGACGGCGGCGGCACCCGGCACAGGCTCTGGCGAGTGGCCGATCCCGCTGCGATCGCCGCCGTGCAGGCCGCGACCGCCGACGCCGAGCTTCTGATCGCCGACGGCCACCACCGCTACGAGACGATGGACGCCTACGCCGAGGAGGTCGGCGGCGAGGGTGAGCACCGCTACATCCTGATGTGCCTCGTCGCCCTCGAGGACCCCGGCCTGACGATCTTCCCGACCCACCGCCTGGTCCGTGGCCTCGACGAGCAGCGCCGGGCGGCGCTCGCGGCTGCCCTGGAGCGTGACTTCGAGATCTCCGAGGTCGCCGAATCCGAGCTCGCG
>Ga0182012_10001688_pt1 | contig 24031 bp, 18 predicted proteins | sample 612S2SmetaG_FD_120486 | JGI IMG/M metagenome (GOLD analysis project Ga0182012, IMG submission 120486) | Permafrost microbial communities from Stordalen Mire, Sweden - 612S2S metaG | ecosystem: Environmental > Terrestrial > Soil > Wetlands > Permafrost | place: Sweden: Stordalen | collected... | reverse complement strand
GCCGCTAGGTTGTTGCGTTACCCAACGGACGGATCGATGCAACTGGACGCTTCCACGCTTTCAGCACCCATTCCATCCAGCAAAAACTCCACGAACGGCGATTTCGCAACAGGCTCCAGGGCGAATTTCCAGTCGATCCGCCCGCGCACAGCATCCGCAGCCTGGCGGTCGGACAGGCCCTCGACGAACTGCAGTACACTTGCCAGAGCCAGCAGTCCCGGCGCTTCAGCGGACTGGCCGCGACGAGGGAACAGTGATACGAACTGGCCGTCTTGATAGATCGGCCCGAGCGCGGCGGCGATATGCATGCAGAGTGTGCCGTTGGGGAACGCAGCATGAGCTACGCGGCTGGTCTCGTCTGGCAACGACGGCGGCTCTTGCGGATGCAGCGACATGGCAACCTCCTTCCGGCGAGGTTGCCCGTCAAATTCTGATTCGCCAGAAGATAATCGGTCGAACACGAAGAAAGAACGAAAAGAATCGCAGACTGCCCCGTCGTGAATCATAGTTGCGCCGCCCGCGGCCGCCGCGAATCCGCAGACGAGCGCCCGAATTCGCCACCGGTGTCAAGGTTACACCCAGCCGGCTAACCCCGGCTCTGACCCGGCTCGCCTCGGCGTTCGACGACGGGCTCTGCATGAAAAGCACGGAAAGTGCCAACATCCCCATATCAGCCATGGGATAGGTCGCATTCGTTGTATCCGTCCCACGGCGCTTGTCCGGAAACCGGTCAAGCAACCTCGCAGTGAGCCGAGGAGGGAATCGAGCACCGCATTCCCGCAGCGAATCTGAGTTCTTCGCCGGTGGGAATGCCCCATTTGCGTTTGAAAGGCAGATCGTTCTCAACTGTGACATTTCAGACTCGGGCCATGACGTGCGACGGCGACTCGTTCGCATTGAGAACTGCTTCCATCGCAACGTTGCTGTTTCAGGATCTCAAGATTAGTAATATACGCGTCGCCGCAATACCCGGCTAAACATGTGGGACGAATATTGGTTTCATCGGTCAAGTTGCCCGTCTATAAAACCTCCCCAAATGTGGGGGTTATGACATGCGTGTCCGCGAGCCAGGCTCGAGATCAAATTCAACTACGCCGCCTAACGAGCGAAGCGGAGCCGCGCGGGGCCCGTGCGTACTATCCGAGATGAGAGCGGAGCCATGACGCTCACCGCAGCCGAGGCGCGAAAGCCTGCAGTCCCTGAGCCGGTTGCGATGCCACCTGGGGAGACTCTGGCGTCGCTGTTCCAGGCGCAGGCATGCCGCACGCCGCATGCCACCGCCCTGGTCTGCGGGACCGAACGAATCGGCTACGCGTCGTTGCAAGACCGGGCGACGCGGCTGGCCCGAAGCCTGGGTGCGCTGGGGATTGGGCGGGGTACGATTGTTCTTCTGGCGCTACCCCGTACTCCCGATCTGGTTATCGCCGTGCTTGCCGCGCACAAAGCGGGGGCGGCTTATCTGCCGCTGGATCCGAGCTTTCCTGCAGAGCGCCAGGCCTGGATCATTGCGGACTCGGAGGCGCCGGTTGTGTTGACAACGCGTGCGCTGGCATCGTCGCTCGTGGGGCAGGCCATCCGAATCGTGCGGCTCGACGTGCCCGGCGACGCGCCGGACGCGCCGGACCAGATCCTGTGGCCGCCAGATCCCGCCGACCTCGCCTACGTCCTCTACACCTCCGGCTCAACCGGACTGCCCAAAGCGGTCGGGGTCGAGCACCGCAATGCGGTCAATCTTGTGCGCTGGGGAAGGTGGCTGCTGAACGATGTCGATCTGTCCGGCTTTCTGTTTTCCACCTCGGTCAGTTTCGATCTCTCGGTCTTCGAAATCTTCGTCCCGCTTTCCTTCGGGGGGCGGGTGATACTGGTCGAGAACCTGTTAGCTCTGCCGGCCGCCCCGATGCGGTCGGACGTGCGCGTGGTCAATACGGTTCCGTCGCTGCTGGCGGGGCTACTCACGACCGACGGCCTACCCGGGTCAGTCCGGACTGTCATCGTCGCCGGCGAGGCGCTGACGCGCGGCTTGGCTGACCGCTTGTTCACTGCCTTGCCGGAGATACGGTTGCTCAATCTCTACGGCCCGACAGAGGCCACGGTTTATGCGACCTGGGCAGAGATTCGACCGGGCGAAAGCGGTGCACCGCCAATCGGTCGCGGCGTTTGGAACACGGCGTTGTACGTTCTTGACTCAGAGCGCCAACCTGTGGCGCCGGGCGCGGAGGGCGAGCTTTGGATCGGCGGCGCGGGAGTGGCACGCGGCTATCTGAATCGGCAGGAGCTGTCCGCGGAGCGCTTTGTCGCAAACCCATTCGGTCCGGGCCGCCTATATCGCACCGGCGACCGGGTGCGTTGGCGCACCGACGGGATGCTGGAATTTTTTGGCAGGCTTGATGACCAAATCAAGATAAACGGGCTTCGCGTGGAACCCGGCGAGATCGAAACGGCGCTGCAGCGCCAGCCTGGTGTCGCATCCGCAGCGGTCATGCTGCATCGTGACTCTGCCGGACTGCAGCGGCTGGTTGCTTGGCTGACCGCCACGCCGGGCCTGATACGGCCTGACCAGGACGAACTTCGACGTGCGATGGCGCGGCTCCTCCCGTCATACATGGTCCCGGCTTATTTCGGCTGGCTGGAGTCCCTTCCTCTGACACCAAACGGCAAGCTGGACCGTCGAGCGCTGCCGCCGCCACCAGACACGCTGCCGAGCGTAACGGCCTACCGTGCCCCCGCGACCTTGCTCGAACAGCAGGTGGCCTCCGTATGGCAGGACGTGCTGCGCCTGGAGGGAATCGGCGCCGAAACGGATTTCTTCCTGCTTGGCGGAGATTCGCTCGCAGCGATCAGCATGTTTCTGCTGCTCGAGGAACGGTTCGGTGTACGGCTGACCGCCGCTCAATTGGCGGGCGGCAGCATGACGGTGGCCCGGCTCGCCACGCATATCGGGTGCCAGACGATCGATGTTCAAACGGCTGGCGTGATCGCGTTACAGCCGCTCGGCACGCAGCGCCCATTCTTTTGCGTACCCGGGATCGGCGGCGACGTGCTGCACCTCTGGGCACTGGCCCAACATATGAGTGATGCCGACCGTCCGTTCCTTGCGCTGCGCGGCGGCATCGAGGCCGACAGCAGCATCAAGAGCATCGCTTCCCGCTATGCAGCGGCGATGATCGAGCGACAGCCCGAGGGCCCGTTCACGCTCGGCGGCTACTCGGCAGGCGCAACAATCGCCTTCGAGATGGCACACCAGCTCAGGGCTCTGGGCCACACAGTCAAGCTGCTTGTGCTAATAGACGCCCGCTCGCCCGGCTGGACGCCGAACTTGGCCAATGCGCCGCGCATTGCGCTCAACTTTGTCCGCAACCTTCCTGCTTGGTTTCGCTACGATCTCATGCATTCAGGCGTGCGCCAAATGCTGAGGGATCTGCGGCGCAAGCTCCGCCGGCGGCCCGGCGGAGCGGCAAACGTTGAGAGCGTTGTCGACCTATCCCACTATCCAGCAACGATGCAGGAAGTGATGCGAATCACCTACAAAGCCTTGTTGGCCTATCAAGGATTACCGTGGATCGGTCGGGTAACGCTGCTGCGGGCAAGAGCGCAGCCCCTGTTGCGCTTGCATGATGAGCTGGCGCTGGGCTGGTCGACGCTTGTCCCCCTTGGCGTAATCGTGCGCACGCTACCTGGCAACCACCACACGATACTGCACGAGCCACACGTGCTTGCACTAGCGTGCGCACTGCGCGAATCCCTTGCGGCCGCCGAGGGACGGAGCCAGAAGGCGGGCGGTTCATCGTGCCGAGAAAATAAGAGAGAAAAAGTCGATCGATGCTGTTGAATTCAAGGAGTAATGAGCATTCCAGATCTCATACCAACCGCCCGATCCCCTGACTCTCGGGGGCTTCCCAAGTGAGCTGAGGTTCGATTCGATAGTCCACCCTGCCGATTCGCGGGAGAGGGGACATCGGATGAGCCGGGCGATCACGATCACGCGGACGGACCACTCTGCGGCAGACCTGCGGGAGGCGGCTGGCAATGGCACTGACGGCGCACAAGTCCGGCGGCTGCTGGCGCTGGCTTGGAAGGCCGTCCGCGGACGGAGGCAGCGGAGCAGTCTGGGATGGACCGCCACACGCTGCGCGACTGGGTGCACCGCTACAATGCCGAAGGTATCGAGGGGCTGGTTTCGCGTCATGGCCCGGGTGTGCCACCAGCGCTGAACCCGCAACAGATGGCCGAACTGAAGGCGCTGGTTATCAAAGGGCCTGACCAGGATAACGTGGTGCGCTAGCGTTGAAGCGCAGGAGACTATTAAAAAAACTTTGTCAACCTCGTGAAGAATGCCCTGCTTGCCAGCACCACTGCTGCCGGTTACGCGTGTGGGCCAGAAGGGCACGCACGCTTATGTCTGGGCACCGGTTGGTTCGCGGCCAGCCATGGTGCGCGACAATCGCCATGACTCCGCTTACGTGTACGGCGCGATCTGTCCCGCTCGCGGCGTTGGCGCGGCCATTATCATGCCCGGCGCCAATGCCGAGGGGATGAGCGAGCACCTCAAGGAGGTGGGCACCCAGGTTACCCCGGAGCCCATTGTGTTTTGATCTGCGACGGCGCCGCCTGGCATCAGACCGGCAAGAAATTGCAGGTGCCAGACAACGTCACGCTGCTGCCGCTGCCGCGGCTGCCGCCATATGCGCCCGAGCTGAACCCGATGGAGATCGTTTGGGAATATCTGCGCGGAAACAAGCTCTGCGCCCTGGTGTGGGACAGCTACGAGGCCATTGTCGAGGCCTGCCAAAAGGCCTGGGAGTTCCTGATCAACGATCCCGATCGAATCCGCTCCATCGGAACCCGCGCTTGGGCACAGGTCAATGATTAGGGCGGTTGGTATAAGGGCGCGCCGCGGGGGGATAAGGCGCCGAAGATGCAGGAAACGCTCGGGCAGGCTCGCGCTATAGCCTCCGCGCTGCTCCAATCATCCCCGCGCACCTGACGTCTCCCGCGCCTCCGACCGGCCCCTCTCTCCGCCAGCCGGCTGCCCCGCCTGATCGGCCTCGAACAGCGCCGTCAGCTCTTCCGCCGCCTGCTGCACGCTCTGGATAAGCTGCTGCTCGTCCCGATAGATCGCGTGCGTCTCGATCAAGTTCTTCTCGTCCTGCTTCCGGAACAGAGCCACCGCATCCTCCGCCGCGTGCGCCTCGATCCCGAGTTGCACCAGCGCCATCCGGGCCAGCTCCAGGCTCGACAGGAACGTGTCCCGAATCTGCCCGTCTACCTCGCGGTCCATCAGCAGATACGCGGCGCGCCGGTTGCGCGCCCGCGCCAGAATCGCGAGGTCGGGAAAGTTTCGCTTTGCCACTTCAACGGTGCGAAGCACTGCCTCCATGTCGTCCATCGCCACCACGACCAGCTTCGCCTGCTCGGCGCCGGCGGCGCGCAGCATGTCGGGCCGCGTCGGGTCGCCGAAATACACCTTCGACCCGAACCGGCGCACCACATCCACCTGGCCCTGGCTGCGTTCCAGAGCCGTGAACGCAATGCCGTGCATGCGCAGCACACGGCCGACGATCTGCCCGACGCGGCCGAAGCCGCAGATGATCACCGGAGTGGCCTCGCCGTCGATCGCGTCATATTCCGGCTCGGCAGGGCGCATCAGGTGCGGCATCAGGAATTTCTCCGACGCAGCGAACAGAATCGGCGTCGCCACCATCGACGCCGCGGCGGCGAGCGTCGCCATATTTGCCCGCTGCTGCATCAACGCGCCCGCGGACACCGCCGCCCCGAACAGCACGAAACTGAACTCGCTCGCCTGCGGCAACGCCAGCGCGAACCGAACCGCGTTCGGCCTGTCCTGACCCACTGCGCGCGCCACGCCGAAGCCGATCGCCGTCTTCACCGCCAGCACCGCTGCGGTTGCAGCCGCCAGCATGGCGGGCTGCGCACGCGCCAGGCCAAGATCCGCCGCCATGCCGACCGAGATGAAGAAAAAGCCGAGCAGCAGCCCCTCGAACGGTTCGATGTCGGCCCGCAACTCGTGCCGGTATTCGGATTCCGACAGCAATACGCCCGCCATGAAGGCGCCCAGCGACGGCGACAGGCCCGCCTCGCCGGCGAGGAACGCCGTTCCGGCAACCACCAGCAGCGCCACAGTCGTGAACAGCTCGGGCGAGCTGGCCCCGCCGATCATCTTGAACAGCGGGCGCATCAGGAACCGCCCCCCGACCAGGATCACCGCGATGGCGCCGGCAGCGCGCGCCACGTCGGCCAGCGGCAGGTGGTCGGGAACGTGGTCGGTCGCCAGCAACGGCACCAGCGCCACCAGCGGGATGAAGGCAAGGTCCTGGAACAGCAGCACCGCAAACCCGTCGCGCCCCGCGCGGCTGTTCAACAGATCGCGCTCCCCCAGCATCGGCAGGACGATGGCGGTGGAGGACAGCGCCAGCCCGGCTCCCAACACCGCCGCGCCAGACCAGGTCGCTCCGGCGAAACGCGCCAGCGTCGCGAGCGCTGCGCCGCAGAGTCCCACCTGCGCCGCGCCCAGTCCGAACACCGCCCGGCGCATGGTCCACAGCCGCCGCGGGCGCACCTCCAGCCCGATCAGGAACAGCAGCATCACGACGCCAAGGCTGGCGATGTCCGAAATCTGCTGCACGTCGGTCACCAGGCCGAGCGCGGCCGGGCCGATCACGATGCCCGCAACCAGATAGCCCAGCACGCTGCCGAAGCCGGCGCGCCGCGTGACGGGTACCGCCACGGCAGCGGCGGCGAGCAGGATGACGATCGTGGTCAGCATTCACGCATCTCAGCATCCAAGGCGCAGCAAACGCGAGGGGGCGATCCCCGTCGCTGTCGGACCCATCCGTCTTGTGTCAATCGCGCGTAAACACAGAGTCGGGAATGTCGATCGGCGGAGCGGTCCCGGAAGCGTCGGGCGGGATCACCAGCCGACGCACGGCATCCAGGCCCACAACGGCGCCGAAGCGCTGCGACCGCATGCCGGCGGCGAACGCGTTGCAGGCGCGGCTCCACAGTTCCCCGATGGCGAATTCCGGCAGATAGGGACCGTCGGGCAGTCCGTCCACCGTCGCAACACCGCCGGGGACTACAAACACGCTCGCGGCAGTCTCATCCGCCCCGGTGCGCAGCTTCACCACCATGGGCTGCGCGCCATGATTCTCGATCCTCAAACTGCTGGCGCCGGCGCCATGCCGCTCCAGCACTTCCGCGTTCTCCGGCACCGGGCCCGCGTTGTAAGCGCAGTAGGCCCGGCGGGCCGCCGCCTCGCTGCCCGGCACCAGCCGCACCGCATCGACATATCCGGTGCGTCCATCAGCCAGTTCTATCTGCACCAGGCCGTCGCGCGGCAGCAGCTGCAGCAAATGTACTGCCGTGAACGGCAATAACATCTCGCCGGGTGTCAGGGGCTGCTCCGGATCGCCGTGCCACAGCCGAGCCGGGCCCGGCCCCGGTTGAATGAAGTGAGTCGGCGAGCCAGGCAGCCGCTCCGGTGTCGGGGGAGCCGGTTGCAGCGCCGCAGGCTCCGGCGGCAGGGCCGGCGGGGGCGCCGGCTGGGGGGTCCCTGGCCCCGGCGAGGGCGCCGCAGGCTCCGGCGGGGGCGCCCCCCGCTGCGGGACGGTTTCATGCCTCGGTGGCGGTACACGAATCACCTGTAGCACTCCCGTCACCGCGGTGAGGCAAACCACACCGGCGAGCAGGAGCGCGATCGGCATTGGCAGCCCGCCCACGCGAAGCCCCGACGGGGCGTCAGGCAGGTCCGGCGGGACCGGCGGGCCGGTCTCTTGTCCTGCCGCCGGAAGCGGTCGCTTTGGTGTACGCGCCTCGCGATCATAGGCTGCGCGCAGCACGGGGTTGCCAACCACGTCGTAGGCCGTTTGCAGACGCAGGAACGCGTCAAGGCTGCCGGTGCCCGGTATGTCCGGATGCACGCTGCGTGCCTTGCGCCGGTAGGCGGCGACGATCTCCGCCGCCGGCGCCCGGGGCTGCACGTCCAGCTCCGCGTAATATCCTTTAGGGTCGAGTCGCATTGGCGGATGGATCATACTGGATGCGCTGGCGTTTGCCTCGGGGAGTCCGTGACCCAATCTCCATCGGCGGCCTGAGACAGCCCCAAGGCGACCATGCTCCTGTGCGGCGGCGTCCTGTGCGGCGGCGTCCTGGTTCATCACACTCACGGAGCAGCATTCCAATGGCGGTCGAGGTCTCTGGCAGGCGCCAATAGCACACTAGTGCTATCGCGCACCATTTGTAGAAATCTTGCTCTCTATTATCGCGATAATCACGATTGGCGTCATGTCGTTCCATGTCTCTTGGTAAAGTGGCCTCGCGATCGCGTGATCAGCGGTTTTTGTTAGGAAAGTTCTTGGAATCTGTTGCCTGAAAGGCGCTATGGTAGGGCAGCGCCGGTTCGGGGCTGGCACACCCCCCAGGGGTACGGCATCGGGTGGACCGCATGAAGCCGACGCGGCTGGTATTCTCATCATCTTAAGGAACCCCCCACATGCCAACCTTTCGCATGCCGCTGTCCCGGGACGCACCGCAGTCATCCAACCCGTTGACCTGGCACTTCAATCCGGTTGCAACCCAAGCGGATAAGCTGGCCATTGAGCTAGGCAAATCATCTGCGCCCGAAGTCGAGGGGGTTATCCTGGCCGACGTAGCCAGCTACGGCAGGCAGCTCGGCCGCATCGAAGAAGCCCTCGTCGTGTTGCTCGATCATTTCAAGCCGCAAGGCCCCCTGTCGGTCGCAGAGCAGAAAGCCATCGCCGAGTTGCGAACGCTGCTCGATGAAGTCGCTGAGACGAAGACACGAAGCTTTGCCAGGAACGCAAGGTATCTGGAACGGGTCTAGGTCGCTGCGCACGCGGCTGTCGTCACGACATCACGAAACCCCGCGATTCGCCGCCCCCCGGGCGGCGTTTTCTGGTCGATTTTTACAAACCGGGCGGCGCTGTTCGCGGTTGACAACCAGGCTTTGTGCCGCGGGCCACCAGGCAAACGGCCGTCTGTATCGATACGGCACCGGTCATCCCCGGACGGAGCCTAGTCCGCTGCCGCCGCCTGCAGCGACGGCCGCCGAACCCGCACCCGCCGGATGCGCCGCGGATCGGCGTCAAGCACGCGGAACTCGATCCCTGAGGGATGGCTGATCACCTCGCCCTTGGCAGGCACCCGCCCGGCCAGCGTGAACACCAGACCCGCCACCGTGTCGATGTCGGCGTCGCGCTCGTCCTCGGACAGCACCGAGCCCATGCGCTGTTCGAACGCCTCCACCGGCATCCGCGCATCGATGTCCAGCGCGCCATCGGGACGCTCGGTCACCATCGGTGACTGTACTTCGTCGTGCTCGTCGGAGATGTCGCCGACGATCGTCTCCACCAGGTCCTCGATCGTCACCAGCCCGTCGATGCCGCCGTACTCGTCCACCACCAGGGCGAGATGCATGCGCTGCTGCCGCATTTGCAGCAGCAGGTCCAGCACCGGCGTCTGCGGCGCGACCAGCAGCGGCTTGCGGAGGATTTTCTCCAGCGAGAACTCCTCCGCCCGCCCGACATAGGCGAACACGTCCTTGATGTGGACCATGCCCACGATGTCGTCGAGCTGCTCGCGAAACACCGGCAAGCGCGAGTGCCCTTCGGCACGGAGCTGTTCCAGCGCCTGTTCCAGCGTGACGTCCAGCCGCATTGCGACGATATCGGCGCGCGGCACCATCACGTCGTCGGCGTTGGTCTCCCGCAGCCGCAGCACGTTGGCGATGAGCGAACGCTCCTGGCGATCCAGCTCGGGGAGTTCGCCCGGGACCTGCTGCGCCTCGGCGGCTTCCTGCACCAGTTCCGCAATCGAATCACGCAGACTGTGCTCGGGCTGTTGCCGCCCAAGCATCTGCAGAACCTTGGCCAGCAGGCTGGCCCTCACATGCCCGCTCATGCGAGCGATCCGTTCTGGTGACCGGTCCCCCGGCACCGGATCGCCGCCATGGATCTCGTGGGCAGGCGGTGGCCTGGTTTCGCAGGCGAGCCCGCGCACGACACCAACGCCCGCCCAGGTGGTCGGGGAATCGCCGATGGCTCGTTTCTCGTAGTCGTCGTGATCATACTCGCTTCCAAGGGTTGGGTACGCGCATCCGGTGTAGAATGCGGGTCTCGGCCATTTCCATCCGCCGCGCCTCGCCCGCTGCGCCGTGGTCCTGGCCCGCCAGATGAAGCGCGCCATGCACCACGAGATGTGCCAGGTGATGCGCAGGGCGGCGGGACGCCGCGGCGGCCTCGCGCCGCACCACGCCCAGCGCCAGGATCAGCTCCGGCGCCGGCTCTTCGTAGGTTAGCACGTTCGTGGGCTTGTTCCGGCCGCGGTGGCGCGCGTTCAGGTTTTTCACCAGGCGATCGGCGGCGAGTACCACCGTGCCAGTCGCTCCCGCTTCACGGGCGGCGCGGGTGACAACGGCCTCGGCACGCGGCACCAACCGGCGCCAGGCCGGCTCCGCCACGATCACCTGTATGTCTGGGAGCCCCGCTTGCGCGGGGCCGCTACTTGCCCCCGGTTCCATCGCTCGTTTGCTCGCGCGAGCGGCGTGCCTCGCGTCGTTTGTCGCCTTCCGCCGCGGCGCGCTGATCGTACGCGTCCACTATGCGCGCCACCAGAGGATGCCGTACCACGTCCCGTTTGTCGAACCTTACGACGGTGATGCCGGCAACGCCCTCCAGCGTGTCCAGCGCGTCGCGTAGGCCCGAGCGGGTGCCGGCAGGCAAATCGACCTGCGTCAGGTCGCCGGTAATCACCATCCGTGTGCCCTCGCCCATGCGCGTAAGCACCATTTTCATCTGCGTCGGGCTGGTGTTCTGCGCCTCGTCCAGGATCACATACGCGTGAGAAAGGGTGCGCCCGCGCATGAAGGCCAGCGGCGCAATCTCGATCTCGCCGTTGGCGAGCCGCCGGATCACCTGCTCCGCCGGCATCATGTCGTGCAGCGCGTCGTACAGCGGGCGCAGATAGGGATCGACCTTCTCCTTCATGTCGCCCGGCAGGAAGCCAAGCCGCTCGCCGGCTTCCACCGCCGGGCGGGCCAGCACGATGCGATCCACCTTGCCGTCCTGCAGCATCGCCACCGCCTGCGCCACCGCGAGATAGGTCTTGCCGGTGCCGGCGGGACCGACGCCGAACACCATCTCATGGCACGCCAGCGCTTCCATGTAGCTCGCCTGGCCGGGACTGCGCGGCCCGACCGAGCCCCGCCGGGTGCGGATTGCAGGCAGATCAGACAGCGGCAGACGCGGATCGGTCTCGGCGTCCGCCAGCCGGATGGCGGCCTCCACCTCGGGGCGGCCAACGCTTTCGCCGCGTTCCAGCCGGCGCCACAGCCCCTGCAGCATGGCCTGCGCGGCGTCAACGCGCGAGGCGTCGCCGGCGATGGCCACCCGGTTGCCGCGACACGACAGCCGGACGCTGAGCGCCTGTTCGATGCGCACCAGATGCCGGTCGTGGTCGCCGAGCAGCAGGGGGAGCAGCGTATTGTCGCTGAATTGGAGGGTGACGGCCTTGCCGCCATGGATGGGAGTGGCTGGGGTGGCTGCGATGTGGCTCAAGCGCAGGCTCGCTCCTTTGGGGTGAAGATCGAGGTCACGCGGCAGGCCGCGAGCCGGCTTGGCTCAGGGTTGCAGAAAGAGAGTTGGGAAGTGCGGCTGCGATCTTCACGGGCAGGTCCGTTCCGATCAGGTCGGGGGGGCCGGAAAGATGCACCGGCTGAAGGAAGGGCGAGCGGCCGACCACCTGGCCGGGGTGACGACCGGGGCCGGTGAATAAAACAGGCAGGGTCAGGCCGACACAGCCGGCGTTGAACCGCGCCTGCTGCTCCCGCAACAGCGCCTGCAGCGTGTGCAGCCTGCGGTCCTTGATGTCTTCCGGCACCTGGTCCGGTGCGATCGCCGCCGGGGTTCCCGGCCGCTGCGAGTACTTGAAGCTGTAGGCCTGGGCGTAGCCCACGGTGCGGACCAGCGCCATCGTGGCTTCGAAGTCGGCCTCGGTCTCCCCGGGATGGCCGACGATGAAGTCCGACGACAGCGCGAGGTCGGGACGCGCGGTCCGCAGAGCCTCGATGATGCGCAGGTAGTCGGCCCCGCTGTGCCGGCGGTTCATCGCTGCCAGCATCCGGTCGGAGCCCGACTGCACCGGCAAATGAAGGAACGGCATCAGCGTCGGCACATCGTGGTGCGCCGCGATCAGCGCGTCGTCCATATCGCGGGGATGAGATGTGGCATAGCGCAGCCGCAACAGCCCGGGATTTTCCGCCAGCGCCCGGATCAGCCGTCCCAGTCCCCAGGTCCCGCCGTCCGGCGCCTCGCCGTGCCAGGCGTTCACGTTCTGGCCGAGCAGCGTGATTTCCCGTGCGCCCTGCGCAACCAGGCGTCCCGCCTCGGCCAGTACAGCGGCGGCCGGGCGGCTGTGCTCGGCGCCCCGCGTGTAAGGCACCACGCAGAACGAGCAGAAGCGGTCGCAGCCCTCCTGGATGCTGAGGAACGCGGTCACGCCCTGCGGCGCTGCGTCTTCGGGCAGCAGGTCGAACTTGGCCTCGGCCGGGAAGTCGGTCTCGATCACCGCGCCTCCGGCACGGGCGGCCTTGGCCACCATCTCCGGCAGCCGGTGATAGGTCTGCGGCCCGAGCACGATGTCGACGTAGGGGGCACGGGCCAGGATTTCCGCGCCCTCCGCCTGGGCGACGCAGCCGGCTACCGCCAGAATCATCCGCTCGCCTACGGCCGCGCGCGCTGCTTTCAGACGGCGCAGGCGACCCAGCTCGGAGAACACCTTCTCCGCCGCCTTGTCGCGGATATGGCAGGTGTTGAGGATCACCATGTCGGCGCCGTCCGGCTCGGCCGCCGGCGCGTAGCCAAGCGGCGCCAGCACGTCCGCCATCCGGCCGCTGTCGTACACGTTCATCTGGCAGCCCCAGGTGATGACGTGCAGACGCTTCCTGTTTTGGCGTTCTTGGGGTGGTGGTGCGCTCATCAACGACGGCCAGCAGACCTCTGCCGGGCCAAGCCGGCAGAACAGTCACAAATGGTCATCGTCATATGCCGTACGGTCAAAACCGCGAATCTGCCCCCGATCAAGGATTGCAGTCTGCCAGCAAGAGACGCCGCCGTGTCAACCGCGCCGTGTCAATGCGAAGGCGGCCAATTGGCGCTGAGCAGGATCAATCATGCGCTGGCTGACCGGAGCGTGGGGTGGACGCTTGCGCCGTCCACCAATGCCGCAAGCTGCACCGCAAGAGGGGGATGGCGCGACGCTGACCCACCCTACCCCGATCGTCCGGCATTCCATACGCATCACGCGTAGGCCGGCTGGCTCGCGTCTGCCTCGGCGGCGGCGTCCACCGCAATCGGGGTCGCCGGCCGGTTCTGCCGCAGGGTCGAGGCGCCATCGGCGACAACGTGCCACACGGCGTGGGCCAATGCCTTGCGGTTGGCGAAGTGCGCCGGATCGATCGGCGTGTGCAGCAGCACCGTGGCGCGCATACCGCGGTGCTGGGCCAGCCGCCAGAAGTGCGACGCGAGGTTCATGTCGCCGTACCAGGCGAACAGCGGCCGGGTCGCCCGTCCGGTGGGCAACCCGCCCAGCCGGTCATAGACCACCGAAACGGGCTGGATCAGCGGCGGGTGATCCCCCTCGGCCACGGCGAAGAACGAGGAGCGGAACGGCAGCACCCGGGAGCCGTCCGACGAGGTGCCCTCCGGGAACAGGATCAGGTTGTCGCCGGCGTCCAGACGGGCGCGCATCGAATCCCGCTCGCGCACGGTTGCGCCGCGGTTGCGGCTGACGAACACGGTGCGGCCAAGTCGCGCGATGCTGTTGATGACCGGCCAGCGATCCACGTCGTCCTTGGAGACGAAACAGCCGGGCAGCCGGCCGCCGAGCACCAGCACGTCCAGCCAGGAACAATGGTTGGAGACATAGATCACCGGCCGCCCAGCCTCGCCCCGCGGCAAATGCCCGACGACGCGCACATGCATGCCGATCAGCCGGCACATCGTCGCCCAGTAGAAACGGGGAAACAGCACTTTCGGGCGGCCTGGGACCAGCAGGCAGAGCGCCTGTACCAGCATGCAGGGCAGCGTCCAGAACAGCACCGTCACGCCCCGGCGCACCGCCCGGATGCGCCGCATGATTCGCCGTTTCTGCCATGCTCCACCGAGCAACGGCTCGCCCGGCGCGCTGCGCTTGCCCAGCAGCAGCGGATGGCGGGTGCGAATCCGGCGAGGCCGCCGAGGCGACTCCCGGCTGGCCGGTTCCTGGTCAGCTTCGTCCAACATGACAAGCCAAATACTGCGCCCGAGTGGTCCCAACAATGGCGGAACGATGAAGGTTCAGCGAACCTTCCAACCTGTCCGTTTCAGTATACGGTGGTTTCATGGCCCGCCCCGCCCCGCACTGCGCGACCGCCGGCTTCATCGGCCTTCTCCTGGTCGCCCTCGGCGGATCGGCGGCACGTGCCGCCGATCCGCAGCCTTATATCGTTACACTGAAGCCCACCGGCAACACCCCCCTGGATGCCGCGTTGACCTCGTCCGCCAGCCTCATCAGCTTGCAGAAAAATGCGCCGGTCGGACCGTTCGCCCTGGTCGCCCGCGCGCAGCAGGATGAGGGCCGGTTCAGGACGGCACTGAACAGCTTCGGTTACTACAAGGCGCGGATAGCCATCACGATCGCCAACCGCGCGCTGGACGATCCCGGCCTGGTGCCGTTCCTCGACCAGGCGCCGGCCGATCCGCCGGTGCCGGTGCAGGCCAGCTTCGATCTCGGGCCGCTGTTCCACATCGGCCGGGTCGACATCCAGGGCACGGTTCCGGCGGAGGCGAAGGCCGGACTCGGGCTTGCCCCGGGCCAGCCGGCGCTTGCCGCCAATGTGCTCGCCGCCCGCCAGCGCCTGCTGGACGCCATCCGCCAGGCCGGCTACCCGCTTGCCACGGTGGACATGCCGCCGGCAACGCTGCTGCTCGCAACCGATACGCTGGATGTTGATTTCAAGGCCGATCCCGGTCCGAAGGCGGTGATCGGACCGATCACCATCACCGGCCTCAAGAGCATGAACGAGGACTTCGTGCGCCGGCGGCTGCTGTTGCACGAGGGCGAGCCGTACAGCCCGGCGGCGATCGAGAAGGCACGCGCCGACCTTGCCTCGCTCGGCGTGTTCTCCCTGGTGCGCGCCATGCCGGCGGACCGCCTGAACGCCCAGGGCCAGCTTCCGGTCACGTTCGACGTCGCCGAGCGGAAGCTGCATTCGGTGGATATCAGCGTCGCCTACTCAACCGACCTTGGGCCTAACTTCAATGTCGGGTGGCACGACCGCAATCTGTTCGGCAACGCCGAACAGCTCAACATCACTGCCGGCAACCAGTTCGGCGGCACCGCCGTCACCAAACCCGGCTTCCTGGCCGGCATCCAGTTCATCAAGCCCGATTTCCTGGCCCGCGATCAGTCGCTGGAGGCCGACCTCAACATCATCGACCAGAACCTGCAGGCCTATGACCAGAGGGCCGTCACCGAGAAAATCGCGCTCAACCGCAAACTGTCGGGCCACTGGACCGGCAGCGTCGGCGTGCTCGGCGAGCAGGAGGCCATCACGCAGGAAAGCGTCGAACGCCACTACAACCTGGTCGGCCTACCAATCACCGCCAAGTACGACGACACGAACAGCCTGTTCAACCCGACACAGGGCATTCGCGCGGCGCTGTCCGCGACGCCGTTGGAATCGCTTGGCGGCTATCACAACAGCGCGTTCGTGATCGTGCAGGCGTCCGGCTCGACATATTTCGACGTCAGCGGCACGGGACGAAGCATACTGGCGGTGCGCGGCCTGGTCGGCGAAGCGAGCGGCGCCAGCGTGTTCTCCCTGCCGCCCGACCAGCGGTTCTACGCCGGCGGCAGCAGCACGGTGCGCGGCTATCGCTATCAGTCGGTCGGACCGCAATTCCCTAACGATCACGAACCGACCGGCGGCACCGCAATTGCCGCGGGCGGCGTCGAGTTCCGCCAGCGCTTCCTGGAGAATTATGGCGTGGTCGCGTTCGTCGATGCCGGGCAGGTCACCGCGCGCGACTCGCCGTATAGCAGTTCCTGGCAGGTGGGCGCCGGTATCGGGGCGCGCTACTACACCCCGATCGGGCCGATCCGGCTGGATTTCGCCGTTCCGCTGAATAAGCGTCCGGGCGATGACTCATTCGAGGTCTATATCGGCATCGGTCAGGCGTTCTGAGGTCGGATGCGACGTGCGCTGAAATGGCTCGGCTGGACGGTTGCAGCGCTGTTCGGGCTGGCGGGGCTGCTGGTGGCCATGCTTCTTGCCGCCGCCAACAGCGGCCCGGGCCGAAGGTTCATCGAGCGCGAACTGGCGTCAGTCACAGGCGATGTGGTGCGCGTCTCGGGGCTGTCGGGATTCTTCCCCACGAAACTGCGGGCCGACCATGTTGAGATCCGTGACGCGACCGGGGCCTACGTCACGATCGAACGGGTGACGCTCGATTTTTCGCCGCTCGCGCTGCTGCACGGCGCAGCGCAGATCGACCGGGTGACCGCGGGCAGCGTGGATGTTACCCGGCTTCCGGTGTCCAAGGGCGGCAGCAGTGGCGGGGGTGGGTTCACGTTGCCGGTCCGGATCTCCATCGGCGACCTGCAGATCAGCCGGTTGACGGTCGGCGCTGCGGTTGCCGGCCAGCCGGGTATGCTCCGTGCGAACGGCGCGGGGTCGGTCGCCGGCTCGCTGCAGCAGGGGCACGTGGTCCTTCACCTGCAAAATCTGGACGGCGAGGGGCGGTACGCGCTGGACGGGACGCTGGACCCTGATCGGATCGAGGCAGACATCACCGCCGACGAACCGGCGCACGGGCTGCTGTCGCGCCTCGCCGGCGTGCCCGATCTCGGCGCGGTGGCGTTGGATGCACAGCTCCAAGGTCCGCGCGACGCGGTTGCCACCAGGGTCGCGATCAGCGCCGGGCCGCTGCGAGCCGATGCCGGCGGCATGATGGACGTTGTCCATGATGCCGCCGACCTGACGGTGACCGCGAGCGCCCCGGCCATGACGCCTCGCCGCGACGTGTCCTGGCAGTCGGTGGACGTGACTGCGCGCGTCCAGGGATCCTTTGCCCGTCCGGACGTCACCGGGCGGGTGCGAATCGAACAGTTGGAAGCTGCCGGCACTGCGATCGCGCATCTTGCCGCCGATCTCAGCGGCAACGCGGGACAGGTGGACCTGCATGCCTCGGCCGATGGGCTTCGGGTGCCCGGACCGAAGCCCGATCTGCTGGCAGCCGCTCCGCTGAAGCTGGACGCCACCGCACGGCTGGACGCGCCTGACCGGCCGGTGCGGTTCACGCTGAGTCATCCGCTTATTGGCGCGGACGGCACGGCGCAGACCGCCGGGGCGTTGCAGGGCACCGTGTCGCTGACGCTGCCGGACCTCGGTCCGCTGGCGGCGGCAGGGGGCACTGATGTGCAAGGCCGGCTGGCGCTGACCCTGCACGCCGCCACGCAGGGGGACACGACCACGCTCGATGCCGACGGCACGCTTCGCGTAACCGGGGGCACGGCGCCGGTCCCGGCCCTGCTCGGCGACGACGCCCATCTGGCTGCCGCCGCCAGGCTGCACGGGCAGGAGGTGACGCTGTCACGGCTGGAGCTGAACGGCAACGCGGTGTCGGCCAGCGCCATGGGCCGGGTGGCGCTGCCGGCGATCGACCTTAGCTGGTCCGCAAGCCTCGCCAACCTGACCGCCCTCCAGCCGACGCTCACCGGCACGCTGCAGGTGGAGGGGCATGTCGGCGGGACGCAGGACGATCTGGCACTGGTCTCCGACGTCACGGGCGACGTTGGCTCGGGCAAGATCAAGCCGGGCCACGTCACGGCACATGTCGAGGCGCAGCACCTGCCCGGCGCGCCCACCGGCCGGATTACGGCGCAGGGCACGCTGCTCGACTCCCCGCTCGACCTGGCAGTGGCAGCCGAGCCGGTCACCGGCGCGCTGCACGTCGCCATTGATCGCGCCGAATGGAAAAGCGCCCATGCCGAGGGCAACCTGACGATCAACATGGCGGCGACGCCTCCCCAGGGGACTGCCCCACCGGGCACGCCCTATCGGGAGGCTACTCCGCCAGGGACCACCCCACCGACCACAACCCAACAGGCGACGACCCCGCCGGCGACGACCCCGCCGGCGACGACCCCGCCGGCGATGACCCCGCCGGCGATGACCCCGCCGGCGATGACCCCGCCGAAGACGACCCCGCCCGGCTCCGCCGCTCCGGCGAATTCCTCCTTTGGGGCAATTCCCCAGGGCAAGCTGCAGCTTCGCATGACGCGGCTCGCCGATCTGGCTCCCTTGATCGGCAGAGACCTGTCCGGCAGCGTGACCGCCACGCTGGCCTCCGACGCGAACCAGGCCCGGCTGACGCTGGACGCGCGGGATGCCAGCCTGCCCGGCACCGCCTCGATCGGCCGTGCCGCCCTGGCCGCCACGATCGCCGATCCCACGACCCGGCCGGTCGTGGACGGCACGCTGGCGCTGGACGGCGTCTCCGCGGGCACCGTGCGCGGTGGTGGCGCGCGGCTGTCCGCGAAGGGGCCGCAGAATGCGCTCGCGCTGAAGCTGACGGCGACAGTCCCCGGCTTCCAGGGCGCTGACGCGCGGGTCGCGACCGCCGGGACGCTGGATCTGCCGGCCAAGGCGCTGGCGCTCGCCACCCTGCAGGCCGATTGGAAGCAGCTTCCGGTGCGCCTGCTGGCCCCCGTGCGGATCGGCTTTGCGGACGGGGTGGCGGTGGACCGGCTGCGCCTCGGGCTGCGCCAGGGCGTGCTGGAGGTCGCCGGACGGGCCGGCGAGACGCTCGACCTCACCGCCACTCTGCGCAACCTGCCGGTGGACATCGCCGCGGTCGCCGGACCCTCACTTGCCGCCGATGGCACAGTGAACGCCGAGGCCCGCCTGACCGGCACCAGCGTGCAGCCAGTGGGCACTGTTCGCGTCACCGCCACCGGCATGCGGCTGCGCAGCGGACCGGGAAGGGGGCTGCCGGCCGCCAATTTGACCGCCAATGCCGACCTGCGCGGGTCCAGCGCGCAGATCGACACGCGCATGACTGCCGGGCCATCGCATCTGGCCGTCACCGGCACCGCGCCGCTCGGGGGCCAGGGGGCGCTCGACCTGCGCGCCACGGGCCTAGTCGATCTTGCCATAGCCGATCCCATCCTCGCGGCCGAGGGCCGGAGGGCGCGTGGCCTGGTCACGCTGGACAGTGCAATCGGCGGCACGATTGCCGCCCCGCGCGTCACCGGCACCGCCCGGCTCGCCAACGGCGACGTCCAGGATGTCACCCTGGGCGCCCACATCACGGCGATTACCGCGCTGGTCGAGGCGCAGGGCGACACGATCCGGCTCACGCAATTCACCGGCCGTGCCGGTCCCGGCACGGTGGGGGCAAGCGGGACGGTGGGCCTCGGCACCGGCATCCCGCTGAACCTGGCCATCACCGCCAACAATGCGCGGCCGATCGCCACCGATGTTTTCACCGCGTTGATTGACGCGAACCTGTTCGCCCGCGGCGAGGCCACCGGCCAGCTCACCGCAGGCGGCACGCTGCATGTCCGCCGCGCCGATATCCAGGTGCCGGACAAGCTGCCGCCCAGCGTCGCGGTGCTGCCGGTGCGCCTCCCCGGCCAGCCGCCGCCACCGCCGCCAGCGCCGCCGCCCGATATCGCGCTGGACCTGACGCTCGACGCGCCGGAACAGATTTTCATCCGCGGCCGCGGCCTGGACGTGGAACTGGGCGGCAAGGTCCACCTGGCCGGCACCGCGGCCAAGCCGCTGCCAAGCGGTGGGTTCCAGCTTCGCCATGGCACGTTCTCGATCGCCGGCCAGACGCTGACCTTCACCGAGGGCACGATCGACTTCACCGGCGGTGGGATCGAAAACCCCTCGCTCCTGCTGGTTGCCACATCCGCCACGAGCACCACGGTGGCCAAACTGACCGTGAGCGGCAGCGCGCGCGACCCGAAGATCACGCTGTCCAGCACGCCGGAGTTGCCCCAGGATGAAGTGCTGGCGCAGCTTTTGTTCCACCGTAGCGCGAGCGATCTCGGTCCGCTGGAACTGGCGCAGATCGCCGCCGCCCTGGCGCAGTTGTCGGGCGCAACCGGCGGGCTCGACCCACTGGCCACGATCCGCGGCGCGCTGGGCCTCGATCGCCTGTCGGTCGGCAGCGGACCGACCGGAAACTCGACGGTGGAAGCCGGGCGCTACATCAGGCCGGGGGTGTATGTCGGCGCGAGACAGGCGGCGACCGGAACGGGCACACAGGGGGTCGTGCAGGTCGATATCACCAAGGGACTACAGTTTGAGGCCACGGCGGGATCGGGGACCAGTTCGGCGACAGGGTCCAGCGGCGCCTCCGACGGCGCCAGCGTCGGGTTCCGTTATCGGTTCGAATACTGAGGTTTGCAGCGCCGCGGGGCTCGCAAGAATTTCGCTGGTCAGACCAACGTCAGCCCGGCTGATTGGCTGGGTTCCGCACGCTGCCTACCTCGGGGGTTGTCGCAAGGTTGCCTCGGGCGCTCCGTGGTTGCTGCTGGAACAGGAATCTGCCATCGCGCGAAACACCGTCGCGGCGCGCTGGTGCCCGGACGCCTGGGCGATTCGGGCGAACAGACGATACCGTTCGGTCGTCGGTTCCTCGGTCGTACAAGCGCCGTCAGGCCTTGCTTGGGATTTGCTCTTCAGGGTTGCCAAGAAAGCGCCTCCGCGATTGTGTGGCAGATCTCCTGGAACCACCACCCGCCAGGTTCAGGGAGTCTCTTATGTGTTGGTTTGTCCCGAATTGAGGCGCCTGCAAGCACACTTTTCCGCATCCAAGCTATCTTGACCAGATAACGTTCACTTTTGGTTTGGCCAGTCCCTGATGACGAAGAAAGGCGAGATTGGCGCCGGCCAGACCATCACCATCACCCGTGAAGGCCTGCGCGACGGCTCATTGATCCGGGCCGCCAGGCGCCGGGCGCCGCCCGGAACGACGCTGCTCACGGATGCAGAGATCGAAGCCAGTCTGGACGAAACGCTGGCGTCGCTGCCGCCAGGCGAGGACGCGTGGCTGTTCGGCTATGGCTCTCTCATGTGGAACCCGGCAATCCGATTCGCCGAGCGCCTCCCCGCCCGCGTGCGCGGCTGGCATCGGCGTTATTGCCTGTGGCTGCCGATTGGCCGCGGCACACCGGACAACCCCGGGCTGATGCTGGCGCTCGACCGCGGCGGGCGCTGCGCCGGCGTGGCGTTCCGCATCCGGGCGGCAGAGGCACGCGCCGAACTTCTGCTCGTCTGGCGGCGCGAGATGTTCACCGGCGCCTATGCGGCACGCTGGGTTCGCGCGGAGACCGGGCAGGGCGCTGTTCGCGCTGTCACCTTCATCGCCAACCGGCGCCATCCGCGCTACGCGGGCCGGCTTGACGAGGCGGAGATCGCCGCGCGCATCGCTGTCGCCGCCGGCCCGCTCGGCTCCTGCGCCACGTATCTCTGCGAGACAATCGCCGCCCTGGACGCACTCGGTCTCAACGACCGGGGACTGGAACGGCTGCAGCGCCGAATCGGGCCGCGTGCATCCTGATCCCTGCCTCGCCTATGCTGCAGACCAAACGGTTGGGATGCCCCCGCCGCGGAGCGATCGCAAATGCCTGATTTTCTGGTCTCGGACATGAGCTGCGACGGATGCGTCCGAGCGGTGACCAATGCCGTGAAACTAATCGACCCTGCGGCCGCCGTTGCCGCGGACCTCGACGGCAAACGCGTGCGCGTAGAGAGCACCGCCACCCAGGAGTCCCTCGCGGCCGCGATTCGCGACGCCGGCTTCACCGTCGAGCCAGGCTGACCGGCCGATCCTCGGCGCTACCGCCCGGCGCCGCCCCCAAGGTCGACGGTCTTCTGCTGCAGGCTGGCAGCGAGAGCCGGCGCGCCGCCGCGCATCAGCAGGCGGCGGAAGTCGGAGCGTTGCACGGCGACGCGGCTGATCGATCCGTCGGCGAGCACGTCCACGACCTTCCAGTCGCCTTCGTCCTCGTGCATCACGTAGTCGAGCGAGTGGGAATCGCCGGATGGTGGGACGATCTTGCTCTGCACCACCTGGTCGCCGTTCCCGAGGGTCCGGGTCTCGGGCGAGACGTCGAATCGCTGACCGGTGAAGTTGTTGAAGCTATTGACATAGGAAGCGACGGTATAGCGGCGGAAAGCTGCCTGCAGCACCGCCTGCTGAGCAGGTGGCATGTCGCGCCAGGTGGGGCCGACCGAGACCTCCAGCACCGCCTGCAGATCGAACACCTGGTCGACCACGGGTGCCAATACCTGGAAGCGTTGCTCGAACGAAGTCGAGCGACCCATGCGCATGATCTTCAACAGAGTCGCACAGAGTCTCTGGATCTGGGCGACCGGACTCGCCTGGGCACGGGCAACGCCCGCGGCAGTGCCGGCCATGAAGAGCGTCGCCAGCCGCAGCGCAGTGCGGCGATCGATCGGAGCGGGCGGCATCTAGCCATCCTCGTTCAAGCGCCGGTGCCCGCGGGCAAAGCAACACCCCGAGACGCCGGAGCGGTCACCGGTTTCCCGTGTCGGTCGACACGCCCACGAGTTTGGGGGCTGGGATTCGGATCGGCAAGCGGCCCTGCGGTCGTTGGGAGTCTGCCATGCAGCCGGCGGGCCGAACAGGCTTATCGAGGTCACGGCCTTGTGCCCTGGTCGGGGTCTCAGTATCGCTGGTGCCCGGATTATACTCGATTCAAAGGCGGTCGCATTCCGGCCTGATCAGTGGAGGGGATATCCTTGTCGATCGAGGCGACTACCCTATCGCTGCTGGACGGTGTGGCAGGCACGTTCGGCATGCTCAACCGTCCCTTCGTACCCGATAAGCTGATCACCATTGCACAACGGCGCACCGGGCTCACCGATTTCGGCGAAACGGCGTTCGATGATCCGCTTCGCCGCCTGCTCGACGCCTGCGTGGCGGAGGCTGATCTCTCGGTGGTCGGCCGACTCGCGCTGCGCTGGGAAGTGGTGGGGTTTCTGTCCAACCTGCTGCGCTTGCGCGCGGCCGAGCGGCAGGATGCCGCAATCGTGCGCGCGCCGGTCGCGGCGCCGATCTTCATCACCGGACTGCCACGCAGCGGCACCACCTTCCTGCACCGGCTGATGATGGGGGACCGGGCCAACCGCGCTCCGCTGGTCTGGGAGACGATCTATCCCTATCCGCTGCCTGGCAGGGGCGCCGCGGACCACCGCATCGAGAAGGTGCAGCGGCAGTTGCGCGCCTTCGAGCGCCTGGCACCGGAGTTCCGCTCGTTGCATCCGCTGGATGCCAGATCGCCACAGGAATGCGGCGAGATCAACGCGCATGTGTTTCGCAGCCTGCGGTTCGAAACGACGCACCAGATCCCGTCGTATCGGCGCTGGCTGGACGCCGATGGCCATCTCGACGCCTACCGGTTCCACAAGCGCTTTCTGCAGCACCTCCAGCACCAGGGTTCCGAACAACAACCCGGCCTGCCGCCGCGCTGGGTGCTGAAATGTCCCGATCACGTGTTCGCGCTGGACGCGATCCGCGCGGTCTACCCGGATGCGCGCCTTGTGTTCGTGCATCGCGACCCGGTGAAGGTGTTGCTGTCGGTCACCAGGCTGACCGAGGTGCTGCGTCAGCCGTTCACCCGGCGGATCGACCAGGCGGCGATCGGCCGCCAGGAGAGCGCCCGCTGGCTGGACGGCGCCCGCCGCATGATGGCGGCGGGGGACAATGCGGGGCTGCCCGAGCCGATCTGCCATGTTCACTATCTGGATCTGGTCTCCGACCCGGTAGCGACCGTGGAGGGCGTTTATCGCCACTTCGGCTTGGTGCTGCCGGACCAAGCCGCGACGGCAATCGGCCGGCTCGTCACCGAGAAGCCGAACGGCGGCTATGGGATCCATGGCTACCGCTTCGAAGACCACGGGCTGGACGGCGCTGCGGAG
>Ga0182012_10001686_pt1 | contig 24053 bp, 23 predicted proteins | sample 612S2SmetaG_FD_120486 | JGI IMG/M metagenome (GOLD analysis project Ga0182012, IMG submission 120486) | Permafrost microbial communities from Stordalen Mire, Sweden - 612S2S metaG | ecosystem: Environmental > Terrestrial > Soil > Wetlands > Permafrost | place: Sweden: Stordalen | collected... | reverse complement strand
GCTAGTGCTTGTGTTCCTGCGCCGCAAGATCGCTGACCAGGGTCAGCAAGCGCTCGGGGCCGCCGGCCGAGCGGACGTCGGCGATGTATTTGCCATTGATCACGAAGGTGGGGACGCCGTCGATCCGGTAACGCTGAACGAGCTCGTCCGCCCGCTGCAGGCGAGCTTCGACCCCCATCGAATGGTAGGCAGCCTTGAAGGCGCTCTCCGAGATGCCTTGCTTGACCGCGAACGCCGTTTGCATGTGCTCGGTTTGGACCTCGGCGGTCGGATCGGACGCCACCAGCGGGTCGCCGTTGACCTGGATTTCCTTGAACACGGCACTGTGCAATTGATCCAGCTTGCCCAGGCTCTCGAGGGTGTAGAACAGCCGGGCGAGCGCGCGGTGCCCCGGGCTCCAGGTGACCGGCACCGGCACGAACGTGATGTACGGCGGTTTGCTCTTCTTCCAGGTATCGACCATGGGTTCGAGCGCATAGCAATGCGGACAGGCGTACCAGAAGAACTCGAGAACCTCGACCTGACCCGCGGCCACATCCGTGGGTTGCGCCGGCACGAGACGGGTGTAATTCACGCCCTCCTGCCACAGCGTCGGGCCCGCGGGAACTTGCGCAGACGCGGTCGGGGTCGCCGCCGCCACCGTGGAGGCCACCGCCGCCAGCAACACGTTGTGCGCGCCGTTGTCGCCCGCCGCTTCCTCGACCGTTTCCGATCCATCCCGGTTGAGCTTCGAAGTCTGCGCGCCGGTTTGACCCACCGCAGTGGGAGCCGCCGCAGTGGGAGCCGCCGCAGTGGCGGCGGCCGTGCCATCCGCCGCCGCCCGTGCCGAGCGCGCCGCCGCCTGCGCCGGTGGTGCGGCCGCCGTGGATCCGACGCCTGCCTGATGCTTGCCGCACGCCGCGAGAGCCAGGGCGGCGCCCAGTAAAATGACGGCCCGCCAAGCGCGCATCAGCGAAGACCCTGGACGTAGGAGGATAGATCTCGGATGTCGTCCGCGGACAGACGCTTGGCAATCGCGGGCATGATGCCGCCCGGCCCCGGCGGTCGCGTGCCGGCGGCGTACGCCGTCAACTGCTCGGTGACGTAGACCGAGTGCTGGCCGCGCAGCGCCGGGAATTTTGCCGGCCCGTTGCCGGCGCCGTTCGGACCATGACAGGCCATGCAGGCCGGTATGCCGTGCGTCTTGTCGCCGCCGCGAAACAGCTTCTCGCCTGCCTGCCGGTGAGCGGGATCCGCTTCTCCCCCGGTGTTGACCTGGGCGTCGAAATAGGCGGCGACATCCTGCATGTCCTGCGTGCTCAGCGCCGCAGCCATTCCTTGCATGATCGCGTTCGCACGCTTGCCGTCCTTGAAATTCTGCAGCTGTTCGACGATGTAGTCCCCGCCGAGGCCCGCAAGGCTCGGCCACTCGGGATTGGCGCTGTTGCCGGTTGCACCGTGGCAGGCCTGGCATACGGCGGATTTCGTCGCACCGGCTTGCGCACTGCCGGCCGATAAAGCCGTATTGCCGGTGCAGATGCAGGAGATTGCCGCTGCGAAGATCAAAAACCGATTCATGTCGCTCGTGACCCCATCGTCGCTCGTTACCCCATCTTGGAGAACCGCTCCCGGCCGCAAATTGTACACTAGGCCCGGCAACTATTTTCCTCCAGGCAGGCCTCCCGCATTTTCCGATGTCCCTCTATCCCCACGTGAGATTCTTGACGAGTGCGGCCGAGCCCGGGCAGCTGGCCGCCGACACGGGGCGTGAGGTCGCCTTTGCGGGCCGTTCGAATGCCGGCAAGTCGACCGCCATCAATGTCATCGTCGAGCGTTCGGGACTCGCGCGGGTCAGCCGCACTCCGGGCCGCACTCAGCTGATCAATTTCTTCGAGCTCGTCCCCGAGCGGCGGCTCGTCGATCTGCCGGGCTATGGATACGCGAAGGTTCCGGAAAAGATTCAGACCCGATGGCTCGAGCTGATGGAGCATTATTTCAACACACGCGAATCCCTGGTCGGGTTGGTGCTGATCGTCGACAGCCGTCGCGGCCTGGGTCAACAGGATGCCACCATGCTCGAATGGGTGCTGGCGCGCGGCCGCCGCGCTCATGTTCTGTTGACGAAATCGGACAAGCTCAACCGCCAGGACGCCGCTCGCGTGCTCAGGCAGACCAACGAGTCCTGCCGCGATGCGGCCGTGAGTGCACAGCTATTTTCCGCGCACGCGAAGCAGGGGTTCGAGCAGGCGCGCGGCATGCTGAATCGATGGCTCGAAGGGGATGAGTCCGCGTCCGCATGACCGAGCGGCATTCGAAGTCGCCCCGGGCAAAAAAAAGCCCCGGTGGAGCTTGCGCAGCCACCGAGGCAGACCAACCCGGCATGGGGATGACAAACCGGGTCTTACCCGCTCAGGGAGAAGAGCGGGGAGCATGTTTCCACACTCACGGGATTAGATGGGGATGCCCTTTGAAAGTTCCAGGGATACAGGCCAATTAATTCGTGAAACGCAGCGGGCGTGCATTTCGCGGCTCAAATGGCAAGATTGGCCGAAAACCCGCGAAAAAATCACCCAGCCTTAACGGACTTTAACAAATGGTTAACCTGGTCGCATTGCCGCACGGGTCGTTGTCTCAATGCGCCTCATCCCAATTGCGGCCTATTCCTACATCGACCTTGAGGGGCACCGCAAGTTCGGCAGCCGCGACCATATGTTCTCTGAGACACATTGCGGTGTTCTCGGCGGCCTCGTCGGGCACCTCGAGCACGAGCTCGTCGTGCACCTGCATGATCAGCCGCCCGCGGGAATTCGACCGCGCGAGCCATGCGTCCACCTCGATCATCGCGCGCTTGATGATGTCCGCTGCGGTGCCCTGCATCGGCGCGTTGATCGCACTGCGTTCCGCATACTGGCGCCTGGCCGCGTCGCGCGAGCGGATTTCGGGCAGGTAGAGACGGCGGCCGAAGACCGTTTCGACGTATCCCAGCTCCCGCGCCTGGGCGCGCGTCTCGTCCATGTAGCGCTTCACGCCCGGATACCGTTCGAAATACAGATCCACGTAGCGCTGCGCATCGCCGCGCGAGATGCCGAGCTGGCGCGCGAGACCGAATGCCGACATGCCGTAGATCAATCCGAAATTCACCGCTTTGGCCGAGCGCCGCTGGTCGGCGCTCACTTCGCCCACCGCAAGCCCCAGGACCTCGGCCGCGGTAGCCTGGTGAATGTCGCGGTCCTCGGCGAACGCCTTCAGGAGACTCGCATCGCTCGACAGGTGCGCCATGATGCGCAGCTCGATTTGCGAGTAGTCGGCGGCGACGAGCGAATGGCCCTCGGCGGCGATGAACGCCTGGCGGATGCGGCGCCCCTCGGCGGTGCGGATCGGGATGTTCTGCAGATTGGGATCGGAGGAGGACAGGCGGCCGGTCGCCGCCACCGTTTGTTGATAACTGGTATGAATGCGGCGGGTGCGCTCGTTGATCTGTTCAGGCAGCTTGTCGGGATAGGTGGATTTGAGCTTGGACACGCCGCGATATTCGAGGATCAATTTCGGCAACTCATACGAGTGTGCCAGCTCCTCGAGCACGTCTTCGGCCGTGGACGGCTGTCCCGTGGGTGTCTTGCGCACGACCGGAAGTCCCAGCTTGCCGAATAAAATCTCCTGCAGCTGCTTCGGCGAATCCACGTTGAACGAGCCGCCGGCGGCGCCATGAGCCAGCGTCTGCAACTGCGCCATGCGTGCGGCAAGCTCCGAACTCTGTGCTCGAAGAAGCGCGCGGTCCACCAGCACACCGGTGCGCTCCATCCGGTACAGAACGGGCGACAGAGGCTGCTCGATGGTGTCGTACAACGCCTCGAGCCGCGGTGCCGACTCGAGCTGCGGCCAAAGAGCCTGGTGCAGCTTCAGCGTCAGTACCGCTTGCTCACCGGCGTAATCCGCCGCTCGCTGCACCTCCACCTGGCCGAAGGCGATCTGCTTCGCGCCCTTGCCGACCACGTCGTCGGATCGGATCATGGCAACGCCCAAGTATTTCGCGGCGGTCGACTCCATGTCGTGGCGCGTGGCGACGCTGTCGAGCACGTACGACTCGAGCATCGCATCGTAGCGCTGTCCCCGGAGCGTGATGCCGTGGTTCGCCAGGATGTGCGTGTCGAACTTGAGGCGCCGGCCCAGCTTCGCGAGGTGCGGATTCTCCAGCAGCGGCTTGAGAGCCGCGAGCACCCGCTCGAGGTCGAGCTGCGCCGGTGCGCCGGTGTAGTCATGGCCGAGCGGTATGTAAGCCGCCTCGCCCGGAGCGGCGGCGAAGGCCAGTCCGACCAGACGCGCGTGCATATAGTCGGGGCTGTTGGTCTCGACGCCGATGCCGACCAGCGGGGCGGCCTCGAGCCTGCCGATCCAATTCTGCAGCGAGGCTTCCGAGAGCACCGCCTCAGGGTGAGGCGCCAGGGCGCCAGCCGCTGCCGTCGTCGCCGTGGCGGCCATCTCCGCAGTTCCCGCATCGGCGCGTGGCGCCGCCGCGTCCAGCGATTTGGCGAGCGCTCGAAGCTCGAGCCGGCCGTACAGCTCACGCAGCCGGGCGACGTCCGGGCTCCCCGCGGCCAGCTCCTCCGGCGTCGCCTCGAGCCTCACCGCCGTGTCGATGGTCGCGAGCTTGCGCGACAATTCGAGCGCAGGCAGCTCGCCGCGCAAATTCTCTCCGACCTTGCCCGGGATATCGGCCGCGTGCGCGATCAAGGCGTCCAGCGTTGCATACTGATTGAGCCATTTGGCGGCGGTCTTCGGGCCGACGCCGGTGATCCCGGGAATGTTGTCCGAGCTGTCGCCCACGAGCGCGAGGTAATCGACGATCTGTTCCGGAAACACATCGAATTTCGCCTTCACGCCCGCACGATCGAGGCGCGTATTGCTCATGGTGTTCACCAGAGAAATGCGCGCATCCACGAGCTGTGCCATATCCTTGTCGCCGGTGGAGATCAGCACGTCGAACCCGGCGGCCGCAGCTTGTACCGCCAGCGTGCCGATCACGTCATCCGCCTCGACGCCGGCGACGCGCAGCAGCGGCAATCCGAGGGCCGCCACCGCCTCGAGCAACGGCGGCAACTGCGAGCGCAGGTCGTCGGGCATCGGCGTGCGGTGCGCCTTGTACTGGTCGAACAGCTCGTCGCGAAACGTCCGCCCCGCCGCGTCGAACACGATCGCCACGCGCTGCGGCGCTTCGTCCTTCATCAACTTGTTCAGCATGTTGAGCACGCCGAGCACCGCTCCGGTGGGCTCTCCCCTGGAGTTCGAGAGCGGCGGCAGCGCATGGAAGGCGCGGTACAGATAGGACGAGCCGTCCACCAGCAGGAGTTTTCGGGCGGACATGAGGCTCAGCTCTGCGAGCTTGAGTCGGCCGCGGGTGGCGGCGCGGGGTCTTGCGCAGGCGCCGCCGGCTGGGCGGGCGTGCGCGAATTCGGCGCCGCCGGCAATTTCACCTTCTTGCGCGGGTGCTCGGCATCCGGAAGCACCAGCGCGCCTTTCTGTCCGCAGCCCGTTGCCGACCAGGCCGCAAGCGCAATGAGGATCAGAAGGGGCGCCGCTTTCATCGCCCGATTATACCCGCAGGCACCGCAGACCAGGCCTGTCCGCAGACCTCTCCGGAACTTCTGACGCCGCCGGCCTGTCCGAAGCTGCAGTAGCAACAATGGAGAATTTCGATGAATCGACTGCCCGCCGCCTTGTTGGCCGCCACCGCGCTCGGCGCCGCCGGCGTCTCGACGCAGGCTGTTGCGGACAATCCGCTCGGAGCGTATGTCGGCGTCGGCGTGGGTCAGTCCAACGTCGGCAACAGCAGCTACTACGACTACGGCTATTACGGCGGCTACCACGATCACGATGCCACCTGGAAGGTGCTTGCCGGGATCCGTCCGCTGCCGTTCGTCGGGGCCGAGGTGGAATACATCGATTTCGGCAGCGGCAACGGCGATAACGGCTACTACAGCAACAATTATTTCTATTCCAACGCGAGCTCGCACCCGAAGGCCACCGTGCTGTACGGCCTCGGATATCTCCCGCTGCCGCTGCCGTTTCTGGATGTGTACGGCAAGCTGGGCGTTGCGCGGCTGCAGAGCAATATCACCACCTACGCCTACCCGACCGGATATTGCGCGCCACCGTACACCGCCTGCAGCGCACCGACGGCCTACCGCACCGATCAGACCGACACCAAGGTCGCGTACGGCGCGGGGGTGCAGTTCAGGTGGCAGGATTTCGGCTTCCGCGCGGAATACGAACGCATCAGCTCGCAATTCGGCGACCCCGCGGCGGTCACCGTCAACGCGACCTGGACGTTCTAACCGCCGGGGTGTCGGCTTTGGCGCCGCCCATCGCGCGCTATACTCGGCCGATGCCGCACGCTCAGCTCTCGAAGAAAGGCCTTGCGCTGCTCGCGCTGGCGAGCCTTTGCGCCTGCGCCACGCAGGCGGTGAATACGGCGTCGAATGGCGCGGCGGATCCGGTCTCACGGGCGCTGCGTGCAAAGGTCTCGACCATCGTGGTGATCTACGCCGAGAACCGCGCCTTCGATGACCTGTACGGTAACTTTCCGGGTGCGGAGGGCCTCGCCCACGTGGTCGATCGCGACGGCCGTCCGCTGCCTGCGTACCTACCGCAGCGCGACCGCGATGGGTCGGTGCTGCCGACCTTGCCGCAGACCTGGGGCGGAGTGACCGCATCCGGCTATACGCCGGTGGTGACGCAGGCCGAGAGCGCGGGGTTGCCGAACGCGCCTTTCTCGATCGAGCACGCCTTTACGGCCCAATCCGGCGTCGCCCTCACCACCTCCGCGGTGACTCGCGACCTGTGGCACCGCTTCTTCGAGCACCAGATGCAAATCGACGGCGGCAAGAACGATGGTTATGCCGCCTGGGCGGATTCCGGCGGTCTGACCATGGGGCATTTCGACTACTCAGGCTCCGCCTTGTTCGAACTCGCCCGCCGGTACGTGCTGGCGGACCATTTTTTTCAAGGGGCATTCGGCGGCTCGTTCCTGAACCATCAGTATCTGATCTGCGCCTGCGCACCCGAGTATCCGCACGCCGCCGCCGCCCCCGCCAAACCGTCGATCGCGATCCTGGAAACTGCCGGCGATCGCTTCTTGCCGCGCTTGAAAGTCGCCGCCGACTCTCCCGCCTCCGCCCTCGATGGGCCGCCGAAATTTGCGAAAAGCGGCAACATTGCGCCCGAAAACTACTTCGGCGACGGGACGTTCCGCGCGGTGAACACCATGCAGCCACCGTATCAGCCGAGCGGCAACCCGCCCGCAGCGGGCGATGCCGCGGGGCTTTACGCAGATCCCGCCAAGCACACCACCTTGCCGCCGCAGACCGATCCCACCATCGGCGACCGCTTGAGCGATAAGCAGGTCAGCTGGGCGTGGTATTCGGGCGCCTGGAAGGCTGCGCTCGCCGACGGGCGCGCGCCCGCCGGCACCGTACGGCACGTCATCTATGCACCGGAAACGCCGGCGGGCAACCCCGACTTCCAGCCGCACCATCAGCCCTTCAATTACTACGCGGACTTCGATCCGGCGACCCACGCCGCCGAGCGTGCCGCGCACCTCAAAGACTATGATCAGCTGGTCGCCGACATCGCGGCCGGCCGGTTGCCCGCCGTGGTTTTCTACAAGCCGCAGGGCAACCTCAACCAGCATCCCGGCTACGCATCCATCGCCGACGGCGATGCGCACATTGCGGATCTGGTGGCGAAGCTTCAGGCCGGCCCACAGTGGAAAAACATGGTGATCGTCATCACCTACGACGAGTACGGCGGAGCCTGGGATCATGTCGCGCCGCCCGCCGGAGATCTACTCGGCCCCGGGACCCGCATACCGGCGTCGATCATTTCCCCGTTCGCGAAGAAATCGACCGTCGATCACACTCCGTACGACACCGGTTCCATCATGCGCCTGATGATTCGGCGCTTCGGCCTCGAGACACTGCCCGGCATCGAGCGCCGCGATCGCGCCCTGGCCGAGCACGGCGAGCCGCCCATGGGCGATCTGACGAACGCCCTCGACCTGGCCCGCTGATTTCCCCCGCGCCGGTTTACTGCGGCTTCGGGGTCGATCCGGGCTTCTGCGGCATCGGTACCGGCGGCGCGGCCTGCTTGGGCTTCACGCTCAACAGCTCCACGTCGAAAATCAGCAAGGAATTGCCCGGAATGCCAGGTCGCGGATTCGCTCCGTAAGCGAGCTCGGGGGGTACGTACAGCGTCCATTTCGCACCCGGCTTCATCAGCACCAGCGCTTCCTGCCAACCCTTGATCACCCCGCCCACGGGGAAGCTCGCGGGCTGGCCGCGAGAATACGAACTGTCGAACTCTGTGCCGTCGAGCAGCTTGCCGCGATAGTTGACCGAGACCTCGTCCTGGGGGGTGATCGCCGGGGCCTTGGTATCGCCCGCCTTGTCGACCTTGTACTGAAGACCCGAGGCCGTGGTCTGAACGCCGCTCTTCTTGCCGTTCGCGGCCAGGAATTCCTGCGCGGCCGTCTTGTTGTGCGCGGACGCGGCGAGCATCACCGTGTGCACGTACTCCTGGATCTGCTGCCGCTCGGCCGGCGAGGCTTTTTTGCCCTGCAGGCCTTCCTTCAGACCCCGGGAGATGCTCTCCGAGGTCACATCGCTCCCAATCCCGATGCTGTGCAGCTGTTCCCCGAAAGTCAGGCCGAACAGGTAGCTTGCCTGCTCGCTGGAGATCGGTGCCGGCGCGGCCGGTGCCGCGGCTGGCGGTGCGCCGGGGGCCGGTGCGCCGGCAGGCGGTGCCCCGGCAGGTGCTGTGGAGGTGGGCGCTTGGGCGCCAAGCCAGGGCGCAACCGAAAGCATGATGGCGCCCGTGCAGGCGCTGCGGATGAGACGGCGGGTAAGTGTTTTCATGGCGCGAACGATACGCATTCGGTACCGCAAATGCCAGTCCGCCGTGCCGCTCGGGGGTCCTATGGGGGTTCGGAAGCGGACCGCTGGATGACGGCGACCGTGAGTCGCGAAATGCAGACCAGCGCACCGCCGTCGTTGACGATCTCGATGCTCCAGACCTGGCTGCGCGCCCCGATGTGCAGCGGTCGCGCGGTGCCGGTTACGCGGCCCGACCTCACCGCCTTCAAGTGATTCGCATTGATTTCCTGGCCGACGCACAGGTAGCGCGTGCTGTCGACGCACATGTTGGCGCCCATGCTGCCGAGCGTTTCGGCGAGCGCGACCGACGCCCCGCCGTGCAGCAGGCCGTAGGGCTGGTGGGTACGGGCATCCACGGGCATGGTGCCTCGCAGGAAATCCTCGCCGATCTCGGTGAACTCGATGCCGAGCGGTCTCATCAGCGTGCCGGCACCCCCCGCATTCAAGACATCGAGCGCAAGCCTGCTTCGCCAGATGCTCAACGCCGCATCCTCAAGGACGTTCCTTGAGCTTCGCCGCCACGCGTTGGTACGCCTCGCGGAACGGAATGTTCTCCTGGGTCACCAGCGCGTTTGCTGCCGCGGCCGCGTGAATGCCGGGGTCGAGGCGAATGTGATCCTGCCGAAACCGCACGCCTTGGAGCGCGCTCGGCAGGATATCGAGCGTCTGACGGCAGGAATCGATGCCCCGAAACAGCGGCGGCTTGATCAGCTGCAGATCACGGTGGTATCCCGAGGAGAGCTTCTGCGTGATCCCGAGCACCTCGGTGAGCGCTCCTTGAGCCACGGCGCTGCGGCCGCGCATGAGCTCGAACACGTCGGGATTGCGCTTCTGCGGCATGATGGATGAGCCGGTGGTGAAGGATGCGGGCAGCGCGACGAAGCCGAATTCCTGGGTGTAGAACAACAGCAGGTCCGCGGCGAGGCGGCCGATGTCCTGCGTCAGCAGCGTGATCTCGAACAACAGCTGCGCCTCGGCCTTGCCGCGCGACAGCTGCACCGCGGTGACCGGCTCGTGGGTGATGCGGAACCCGAGGCTGCGCCGGGTGGCCTCGCGGTCGACGTTGAGATTCGGCGTGCCGTAGCCCGCGGCGGAGCCGAGCGGGTTCTTGGAGGCGCGGCGCTCCACCAGCGACAGCCCCTCCGCGTCGTCGCGTATTTCGGCGGCAAAGCCCAGCGCCCAGAGCGCCACCGTGCTCGGCATCGCCTGCTGCATGTGGGTGTAGCCCGGCAGCTCGATCGCGCCGTCGCGCACCGCCAAAGCCTCCAGCGCCCCGGCGACGGCCACCGCTCCGTGGTGCAGCGCGCGCGCCGCATCCGCAAGATACAAGCGCAGGGCCGCGAGTACCTGGTCGTTGCGCGAGCGGCCCGCGTGCAGACGGCCGCCGGCCGGGCCGATGCGCTCGGTCAGTCGATTTTCGATCGCCGTCTGGCAATCTTCCTGGTCGAGCGTGATGCGCCATCGGCCCTGCGCATGCTCCTCGCCGATGGCGGCGAGCGCGGCGCGAATCGCCTGGTGATCCGTCGCCGATAAAAGTCCCTGCTGGGCGAGCATGTCCGCGTGCGCCGAGGACGCGGCGATGTCGTAGGGCACCAGACGATGGTCGAGCAGGTAGTCCTCGCCCGCCGTGTAGGCGAGCACCCGTTGGTCGAGCGGTGCCCCCTTGTCCCACAAGCGGGTCATGAGGCCGCCGTCTGTTCCGCCGGGGAGAGCGCCTTCAAATCGGCCACCACCAGGGTGCCGGTGCCCTCGTTGGTGAACACCTCCGCGAGGAGGCTGTCGGTCGATTTGTACGAAATCACATGCACGCGGCGTACGCCGGCACGGATGGCATTCTCGATCGCCTGCGCCTTCGGCAGCATGCCGTGCGTCAGGCTGCCGCGCGCCCGCAGGCGCGTGAGGCCCTCGATGTCCGTGTACGAGATGACCGAGCTCAGGTCGGTGGAATCTTCCAGAATTCCCGGCGCCCCCGTGCACAGCACGAGCTTCTCCGCCGACAGTGCGCCGCCGATCGCGGCGGCCACCGTGTCGGCGTTGATGTTGAGCAACGTGCCGTTCGCATCCGCGGAGAGCGGGCTCACGACCGGCATCAGCCCGATGTCGAGCAGCTTCTCGATGACGGTGACATTCACCGAATCGATGTCGCCCACGAAGCCGTAATCGATGGACTCGCTCGAGCCCTGCGACACCGGGACGGGGCCTCGCTTGTGGGCACGCACCAGGCCGGAATCGACCCCGGACAAGCCGATGGCCTCGATGTCGAGTGCGCGGCAGATCGCGAGAATGCGGGTGTTGATGAGCCCGTTGAGCACCATCGAGGTCACATCGATGGATTTCTGGTCGGTGACGCGGCGGCCGTTGATCATCTGCGTTTCGATGCCGAGGGTTGCCTGCAGCTGGTCGAGCTGCGGGCCGCCGCCGTGCACCAGCACCGCCTTGATGCCCACCTGGTGCAGGATCGCGACCTGCTCGATCAGGGCGCGCATGGAGGCATCGTCGTTGAACACGGCGCCGCCCGCCTTGATGACGAACACCTTGTTTTTGTACATGCGGATGTAGGGCGCGGCGCTTTTGAGCGCACGCACGGCGATGGAAGGATCGGGTCGGCTCTTGAGCATCGATGGGTCTCCGGCACTCGGGTGCGTCTAGGACAGCATGCGGTGCAGAATCGCGGTCTGCACGATCAAACGATTGAAAGCCTCGAGCTTCACCACGGCGCGCGGGCCGTCCAGTATCTCGTCCGTCACCGCAACGTTGCGGCGCACGGGCAGGCAATGCATGAACTTCGCGCCCGGCGCAGCCGCGGCGAACCAGGGTTCGCCCACACACCATTCCTTGAGCTCGGCGCGCAGGCGCGCATCCGCCTCGGCGTCGCCGTAATGCGAGGTGCTGCCCCATTCCTTGGCATAGACGACCTGCGCTCCCATGAGTGCCGCCGTCCGGTCCGAGGTCTCCGTGACCGAGCCGCCCGACGCGGCCGCGGCGCGCCGTGCCTTGTCCATGATCTCGCGCGGCAGTGCGAACCCCTCGGGGCGCGCCACGACCACCTCCATGCCGCGCATCGCGGCCATGTGCAAGGTGGCGGAGCCGACCGCCAAGGGCAGCGCCCTCGGGTGATAGACCCAGCTCAGCACGAATTTCGCCCGTTCGGGCGTCTCGAGTTCGTTCAACGTGCGCCAGTCGGCCAGCGCCTGGCAGGGGTGATTGACGGCGGATTCCAGATTGATCAGCGGCGCCGGACAGAGCGCATCGATCTGCCTGAACAAGCTTTCGGACAGATCGCTCTGCAGGTTCTTGCCCTCGGCGAAGGCGCGCACGCCGAGCGCGTCGCAGTACGAGGCGAGCACCGGAATGCCTTCGCGAATGTGCTCGGCGGCTGCACCATCCATCACCGCGTGCAAGCGGGTTTCGAGCTGCCAGGTGCCCTGGCCGGGCGTGATCACGAACGAGGAGCCGCCGAGATGGGCCATGGCCGACTGGAAGGATGCCAGCGTGCGCAGCGACGGATTCATGAACAGCAGTCCCAGCACCTTGCCCGCGAGCGCGCGGGGCTGCGGCGTTCGCTTCAGCGACTCGGCGAGCGCGAGCAGATCGAGGATCTCCTCGCGCTCGAAGTCTGCGAGATCCAGAAAACGCCTCATGCCGGGATCCCCGCCAGGGCGGCGCGCAATTGATCGACGTGCCCTTCGTTGACGATGTAGGCGGGCAGCAGCCGCAGCACGTGCGCATCGCCGCTGGTCCCGGTCAGGATTCCCTTCTCGATCAGCGCCGATTGAACTTCCTTGGCAGGCCGCGAGGTCTTCAGCCCGAGCAGCAGTCCCGCGCCCTGAAATCCCGTCACCGGACCGACCAAGCAATGCGCGCGGATATACGCGGACACCTGCCGCACGTTGGCGAGCAGCGACTCCGATTCGATCACGTCGATGACCGCCTCGACCGCCGCGCAAGCCATCGGGCCGCCGCCGAAGGTCGTGCCCATGTCGTCATTCTTGATCCGTTCCGCGATGCGCTTGGACAGCATCAGCGCCGACACGGGGAAGCCGTTGCCCAGGGCTTTCGCCGTGGTGATGATGTCGGGGGTGACGCCGTAGAAATTGGCGCCGAATGGCGCGCCGGTGCGGCCCATGCCGCATTGGACCTCGTCGAAAATCAGCACCGCGCCCATCTCCTCGCAGCGTGCGCGCAGCGCCTGCAGCATGGGCTTGCCGACATCGAACGCGCCGCCCACGCCCTGTACGGGCTCGACGATGACCGCCGCCGTGTCGCGATCGATGGCACGCTCCGCCGCGCCGATGTCGTCGCGCGCGGCGAACGCCACATCGAAGGGCCGGCGCGGGAATCCGTACCACTTCTCCAGCGCGCCCCAGGTCACCGCGCCCGCGGCGGCCGTGCGGCCGTGCCAGCCCTGCTCGAGCGCCACCGCCTTGGTGCGGCCGGTCATCTTGAATGCGAGCTTCAGCGCATTCTCGTTCGCCTCGGCGCCCGAGTTGATGAAGAACACCGTGTCGAGGCCGAGCCCTGCGAATTTCACCAGGCGCGCAGCGGCGCGCTCCCGGATCGCCATGGGCAACGCGTTGGTCTGGAATGCCATTTGCCGCGCCTGCCGATCGAGCGCGGCCACCCAGCGGGGGTGGCCGTAGCCCAATCCGGCGACGGCGTGGCCGCCGTAGAAATCGAGGATCTTGCGGCCATCGCGCGTGTACAGCCACACGCCCTCGCCGTGCGCCACCTCGATGGGGTACTGCGCGAAAACTTGGGCGAGGTGACCGGTCATCAGGTCCATCCCGGCGCGGGCGCGGTGAGCCCCAGGGTCTCGTCGAAGCCGAGCAGCCGATTCATCCATTGCACACCGCCGCCGGCGGCTCCTTTGTTCAAGTTGTCGAGCACCGACATCACGGCGATGGAGGAGCCGTTGGTGACGGCGGACAGATGCGCGTAGTTGCTGGCCGCCACATCCTTGACTCGCGGCGCCTTGTGGGTCACGCGCACGAAGGGACAGCCGCGGTAGTACGCCTCGAGCGCCTCGAGCGCCTCGGCGCTCGACAGCGGTCTGTGCAGCGCCGCTTGTACGGTGACGTGGATGCCGCGCGCGAACGGTCCCGAGTGGGGCACGAAATTGATCTCGGCCGCGACCCCCGAGGCCCGCTCCGCGCAGGCGGCGATTTCCGGCGCATGCCGGTGGGCGAGCGCCCCGTAGCTGTAGAGGTCCCCGTGGCGCAGCGGATGATGCGTGCCGTCCACCGGTTTGCGGCCCGACCCGGTGCTGCCGGTGATACCGGCGATGAACAGCCGGTTTTCGGTGAGCCCGAGCGCCAGCAGCGGCACGCAGGCGAGGAGCGAGGCGGTCGCGAAGCAGCCGGGGTGCGCCACGTGCGGAGTCGGCGCCGCCGTCAAATGCTCCGGGACGGCGCAGGTGAACTCACGAATGCGCTGAGGAGCGCCATGCGCGTGTTGGTACACCGCCTCATAATCCTCGGCGCTTGGGTAGCGAAAATCGGCCGATATATCGACGCAATGCAGCTGCACGCCGGCGGCCTGCGCCGCGCCGAGCAGCCGGTCGATGAGCGCCGCGGCGACACCGTGAGGGGCGGCGCAAAACAAGGCACCGACCGGCGTCTCGCGGATCAGCCGTTCGAGCTCATCGATGCCCGCGAATTGCAGCGCCGGGTAGGCGCTCTGCAGGTGCGGGAACGCGGCGCCGACCGATGCGCCCGGCTGGCTGTCCGACAGGATGGCTTTCAGCGCCAGGCGCGGATGCCCGGCGATCAGCCGCACGAGCTCGCCGGCCACGTAGCCGGTACCGCCGAGCACGAACGCCGGTAGGGGGCCTGAGGTAAGCGGGGTCATGCGCCGACCGCTTTTGCCTCACCGACGTTCTGCAGACCCAGGCGTGCGATGAGATGGTCGCCGAGTTCCGCCGGATTGCTGACGGCATTGAAGGCCTCGACCCCGAGCTGTTCGCGGATGATCTGCACCCCCACCTCATTGTCGGTCGCGGGTCCCGTGACCGCGGCGGGCTCGATCGAGAAGCGCTCGCGCAGCAGTTTCACCCCGCCCCAGGCGGCCACCGGATCGTTCGCGGACAACACCACGGCCGTGATGGCGTCCTTGATGTCGGGCTGCTGCAGGATCGAGTGCACGCCGTAGGTTCCAAGCAGCCCGTCGCCGAGCTCGAACACGATCACGTCGGGGGCGCCCTTGGCCATTTCGGTGAGCATGGTGCGGGTCAGCGCCGGACCGCAGCGCTCGGTGGTGGTCACGATGCCGAGATCCGTGAAGATCATCGTGCGCCGCGCGCCCGAATCCTCGAATGCCAGGATGTCGCGCCGCAGGGAGACGCCCGTGGCCTTGAAGGCATCGACGGTGAGTCCCCGATGCCGCATGCGCGCGATGATGGCCGAGGCGGCAGCGGTCTTGCCCGCCTCCATGCAGGTACCTGCGAGCGCCACGACGGGCACGCCGCGCACGTCGAGCGGGGCGGCGTAGTCGAGCGGTTTGAAGCCCGTTCTCGCCGTCACGCCGATGCGCTCGCCGAGATACGGGAAGGTCAGCACGGCACCGAGCACCTTGCAATCGAACGGCTTGCCCTTGTCCGGGGTCGCGGAATCGCAGATGCCCAGCACGCCGCCGATGTTCAGCATCTGGATCACATCCCCGGGCTGCAGCGCGTCCGGGATATGGCCCGAATAGCCGAACAACGCCTTGCGGTGTCCGAGGGCGCCCACCACGATGTCGCCGCGCGCGACCTTTGCCATGCGGCCGCTGGTGAGCTCCAGGGTGTTGTAGGTTGATTTGTTGTTGAGAATCTCGACCACGACCACGACGCCTTCCTCGCAGGGAATGTCGGCCGCGATCCGGATCTCGTGCGAGAGACCGAGCGCCTGGGTGACCGAGGCGATCTTGTCGACCACGACGGTGCGCATGGTGCTCACGAGGCCGACCCGGCCGCGGCGATCGCGGCCGCGCCCGATCCGGCGCGCTGATGGAAAATTCCCGGCAGCGCCAGCATTTTCGAGAATCCGAGCGCATCGACCGGTGTCCATTCGCCCGCGGCCTCGCCGTATACGCCCTTCGAGGCGGCCATGAGGGAATGCGGCGAAGTGACGCCCTCGATGAAGGCCGAGCCCGGGCGCAGCAGCACGTGCACCTCGCCGCTGACGCGCGCCTGCGAGGAGACCAGCAAGGCCTCGATGTCGCGGCACACCGGATCCAGGTGCTGTCCCTCGTGCACCAGATCGCCGTAGGGTTGGGCCACGGATTCCTTGATTCTCGCTTGTTTGCCGGTGAGGACCAATTTCTCGAGCTCGCGATGCGCGGTGAGCAGTATCTCGGCCGCCGGCGCCTCGAAGGCGACTCGCCCTTTGGTGCCGATGATGGTGTCGCCCAAATGGATGCCGCGCCCGATGCCATAGGGGCCGCCCAACGCCTCCAGTTGTTCGATGATCGCGACGGGTGAGTCCTTCGCTCCATCGAGGCTCGAGGGTATGCCGGCGGTGAAGCCCACGGTGTGGCGCTCCGCAGCGCGCGGCTTCGAGAACGCCTCCTTGGACAGCACCCAGGCGCTCTCGGGAATGCTTCCCGCCGAGGTCAACGTCTCCTTGCCGCCGATGGTCACGCCCCAAAGCCCGCGGTTCACCGAGTACGCCGCGCCGTAGGGTGGAACGGGCAACCGATGCTGCTCGAGATATTTCAGCTGTTCCGGACGCTGGAACGCCCGGTCGCGCACCGGCGCCAGGATGGTGAGACCGGGGGCGAGGGTCCGCAGCGCCACTTCGAAACGCACCTGGTCGTTGCCCGCCGCCGTGCAGCCGTGGGCCACCATCGATGTGCCGAGCGACAGCGCCATCTGCGCGATGGTCTGCGCCTGCAATACCCGCTCCGCTCCCACGCAGAGCGGGTACGAGCCGCCGCGGCGGATGTTGCCCATGATCAGGTATTTCAGCACCTGATCGAAGTAGGCGGCGCGTGCATCGACCAGGGTGTGCTCGATGGCGCCGAGCTCGGCCGAGCGGGTCGCAAGCGCCGCGGCCGCCTGGGCGTCGATGCCGCCCGTGTCGACCGTGACGGTGATCACCGGCCGGTGGTAGGTTTCCTTCAGCCACGGCACGCAGAACGAGGTGTCCAGACCGCCGGAAAATGCCAGGAGAATGGGCTCGGCGCCCTTCGCGTATGTCGATGTCATAGAGATTTAAAGTCCGAAAAGGCCGTGCAGGCGTTCGCCGAGCTTGTGCTGCTCGCGCGCCCCGGCGGTTGCGATGAAAATCGTGTCGTCCCCGGAAATCGTGCCGATCACCTCGGGCCAGCGGGCGGTGTCGATCGCCACCGCCACGCTTTGCGCGGCCCCGATCGTGGTACGCAGCACCGTGAGATTGGTGCCCGCGGTCTGCACCTCGCGGACGAATTGCCTGAGCGTCGAGAAATCGTTTTTCACCGCGATCCCCGATTCGGGCAGCACGTAGCGGTCGCCCTGTTTGGCGACCCCGAGCTCGCGCAGATCGCGGCTGACGCTCGATTGGGTGGCCGCGTGACCGTGCTTGCGCAGCATGGCGACGAGCTCCGCCTGGCGGCCGACCGCCTGTTCGCGAATGATCTTCACCAGCGCCGTGCGTCGCGCGGGCGCGTTGGAACCGTCGCTGTCGCCTCTCAACATGGGGGCATGGGCCGTGGGGGTTGCATAAAGTTGCGCGGATTCTGCATAAAAATCCATAGCCCGTCAACCACGCAGCGCGGGATTTTTGCACGCGGGTTCTTGTAGGCTAGCGGCCTATGCTCCAAACCATCGAAATCGAGACCGCACCCCATCCGAACGCCGCCGTGATCTGGCTGCATGGCCTGGGGGCCGACTGCCATGACTTCGAGCCCCTGGTTCCGGAAATCGTGCCCCGGCGCGAACGTGCCTGGCGCTTCGTGTTTCCCAACGCGCCGGTGCGACCGGTGACGATCAATGGCGGCATGAGCATGCGCGCCTGGTATGACATTCTGGGCCTCGATCGGCTCGCGGCCGAGGACCTCGCCGGCTTTCGCGACACCGACGTCCGCATCGGGGAGTTGATCGGCAAGGAGATCGAGCGCGGGATTCCGGCGGCGCGGATCGTGCTTGCCGGATTTTCGCAGGGCGGTGCCGTGTCGCTGTATACGGGTCTGCGCTACCCCGAGCGCTTGGCGGGCATCCTGGCGCTGTCCTGTTATCTGCCGCTGGCCGATAGCTTGGCCGCCGAGCGCGCATCCGCCAACGTGGGCGTGCCGATCTTCATGGCGCACGGTCTCGACGACGGTGTGCTGCCCATCAGCATGGGGCTCGCCTCCCGGGAGCAATTGAAGGCCCATGGTTTCGGCGTGGAGTGGCACCAGTACCGGATGGCGCATTCGGTCTGTCAGCCGGAGGTGGCGGACATCCGCGAGTTCCTGTTGCGCGTTCTGCCCTGATTCTGAGTTGCCGCCGTGACAGGCGGCGTCGCGGCCATTAAGCTCGACCCCCCCTGGAGCAGAACCGGAGAATACCGTGGCCAACATCCCTCCCTCATCCGCCCGCCCCAAGCCGAACGCCAGCTTGGCGCAGCTGAGCGATGCAGCCCGCAAAGCGGCAGAACGTGCAGACGAGGCGAGAGAGCAGGTGCGCTCGGCCAAAGGGCAACTCAAGAAAGCCCGCAAGCTTGCCAAGCTGGCGAAGAAGGCCGCGAAGCAGGCGCGCAAGAAGGCCGAGGCCGCGAAGGCCGCTCGAGCCGTCGAGACGGCGCGCAACAAAGCCGTCCGCGCGCGGCCCGCGAAGGCCGCCGCAGCGTCCCGATCGAAAGCAAAGAAGCGCGCGGCCAAGCCGGCCCGTGCCGTCAAACCGGCACCTGCGGCCAAACCGGCACCTGCGGCCAAGCCGGCACCTGCGGCGAAGCCGGCCCGTGCCGTCAAGCCGGCGCCTGCGGCGAAGCCGGCCCGTGCCGTCAAACCGGCACCTGCGGCCAAGCCGGCACCTGCCGTCAAGCCGGCACGCCCGCGTCCCCGCCGATCGTCCGCCGCGGCCGTCGCCCGGGCGGTGATCGAGCGCATGGGGAGCGAGCCTTCCGAAGCCGTTCCGGGATCCACGGGTGAAGAACCGGCGCCGGAATCTCGGGCGACCGCCGCCGGATGAAATGCCGGGCGCCGGTCAGGGGTCCGGGATGAGCGTCGTCACGATCACGGCCAGGAACAGCGCCGCGAGCACCCCGACGATCTGTCCGAGGACCCAGATCCCGAAGGCCTTGCCGTTCGTGACTTTGAGGATTTCGCTGAAGCCCATGACCTGAAGCACCACGCTCCAGATCATCAGCAGCACGTAACTGATGAACTGCGCGCTCAGCAGGATGGCGACGAAGCCCTCGTCCTCGGGGCGGGGTGTGGAGAGGAAGGTCGCGTCTGCGGCGATGAGTGCCGTCAGCAGCCAAATGCCCAGCGATACTGCCATCGGCACCGCGCCGTAGGCCAGCACATGGATCGCTTGCCGGCGCAAGTTCGGCCTGCCGACCGCACCCCCGAGGCGCGCATAGATCGCGCCCATCACGTACAGACTCAGGATGCCGAGGATGGAGCCGGCGGCTGTGGCTGCGCCGAAGATCTCGACCAATCCGTAGTTCGCCCCTGCATTGCGGGCGCGGCAATATCCGAGGAAACCGACGATGCCCTGTGCCGCTCCGAGCAACAGGTCCAAACGTCCCACGGGCGCCGTGGCGAGTTCCCGGAACACCCGTCTCGGCCTCAACCAGACATCGTGCAGCGGACGGATCGGGTCATTCGGCATCACCAAGTGAGAGTACGCAATACCCATCCTCGACTCCAGCACCGCGCGTGAGATGACAGCAGACTTTTTCGGGGCTACTCTCACCAAGATCGGATTCACCCCCGAGGAGATGACTGACCATGGCAAAGAAAAAGGCTAAAGGGAAGAAGCGTCCGCAAGCGAAGGCAGCCAAGCGCGCGGTTGCAAAAAAGAGCGTAGCGAAGAAGAAGGCACGCCCTGCAAAGAAGGCGAGCAAGGTCAAGGTTGCCAAGAAGGCCAGGAAAGCCGCGTCCAAGAAAGCCGTGGCGAAGAAGGCCGCACCGAAAAAGGTGGTGGCGAAAATGGCCGCACCGAAAATGGCCGCACCGAAAAAGGCGGCACCGGCGAAGGCGGCTCCGAAGCCCATGACGAGCGCGATTGCACGGCCGAAACCGGTCGCTTCGGTGGCACCCGCGCCGGCAACCGCGCCTGAGGTCACGCCGAGCACGGATCTTGGGCACCAGCCGCTGGCTCCCGCGTCGTCATCCACGACTACGGATCCGTTCGCCAGTTAGGGTGCGGGCCGCAAGAACCTAAGCGCGGATCAGTCCGTGGAGGGCACGCGCTTGGGTGCTGTCGGGGAATACGCGGGCGGCGAGCGTTTGGGCGTCGATGCGCAAATGCTCACCGAGCACGGCTTTGAAGACGCTGCGCAGGTCCAACGTCGGCCTGAGATCGCGATCATCGAGGAGCGATGCGGCGCCAAGGCCCGGCCAATCCGCGATGACACGTCCGCCGCGGACCGCGCCGCCGACCAGGAAGGCGCAACCGCCGGTGCCGTGATCCGTACCGCGGGTTCCGTTCATTGCCGCCGTGCGCCCGAACTCGGTGATCACCAGCACGGCCGTTTCGCCCCACAGCGGACCCAGATCGTTCCCGAGAGCGCCAAGAGCTGCGTCCAAGCCGCGTAGGCGCTGCGCCAGGACACCCTTCGCGCCGCCCTGATTGGCGTGAGTATCCCAGCCCGTGGCCTCGAGCACGGCCACTTCCGGGCCGCCCTCGCTCCTCATGATGGCGGCCGCCATGCGTGCGCTCGCAGTGATCCGCTCGACGGGGTTGGCCGGGCTCATCATGGCCGAGGCCGACTGCACCTCGCTCGATGCATCACCCAGGTGCTCCGATTGGACCGCTTCGCTGAGGCGTGCCGAAAGCCAATCGTCCTTCGAGTAAAGATCCTGCAGACGCGCGAGTAGTTCCTCATCCACATCCGGCGCCACCGTCGTCGACTTCGACAGCACCCGTGCGTCGCCGCGCAGGATCAGCGGCACGTTCTGGGCGATCGCCACCGCTCGCTCTGCCTGCGCGGCCAAGGATGCCGAAGTGCGCGGCACCGAGCGCGCGGCGATGGCGCGGTTGAGCCAGCCGTCCGCGCCTCCCAGCGGCTGCATGAGGCCGCTCTCCAGCACGTTTTGGCCGTCGAAGTGGGAGCGGTCCCGATACGGGGAGGCGGCGGCATGGAAGACGATCAGTTCGCCTGCGGCGTAGCGTTCGTGCAGGAACTGCAATTCGGGGTGCAGGCCGAAGGTGGCGTCGAGGGCCAGTGCGCCGCCGGTGGAACCCGGCGGGTCGATCGCGAGCTCCCGATGCAGCGGGGCGTAGTCCGGATCCCCGTGCGGCGGCACTGCGGCGAGGCCGTCGAGCGCACCGCGCAGAATCACCACCACGAGCCGCTCCCGGCCCCCGGTTCTCGCGAACAGCGCGGACGGCAGGATGGCGCCCGCTGCCAGCGCGCCGCCGGCCTGAATGAAGCGGCGGCGGGTAAGCCGCGGTGTCGAGCGGTGAATGCTCATCTGCGCTGAAACTCCGGGCTCATCAAGAAGAGCGCGAGGGCCTGGCTGCCCGTGCTCGCGCGGCGCATCGCCGTGGCGGTCTCTGCGCGCAAACGGCCTCCCAATGCAGCGCCGGCGACCTCGCCCGGACTCGTCCCCTGCGGATAACGGCCGGCCGTCTGCGAGGCCCAGAGCACGCGATGCATCAGCGCATCCGGGCCATCCCAGCTCGCCGTGGTATCGGCCCAGCCGGCGGGCGAACCCGGCGTGTACTGCCGCTGACCCATCAGGTCAAAGGCGTGAATCACCTCTTGCGGTCCGCTCGGCGTCAGCTCGAGCGCGCGCAGCGTCGAAAATACGAAGTCCTCGGGCGTCTTGAATTTGCGCGGCTGCGGCTCCCAGGCTTCAGGTGATTCGATCAGCGCCGCGTACGCTTGCGGCAGATGACCGTCGGATTTTAGATACGCGCGCGCGACGCGCTCCACCGTCTGGGGTGGCGGATCGTCGGCGATGAAATGCCGGACCAGCTTGGTGGCCAGGAACCGGGCCGTCGACGGATGGCCGGCGAGATCCGCCAGCACCGCCTCGCCCTCGGCTTGACCCTGTTCCGCATAGCGCTTGCCGAGCAGCATTTTCGCACCGGGCTCGTGCAGCTCCACGCGAAAATGGAATTTCCCCGGATCGCCGCCCGCCAGCCGGCCACGGCCTCCCCCGATCGACCAGCCGGTGAGGATCTGCGCGAAGCTGGTCACGTCCTCCTGCCGGTATCCGCCGCCGACCCCGAGCGTGTGCAGCTCGAGGATTTCTCTCGCGAGATTTTCGTTGATCCCAAACCGGCGCGACGGCCGGCCGCTCAGCGGCGCGGGACGAACGGCGGCACGACGCGCCGCCGGGGAGTCCGCACCGACCGAGTATTGATTGTCGAGAAACGCGATCATGGCGGGGTGTTGCTCGACGGCGGTGAGCAGCTCGACGAATCGTCCGTTCACGTGCGGCCGAATCGCCTCGTTCTCGAGCGTGCCGGCGAGTCCATGGATCGCGCCCTTGTCAGCGGAGACCGCAAAATGATTCGCCCAGAAGTGCACCAGGCGCTCGCTGAAGGGCTGCGCCGTGACCGCGGCGCTTTGCGCGCGCGCCAGCACCTGCGCTCGATAGTGGGGCTGGTATGCCTCGCGCAGGATGGCTCCCGCAGCCTTGACTGCGTCCGGCGTGGCGGCTTCGAGGCGCTCTTCGCGGCGCTCCTCGCGCGCGGCCAGCACTGCCTCGAAAATTTCATTCGACGCAGCGAGCTCGGTCGTGCCGGCGCGCGCTGCGGGACCGCGCGTCTGCGCGCGCAACCAGGCGCGCGGATCGGATGCCGCCGCGGCGAGGTCTCCCGGCCGGGCGCCGAGGCCGAATCGCATCACGGCAATTTCCGGTTGCAGCGTCATGGAAGGGGACAACGACGGTCGAGCGGCGCGGTTGACCTGATCGATGCGCCCTGCCGGATTGAATGAATTTAATGGTAAACAGGTCGCAACTTCGGCAGTTAGGGGTAATCTTATCCAGCACGCGAATCACCCTATGAGCCGTCTTTGGGCGGGCAACATTATGGTAACTAGGCAACGGGCTGAGGCGAGCTCAATGGTCAGGAGCACGCCCACGATCGATTGGATAGACCGGCTCTCCGGTGTCGACCTCGACGGGGACGATGCGCCGGAACGTCCAAGCCGCTCCTCCGCCAAAGTGGAATTGGAGACGCTCAGGTCGATCAATGCCCGATTGCTGCGTGAAATCGACCTGCTCAAGGAGCGCGAGGCCCACGCGCTCAAGCTGGCCGACCGGGACGGTCTCACGGGTCTTTACAACCGCAGGCGCATGACCGAGCTGCTCGAGCAGACCATTCTCGAAGCGTCGGCGCAGCGCTACCGGTTCGCGGTCCTGTTCATTGACCTCGACGGTTTCAAGCGCATCAACGACCGCTTCGGGCATACCTTGGGCGATGAGCTGCTGATGACGGTTGCAGGCCGCATCGCGACCCGGGCGCGCACGGGCGACATCGTTTGCCGATACGGGGGCGATGAGTTCATCGTGATGCTGCCCCGCGTGCCGAGCCGGAGCGCGGCGGAGGACGTGGCCGCGGCGATCGGGTGCCTGGTTGCGCTGCCCTGCAAACTGTCCGGCGTCGAGCTTCGGGTGACCGCCGCGGTCGGCGCCTCGCTGTATCCCGACGATGGCCAGAGCGCAGCGGAGCTTTTGGGACGGGCGGATCGGCTGATGTATCGGGCGAAGTTCAGCGGCGCCGATGTCACGGATGCGGTCACGCTCACCGCGCTGCCCAACCGGCGCAGCGAAGATCGATTTTAACCGCGGGGATGATGCGAACGAGTTGGATGGCGTCATGAAGCGGCTCTTCGGGTCGGCAACGCTGGCTATGGTGCTGGGCGCATGGTCCTTGACCGGACTGTCATCCTGCGCCGTGGCGCCGGATCAGCGTCACTATGCGGACGGCCTGGTGCTGGTCGCTCCGCCCGCTCCCCAGGTCGAGGTCATCGGGACACCCCCGCAAGCGGGCTACCTCTGGGTGGGCGGCTACTGGAATTGGGTGGGCGG